>Ga0315905_10001892_pt1 | contig 22204 bp, 16 predicted proteins | sample LakEriMetagenome_5_FD_203522 | JGI IMG/M metagenome (GOLD analysis project Ga0315905, IMG submission 203522) | Freshwater fungal communities from buoy surface, Lake Erie, Ohio, United States - Buoy 4 MA121 | ecosystem: Environmental > Aquatic > Freshwater > Lake | place: USA: Lake Erie, Ohio...
GCCGGTCGCGATCCCTGTGGTCTCCACGGCATCGACCATTGGGGTTGTGATTTATGGTGGCGAGGGAAACGACACGCTTATCCTCAACAATAACCTCGGAGCCAAGTTTGGTTTTCTCTACGGCCAAGGTGGGGACGATTCCCTCAACGGTGGACTTGGACTGGATCGATTGTACGGCGGAACGGGACTCGATTCTTTCGACGGTGGTGCTGCGGGCCAGGACAACATATTCAGCGATCCGGACGACTATGTCTCCGGTTCGATCAATGCCAATGGCGGTCCTGGACCCGAATCGGATTACCTGTATCTGTCCGCGGCAACCACCATCATTCTGACCAACGCGATGCAATTGGAGATGGTGTTCGGATCCGAAGGTCCCGATGTCATCAACGCATCGGCAGTGTCTTCCTCACTGCAACTTTATGGGATGGGAGGCAATGACTTGATCACGGGCGGTACCGCAGGGGACATCCTCTTCGGTGGGGACGGCGACGATACACTGAACGGCACCTCGGGCAATGATACGTACCGCCCAGGGCTAGGAATGGATACGATCATCGCCACCAACGACAGTATCTCCTACCGCGAAGTCCAAACCGGATTGACGATCGACATCCTCGGCAACACGATCACGGGAACCGGTGTAAATTCAACCATTACCGGTGTGATTCTGCATGTCGAAGGGACTAGCTTCAACGACACCATCATCGGCAACTCCTTCGCCAACAACATCAGTGGCCGAGGTGGAGATGACACGATCGAAGGCCGCGGCGGTGCAGATCGTTTGCAAGGGGATGCCGGGAACGACACAGCCACCTACGCGAATTCCCCCGCTGGGGTGATCGCCTATTTGTCGGGTTCCCCGGGGGTCGGGGGAGATGCCGCGGGGGACACGATTTTCGATGTCGAGAACCTGACCGGCTCGCCGTTTAATGACACCCTCGAAGGGAACTCTGGATCCAACGTCCTGACTGGGCTCGGTGGGGATGACGTCCTCTACGGCCGGCTGGGTGACGATACCCTGATCGGAATGGGTGGAAACGACTTCCTCTACGGTGGTGAAGCAGGCAGCACCGACAAAGACTCCATGGATGGTGGAGATGGAGACGATCGATTCTACGCCGACGCGTCGGATATCGATGGTTCGGGAGTTCTGCTGGTCACCGCCGGATCGGGCAATGACCGAGTCGATCCCCGATCCGCGACGGCCGGACCGGTCAATTGGATTATCCCGGGCGGAATTGAAACGGTCTCCGGCACCAACCTCAACGACGTGCTCAACGCATCGGGGGTCGCCAATGGACTTCGAATCTTCGGGAACGATGGTGACGACACGATCACCGGCGGATCCGGAACCGACTTCCTTTATGGCGGAAACGGCAAAGACGTCATCCTCGGCGGTGCTGCTGTCGACCGTATCTTTGGCGAAGCAGGAGATGACACGCTCGACGGCGGAAACGATGGGGTCGTGGACATCCTCGACGGAGGTCTCGGAACCGACACCGGGACGTTGAATTCCGCTCCCGCAGATTCCCTTTCCAACATCGAAGTGATCGTTTAGCGTCGAGCGACGCCCGGGGACACGCTTCCCCGACACGTACTCCACGAAGATTCAAGCGAGGTCGAGGAATTCCACGACCTCGCTCTTTTTATGAAGATCCTGCACGTTATCGACAACCTGAAACTGGGAGGAACGCAAAATCTTGCGATCCGAACGTGGAATGGGCTGGAACAACGTGGCCATACGGTCACGGTCGCAGTCCTCGTCGATTCCGCCAATGAACGAAAGGAGTTGTTTGACGAACGCGAGACCATACGCGTCGGCTTTCACGGAGACTATCGAAAACCGTTCGCCATTGCTTCCGTTGCCAAGCGACTGCGGGAATTGATTCACGTTCACAATCCAGATATCGTTCATTCCTGGCTATGGCTGTCGGATGTTGTCGCGGCGCAAAGCACCGCGCGTACGCGTATTCCCCACGTATCCCACATTGTCGATCGGCGCAACTGGCAACAGAGCCGAGGACTTCTGAATCGTCTGAGGCGATACGTTACCAAGCGTTCGCTCGATAAATCGCGAAGCCAGTTCCTCGCCGTGTCCCAGGCCGCAGCCGATTTCGCAAGTCAGACGCTCGGAATTTCACCGCAACGGATTCAAGTCGCTTACAACGCTATCGAACCCTCCGAGTTCGCACGTATTCCCGACAGCCAGGCGTGGACACGGGATACGAATCTTCGGCTGGGGATTGCAGCCCGCATGGAACCTGAGAAAGGGCACGAGTTCGCCATCCGCGCCATGCCGATTTTGAAAGAAAAAGGGATCGCCTGCCAGTTGTGCATCACCGGAGAGGGTCCGCAAAAACGCGAGCTGGAATCGTTGGTTCATCGATTGCAACTCTCCGATTGCGTCAAGTTTGTGGGTTGGGTACCCGACGTAGCGGGATTCCTCGATGAAATCGACGTTTTCCTCGTCCCTTCGATTGATTCCGAAGGGCTTCCAACGACAATTCTCGAGGCCATGAGCGCCGCCAGATTCGTCGTGGCGACGGATGTCGGTGGAGCCAAGGAAGCCATCGTTCCGGGAGTGAACGGCATGATCATCAAGCCGAGAGATCCGGGGGCGATCGCCGCTGCGATCACTCGATTGCACGAAGACAGAGATGCAGCCGGCAAAATGGCGGAAGCAGGCCGGGAGCACGTACGAACGAAATTTGCCATGAAACAGATGCTGGATATCGTCGAACAAACCTATTGCAACATGTCGACGAGGTCCATGTCGTGAAGAAAGCAATCGTCACCGGGGCGGGCGGATTCATCGGCAGTGCAATGCTCCGCCATCTTGCCGATTCGGGCATACCGGTCATCGGTATTTACAGATCGCTTGCAGACCATCCGCCCCAACCATCGCGGATTCGCCAGATCGAGTGCGATTTGCGTGAACCGGATGCACTCGCGGGATTGATCGATTCGGAAACGGTGGTTTTCCACTTCGCTGGACATACAAGCGTGGCTGGATCGGTCCGAGAACCGATCGATGACTTCGCCAACAACGTCACGGCCACTCTGGAAGTGATGGAAAGCATCCGGAACGAGGGCGGGATTTTAATTTTGCCTTCTTCACCCGCCGTCTTTGGCCCCCAGACACAGCTTCCCATACGCGAAAGCGCCTCAAAGAACCCCGTCTCCCCTTATGGTGCGGCCAAGATGGCCTGCGAAGGGTATGCAGTCGCCTACCACAAGTGCTACGATTTGGACGTGCGGATCGCGCGAATCTTCAATGTCTACGGACCAGGCATCCGGAAATTCGCGATCTACGATTTCTGGAATAAAATTCGGCACAACCCCAACCGGATGGAAATCCTCGGCAACGGAGATCAGGTTCGAGACTATCTGTATATCGATGATTGCATCGAAGCGCTGATGACGGTGGCGACCAAGGGTTCCCCGGGCATGGATTACAACATTGCGACGGGCTCCCCGGTGCAGACAATCCAACTCGCGAAAATGGTTGCGCAAGTCATGGGATGTCCCGAGGTAGAAATCGCCGTTCGAGGCGAGTCGTTTCCGGGGGATATCGCGCGATGGTATGCCGATATCTCTCGCCTGCGAGGCTTGGGTTTCGAACCAAAAGTGGGATTGCAACAAGGGCTTGAGCGGACGGTGGCATGGCTGAACGCCGCTCATCAGGATTCGAACGCAGAAGGCATTCCGCATTCTCGGTGACAGAATTTACGATTCGCTTTCATCTGTACAAGGAATGACTTTGCCCGAGGCCACCGTGGTTATCACGACGCGTCAGCGCAAGACGGATTTGCGCAAGGCGCTCGAATCCTGTCTGTTACAAGATTTGAACATCGAAGTTCTAGTTTTTGACGACGCCTCCGAGGATGGCACGGCAGATATGGTGGCCCAAGAATTCCCAAGTGTTCGATTGTTCCGCATGCAGGATCGGAAAGGTTATATCGTTCTGAGGAACCTGGGGTTTGCAGAGGCCCGATCCCCGTACGTGTTTTCGATCGACGACGATGCCTACTTCAGTCATCCCAGTACCGTGCGGCTCGCCCTGGATGCGTTCGCTGACGATGATTCAACCGGAGCGATTGCACTCCAATACCTGGAACCCAAACGAGCCCCCAAGCAGCGTTATATGGCGCAGACGCCTAGCGGCGCTCGTGTGCGGAGCTTCGTCGGTTGTGCACATGCCATCAGGGTGGATGTTGCCAAGCAGATCGGTGGATATCGCGAGTTCCTCGTTCATCAAGGAGAAGAGCGAGACCTCTGCATTCGGATGCTGGAAAAAGGGTATTCGGTCAAGTACGTGCAGACGCCACCCATCGTGCACAATCCCAGCCCGGTACGGGATCATTCTCGCCTCGCCTATCTGGGCCACAGAAATACGTTTTTGTTCGATATTCTCAACGTACCGTTTCCAAGCCTGCTGTGGCGATTTCCAGCCGACGTGATTCTCCTGCTGAAGCATCGCATCACCCTCCGGGCCCTGCCAGGTCGTATCGCCAATACGGTGAAGGCATTGGTAGCGTGTTTTTGGTTTTTGTCGAAACGCGATCCTGTGTCTGCGGCTACTTATACTGCCTATAGCCGCTTGCCCATGCATGGTCCCGTCGCTCCGTCGATCCTTCAGGATCAAGTTCCAGTTGCAACGTCATGATTTTTGGAACGGTTGAAACGACGTTGCTTCTGTCGCTTGCGACCCTGTTCCTCGGGTATTGCGCCTACCTAGGCTACAATCGGACCGGGGATCCACTCCACCCGGCAGTGATCCTCGCGCCGCTATTCTTTCTCGGCATGGTTCTCGAGCCAGCCCAGCGATTGCTCCACCCGGAATTAGTCAACTTCTTTCCCGAGTACCGCGGACTTGCGTTCGCGATGGCCGTGCAGTACGTCGGCTTGGTTTTTTTCTTTCTCGGTGCGCTATCGATCGCCCCTCGCGTGAAGACGCAGGGTGGTGCTTCGAGCCTGATCGACATTTCATCCGATGCTCGCAAACGCGAAAAGATTCGACTCGTGGCTTGGTCGCTCGCCCTCTTTTCTTTGTTTGGTTATTGGTATGGAATCTACATGAACGGCGGTTTCCTCAAGTCGTACAGCATCTCCAAAGGGGGTGGATTGTCGACAGTGACGGGGTACCTGGGCGAGGCGCAAAACCTAGGCGTTGCGGCGGTCGTGTTTTATGCCATCAGTTTGCAGAGATCCCGCTTGACGGTTACCTCGGTGATCGCGGCGTTGCTGATGATTTCCCCCACAGTGCTCCAAGCCACTTTTGGCGGACGGCGCGGTCCCATGTTCATCGCGGGGGCGACTCTCTTCGTGTCGTACTTCATTGCCATCGGGCGGGTCCCCAAACTGCGGCAGATCGCAATGATGTTAGTGATTCTCCTCAGCGCGATGGTATTCGTGGGAAGCCAGCGAGGAAATCTCTACTTCGGGTCGGGGAAAGGGCTCAACCTGGAGAGTTTTTGGGAATCGCTGGCAGGCTCAAAGATCGCAACTGCGGACAACTTCGTCGTATCCTCCGGGGCGGTGCTTGCGATTTATGAACTGGATGAATTCCACTGGGGACGACGATTCATCACGACCTTTGGGATTCGACCGATTCCGCGAGTTATTTGGCCGACGAAATACGATGATGTGTCTCGTTTTATGTACGGCAAGTCGTTTTCCGAAATCCAAAATTCTCATTACGCTTGGGTCAATGTGCTCGGTTGGCGTCCGACGAATGGTTATGCGATCAACGCGATCGTCGATCTGTACTGGGAGTTTGGTTGGCTGTATGTCCTCGCGCTATGGCTCTTTGGACGCGGAATCTCGATGGTTTGGCATCGATTTCGCACGCTGGGCGGGTACTGGTTTGTTGGCTATTTCCTGATTGCTGCCCTCGCGATTTATCTGCCGACACAGAGCTTCTCAGCCTTCGCCCACCGGTTCCTGTACCTGAGCGTCATGTCGTTCGTATTTTGGCGACTCACCTTCGGTGGGACGAGAAAGAACCAACCCCTTCGCAGGCCAATGACTCAGCGGACACGTTCCCCGGTACCGCGGCCGCTCGACGCCCATCCCATCGAGTAGCACGGGGGCGAGGAACGGAACGCATGACGATTCTCGGGCAGTGATGAAGATTATTGTGTATCAGCTCGGCGCGCGACGGCATTTCGCAGTTGCGCGTGGCATGTTTGAAAATCAAGCCCTGGAAGCTTTGCATGTTGATGCAGCAGCGACAACGTTTCCCTGGCGATACTTGGCGTCGGTTCCGATCCTGCGTTCGATGCCGATGATCCGATCCGTGATAGGCCGAAACGTAGCTGGTGTGGATCCGAGTCGGATTACCGGCCACTTTTCGTTCGTACTGAGAAACCTCTTCCTGCAGAGGTTGTCGGGAAAAGATGTTCCCGCCTCCGATCGCTGGGTGAAACAGAATCGTTTGTTCTGTGGCGGGATTTCCTCCCGCACATGGAATAACGCCGATACGGTGTACGCTTACAACGGGGCGGCCCTCGAGATCTTTGAGCGAGCCAAGAGGTCTGGCAAACGCTGCGTGCTGGATCAGACCGCCGCTCCCTGGCGCTGGAATACCGAATTGCTGAAATGCGAACGGGACAAATGGCCGGACTGGGAACCGATGCCGAGCGATCTCGATGTTCGCGGGTCAATGATTGCCCGCGAGGAACGGGAGTGGGAACTGGCGGACAGGATCATCTGCGGTTCGCAATTCGTCGTGGATCGTATCTCCGAGGTGAACGGCCCTCGCGAGAAATGCCGAGTTGTCCCTTACCCAGTCGCGAACAGAAATCGGCCGATCGGATCGCGAATCAAACGCGGCGAAGCATGTACGGTTTTGTTTGTCGGAACATTGCAATTGCGAAAAGGGGTCCAGTACCTCTACGAGGCGGTCCAGCGGTTGCCTCGCGAACGATTTCGATTTCGAATGGTCGGCCCCAATCTGCTGACAGAGCAAGCAACGCGAAATATGCGATCTCTCGGAATGGAAGTGACCGGGTCGGTTCCTCGGGACGCGGTAGCGGACGAATACGCAAGGGCGGACATGTTTGTCCTCCCCACGCTGTCGGAAGGGAGCGCTAACGTATGCCACGAAGCCATTGCCGCTGGACTTCCGGTCATCACCACACAAGCCGCGGGACTTGTCAACCATCCCCGAGTATCGATCGTGCCGGAGATGGACTCACTATCGCTCGCCGATGCAATTCAAGCCGCCTTACTGCGAGAGAATTCCCCTGTTCAGCAATCTGATTTCTCCCGGTCTATCCGAGAGTACGGTCTGGATTTGATCGATGCGATTACCGAGTGACTCATTCCGTACCTGAACCAATGCCCCTATCCATCGCGGTACTTTGGCAACGGTTTGGCCCCTACCATCTCGCCCGGTTGCGAGGGGCATGCGGATATTTTTCCGATGTCTACGGAATCGAAGTTGCCGGCCGTGACCACTATGCATGGGATCCGATCCAAGGGCAGTTTTCATTCCACCGAACCACTCTTTTCCCCGATCGCGAGTACGCATCGCTGCGCAGGAGCGAATTGACGCGAGCGGTCTGGAACCAATTGGAGCGAATCCAACCGGATGCCGTTGCCATCAACGGATGGTCCGTTCCCGAGGCGATGATCGCTCTTCGTTGGTGCAAGCAACGCGATCGACTTGCGATATTGATGTCAGAAACCTTCAAGCCATCGGGCAATCGCATCAAGGAATGGGTCAAGAAACGGCGAGTTCGCAGATTTGATGCAGCAATCGTCGGTGGACGCTGGCATCGCAGCTACCTGAATCAACTCGGTTTTCCGGACCATAGGATTGCGATCGGATACGATGTCGTGGACAACGATTACTTTGCGCGCGGTAGTGAGAGAGCGAGATCCGAAGCGGACCAAGTGCGCCGGGAACTCGCGTTGCCCGAGCGTTACTTTTTTGCAAATACCCGATTTCTTCCCCGAAAGAATATCGATGGCCTTCTCTCCGCATTCGCGTCTTTTTCGAATAAGATTGCGGACTGGTCCTTGGTGATCTCTGGGAGCGGACCGATGGAGAAAACCTGGAAACAACAGGCGGCGGATCGAGGGATCCGCGACCGCGTGCGATGGATCGGGTTCCTTCAGTACGAACAACTTCCCGCAGTTTATGGTTTGGCTTCCTGCTTTGTCCATCCCGCGCACGAGGAGCCGTGGGGACTGGTTGTCAATGAAGCGTGCGCAGCCGGTCTTCCCGTCATCGTTGGTGATCGCGTGGGAGCAAGCTGTGAATTGGTGATGGACGGCGAAAACGGTCTGTTGGTCGATTCGACATCCGAATCCCAGCTTGTCGATGCGCTGCAACGAATCGCCATGGCAACGGATCGTGAGCGGAAGTCGATGGGAGAGGCTTCGTTGCGTCTCGCCCATGCCCTGACGGCAGAACGTTTTGGATCGACCCTCCGCGATCTGACTTCGGTAACCGCGTCGCCTCGCAGGGGTCATTAGATTGACAGCACCTAGGGTCGGACTGGAGGAGGCGCGGGGGTTTGAGGTTGCGTCTTCGCCAACACAACGAACGATGAAGCCGGTTTTCGCAGTGGGAGGTCTGTACTCCGAATCCAACGGCGTGGCCTGGATCATGCGCGATTTGGCCGCGGCACTCGGAAAACAAGGGCATCCTGTCGTCGTTTTCGGAGCGGATTGTTATGGGCGGGGCAAGAAATCGATCGGCGAAATATTTCAGCCTCCAACCGTCTGGATGAGCGCCAAGGGGCTGTGGCTTGGGGGGTTGTCGTACGCACCGGGATTGAAATCGAGGATGCGGCACGTTATCCAAAACGCAGACATCGTTCACAACCATAGCCTTTGGATGCTACCGAATTCGTATGCCTCGCGAATCGGAAAGAAGTTTGGAAAACCTGTTGTGATCTCCATACACGGGGCTCTCGAACCTTGGGCGATGCGGAATTCCAGCTGGAAGAAGCAATTGGTTGGAAGGTGGTTCCAGTTTCAGGACCTTCGGGATGCGGCTTGTTTGCATGTCAACAGCGTTCGTGAATTGGAAGGGATCCGAAAGTTTGGCCTGCGGAATCCGATCGCAGTGATCCCCAACGGAGTGGATTGGCAAGATTTCGAGGAATTACCGGATTCCGCTCTCCTGTTCGAGAAGCAACCACACCTGAAGGGGAAACGAATCCTGCTCTTCATGGCCAGGCTTCACCGAAAGAAAGGGTTGATGCATCTGCTAGAAGCGTGGCACCTCCATCACACGCAATTCCCGGATTGGCACCTGGCGATCGCTGGCCCAGACGATGGGTTCGAGCAAAAAATTCGAGACTATATTCGAGAGAAAAATCTGGAACGGTCGGTCACGCTGTTGGGGGTGCTACGCGGCATCGAGAAACGGAGCGCGTTGGCTGCCGCCGAATGCCTCGTGCAACCCTCATTCTCCGAGGGGTTCAGCATGTCTATCCTCGAAGCGATGGCCTCGGGCACGCCGGTATTGATCACGCCCGGTTGCAATTTTCCAGAGGCAATCCGCTCGGGCGCAGCGATCGAGGTGGAGCCCGACGTCGGCTCGACCAGTCATGGTTTGCATGAAATCCTAGCCAGCTCAGCGGAGAGATTGTCCGACATGGGACACCGAGGACGCGAGTTGATTCGGAAGGGATTCACTTGGGATTCGGTGGCGGAACAGACACTTCATCTGTACCGTTGGTTGAAGGGTCAGGATTCCAAACCGGAGTTCGTCGAGACCTAGCCTAGGGTTCGGTTGACGATTCGCTGAACAACTTCGATGTGCGGAATAGCGGGATTATTCGGAGATCGCAAGCCAGGGCTGCTGGAGGCGATGAATCGGGTGCAGCAGCACCGCGGTCCAGACGGCTCCGGTGTCTTTGAGGATCGAGAGGTGCCTGCCGGCCTGGGGCACGTGCGTTTATCGATTCTGGATTTGACACAGTCGGCCTCGCAGCCGATGACCTCGTCGTGCGGTCGCTACGTCCTTTCCTACAATGGCGAGCTCTACAATTATCGAGAGCTCCAACGCCGATTGGACGCGCCGGCAGGGGGCTGGAGAACGCGAGGGGATACCGAGGTTCTCCTCGAGGGGTTGGTGCAACGCGGCGAATCATTCCTCCAAGAAATGAATGGAATGTTCGCACTGGCGTTATGGGATACGCAACAAAAATCCTTGCTGGTCGCGCGGGACCCCTTGGGGATCAAGCCGATCTACTATGTTTGTCCCACTCCAACGACCCTTCTGTTCGCGAGCGAGATGAAAGCGCTCTTCGCCTACGGTGCCTTAAAGCGAGAGGTCAACTTTCTCGCCCTACAGGAGCATCTGGCGTTTGGGCATTCCTCAGGCCAGCACACAGCCATCCGCGGCGTTTACCGAGTTGCGCCGGGCACCTCGCTGCGGTGGTCGATCGGCCGTCCCGAGCCGCGGTTGGCACCTTTTTGGCAACCCAAATTTTACCCGAAATCGGTTCCAGACCGGTCTCGGGCAACCGAGGAACTGCGGTCTCAGATCCAGGCAGCCGTCGTTCGGCAAATGGTGTCCGACGTACCGGTGGGTTCCTTCCTGAGCGGGGGCCTCGACAGCACCTTGATCACGCAGTTTGCCATCGACTCGAAACGGGATATCAAGCTCTACACGTCCACGATTCCACCGACGGATAATTCGCTTGATCAGATGACAGACGATGGCCCGTACGCCCGCAAATTCTCTGAGATGACGGGAATGCCTCTGACCGAGGTACCGATGCGATCGATCGAAATCAGTTGCTTGCCGGAACTGGTGTGGCATCTGGACGAACCGATCGCAGACCCGGCGGTGATCAATTGCTATTTGTTGAGTCGGATCGCGCGTCAGGATGGTGTGAAAGTGCTGTTGTCCGGTCAGGGAGCGGACGAGTTATTTGGTGGCTATCCCCGCTACCGCGCGATGCAGATCGCGGAATCGCTCTCCCGTCTTCCGTCGGTTGCGCGAAGCCTGCTGCGATGGATTGGATCGCTCACACCGGGCGGTTTGAGCGGTGGACTCGGGGCCAATATGCGACGGTTTCGCCGTATCGTGTCGGCGACCCAGTTTCCGTTCCGGGAGCAGTTCCTTCACTATTGCTGCGGAGCCCCGCCCGAGTATGTCCATGACATCTTTGCCAGCGATGTTCAGGCCTCACTGCAAGATCAGACGGCCATCAGGAGTTGTCTGCAGCATATGACGGTTCGCAACATCGACGGGATCGACGGTTGCCTGGAACGCGACTTGTCGATTTACCTCCCCAATCACAATCTGATGTACACCGACAAAATGGGGATGGCGGTGGGAGTGGAAACCCGCGTGCCGCTGCTCGATGTGGAGGTCGCAAATCTTGTAATTCCGTGGCCTACGGAATGGAAAGTCGGCCGGAAAAGTCTCAAAGAGATCTTGCGAGAAGCGGCCCGTGGCGTCATTCCCTCCGACTACATCGATCGTCGCAAGGCCGGATTCGCGGTCCCCTATCGCTACTGGCTCCGCCATGAACTCAAGGATGTCTGGGAGGACTGCGCGTCGGAGCAGACCATTCGCAACCGGGGATGGTATGATCCGAAGAAAATCGCAGCAACTCGCAGGGAGAGCCAGTATGGGTTGTCGGATCATTACCTGCTGCAGTGGGCGATCATGACCGCCGAGCTTTGGGCGCGATCATTTCTCGACAAGAATCCAGCCCGAGAAAATGTCGCCGTCTAGCACGACCGCTGGTGATCCCTGTATGATCTCTACACAACAACCTGACATTGCGACTGCCTGCGCCATCGCATACGGGCAAGATCGACCACGCCGTGCACCATCAACCCTACTCTTGATCGCGCAAGGCATCGTATGAAGATACCGGTTACGGTCATTGTGTTGACATACAACGAGGAGGTCAACATCGCCTCGTGCTTGAAGCCGCTTCAAGCATTCAACGACGTAGTGGTGGTCGATTCGGGCAGTACCGATAATACATTGTCGATCATTTCACGCGAATTTCCTGGTGTACGTGTTCTGAGCAACCCCTTCGTCGATTTCGGTCAGCAACGAAACTGGGCGTTGGAGAACACGGGCGATCAATATCCGTGGGTTTTGTTCGTCGACGCAGACGAATATCTGGAGACGCCACTCATCGAGGAAATCGCTGCATTCGTGGCGGATCCAGGACCGTACGTGGGTGGCTATATCGCCGGTCGTAATTACTTCATGGGGCGATGGTTGAAACGAACCAGTTACTTCCCATCGTATCAATTGCGATTGCTGAAGCGGGGGCAAGTGCGATTTCGAAAGGAAGGTCACGGTCAACGCGAAGTCACCGATGGGGAGCTGAAATACATGAAAAACACCTGGAGGCACGAGGCCTTCAGCCAAGGCATCCACCATTGGATTCGGAAGCACAACGATTACTCCACGAACGAAGTTGAATTGATCGTCCGGTTGCGAACCGAGGGGATCTCGTACCAAAAACTCTTGTTTGGCCAGGCTGTCGAAAAAAGACGCGAATTGAAAAAACTCCTCAGTCGATTACCCGGTCGACCGTGGTTGCGATTTATCCATTCCTACATCCTGCGTCTCGGTTTCCTCGATGGTTACGCAGGCTGGGTGTATTCTCTGCTCCGGTATTCCCATGACTGCCATATCGTGGCGAAATTGTATGAGCATGAGTATCACGAAAAGAAGAAGAAAGAAAACCAGTCGCGGTGAGTTCTGCGGTTCGTTGAATCAGGATCCCGGAACGATCGGATCGATTCTCGATCCAGTGGGACAGCGTTACCCCTCATGAATTCGGAACCCGCTCTTTGCTTGTTGTTGTGCCATCGCGATGTGGATATGGCTCTTGCCTGTTTGGATTCCATCCGCAGGCTCTGCGATCCAAAGATTCGTTTCCGAATCCACGATGATGGAAGCTTGATCGGCGAGGACCACGATCGTTTATCGCTGCAAGGGGATGTCGAGATAGTCACTCGTCAGGAGGCTGACGAGCGCATGGAACCTATGCTCCGCAGTTTCCCCGCCTGCCGGAAACTGAGGCGGGATCTGCCGCTCGCTCTGAAATTGTTCGATACGATCCTGCTGAGTCCCACGGACAACTTTTCGTGCATCGATAGCGACGTGGTGTTCCTGAACCGATTCCGCAACCCATTTTGTGCGGATACCTATGCGTCGAAAGCCGTGTTCATGCGGGATCGAGAAAACTCCTACTGTGTTCGGTCCTGGACGTGCGCACTCAACCGTCGGATTCGCTTGCCGAACCGACTCAATGCCGGTCTGATTGTTTTTCATCGTTCGATGTTCGACCTGGATTTGATCGAATGGTTTTTGTCGAACCCCGCCACCAACGCCATTCCGTCCATGCGAGAACAGACCACCTGGGCGATTCTTGGAAAACGGGTGAGATGCGAGATGTTTGACGAATCGCAAGTTCGCGTGATGCGCGAGAACGAACCGGACGAGGAACAACTACTTGCTGGCCATTTCACGGCTCGAACTAGGTTTCTGCTTCCCAAGTATGTCGAACGCTCCCTGCAAGCCGATCCGAATGCGACTCCGGCGACCCTACGAACCAAGCCGTGCGGTACATGTTCCGCCACACAGATCGTCGGATACGAGATCCGCAGGGCCTGGCAAAAGCTGTTCCGGCCATGACTTCTTACTGTTTGCCCGGGAAACGAATCTCACCCTAATGCTCTCCCAACAAATTAGCTACCTGATCAGCTGTATCGCAGGTCACTTTCAATCCTCGCGGAAATTGTGCCCGGAGTGCGGATCGAATCAGTACGGAGTGGTTAGCAGGAAGCGATGGCTCACATCGCTTGTGCAATGCGATCGATGCTGTCTTCGCTATCGAATCCCCCAAGATCCTCCGGAACATCATTTCGATTTTTATCAAAACGCGTACACCAGTTCGTTGGCAACGCAATGTCCAACCGCCGATCAACTCTCGGAGATGCTGGCCAGCGGTTTCAAAAAAACAGAAAAAAATTTCGATCGTCGGATTGAACTGCTCACAGCTCTCGGGTTGAAGCAAGGACAGGACATTCTCGACTACGGAGCTTCGTGGGGCTACGCCACATGGCAATTTCAGCAGTTTGGGTTTTGTGCCGTCGGATACGAAATAAGCAAGCCGCGCGCGAAGTATGCGAGGGACTTTCTCCACGTGAATGTTTGCGATGGCGAAGACCAGGTTTCTGATCATTCTGTGGATTGCGTTTTCTCATCGCACGTCTTGGAGCATGTTCCGGCGCCGAGGCTAGCCTTGGACTTTGGCAAGCGTGTTCTGCGGCCCGGTGGCTTGTTTGTCGCCTTGACCCCCAACGGTTCCGAAGCGTGCCGCAAGAGCCATCCCAACGAATACGACCATAGCTGGGGTCGCTTGCATCCCCTGTATTTGAATGCCGAGTTCTATGCGCACTGCCTGCAGGATCGACCGTTCCTGCTGATTTCCTCGGAATACGGCGAGCAGTTCGACCTGAAGGCCCTCGCTGCCTGGGACCAGAGCAGCAAATACCTCGGGGACGTCTCCAAACGGGAATTGCTTGTGGTTGCAAAGTTCTAGACATTTTCGCGCTAGGGCTCACGCAAACCATATCGTGTGAATCGTAAATCATGTCAGCTCATTCCTTCCTCGTCAAAACCTACGGGCTAAATCAAGTCCATGAATCGGGAGATGTTGTTTTCCATCCGGACATTTCCCTGTCCGACGCCGATGCTCTGCTGGCATATTGTTCCCCAGTCGATGAACTGCTGTCGTTTCGCGGTCCCAAGGCCTGGTACTGCATTGAGTCGTTGGCCCATAGCCGATTCCGGGGGGAACCGCTTTGGCGGAAAGCGTATGCAAAGCTCCAGTCCGATGGGCTCTTTCTCCATTACGCGAGTCCCAATCCTGCTTGGCGCGTCCCGCACTATTGCACGGGGCATGATTCGTATTCTTTGTACTACGATTCTCAAACCCGGAAATCGGAGGAAGCGGTGGCCGTCATCTCCTTTTTCGGAGGGCGATTCTGGCGGTTATCCAAATGGATGCGTCTGCGCAATGCGTTCGCAACCCATGCAAAGACCAAACTGTACGGTTCCAAGGATTGGAATCGTTTCAATCCTTGGGGTATGCTGGGGCCCAAGAGCCCCCCGAGCAACTACGTCGGGGAACCCGCTGTTCGCTGGCACAGCACCCGCGATCACTATGCATGGATGAGCCAATTCAAGGTGATCATTTGCATGGAAAATCGCTGCGAGCCGTTCTACTTCACCGAGAAATTCCCCGCTGCGGTGATGGCGGGAGCGATTCCGATCTACCACGCCCACGAGCAAATCGCGAATACCGTGTTGCAGGGTGCGCTGTGGGTCGACCCGAAGGACTTTGGCTTCGATCCGTCGCGGACGATCGACTACGCTCTCGAGCAGGATGTTTCTGCATATCAAAAGGCAAACGCTGCCTGGCTATTTTCCGATCGCATTGCCAATGCGACGCGCAAAGCGATCCTGGACCGGATCGCAGGGTTGTTCCTCAAGGAATTTCCTGAGGTGACTGGTAAGTGCTGTGATGTTGAAAAGCAAACTTAAACGTCTCGCACACTCTTTGGGTGTGTATTGCATTTCCAAGAGTCGTTTCGATCAACTCGAGTCGATGGACTCGGATATTCCCTTGCTGATGCGTCTGGTCGAGAAAAATCTACCCCTTGGGGTTCCGAGCAAGTCGCAGTTGCATCAGGATTTGATGGTGCTCCTCGCAACCGGCATGAAACGAAACGGTTACTTCGTAGAGTTCGGAGCAACCAATGGTGTTGATTTCAGCAACAGCTACCTCCTCGAAAAGGGGTTCGCCTGGCATGGCATTCTGGCAGAGCCTGCCCGCGTATGGCACGATGCGCTACGAGCCAATCGATCGGCGGAGATCGACTTTTCGTGCGTATGGCGAAAATCGGGAGAGACACTTCGATTTTGCGAATCTCGAGTGCCAGAACTTTCGACCATCAGGACCTTTGCCGACGAGGATTTTCATGCGCACTCGAGAAAAGATGCTCAGGAGTACGATGTGGAGACGATCTCGTTGATGGATCTGCTAGAAAAACACGCCTCGCCTCGGGAGATCGATTACCTTTCGATCGACACCGAAGGGAGCGAATACGAAATCCTGAAAGCGGTCGATTTCCAGCGGTATCGCATCTCCGTGATCACATGCGAGCATAACTACGGCAGCAACAGAGAGGACATTCATCGATTGCTGTCGTCGCATGGTTTTGAGAGAAAAATGGTCAGCATGTCGAAATTCGACGATTGGTATTTCCACCAAAGCTTGGGACTCGGTCTCGGCTGAACTCGTCCTCTTGCCTTCTACGAGTCGATCGGATTTAGCAGAACGAATGAATCACGCCCGGTATAACCAAAGTATGCCCACTTACCTAACTCAACGAGTTTCAATCCAGACGCATCGCGTAGGAACCTAAGATGAGCACAAGTACCACAAATTCACGGAGTCTCCATCAGGTTCTCGAGGAAGTCTACCGCGAGAAAACCGTGGAGCATCCGAACGGCGAGAAAATAAAAGTCGTTGCAAATATCAACGAGAGAAATGCCAGAGCGCTTTTTCGTTTCGTTTCGCAAACGAAGCCAGCACTTGCTGTCGAAATCGGGATGGCCTACGGCGTCTCTACGCTTACGACTCTGAGCGCAATCGACGCCAATGGAAATGGGAGACTGATTTCGATCGATCCTTACATCGGCTGGCCCACCGGTCGTTTGGTCGCTTTGAATCAGATTAAACGTGCGGGACTTGCCCATTTGCATCAGCATTTGCATGAATGTAGCTACACAGGATTGCCGCGTTTGATCGATTCTGGTGAGAAAGCCCAGTTCATCTACATCGACGGTCACCACAACTACGATTATGTCTTCACTGACTTTTTTCTTGCGGATAAGTTACTCGATGTGGGAGGCGTCATGGCGTTCAACGACGCTGGTTGGAAATCGGTGTTCCGAGTGATCAATTTCCTCAGGAAATATCGCCACTACGAGGAGCTTGATGTCGGGCTTCCCAAAAGCTATCGATCTCGAAACCTACTTTTTTCTCTGATCAAGAGAATCCAAGGACGATCCTCGCAAGATCGTTACTTTCGGAAACTGGATACTTGGGAGCCGGAAAAGATCGATTAACGGGCGACCATCCTAGATCGCAGATCATGAAACAAATCCTCCAAAATCTTGGGAACGGCGAGACCCTCCTCGCGGACGTTCCCTTCCCCGCGCTTGGGAAGAATAGCGCGTTGATTGAATCCCGTCGATCGTTGGTCTCACTCGGCACCGAAAAAATGCTGATCGACTTCGGACGGGGTGGGTGGATCGCCAAAGCGCGATCCCAACCCGACAAGGTCAAGCAGGTCTTTCAGAAAATCAAAACCGACGGACTCTGGACCACCATCGATGCGGTGAAAGCGAAGCTGGATACACCGATCCCATTGGGCTACTGCAACGTCGGAGTCGCGCTCGAAGTTTCTGAGGATTCTCCCTTTCAGGTCGGCGATCGGATTGCCTCCAATGGACCACACGCAGAAACCGTCTCGGTCAGTCAAAATCTCGCTGCGCGCATACCCGATCGGGTTTCTGATGACCAAGCGGCTTTTACCGTCGTCGGAGCGATCGGGTTGCAAGGCATTCGACTGCTCAACCCCACGCTCGGAGAACGGATCGTCGTTTCTGGATTGGGACTCATCGGATTGTTGTCCGTGCAGATGCTCAAGGCCAATGGCTGCCAGGTGCTCGGGATCGATTTCGATCCTGCGAAACTCGCCCTAGCTCGTCAGTTTGGTGCGGAAACTTGCGATTTGTCCCTCGGCCAGGATCCCGTGCTCGCTGCGGAACAATGGACCAAAGGGAGCGGAGTGGATGGAGTGCTCATCACCGCATCGACCAAAAGCGATGAATTGATCCATCAAGCGGCGACCATGTGCCGTCAACGAGGGCGAATTGTGCTCGTTGGTGTCGTCGGCTTGAATCTTCAACGGTCTGATTTTTACGAAAAGGAACTGACGTTCCAGGTTTCTTGTTCCTACGGACCCGGACGCTACGACCCTCAGTACGAGAAGCGAGGTCTCGACTACCCGATCGGATTCGTTCGCTGGACGGAGCAACGGAATTTTGAAGCGGTCCTGCAACTGATGGCGGACGGAAAAATCGATGTCTCGCCACTCATCACGCACCGGTTCTCATTCGATAATGCGCTCGATGCGTATCAAGCGATCAATGAACCAGGCGCGATGGGGATTGTGCTGGAGTATGGGGAGCAGGGAGTTGAGGGTTGTCGGTTGGAGGTTGATGGAGGAGCGGTTAGTAGAGGAGTGGATGAGTGGGTGAGTGGGAAAGATGTTGGTGAGGACAGGGACCAGAGAGGGCAGGGCAAGGGGCAAGGGGATGAGTTTAGTGCGCGGGAACCCCTCACCCCCAACCCCTCACCCCGAAGCGGGGCGAGGGGAGGAGAGAAGATTGCGGGGGTGAAGCGGGATGTGGGGATTGCGTTTGTAGGGGCGGGAGGATTCACGACGCGGATGCTGATGCCTTCGCTGCCAGCGAACGGTCTGCGTCGCGAGACGGTAATCAGCAATTCCGGAGTCTCGGCAGCGTATGCGGCGAAGAAATTCAACTTCGCAAGAACCTCCGCGAGTTTCCATGACGTTCTTGCCGACGATCGGGTCGATGCGTTCTTCATCACGACGCCGCATCATCTACACGGCCGGATGGTGGCAGATGCCCTGCGGGCTGGAAAGCATGTCTTCGTGGAAAAGCCACTCGCACTCGCACTCGATGAAATCGATGAAATCGAACAGCTCGCCAATGATCGGCCATCGCAATGCTTGATGGTCGGTTTCAATCGACGCTTTTCTCCGCATATGACCGCTTTGCGAGAATGGGGGACCGCGGCACCGTCCAACCGCGCGATTATTATCACCGTCAACGCCGGTGCCATTCCCGAGAAACACTGGACTCAAGACCCATCGATCGGTGGCGGCCGAATCGTTGGTGAGGCATGCCACTTTGTGGATCTGGCCAGATATCTAGCCGGCTCACCGATCGCGAAGGCCGAAGTGTTTCCGATTCTGGGCGGGGACGGACGATTGGGTGATTGCGTTTCGATCCAAATGCAGTTCGAGGACGGATCCACCGCCAGTGTTCACTATCTGGCTAACGGCAGCAAGGATTTCCCCAAGGAGCGGGTGGAAGTGTTCGCGGGTGGCAAGGTGCTCGTCTGCGACAATTTCCGAGTATCCACGGAGGTCGGTGGCAAACGACGACTGCGCACCCGAGCGCAAGACAAAGGGCATCGGCACGAAGTCGAGCGTTTCCTCAACGCGATTCGCAACGGCGGCCAAGCACCCATTCCCCTGTCGGAGTTGCTTGAGGTCTCGAGAACGGCAGTGGCGTTGGGCCGTCTCTCGAAGCGCGGTTGATCGCCGCGATCGAATCATGCGTATCGTTTTCTTTACCCACTACTTCCCGCCAGAGGGGAATGCACCGGCGTCGCGGACGTACGAGCATTGCGTGCGATGGGCCAAAGCGGGAAATGAGGTGACTGTCATCACCGGCGTTCCCAATGTACCCGATGGCATTCCGTATCCGGGCTACAGGAATCGATGGCGGAGCCAAAAGGAAACGATTGACGGCGTGGAAGTCATCCGCGTGTGGACGTTTCTCGCTCCCAACGCTGGGTTCTTGAAACGGACGCTGAACTATGTCTCGTATATGATGTCCGCGTTCTGGACCTCGTTGTTTGTCGCTCGACCCGATGTGATCATCGCGACCAGCCCCCAGTTCTTCTGCGGGTGGGCCGGAGTTGTAAGCCAATTCTTTCGTCGAAAGCCGTTTGTCCTCGAGATCCGTGATATCTGGCCTGAATCAATCACTGCCGTTGGTGCCATGCGAAAAAGCACACTCACAAAGATCCTCGAGTGGCTTGAAAAAAAGATGTACCTCGCCGCCGACCATATCGTCGCCGTCGGACAAGGCTACCGGGACAACGTTGTCTCCAAAGTGAATGTCCAGGACCGGATCAGCGTCATCTACAACGGGGTGGATGGCTCTCACTTCTCTCCCGGCTCGCCCGATCGGGACTTCCTGGATCGCTTTGGGATGTCGGATCGATTTGTTGTCTCGTACGTAGGAACGATCGGGATGGCACACGGTTTGGAAACGGTGCTCGATGCCGCCGAGATCTTGAAGCGCGAGCGCCAGGAAGGAATCGGTTTTCTGCTCGTCGGCGATGGGGCCAACCGCAAGGAGTTGGAACGCCAATGCCATGAGCGCGGATTGGATGACATTGTTCGCTTCACCGGGCGGCTGGATAAATCGGAAATGCCTAAGGTGATCGCCAGTTCCGATGCGCTGCTCGTACACTTGCGGGCCTGCGAGCTGTTTGAGACCGTGATTCCTTCGAAGATCTTTGAAGCGATGGCGATGAAACGCCCCATCATCCTGGGGGTGCGAGGCGAGTCGGCGGAGATTGTGCGGCAATCCGGGTCCGGGATCGAGATGGAGCCGTCCAATCCCAGCGATCTGGTCGCTTGCGTTCAACGATTGAGGAATGATCGGGATCTGTATGAACGGTTGTCGGAGAGCGGCCGCGACTTTGTTCTGACCCGATTTAGCCGCGACCGTTTCGCGGAGGATTTTCTGCAATTGCTGCATCTGGTGGTTGAAAAAAAGAAGGCTGGAATTTAGCCGATGCTACATTCCGTGGGACAGCTTTATCGCTCCACCCGCTCGGTTCCCAAGAGGCAACTCTATCGTCGGCTTCAATTGAATATCCGACGATGGTGGATGCCCAAAGTCGGGCGCCATCTGGTCGGCAGTTCCCGTCCGGCAGCCGTTCGATTGGCGTCGGTCTTGCCGGCGTCGCTGTTTGCGCCGCGCGAGCATCTGGTCCGGAGAACACTCGACGGTCCCTGCCTGTCCCATTTGGGAACCGAGTTGCCTCTCACGCCACCGGTCGATTGGCTCTGTCGGAGTCGACCTGGGACGCGGCATTTGGATCGACTGGCACTGCATTATCATGAGTTCCTGGAGAGCGTGACCTTCGAGGAGGGGTGGGCATTGGTAGAGGATTGGATCCACCAAAATCCACCCTGGCAACCGGGATACTGGTTGGATTCCTGGAACAGCTACGCGATTTCGATTCGATGCGTCTGTTGGTTTCAATGGTGGGAGAAGCATCGAAGCCGGCTGAGTCCGGAACAGCAAGAGCAGTTGCGAGATTCACTCATCGACCAATTGATTTTTCTGGAATCCAATTTGGAAACCGATATCTGTGGGAACCACTTGATCAAGAACATTCGCTGCCTGCTGTGGGGTGCTGCGTTCTTTGATGGATCTGAATCGAAACGATGGAAGTCTCTCGCGCGCGGGCTATTGGACAAGGAACTGCGGAGACAATGGCTCTCCGATGGTATGCATTACGAGTTATCGCCCGCGTACCACTGCCAGGTGCTCGCGGATTTGCTGGAGTGCGCGGCCGTGATGGATGATCACGAGCGCGCGGTACTGCTTGCTGCCGTGGAACCGATGTTGCAAGCGATGCGCGTCGTGACACATCCCGATGGAAAGATCAGTTTGTTTAGCGATGGCGGCTTGAGCATGGCCTACTCGCCAAGGGAAATCGAAGAGGTCGCGGCAAAAATCGCTCGTGGATCCCACCCAGCCAGCACCCCGAGCACTCGCTCATTCCGCGAGCTTCCTGCGGCGGGTTATTTCCAATGGCAATCGGATCGCCAATGGCTGTTGATCGATTGCGGCCCCGTGTGCGAAGATTCTTTGCCGGCGCATGGCCATGCCGACATGCTCGCGCTCGAGTGGGACGTCGACGGCCAGCGGATCCTGGTGGATAACGGTGTCTACGAGTATCAATCGGGCGAGAATCGCAGGTTCGACCGGTCGGTTGCGAGTCACAACACCCTGCAGGTGGATTCGCTGGATCAGGCGGAGTTCATCGGATCGTTTCGGACGGGGTGGAGGTATCGTGCAAAATGCGAATCGGTGTGGAATCGGGAAGGAACCTTCGAATTGGTCGGTTCACATGACGCCTTTGCTAGCGCGCTTCGAAATCTGCGATACCAACGACGCTTTTTTGCAAGCCCGGATCGTCTGGTGATTGAGGATGTCCTCCGCTCGCATGATCGAAAGGCCACTTTTGGTGCAGAAGACATCGGCGTTACTGCCACGGCGCGA
>Ga0315905_10001893_pt1 | contig 22200 bp, 18 predicted proteins | sample LakEriMetagenome_5_FD_203522 | JGI IMG/M metagenome (GOLD analysis project Ga0315905, IMG submission 203522) | Freshwater fungal communities from buoy surface, Lake Erie, Ohio, United States - Buoy 4 MA121 | ecosystem: Environmental > Aquatic > Freshwater > Lake | place: USA: Lake Erie, Ohio...
TATTCGCTGGCTGCGTATGGCTGTTATTGGTTCAGGCGGTGGTTGCTCAGCAGGCCCCGCCCGCAGCGGATCCTGCAGCTGCAGCTCCAGCTGCGACGGACCCTGCAGCTGCTCCGGCCGCAGAGAACGCAGTAGAAACGAAGGCCGATGCCCCTGCAGAATCTGGCGGGCAGATTCGATCCAAGATTGAGTACGCGCTCCCTGTCATCAGTAAAGATGACGAGAAGGCCTTACGCAGCAAGCTGCAGGTACCCATCACCCGCTTCTTGAAGGCCATCGCTCCTACGAATGCAGAAAAAGCCGTGGGGGAAGAGTTCGCCCGATTTCAGGTCGACCGGCTCACGATGACCGAGTACCGACCAGATGCTTACATCAAGGTCATCGAGCCAGCTCGCAGGTCCGCCGAAGGTCCGCTCACGACACCAGCCGCCAAGGCGATTCTGCTCAAGGCGATGACGGATCGCTGTGTCGAACTCCTGGCACAGAATCCTCCTCATCACCCCGATGTCCAGCTGAACGCGGTCATCCTGATGACTTCGCTGAACGCTGCAACTCCCGCGAACAAGACACCCGTCCCTTACGTCACTTCGTACAAATCGATCATCGGTCTGCTCGACAACACCGCACTCCCGCTCCAGTGTCGAATCACGGCAGCGCGGGGGCTGGGACGCATGGCTCAGGACTCGGTCGTGGGTGTGGCCAATGGAGACTTGACCTCTGTTCAACGTAATGAAATCACAGTGGCACTGGCCAAGACTCTGGTCGCCAGCGACTCCGCGGGAGACGACGAGGGAAAGCAGTGGTTCCGCAGCCGAGTGGCGGAAGCTTTGGGAGATTGCGGGCTGGCCTTCGATGTGAACGGCAGCTCTGCCCCGATCGACGCTTTGATGTTAATCGCATCGAATCCTAAGGAGAGCCTGCGGGTCCGCGCTACAGCCATGAGGGCAGCCACGCGCACGGCTTGGAATGCCCAAACCAACGTCCACCTGATTACCTTTGAAACGGTTAAGCTCGTCGTCGAAATTGGAAACGCGAACAATGCTGCAGTTGCCGCCAACGCTACAGCTGAAGCGGCTGCGAAGAAGGCCATCGCGGATGCCAAGGCCAAAGACCCCATGTCTCCAGCCGCCAAGGCCACGGTTCCCCCTCCGAGTGGACTGCCTGCCTCACTGAGGTGGGCGAACATTGAGACGTACTTCTGTTTTCAGCCGATGACAGCGACTCAGGCGACCCAGAAGTTTGGCTTGCTCAATCAGGTCGCACGCCCTGGCTTGATACAGCAGGCTCCACTGGTGACCAGTGCCTACGAAGTGATCAAGCCGGTGATCAATCACGTTCAGGATAAGGACAAAGCCGCGAAGCCGGTGGCCATTCCGAACGTGACGCTGGCTGCGGTCGATGCCTGGCTGAAGGCGAATCCTCCGGCGAACCGGATGGTGACTCCCGTCAGCCCCCAGCCACTTCCCTGATCCTCTCAGCAATAAAGGCCACTCATGCGGAATTGTTTGTTCGCGCTGCTGGCCCTGCTGAACTGGCTTCCTTTCGTACAGTCCGCTGAGCCGACTCTGGTCGCGCACTGGCCGCTGGAGAGTGATACACTCGAGCTGATCTCAAATCTGAAGTCGGAACCCGAGGCGGTCCAATTCTCCAATCCGCTTTCCGCCGCTCAGTTTGATGGTCGGACCTCGATTATCCGCGTCCAGGATGCGTCGGCTCAGCTGAACCTCGGTTCGCAGCCGTTCACGATCTCGGTTCAAGTGCGAGCCGATACGAGCACCGAAGATTCGCCAGGCGACATCCTCTCTCTGTTCGATCCGGCGACTCGCATTGGACTGCAGCTGGGGATCGCGACACAGACCGGCGTCACCAACGCGCAGCCGAATTCCCGTCAGCTGCACTTCAGTATCGACCAGGGGCGGATCGAGTCCGCTTTCACTGATCACGGGAAGCTGGGGAACGCGGTCTATATCTTTTCGTTGTGTGTCCATCAGGGGCGGCTTTATGCCTCGACGTGCCATCCCGGCGAGATGGAAAACGGTCGGGTCTATCGCTTTGAAGAAGGGGATCGCTGGACTGACCTGGGCAGCCCCGACAAGGCCAACGCGGTCTCGGCGATGGCTGTGTTTGAAGGCCAGCTTTACGTCGCCAGCAGCAAATACCGGCTGGCAGGATCGTCGCTCTCGGAGTCCCAGAACCCGCACCTCGGAGGCGGCATCTACCGGTTAGGGCCCGACGACAAGTGGATCGCCTGCGGCAGGCTCTCGGCGGAAACGGAAGCTGTCGGAAGTCTCGTCGTCTTCAAGGACCACCTCTACGCAGGATCGCTCTACAAGCCTGCCGGGTTCTTCCGGTATGACGGCCAGGAGACGTGGACCGCTCTTTCGACGCCCAACGGCAAGCGTGTGGAAGCGATGACGGTTTTCAATGGAGGTCTGTTCGCCAGCTGTTATGACGAAGGCTCTGTCTTCCGTTTCGATGGTCAGGCCTGGGAGCAAGTGGGAGCAATCCCGATGGCCACCCAGACCTATGGGTTCGCCGTCCATCGCGCCCAGCTCTACGTCAGCGAGTGGCCGCAGGCTCACGTCTACCGGTATCTGGGAGGCACCCGCTGGGAAGACACCGGCAGGCTCGGCAACGAACTCGAAGCGATGCCGCTGCTGGTGCACAACGGAAAGCTCTACAGTGGCAGCTTGCCGCTCGGTGAGGTCTATCGCTTCGACGAAACCGCGTGGACCCGGGTCGATCAGGTGGACCGAACTCCCGATGTGAAGTATCGGCGAGCCTGGTCGATGGCCCAGTACCGGGGCCGGCTCTTTGTGGGTACGCTCCCCTCGGGACGAGTGGTTTCGATCGAGGCTGGACGCAATGCGACCTGGGACCTTGAGTTTCCGACCGGCTGGCATCATGTGGCGGCCGTACGCGATACCGAGCGGCTTCGACTCTATGTCGATGGGAAGCAGGTGGCCCAGTCCGCCGCCTTCGATTCCAGGCAATATGACCTGACCACCACAGCTGGTCTCCAAATCGGATTGGGAGCACATGATCACTTTGATGGTGCGATCAAGAATCTGCGGATCTATCGAGGAGCACTGCCGGTAGAATCGATCTCAGAGTTGGCTGGCGAATCGCCCTGATTTCCCGGCGTCAAATAGGCTCCGGTGACCGCTCCGAGCGTCGCGCCCAGCAGATCGGCCAGCCAGTCGAACAGACTGGCGGTCCGCCCGACCGGGATCTGCAGGAGCTCGTCCAGCACTCCATAGACGGCAATCCACGCCACACACTTCCAGCGCAGGCTCAATCCGCGGACATGGCAAGAGGGAAGCAGCAGTCCCAGTGGAAAGTAAGCAATCAGGTGGACCAGTTTGTCGGAATAACGAATCTGCGGAACGGAAGCGGGAACCGGAATGTGAGTCAGCGTTGCGAGGATGATCCAGATCCCGACCAGGGTCATGCGACGCGCCCTCAGCCAGCGCGGATCGTTCAGGAGTTGTGCGAGAACCATCATGGTCAGAGGATCGTGATTCCCTCCCAAAAACAAAAGCCCAGGGGTTGTGGCCCCCGGGCTTCATTCTTCGATCATGACACTCGAAGGGTTACCACTTCGGTGCTTCGTTGGTCGGACGATCGCAGCTCAGATCGCACTGATTGGCATCGCAATCATCGGTGGTGTCCAGGAAGTCGGAGCCGAATGTGTCAGCAGCCACGCCGCCGCCAAACGACTTCTTCTTGCTGAACCCGCTGAAGCTGTAGCACTGATTCAGTTCGCCAATCGCATCAGCGACGTCGTTCAGTTCGCTGACTACAGCGTGCTGAACTTCGCTCAGGCCGACGATCAGGCCAATGACCAGCAGCGTGGCGACGAGAACCAGTTCAGCCGAAACGATGAAACCGGCTTCGTCATTCAACAACATCTTGAACATCTGCACTCTCCCCTGCACGGACTATGAAGTCTGTGAACCTATAGCGGCACACCCACAGAGGATTCTCTGAGAGCACGGCGCACCGCCAACGATCATCCGAAGGCCATCGCACGGGGTGACAAGCTGGGAAGGGGAGAGGGGCCCCGTGTGGCTACCCACTCGAATGGCACTCTCCGTGCCAATTCAATCTCGAATGCAGACCTGTGAGGTTTAACTGGCTTGGCAGGCCGAAGCCGCTGATTCGGCGAGCGATTTGTCAAGAAACCTGAACGCGATGCTCGGCGGTTTGTTTTCCCACTGAAACGGGGCTGGGCGCTGGCATTCCGCCGGGGCCAGAGCTACTGGAGTTCTGTCAGGCTCTGAGCTGTCTCGGGGACTGACCGGGCCGCTCGACGGATTTCATCGAGGCGCAAATCGAGCAACAGTCGCCGGGCCAGCTGGCGGTGTCCCTCTTCCAGAGGGGTTCGACTCTCGGCGCTGAACCAGAACGCCGGGAGGCCTTCCCGGGAGATCGCTGCCTCCCAGTGCTCCCAGTGATCGACGAGCGGACATGAGTGTTCCGCAGCCATCCCTCGGACTGCCTCGACGAACACCAGCAGTCGAGTCAACTCCGCATCACTGCGTGGCGGGAGGCAAGGGGGAGTCTGCAATACCAGAAGACACCCGTTCTCGCTCGCCCAGCGAATGAAACGCAGCAGCAACTGCTCGAGACGATCCGTCGATTTGGCTTCTGCGTCCAGCAGACTCAAGCTCAAAAAGCAGACATCGGGCCGAAACTTGGCGATTCGCTTTTCGAACTCAAACACGATCTCGGAGAGGCGGGACTGAGGGAATGTCCCATCGATAAACAGGTCCCGAGGCCGCTCGAAGCTCGTCCGTACCGCACCCGTGAAGCGCGATGTGAATGTCCGCCAAGCCAAAGGGGATGTCGTTTTCGGCGTATAGCTGTCACCGGCGAAGAGCCAGCTGACCGACTCTTCGCTGCCCAGGAGTTCCGGAAGCAGCTTGATCCGGGGAGGCTCGACTGGCTGCGAAACGGAAGTTGCCTCAAAACCGTCCTCTGCTGCTACCGGTTCCGCTGGCGAATTGGATGGCGAGCGGAGGAGCAGCAGGCGACGGCGGCGTGAGCGACCTGATCCCGGAGAAAAGTGGCTGGACATAGAACCTGCTCGGATGGCTTCGCGTCCCGCGAGCATGTCATGACCGCCATCCTGGAGTCGTGTTGCAGCACAACGATAGGGAGAAAAGGAGGCTATGGCAACTGCCTGCGGCCGGTTGCCGAGTTCAAGTCCCGATCGCGTCCTGACCTCAGGCCTTCTTCCCCTTCAGGCTCACGAACTCCGGCAGTTTGCCAACGAGCGGCTCGGCGTACTTCAGGAACGCCTTAGTCACATCCATACCGCTTTCATCGATGTACTCGTCCGGCATCGGGCGTTCGTGATTGGCGACTTCGCTGAGGGGGATCGTCCCGAAGCTGGTCTCGTATTCGGACCCTTTCTGGCGCTCCAGTGTCACCATCACTCCGCCCTGGCCCCTGAGAGCGAGTTTGACGGCCTGGCGACCACAGCCGTACGCCTCAGCCACATCCAGCTTCACGACCCGGTCCGAGGCACACATCGGCAGCGACTCGGTCACCTGAAACTCACCGCGCCAGCCGAAGGCGTCGCTGACGATCTTGTGCAGGACCATCCCCACGCTGGCACCGCCCATGGCGCCGAACTCGACATTGTTGAACTTGTCACGAGTCTGCGAGGCACTGACCGGAGAGCCATCCGCGTTGCGAATTCCCTCGCCGCAGACGATCGATACGTATCCGAACTGCTTGTGGGTCTCCTCAACACGCTGGAGGAATTTGGCCCGGTCAAACGCTCGCTCGGGCATCAGGATGATGTGCGGGGCATCACCCTTCTTGCGTCGGGCCAGAGCCGCAGCTGCGGGAAGCCAGCCTGCGGAGCGCCCGACTGTCTGGAAAATCACGAACTGGTCAACCCGCTGCATGTCGCGAGCGAGTAGCCCCGACTGCTGCACACTGAGGGCCACATACCGGGCCGCGCTGGGGTACCCCGGAGTGTGGTCGGTCCCGAACAGATCGTTGTCGACCGTCTTCGGAACACCAACTCCGGACATCTCCCAGCCGTTCGCGTTCGCATAGGCCACCACGCGATGGATCGTGTCCATCGTGTCGTTCCCACCGATCATGAAGTAGTAGCGGATGTTGTGCTTCTTCAGCTGTTCCAGGATGGGCGGGAAGTGCTCTTCCTTGAGCTTCAGCCGACTCGACCCGAGCGCACTACTGGGAGTATGTCGCAGTCGCTCCAGCACGTCGGCGGACTCCGCTCCCAAATCGATCAACCAGCTGTTCAGTACCCCTTCGATCCCGTACCGCATGCCGAAGATCCGACCGATCTTTTTGCTGGCCTTGAGGCAACCATCAATCACCCCGGATAGGGAAGCATTGATCACCGAGGTGGGCCCCCCGGATTGTCCGACAAGGGCATTGGCGAGTTTCATGAGGTTGCTCCGAACACCAGCATCAAACGAAAACAGGGCGAAACACTGGAAGACCAGCATTTCGCCCCGCTATTCAGTGCCCCCACAAGGACTCGAACCTTGAACCTAATGATTAAGAGTCATTTGCTCTACCAATTGAGCTATAGGGGCTTGGCAGGGGAAAGATGATACTCCCCGGTGGTTGACCTTTCAAGCGAGTTTGTCAACGTCAAAATCGGCACAAACAGGCCATCCGGACCACGACACCGGCAGGAACCGCCGAATTCCGTTGGTTCGTTGCAGTTCACCGGCAGGAAATGCTGATGAAGGGTGCGAGCCGGGGGCGCAACCACCCGGAGAGCAACTTCCCTTCCAGGCCGGCACTGGGTCGCCTGGAGACTCGAATTGCGCCGCCACTCCCTGAGGCGGCGCCCATGATTGGAGAGTTCCATGCGTAAGGCGATCATTCTCGGACTGGCAGCCCTGTTCTTTGCAGCCAGCCAGGCTCCTTCGGAGGCAGCTGGCCGGGTGTTTCGTGGTGGACGGCTGATGAACGGCAGCCGCCCGAACATTTTCGCCCGGGTCATGGAATTCGAGCGTCGCAAGAACGAGTGGCTGTTCGGTCGCTAGTCGTCCAGGCTCGCCCATTACGAGTCGGAATTCACGCGAAACGGGGGTCATCAGGCCCCCGTTTTTGCATTGATGGGTGCGTCTACTGCATCGACACGGTAATTTCGTCAAGGAACGTCATCGATTGAGCGAGCTGCATGCCGGAACCCTCAAGATCCGCTGAATCGCACCCGGACGCGCGCCGTTCGTGGCGAAAGCGACTGGCATGGGCGCTGGGGCTAAGTCTGGTAATTGGCCCGGGACTGGCGACTTGGTATGGAGTCTGGCTCTCGGTCGACCCCGTGCAGGTCGCTTCCCCGGTGGATGCGATCGTCATCCTTTCGGGTTACAACCGGCATGAACTGGCTGCCCAGTGGCAGCGCGAGGGCCGCGTGCGGGAGGTCTGGATGGTCTCGACGACAAAGGCCCCGCTGGTCAAATTAGGTCTGGCTCGACCCGCTCATGAGATCAACCTGGATCGACTGGTTGAGCTGGGGGTCTCTCCGACGGCCGTTCAACAGTTCACCGCTGACTTGCAACCGCGCGATGTCCCTGCCGTCCTGCGGGAGATCGAACGAATCATCGAGCAACAAGGGGCGGAACAGGTCGTGGTGACCTGCCAGGCTCTGGAAACCCGGTTTCTCCGGCAAGTCGCGACCGCCGCTCTCTCTCCAAACGTAGCTCGCAGAATCCAGTTCTGGGGCCTTCCCAGTGACCGATACGTATCGACCCGCTGGTGGATGAGCCGCACCGGGGCCAAGGATGCCTGGAACCAGACCCTCCAACTCCTGGGAAACTGGTGGGATGGCCCGACCGGTGGCTTCGAAGAAGTCGACTGGAGTCCGGAAACATGGGAGCCCCCGCTGGAGGCCGTTCCGTGAGTCTCCTGGCAGCCTTTGAAGAGTCGCTGAGCCGGCACGCCTGTGTCGGGCGTGATTGGCTGGTGGCTGTCTCCGGAGGCCCCGACAGTATGGCCCTTCTGCGGACCGCGCTCGCCGCTGCAGCCCGGCACGGGGCCGAGGTCACGTGTGGGCATATCGATCATCAGCTGCGACGGGAATCGGGGGCCGACGCTACCTGGGTGGCTGAGCAGTGTGCGGCGCTGGGGATTCGCAGCCGGATCGAACGCGTGACAGTGGCGAGCGACGGCGGAGCCATCGAGGAGACGGCTCGAAGGGTCCGGTACGAGGCGTTGAACCGTATGGCGCTCGAGTGCCGAGCCTCCGCCATCCTGACCGGGCACACGGCGGATGACAACGCCGAGACAATTCTGCACCACGTGTTTCGCGGGACAGGACTCCGCGGGCTGGTGGGGATTCCGCCACTCCGATCACTTGGCGAGTCACTGTGGCTCTGGCGTCCTCTGCTCAAGGTGCGTCGCAGTGAAGTCGTGGCAGAGCTTGATCAACTGGGGCAAACGTACCGGACCGACAGCTCCAATTCGTCGAGTCAGTTCACCCGCAATCGAGTCCGCCATGAACTGATTCCGTGGCTGGAACGGGAACTCAACCCGCGTGCTGTGGACGCGGTTCTTCGTCTATCCGATCAGTCGGAAGAGGTGATCGACTGGCTGCATGCCGCCGCTGTCGAGCTGCTGGATCGATCGCTGGTTCAACCTTTGACACCCGCGATCCGGCTGCGCTGCGAGCCAATTCGCAGTGCCCCCGCGCTGGTCGCGCGCGAGTGCTTTGTCCAGCTGTGGAATCGCCAGTCCTGGCCCCGGCAGGCGATGACGCGCGAGCACTGGCAACGGCTGGTTGACCAATGCGGCCCAGCGGCGGCCCCAGCCGTGCAGATGCCGGGTGGAATCGATGTCCGCCGCCGAGGGGATCTGCTGATCGTGACTGCTCCGGAAAACGCAGAGTGATGTCCTGGCGTGCAAAAGCCCAAGGGTTGCAACCCTTAGGCTTGATCAGTGATCATGAGTCCAACACTTTCGACAAGTGATGTCTACCAGCAATCCAATTTCGCTGCCGACGGAACCACCGCGACCTTCCTGGCGGTCATGGCGGTTCCTGCTGCTGATACTAGTCCTGCTCGGAGGCGGAGCGTACTGGTGGGCGAGGCGCCTGACGCCCGAAGAGCAGTACCTGGTCGGCCGCTGGTCCGTAACGGCGCAGCTCCCTGATGGCAGCGTCAGCAGTCATACCTGGGAGTTTCTCTCGAATCGAAGGTTCGCTTCGAACGGGGCCTGGTGGAACTGGACTGCGAGTGGAAATCGATTCACAGTTCAGGAACACACACCGAGTTATAGGGTGGTGTGGAACCTGGTAAACTCTGGTTTCAGGTCCCGGTCCTACGATCCACCGGCAGAGGGACGGCTGGAAATCATCAGCTCTCAAGAAGCGAAAATCACGCTCATCAACCGCAGCACGGGTCAGGACGGGTCACGATTGCACCTTCGTCGTGTCCATACCGATTGACACTAGGCCAAAGCCTTGCGCACCACCTGCGCCTCGTGCTCAATCCCCGTCAGGCGCTGATCCAAGCCCTGATGGAAATAGGTCAACAGCCGGTGATCGAGCCCCATCAGGTGCAGGATCGTGGCGTGCAGGTCTCGGACGTGGACGCGGTCTTCCACAGCTTCGAAGCCGACCTCGTCAGTCGCTCCGATCGCCTGGCCCCCTTTGACTCCGGCCCCGGCCAGCCACATCGTGAAGCCGTGCCAGTCATGGTCGCGACCGGGTTTGTCGACCCCCTCGCTGGTCGGGGTCCGACCGAACTCGCCGCCCCAGACCAGCAAGGTCTCCTCCCACAGGCCCGTTCGCTTGAGGTCGGCAATCAAGGCCGCGATCGGCTGGTCGGTCTCTCCCGCATGGGTCTTGTGATTCGTCACGCAGTCGGTGTGCCCATCCCAGGTATCTTCGATATGCCCGCCGCCGGAGTAGAGCTGGATGAACCGCACGCCGCGTTCCAGCAGCCGCCGCGTGACCAGACACTTGCGGCCGAAGTCCGAGGTCAGCTTCTCATCGAGCCCATACATCGCGCGGGTCTGCGGGGATTCCAACTCAACATCGACCGCTTCCGCAGCTGCGGTCTGCATCCGGAAGGCGAGTTCGTACGACTCGATGCGGGCCTTAAGTTCTGACTCGCGCGGGTGGTCCTGCAGGTGCTGCTCGTTGAGGGCCTTGAGCAGATCGAGCCCCCTCCGCTGCGTCTGGTCACTTGTCCCCGGCGGAGTCGCCAGATCGAGCAGCGGCGAGCCTCCACTGCGAAACAAGGTGCCTTGATAACTGGCCGGCATATAACCAGCCGTCCAGTTCGAGGCACTCCCGATCGGGCCTCCGCGCGGGTCGGTCATCACCACGTAGCTGGGCAGGTTCTCGTTCTGCGTCCCGAGTCCATAGCTGAGCCACGAGCCGAGGCTGGGCTTGCCGATCAGGACGTTGCCGGTGTTCATCTGCAGACAGCCCGAGGCATGGGCTGCGGTGTCGGCATGCATGGAGCGGATGACGCACAGGTCGTCCGCATGGCGGGCCAGATGCGGATAGAGACTGCTGATCGGCAGCCCGCTCTGCCCGTGGTTCGTGAACGGGAAGACGCTCTTGCTGAGGTGTCCGACCGGGCGACCATTGGAACCCAGCGCCAGCTTGGTCGAGTAACTCTGCCCATGCCGCTTATCGAGTTCCGGCTTGGGATCAAACGTGTCGACCTGACTGGGCCCGCCGTTCATGAACAGAAAGACAACATGCTTGGCCCTGGCCGGAAAGTGCGCCGGCCGGGCGGCCAGTTCACCCGCAAAGACCCGCTCCCGCGCCATCAGGTCGAACAAGGCCAACCCCGCGAAACCGCCACCCGCTTCCCAGAGGAACTCGCGACGAGTGCGGCCACAGGGGGTTTGATTGGGGATGAAGCGGGACATGGCGGGAGTCCTTGTAGCCGCTCGTGATACGACATTGTTCGGCAGACGTCAATTGCTGGCGAATAGTTCCAACCCCTTTCTCCCCGAGAGTAACCGGGAGGAGGATGAAAACAACGAACAAAGTCAGGACTGTCACAGAGTGGGCTCAGGACCGCACTTCCACAGTTTTCTCTTATTTCCTCGAATCGGATGCAGAAGTCATAAACACACGTGGTCGGCCCGTAGGGCTGCTTGCAGGCGAAGCCGACTTTTCCACCTCCACAGGTGTCCTTCTCTTGAAACCCGCTTGTGTATGCACAAGGAATCCCACCGAAGTTGTATAATGACACGATGGTGACCGACTCTTCTTCCTCCAGCGTTCCCAAATGCCTGGGGCAACCGTCGCCTGCGGTCGGTGTCTCAACGATACTGCAACCCGCATCGTACGTGTAAATCACGGGTTCACACTGATTCGCTTGACCATTCTGGTCCGGTTGTCCGCACTCAAAGCACTTACACATAAACGAGAATGTTTGCCCCGTCGCAGCGTCTGTGAACTCTCGTCGTGGTATGCCACCATTCAGTTCGATGCAGTCCGCAGGCGAGAATCCCTGAATCTCCGGGTGAAGCAACAAGAACGCCTTCATCGCGCGACATTCCGAGTTATGTTCCGGACCGTGTGCACACTCGTAGCCCCCAACATCGGTGAGGGTACTGTGGTATTCACTGCACGGACACGGTGTTGGTGCCTCCTGTCCGATCGATTCTTGCCAGTTGACAGCTTGAAAAACAGCGGACAACACCAAAAGAGATCCAATCAGCCATTTCATGTCATTTCTCCGTGAAAGCGTTCAGACGGGGACGAGTTCGTTTGCGCCACTGATGGAAAATGAATCCGAAGATAGCCGCGAGATTCAATGTAAACATCCAAAAGCGATACTGGGAGCGGGCCGGGGAGTCTGTTCCGGCGCGAGTGGGAATCTTCGCCTTGCCATAGGTTGCATCAATGACGCGAGCGTTCTGGGGGATTTCCTGAATGCTTGATCGGGCAACAAATTCTCCGGCTGACAGCGTTCTTGTCAGTGAGACAAGCTTCGTGGTGAAGCCGTCGTCGATCTCTGTCGGACGAAATTTCTGGCTGTCCACGGGGTGGAATGGGATTTCTCGAATAAACGATCCGCTGGTCGCCACGGAATCGTTCTCAACGGAATACTGCCCGCTGTTCGAAATCGTGTGGAAGACCACGTCCCCCAGAGACCTCTCTTTCTGTATGACCACACACCGCAGGATGTCTTGTTCATCGATCTCGGCCCGAAAACTCACTCCGCCAAGCCACGGAAGGTTCAGCGTGCCTGTGCATTCCGTCAGTCCGCTCCCCAGATTGACTTCATGGATCCGTTCTTCGTGGATCACGTAACGCGTCAGGCCGAATCCGCAGCACCACTCCAGAATTGAGCGTCGAAAGTTGATCACACCCTGATCAGGAGCAACCGTGTAGCCGTCGTACCGAGCGGAGGTGTCTCCACTGAGGACTTCCTCAAAACCCTTCGCATTCGTGCTGCGGATTTCGGACGGCAAGCCGGGGAACGCGAATGGAAGGTGATCCTGTGGTAGAATTCGCCGATGGAAGTGTGTGAGTGCCTCCATTGCGTCCACGTGGATTAAGAAGCGAAATGACGCGTCCGAGTACCCATCGGCATCACTCGGAGGTAACGGTAAGTTGTTCTGAAGCGGTGGGTCTTTTGAACGGGAGAATTTCCACTGGGCAAATTCTTCTTTCATTCGCTCGATGGAAAAGTTCTTTTGAATAACGCCGTACTGTTCCAGTTCGAGTGAGTAACGCGACAGCCGTCGGTCTCTCTCCTTCTGGCGATCAAAAACCGGGTGATCGGACGCAGTTCCGGTGACCGCGACTCCCAAGAGGATAAGATAAAACGTGACGCACTTGGAGATCATCATGGCTGCGACCCTACCGTATTCGGATGCGCTACATGGAGGTCTTGCTTCAAACGAGTCCCGGAACTCACACACAGTAGTTCCGACTCCCCGAGGCCTTGTGCGATCAAGCGAACTTTCCGAGGCAGCGACTTCCTGTACTCTGGACCCAGATCAAGAGTGACTCGCACTCGACTCGGTGAAAGTTGTAGCTTCTGAATCAGCCGTACACCGGGGTCTTCGGACACGCGAACGATCGATTCCGAAAGTTCACAATCGACACCTTGAATTTCGACAGTGACCGGTTCCGTTTCATTGGCGCCCAGCATCGTCATGACCGGGCGGATGGCGATATTCTCGGTAATCCGCAGGAACACGGGGATTCGCGCGATCTCCGGGTGTTCCGCCGTACCGATGGCGAAGTTCGTAGTGTACTGCCCGACAGGGATATCCGGCGACAACCCAAATTCGATCCTCCAGCTGTTCGAACCTGTCGCCGTCACTTTTCCTGTGATCTGTTCCGAACCCCCGATGACTTTCAACTGAGGCGCGGGAGCCGGGGCCTGGAGATTCGACGCGGCGACGAGATCGAGTGCTCTCACCTGTCCCTGATACTTCTGCTGCGATATGACACCGAAACTTGCAGTCCGGGTCGCGAAGTTCCAAGGCATCGACTTGGACACGGAGAAATCGACTCGGTGGCGAGATCGGCCTGGCTCGTTCGTTTGAATCTCGACCGTGGCCGGGCGAACAGCATCAAGTTCCTTGAGTGGTGAGATGAAGACTCGAACCAATTCCGACTCACCAGGCCTGATCGACCCAGATGACGGAGTTGACTTCGTGCATTGACAGGAGGGGGAAATGCTGAAGTCCAGATCCGACTTACCATCGTTGTGAATGGTAAAGGTGCCGACGGCGTCCTCTCCCGGGAGCGCCATCAGCTCAGTTGTGTTCTGAGTAACACGACATTCGGATTGATCCAGCGGGGTACAATACTTGACACTACACATCGCCACGATCACGACGAGGGCGGATGAAACGATCCAGATCTTTTCCTTTGAGGTTTGCAAGATTCCCTCCTTCGAAAGCTGACAATTAAATTCATGCTATCTCGTTCTCGACTCATTCTCAAGTTAAATGTACCGAGAAAAATATCCGACTCTTCTCGTCGCGAGTAACTTCAGCAATATATCGCAAATCGCTGTTTGGACACTTACAGACTTCGCAAAAATCTCAGCAGTGCCGTGCGCTCTTCCGGTGTCAGCGTCTTCTGCGTGAAGTGCCCCTGCTCCAGAACCTCTTCCAGTGACTTGGCGCGGGCATCGTGGAAGTAGCTGTCACGCTGACTCACTCCGCGCAGGGATGGTGGATTAAACAGCTTATGTCCCGCCTCGTCGTGGATCTGGACATCGTACGTGGTATCCGAGGTATACGTCAGCGGAGGCACATGGCAGCGGACACAACCGGCGTCCTGGAAGACCCGCTGACCTCGGGCGACGAGCTCTCGATCGGCTGGTTCATCGGTCTCGGGATTTAGCGGTGGAGCTGGGGGCAGTGAGTGCAGGTACGACACGATGTCGGTGACCTGCGTGAAGGGCAGGGGCTTGCCGTGCATCGTGTTCTTGACCGACTTGATGACCTGATCGTGCAGCTCGCGCGATTCGCCGTTCCAGGCCCACGGGTTCGCGTCGCGGCCACCCAGCAGCGTCAGCACTCGTTTCGGAGTGTTCGCCGTCCCATCACCGAGCGTGTCAGCCAGCAGGCCGTTCGCGTGACCATCCGTATGACAGCTATGACAGCTCATCCAGTTCTCGAACGACAGCCGACCATCGTAGAACAGCAGTTCGCCGCGCTCGGCTTTGGTCAGCTCCCGCATCGGGCCAAGTTGGATTTCCCGACGGACCCGCGCTTTGTCGGAATCGATCAGTGACACCGAGTCGCTGAAAGTATTCACCACGACGACTTCCGCTCGATCGGGAACCGGCAGAATGCGAGTCGGGCGCCGACCGACGCGTGGGCGTCGTCGCTCCAAGCCCTTGGATGTCACGACCGCCAGCTGATCGACTCCGCCCAGTGAGACGCAGAGATTGTTCTTGGCATCCAGGACCAGATCGGCTGGGTCAGATGCTCCATCAGGTGGGCGACCCAGGAAGATCGTGCGGGCGTGCACCGGCAGCAGGGCCTGCGGATCGAACAGCTTCTCCAGCGGGACGATCCGGATCACGTTCTGCATCAACGTGCCATCCCGGACCGCATCGAGCCCGGTCGTGACCTGCTGATTCAGGATCTGGTGGGCGACCAGCAGCGACTGCTCATCCGAGGAGATCGCCAGTCCGCGAATGTTGTGGGAATTGAGCGTGCGGATCGCATCAATGTTCCAGGTCTCGATATCGATGATCGCCAGGTGACCCGCGTGATTGTCCGCCACCAGCAGCTTCTCTCCGCCGGGCAGCACCAGCTGGCACCGCGGGGCGAAGGAGAGTTCGATGTTCATGCGGCTCGCTTCGATGGCGGGCTCGTCGCCTTCAATTGCCAGCCGTTCCAGCGAGCGATCCCACAGGCTGGAGATCGAGACGAGACCCGGAGCAATCGTGATCAGCGAGTTTGGTCCCCGCCGCGTCGGCACGGTGGCTTCGATTTCGACCTTCCAAGTCGCGGGATCGACCCGCAACCTCCGCAGCTGATTCCGCTCGGCATCGATCATTGCCAGCTGATGATCGCCGATCCGCAGCAGGTCAACTGGCTGTCCGCCGATTGTTTCTTCGTGAACGGTGCGATCCGCAGCCAGATCGACAAAGCTGAGCGACCCCGAGCGGGAATTCGCTGTGACAAGGATACGTCCGGGGACAATCCAATCCGCGTCGACCGGTCGCCGCAGCGAGTGGGCTGGCTCAACAGCGAAAGCTGTTCCCAGGCAGAGCAGCGAGGCCAGCCATGCGGCAATTCGGCAAAGCATGGTGGCCTCGTTCAGAAAGGTGCGGGTTCCATCGGTTCATATCGTAAACGCAGTGAGAGGCCGGAGGCTACTCGATTCACTTCGCGGGCCGGACGGCGGAATTCTGACGAATTCCGCTACGGGGGCTACAGCGACTTCAGGGTGACCAGTCCCAGCACCGCCAGGATCGCAGAGACGATCCAGAACCGAACAACGATTCGAGTCTCGGGAACCTGGGCGAAGACGTAGTGATTGTGCAGCGGGCTGCAGGCGAGGATCTTTTTGCCTCGCAGGCGGTAGCTGGAAATCTGCAGGATGACGCTGACCGTCTCGGCGACGAAAACACCACCCACGATGGCGAGGAAGATCTCCTGTCGAGACGCCAGGGCTCCCACAGCCAGCAGTGCCCCCAGCGGCAATGATCCTGCGTCTCCCATAAAGACCTGAGCCGGGTGAACATTGAACCACAGAAATCCCAGCAGTGCCCCCGCCATCGCGCTCAGCGGAACAGCCAGCTCTCCGATGCCGATGAAGTGTGGAATTCCCAGATAGGTGGCCAGCTCACGATGCCCGGACATGTAGATCGCAGCTGTGACGGCGGCTCCCGCGAAGATCGAACAGCCCGCAGCCAGGCCATCCAGCCCGTCGGTCAGGTTGACCGCATTTGAGGTTCCAACGAGCACGAAGATCGCCCAGGGAAAGAACAGCATTCCAAGCGGAATCGAGCCCAGTCCCATCGGCCAGACGAGTGACTTGCCGTGCGGTGAGTCTCCCTGAATCCTGATCAAACAGTATGTCGTGATCCCCGAGAGCACGATCTGGCCGAACAGCTTTTGCCGCGCGGTGAGGCCCCGCTTCTTGGTCGTGAGCTTGATCCAGTCATCCATGCACCCCAGCAGAGTGAACGTGATTGTGACGAACAACGCGAGCTGGACCCGGCTGTTGGTCAGGTTGCCAAACAGCAGAACGGACAACACGATTGCCGAGGAGACGAACATGCCGCCCATGGTCGGCGTCCCGGCTTTGGCGGCGTGGAGCTGGTTGAGACGCTCCGAGGCACTGTCGATCCGCTCGGCGAAGTGCGACTTGAGCCAGCGGATCGATCGCGGGCCCAGGAGAAGCGTGGCGAGAAACGACACGACCGCAGCCAGCCCGATCCGCGCGGTCAGAAACGGCGGAGTCACTCCCGTGCCGTTCACGGTCGATGCCATTCGCTCAATCATCCATAACAGCATGCGTACGTTCCGTCGTAGCCACTTCGAGCAGAAAACCAGGAATCAGCGACCAGTAACCAGCTTGCTGATCGCTTTGAACTCCGGGGTCCCCGCCACTTCGCACCACTCGAAGAGGACCGCTTCGGTCGTTGTCAGCGTGGCTCCGCTGAGCTCCATCCGACGAAACGCGATCTGCTTGTCGAGGTCTCCGCGGCTGGAGACCGCATCGACCGGGACCTGCACCTGGTAACCGAGCGAGAGCAGATCCAGCACCGTCTGCTGGACACAGACATGGGCCTCGATCCCCGCCACCACAATCTGAAACCGGTCTTCCGGACCAGGCACCGACCATCCCAGGCAATCGGTGCAGCTGAACCTTATCTTCTCGGGCCGGTCGGGAACGAACTCGGCGATCTCTGGAAGAGTCGTCCCCAGCCCCTTGGGGTATTGCTCCGTCGCATGAATCGGCACGCCGAGAACCTGGGCTCCCTGAGCCAGCATCCGGCAACGAGCCAGCAGCGATTCGCGATCCGGAATGACCGGCACGAGCCGTTCCTGCAGATCGACCAGGAGCAGCCGACTGGACTGCCTTCGAAACAGCTCAGAGCTGCGATGGGGTGCCGAAGTATTCATGACCGGATGCTAAGAGCAATTGCTGACATCGGCAATCGGGGAAATGGCTTGATGGAATCGAGAGTCACGGTTCCCCTGACTCTCTGGAAAGTTGCAGTCATCCAATCCACAATCCGAGAGAGAATATCAGTCACAACAGTCAGGCGAACATCATGAAGCGGATTCTGCTCTGTGTGGCACTTTGGAGTGCCAACCTTGGTCTCGTAGCTGCGGATGATCAGGAAACCGCGCTGCTGAAGTTGTTGCCGGCCTCGTCAAATGTGGTTGCCGTGGTCCACGCCGATCAGGTGTTGGGTTCAGCTCGCGGCGTGAAGGAAGATTGGGCAGGGCGCCAACAGGATCGGTTTCTGGCAGGGGCGTCGATGATTCCCCCGAACGTCACCACTCTGGTCCAGGGGATGCAGGTCCGACTGGAGACTTCCACGCTGATCGCAGCCACGACGTTAATGCCGTTTCCTGCTGGGTTCGATCTGTGGGCCTTCGCTGATCGCGAGAAGGAAGCCACGCAGGACACCATCGCCGATGTTCCCGCGGTCCAGGCACGGCACAACTCGCTGTATGTCCAGTTGCCGGGCTCGACGCTGGCGATCCTGACACCCGCAGCGAGGCAGGAGGCTGCCCGCTACATCCGCTCTCTGGCCACTTCGTCACAGGCCCCGCTGCCCTCGAACTACCTGACCCGCACAGCTCAGATGCCACATCAGATCGTGATCGCGATCGATCTGCAGGATGTCGCGCGACCGGACCACCTGAAGCAGGAAGTGGCTGCACTGGAGGCTCTGCGCGGGAATGCCGCCGGGCAGCAGGAGCTGCTCGATCTGCTGGCCCAGTTGGAAGGGGTGCGATTCTGTGCCGATGTGCGGGATTCGACCCACGCGGTTCTGGCTGCTGATTTTCGGAAGGCACCGGGCAACAGTGCCTTGCAATTGAAGCCGCTGGTCCTGCGACTGGTCTCTGATGCGGGGCTGCATGTCAACGAACTCGACACCGCCACGGCAGTCGTCGAGGGGAACAGCCTGGCTCTCCAGATGAACGCCTTTTCGGACACCAGCCTGCGAATGGTGTTGTCATTGATCACGGCATCTTCTCCGGGAGGGGCTCCGACTTCAGCAGTGGCGAAGACTTCCTCGCCCTCAACTTCGAGTGCGATCGATCCGAAAGCATCGCGCAAGTACTTTCAGACGATCAGTCAAAGTATCGATGACCTGCAGGTCGCAGGTCGCAAGAACCGAGGTATGGGACAGTCTGCGACCTGGTACGAGAATCTCGCCCGCAAGATCGACAAGCTGCCGACCTTGGGAGTGGACCCCGAACTGGTTGATTATGGTGCTGCGACCAGCCGCAACTTGAAGGGGATGACCGCCTCACTGAAGGGAGTGGCTGTGGAAGTCGATACAGTCGGCAAGTCACTGGTGTGGAAGTCGACATTCGATCCGGGCTATACCGAAGCGAACATCTGGGGCGGTCTGGGTTATCGGGCTCCATCGGTTCAGGTCGACAGCAATCTGCAGCAGGTCCGCGAGAAGCAGGCCGATGCCGTCATCCGCGGCGAAAAGAGCCGCGAGAAGGCCTGGCAGGTTGTCCTCGAACAGCGCGACGCAATGAAGACGACCGTGCAGGCCCGCTACGGTCGGGAGTAGTCCTTACGCCAGCCCGGCGAGGACCTGTTCGGCCGCCTGAATCGTGGCGGCGATGTCGGCCTCGGTGTGGCAGGTCGACACGAAGTTGGCCTCGAACTGGCTGCAGGGGAGATAGACTCCGCGCTCCAGCATCCCGTGGAAGTAGGCAGCGAACCGTTTGGTATCGCTCGTCGCTGCGGTCGGGTAATCGCGGACCGGAGTGGGCGAGAAGAACAGCGTGAACATGCTGCCGCACTCGGCCACGGTATGAGGAATTCCCGCAGCTGTGGCGACGCGGCGCAGTCCGGCGGTGAGAGTTCGCGACTTGACCTCGAGAGCCGGGTAAGGGTTCGTATCACGCAGGGTCTTGAGCGTTGCGATCCCGCTGGCCATTGCGAGCGGGTTCCCGCTGAGCGTACCCGCCTGATAGACCGGTCCGACGGGGGAAATGCGGTCCATGATGTCGGCCCGACCGCCGTAGGCTCCGACGGGGAGCCCGCCGCCGATGATCTTTCCCAGCGTGGTCAGATCAGGAGTGATCTTGAACCGTTCCTGAGCGCCTCCATATGCCAGACGGAACCCGGTCATCACTTCGTCCATGATGAACACAGCCCCGTGCTTCGTACACAAGTCACGAACTACTTCGAGGAAGCCGGGCTCCGGCAGAACCACACCCATGTTGCCGACGACTGGCTCCAGGATGATCGCTGCGATCTCCGGGCCACGCTGCAAGAACGCCTGCTCCAGAGCAGGCACATCGTTGTAGTGCAGCACCAGAGTATCGGCGACACAGCCCGGCGTGACACCGGGGCTATTGGGAGTGCCCAGCGTCAACGCGGCGCTCCCCGCTGCCACCAGCAGGCTGTCGACATGACCGTGATAACAGCCCGCGAACTTGATGATGACGTTCCGTCCGGTGAAGCCCCGGGCGAGCCGGATCGCGCTCATCGTGGCCTCGGTGCCGGAATTCACCATCCGGACCTTTTCGATCGAGGGCACTGCGGCGACGACCAGTTCGGCGAGTTCGGACTCCAGGACCGTGGGGGCTCCGAAGCTGGTCCCTTTCTGCAAGGCCGACTCGATGGCTGCGATGACGGCGGGATGTCGATGCCCGAGGATATGCGGGCCCCACGAGCCGATGTAGTCGATCAGACGATTGCCATCGATGTCGTACAGGTACTGCCCATCGCCGCGGTCGATGAGTGATGGATGCCCGCCGACTCCGCCAAAGGCCCGCGCGGGGCTGTTGACTCCGCCGGGAATCGACTTCTGGGCGCGGGCGAATTCTGTCTGGCTGCGAGTGCGTGGCATGGGAGAGGTCTGAGAGTGGTTGTTGAGCTGGTCGCAGGTTACCGAATCGAATGTCTCCGAGGAAAGCGGGGGGAATGCCGGGCCCAAACCTGCGTAAATCCGGTTGATCCCGCCGATTCGGAGCCCTTGTTCGCGAGGATGCGGCGAAAAATGGAGAACTCCCATTGCCTGAAATCGACCGATGGGAATAATGCAGACAGTGCCGTGCAGTACGCAGCACGGCGGGACTATCGGCCTGAGACGCGCGGACCGGCGAGCCGGTGCGGCTTAGGGTGTCATGACGAGAAAGGAGGTGGTCCTGTGTTCGATCCGAGTAGCCAACGAGGTGTCACCGTTTGACGATTGTCGGCGGACCGTCTCAGACGGACCCTCAACGTTGAGATGACCTCTCAACGCGTTCAATTTGAAGGCCCGGCTCTCGTTCGCGAGGGCCGGGCTGATTTTTTGAGTTGTCGCAGTGTTCCAAAGCAAACAGGCCCGGGAAAACCCCGGGCCTGAATGGTGAATCTCCAGTCGCCAGAATTCTGACGAATTCTGCTACGTGTGAGAGAGTAATTAGGCTGTCTGGCGACGGCGCTCGTACGAGTGGATCTCAGGCACTTCCTGGTGCTTGATCCCGTCGATCAGCGCCTCGAAGACCTGCAGATCGAGAGCCGATGCATGTTCATCGTGCGGATGGAACTGCACGCCCAGGCACCACCAGTTGTCTTCGACCGATTCATAGGCTTCGACCACACCGTCCATCGCGGTGGCTGAGACGCGGAAGCTCGGAGCGACTTGATCGACCGCCATATGGTGATCGCTGTTCACGCGGATTTCGCCGGGACCGTAGATCTGGTCCATCTTGGTTCCGGGCACAATTTCGATCACGTGCCGCAGGCAGGGCTCGACCGGGTCGCGGTGATTCAAGGGCTTGAGAACATCTTCGGGAACGTGCTGGAACAGGTTGCCGCCGCAGATCACATTCAGAGTCAGCATCCCGGCCCCAATCGCCAGGGTGGGGATCTTCATCTCATAGCACAGCTTAGCCAGCCGACGGTCAAAGTCTTCGCGGCGGGCCGGCATCGGACGGGTGGCTGGGTGCTTGTCAAAACCGAGCCGTACTGGATCGAGGTCCAGCTTGCAGCCGCCCATCACGACCCCGTCCAGCGTACTCAGCACCTGCCGCAAATCCTCGATTTCCTCCAGAGGAGGCAGCAGCACGGGAATTCCTCCCGAAGCCACGACACTGTCAAAATACCCTGCATGGACCCAGGAGAATGGATAAGCATCCTTCTTCGTCGAAGGACGAAAATCGGTGTTGATGCCAATGACGGGTTTGGACTTCATGCAACTGTTCCTTGTCACAAGGACGGGGTTTTCCGGGCGACTGGCCGGACGCAGATCAGCAACACCAGACAGACTGAACGCAGTCCGAAATTCAGACAGCGGCCCCAGGGAGCGAGCGCAGCAACTCGCTGCGATTCCGAGGGGTGATGGCCACTCGCCAGAGCAGGGCGAGCGAAGAAATAGCCGTATCAGCCAGAGGAGCGAACCAATCCATGGAGTTCTCCAGAACCCGATCCCTCGGGTCGTGTCTGCAGCTGCCAGAGAAGCAGCTTCGTTGCTTTCTGGTCAGTCATGTCCAACACGACCGACACAGAATCACGATGGGCCAAAAGTTACCGGCCAAAAATGCCGATGTAAAGAAGCT
>Ga0315905_10001895_pt1 | contig 22193 bp, 17 predicted proteins | sample LakEriMetagenome_5_FD_203522 | JGI IMG/M metagenome (GOLD analysis project Ga0315905, IMG submission 203522) | Freshwater fungal communities from buoy surface, Lake Erie, Ohio, United States - Buoy 4 MA121 | ecosystem: Environmental > Aquatic > Freshwater > Lake | place: USA: Lake Erie, Ohio...
GGACTACAAATAATTGACATCAGCAACCCCACAACCCCCACCCTCAAGGGCAATTATGATACATCAGGTGCTGCTTTAGGTGTGCAAGTAGTCGGTAGTTATGCTTATGTAGCTGATGGTGGTTCAGGACTACAAATCATAGACATAAGCAACCCCACAACTCCCACCCTCAAGGGCAATTATGATACATCAGGCTGGGCTATAGGTGTGCAAGTAGTCGGTAGCTACGCTTACGTAGCTGATCATGGTTCAGGACTACAAATAATTGACATCAGCAACCCCACAACCCCCACCCTCAAGGGCAATTATGATACATCAGGCTCTGCTTGGGGTGTGCAAGTAGTGGGTAGCTATGCTTATGTAGCTGATCTTTCAGGACTACAAATCATAGACATAAGCAACCCCACTACCCCCACCCTCAAGGGCAATTATGATACATCTGACTTTGCTAGAAGTGTGCAAGTAGTCGGTAACTACGCTTATGTAGCTGATGATGTAGGTGGTTTAAAGATTATTAATGTCAGTGAGTTTACTAACCAAGCCCCTACCAACTTAACACTCTCCACCAGCACAGTTGCGGAAAACCAAATTATTGGTACAGTAGTGGGTAATCTCACCACCACAGACCCAGATACAGGTGACACCTTTACCTATAGTTTAGTCACTGGGGAAGGTGCAACGGATAACAGTTTATTTACCATTACCAATAATCAACTGAGAACCAACGCTGTCTTTGACTTTGAAGCCAAAAACAGTTACAGCATTAGAGTTAGAACCACAGACCAAGGGGAGTTATTTTTTGAAAAACAATTAACCATTGGAGTAACTGACCTTAACGATAACGAAAGCTTCACCACCACAGCCCAACAAGATATCATAGATGCTGACTATGGAGAGGACACCATCACCAGTACATGGGCCAATTTACAACAAAACGACACCATCAAAGGTGGTAATGGCACAGACACCTTAATTATCACCGGAGGAACAGCTAATGCTCTTATCTCCATAGATACCAGTAACACCACCAATCAATTAGATATTCCAGGGACAACAGTATTCGGATTTGAACGCTTTGATTTAACTAGCTTTACAGGTACTGTCAGTTTTGATGGTACTACTGGTAATGATTGGATTAAAGCAGGTACAGGAAACGATGATTTAGGAGGTGGAAATGGTAATGACACTCTCAACGGGGGAACAGGTGCAGATTTATTAATCGGTGGTAAAGGTAATGATACTTATGTGGTAGATAATGTGGGAGATGTCATTGCTGAAGTTTTAAATCAAGGTATTGATACCGTTGAATCTTTTATCACTTGGATATTAAGAGCCAACTTAGAAAACCTAACGTTACAGGGAACAACCGCTATTAACGGTACAGGTAATAACCTGAATAATATTATTACAGGTAATACTGCTAAGAACGTTCTTAATGGTGGTTTAGGAAATGATACTCTCATTGGTGGTGCAGGTGCTGATACTATGATTGGTGGCGCTGGTAACGACTTTTATTATGTGGACAATACAGCAGATATCATCACAGAAAATGCTAATGCAGGAACAGATAGCGTTTTCAGCACCGCAGCAACTTACACTCTCAGCACCAATGTAGAAAACCTAACGTTACAGGGAACAATCGCTATTAATGGTACAGGTAACACCCTCAATAATATCATTACAGGTAATACTGGTAATAACATTCTCACAGGTGGTTTAGGAAATGATACCCTCATTGGTGGCGCTGGTAATGACTCCTATTATGTGGACAATACAGCAGATACCATCACAGAAAATGCTAATGCAGGAACAGATAGCGTTTTCAGCACCGCAGCAACTTACACTCTCAGCACCAATGTAGAAAACCTAACGTTACAGGGAACAATCGCTATTAATGGTACAGGTAACACCCTCAATAATAATATTACAGGTAACGCAGCCGATAACGTTCTCACTGGTGGTGCGGGTGCAGATACCCTCATTGGTGGTGCTGGTAATGACTCCTATTATGTGGACAATACAGCAGATATCATCACAGAAAACTTGAATGAAGGAACTGATAGTGTTTTCACAACTGTAACCTATACCTTAACCCCCAATACCGAAAACCTGACTTTACAAGGAACAACCGCTATTAATGCTACAGGTAATGACCTGAATAATATCATTACAGGTAATACTGGTAATAACGTTCTCACAGGTGGTTTAGGTGCTGATACCCTCATTGGTGGTGCTGGTAATGACTCCTATTATGTGGACAATACAGCAGATACCATCACAGAACTAGTAAGTCAAGGAACAGATATTGTTTTCACAACTGTAACCTATACCCTCACCACCAATACCGAACACCTAACTTTACAGGGAACAACCGCTATTAATGGTACAGGTAATGAACTAAATAACAACATTACAGGTAACGCAGCCGATAACATTCTCACGGGGGGTTTAGGAAATGATACCCTCACAGGTAATGCGGGTGCTGATACTTTAATTGGTGGTTTGGGTAATGATAGCCTGTACTTAGGTAGTGATACTGCTGTTGATAACGTTAATTACGTTCTTGGTGATGGTACAGATACAGTTTACCAATTTGTGCGCGGTGTTGGTGGCGATAAACTGAACTTTACAGGTATTGCTAATTTTGATGTGATTACATCAGGTACTTCTACATTAGTGCGAATTGGAGATGGTATTATTGGTAATGCTGGTTTTGGTACTGGTCAATTATTATTTACCTTATCTGGTACATCTGGATTTAATAGCACCAATGCGAATTTAAACCTGTTCGGAGGTACTTTCCTATTTAGTTAATAGCTTTGTTGGGTTTTCTCAACCCAATAACTTCGGGACTTTGTTGGGTTGCGCTGTCGCTTAACCCAACCTACAATTATCTTTGTTGTTAGGACTTTGTTGGGTTACGCTGTGGCTTAACCCAACCTACAATTATCACAAAACGCCAAAAAACCGCGAAAAATTTTATTTTTAGATATTGACAAAGGATTTTAGAAATGTTATGCTTATCTTGATAAGGAAGAACTATCTTAAAATATTTAAGAGTAAGATGTGTTAGTAGTAGGTTGGGTTGAGAAAACCCAACATCAAACATAACCTAAATTTAGGTGATAATGGTGGGTTACACTGTACTAACCCACCCTACTAGTTTGTTACTTTGTTGGGATATACAAGTTTCTGTTTTCTTTTTCACAGCACTCGTAATACACTAGGAATACTGTCTATAGATTCCATAGCTTGAATTTCTGCTAAAGCTTGTCTAAAGTCCCCTTCTCGGACATCATGGGTGACAACCACAATTTCCGCTAGTTCTCCCTGAAAACCAGTTTGAACTACTGACTCCAAACTTACCCCATAATTGCCAAAACAAGTCCCTAATTTCCCAATAACTCCCGCTTGGTCTTTACTCAGGAAACGGGTATAAAACCGTGTCACTAACTCAGAAATTGGCGTAATTTGGGAGTAATGTTGATGTCTACAAGCTAGGAGAGGATTTAGTTTATTGGTATTAGTTTTGAGAGTAGCTACCAGACTTAATATATCTGATGATACAGCACTCGCGGTAGCACCAGCACCGGCACCAGGACCGAATAACATCACCTGGCCAATGGGTTCTCCTTCCACAAGAATAGCGTTATAGACACCATTAATACTAGCTAAAGGATGGTTTTGCGGTACTAAAGTAGGATGAACCCTAACTGAAAGTTGGGAATTATCTGTATCTAAGTGTTGGGCTATACCTAATAACTTAATCACAAATCCTAATTTAGCAGCATAGGTAATATCTGTTTTTGTGACTTGGCGAATTCCTTCACAATGGACATCTTCTCGATTAATTCGTCCGTCAAACCCTAAAGATGCCAAAATAGCAATTTTATCTCCCGCATCTAAACCATCAACATCAGCAGTGGGGTCAGCTTCAGCATAACCCAATCTCTGAGCATCTGCTAAAACATCATCAAAATCACTACCTTCCGTTTGCATCCTGGTGAGGATGTAGTTGGTTGTGCCATTGACAATACCCATGATAGCATTAATCCGGTTAACGCTTAAAGACTGTTTTAAAGGTTGAACCACTGGAATACCACCACCAACGGCCGCTTCTAGCATGACGTAGACACCAGCTTGATTCGCAGCAGTAAATATTTCCGCACCAAATCGAGAAATTACGGCTTTATTAGCGGTGACAACGTGCTTACCATTGTTAATAGCTGCGAGAATTAATGTTCTGGCTGGTTCTAATCCTCCCATTAACTCTACAACTATATCCACCGCTGGATCATTAACAATAGCCTCTAAATCTGTCGTGATTACACCTGCTGATAATTCTACAACACGAGGTTTAGTGAGCGATCGCACCCCCACCCGATATATTTCAATTTCCTGTAACAGTGGGTGACGGCCTACCTTGTCTTGTAACAGTTGTACTGTACCCGTTCCTACTGTACCTAATCCGAGTATTCCTAATTTAACAGTCACAGATTTTGCACCCACACTAACTTTATTAGAGAATAACAAAACAATTGTAGGCAGAGCATAAGCCCTACCTACTAATTATCTTCTTTTAATTGTCCAATGACCAATGACTAATAACCAATGACCAATGACCAACGACTAAATTAGTATGTTTCTACGTGCCAACGGTGAGCTTTTTTCAGGTCTTTTTGGTAATCACTCCAGGTTACACCTTCTTTGGCCGCCGCAGCGCTTAAAGCCGCATCAATGCCATCTTCCATACCGCGTAAACCACAGATATAAGTGTGGGTTTTAGGATTTTTAATCAATTGCCACAATTCATCAGCGTGTTCCGCTACACGGTCTTGGATGTACATTCTACCACCTTGGGGGTTATTTTGTTCCCGGCTGATAGCATAGGTGAGACGGAAGTTTTGAGGATATTTCTCCTGCATTGCTTCCAATTCTTCTTTATAAAGAATATTGGGAGATGTTGGTACACCAAACAACAACCAGGAAAATCCTTTAAATTGATATTCTGGGTTAGCTTTTCTTTCTGCGTCCTTAAACATCCGCCACAAGTAAGTCCGCATAGGCGCAATACCTGTACCTGTTGCTAACATGATTATATTAGCTTCTGGATCTTCAGGTAACAACATTTCTTTACCAACAGGACCTGTGATTTTGACATCATCACCTGGTTTGATTTTAGTCAGATAGGTAGAACAAACACCATAAACTGTTTCACCAGTTTCGGGATGCTTGTACTCTAGCTGACGAACACACAAGGATATTGTTTTGTCATCTAGATTATCACCGTGACGAGTGGAAGCAATCGAGTAAAGTCTCAGTTTTTCAGGCTTACCGTTTTTATCCAGTCCAGGAGGGATAATACCGATACTTTGACCCTCTAGATATCTTAAGTCACCAGTAGATATATCAAATTTGAGGTGTTGAACAATACCGATTCCGCCCTCTTTAACTAATGTTTCATTAGAGATACACTTACCAATAAACGGAGCGTTAGGACGATAAATGTTCACAGGAACGTCAGCATGGGCATCTTTTTTTGCTTTTGCTTGAGTCATGGTGTTGCTTTTTTTCTCCTTAGCCGATGATTTAGCAAAGCCTTTCGCCTCACTAGGATTAATCACAGGTGTGACTTTACCATGTTCCTCGTTACTAGCATTCACCTCAGCTTTCACTTCTGTACTAGCAGTAGTTTCAGATGTAATAACCGCTACATCATTCGTTACTAATTTAACTTGGCGATTGACTTGCTGTAAAGCTGTAACAGGTTGAATACTAACAATTTTACCACCTAAGCGAGTGATCCGTCGCATTTCTTGATTCATGCGGTTGTAAGGTACTCTGATGAATACACTGCCACTTTCACGAATTGGGTAGTTGGTTTGATCAGTTTCTTCACTCTGACGCAGACCTATCACTTCGTAAACGAAGACGCGGCTACCTGATTCTATATTGGCAGCACCCTCAACAGCACCTTGATTGTACATTCCTTCTACCACTCCGATATTTACTTAACCGTTTATCAAAAACATCATTCCCATCCTTATAGGAGCTTTAGTTTACCGGATTTTCGGATCACAAAACTGCCCAGATGGGAAAACGACATCATAATTATGATGCCGGCTCACACTCGCCCAAGACCGGTAGGCATGGCAAAAAACACACCTGTTCACCTTCTAAGTTAGAGGATAAGTCCGGGCGAGAATGTTAATAGTGAATCACTTTAATCTTTTTTTCTCGAACTATATAGTTTTAGGTTGATGAAAAAACATTTTACAGCATCTTGATACTGCAAAAACCCCAGCTATGAGGACAAGCCCCTGCCTTTGTTAAAATGTCCCGAAGGCGTACATTATAACTTTGTCTGCATATTCCCCTAAAACTACTCATCCTATCCTACCATGACAGTGTTAACATACTTGATGATTATAAATTTATAGAGATTTTTTTTGTTTCTGATTCAGGCTTAAAAAAAATTGTATCATCTATGGCAAAATATTAGCTAGACAACTGCTAGGGGAACTAGATTCTTTCTCAAGGTAAATCTTGTGCGAGTACACTCCCTTCTGTTAAAATCTAGTGCAACACTAAGATTAAATACTTACCAGCGATAAAATTAGGCTCATTCGGACGAGTAACTGCCATTAGCTTACACGTTATCCGTTGAAAGAAAGTCATTGTTATCCTGGATAGCCAGAACATAGGGGTGTACCATGAGTGTAAGCTCCTGCATTCAAAATCTGTTGTGAGAAAAATTATTGATTGACATTTAGTATTTAGAGAGGATTTATGACAAGTAAGCCGGAACGTGTGGTATTAATTGGAGTAGCGGGAGACTCTGGATGCGGTAAATCTACGTTTTTACGTCGCTTGATTGATTTATTTGGTGAAGAATTTATGACAGTTATCTGTTTAGATGACTATCATTGCCTCGATCGGAAACAGCGTAAACAAACAGGCATAACCGCCCTCGACCCAAGAGCAAACAATTTTGACTTGATGTATGAGCAAATTAAAGCTCTTAAAGAAGGTCAAACAATTAATAAACCGATTTATAATCACGAAACTGGCAATATTGACCCGCCAGAAATAGTCAAGCCAAATCATGTTATCGTAGTAGAAGGGCTGCATCCTTTATATGATGAACGGGTTAGAGAACTATTAGATTTCAGTGTTTATTTTGATATCAGTGATGAAGTCAAAATCGCTTGGAAAATTCAACGGGATATGGCCGAGAGAGGCCACCGCTACGAAGATGTTCTCGCACAAATCAATTCTCGGAAACCTGATTTTGAGAAATTTATCGAACCACAAAGAGAATTTGCGGACGTAGTTCTACAAGTATTACCCACAAACTTGATTAAAAACGATACAGAACGTAAGGTTTTACGGGTACGGATGTTACAACGGGAAGGAAAAGAGGGCTTTGAACCAAGTTACCTATTTGACGAAGGTTCAACAATTCAGTGGACTCCTTGCGGACGCAAACTAACCTGTTCTTACCCAGGTATGCAACTGTACTATGGTTTTGATGTTTACTATGGTCGTTACGTCTCAGTTTTAGAAGTAGACGGTCAATTTGACAACCTCGATGAAGTAATTTACATTGAAACCCATCTAAGCAAAACCTCCACCAAGTATCAAGGTGAGATGACTCACTTATTAGTGCAACACCGTGAATACCCCGGTTCTAACAATGGTACTGGTTTATTCCAAGTCTTGACAGGTTTGAAAATGCGTGCTACTTATGAACGCTTAACAGCTAAAGAAGCAAAACTAGCTGTTGAAGTCTAAATAAGTCTAAAATAGTAGTATTTGCGTCATAACTAGGGAGGGACATTTTAAATTGTTTCCTCCTTTACCAAATTCTTACTCTCCGCGCCTCTGCGTGAGAAAAAATCATGCTTTAATTCACTAAAGTCCAACCCTGGAAACACCTAAGTGGGGACTAACTCACCAGGACGTAATTTAGACCATTTACCTATTTCGGGTTGGAAACTGAGACAACCAACAACATCCCATTCCATTTCAATTATCTCGCCTTGCGTGCGAATATTAACATTAATGGTGGGTTCGTGAGGATCAAAATCTGGTGTTTCTGTTAAGTGTAACTGTTGGTGCTGGGTTTCTACGGCGTTGTAAGTAACACAGCGGTCTACATAGTGGCAATTCACGCAAATACACATATTAGAACCAACTCTCAAAACCTTTATAGTTAATATAGCTCATGCCAAAATAATCAGCATTAGTTATTGGGTTGATTTTGATGACAATATCCGAATTAGTTGCTTCTCGTCTATCTCCTGAAAATTGGCCTTTTAGTCTGGAATATCTGCCACAACCCGTTTATATGGTCGGTGGTGCAGTTCGTGATGGGATTTTGGGTAGAATGCGGGAATATATGGATTTGGATTTCATTATCCCATTAAATGCGGTGCAAGTGGCAAAAAAGATTGCTCAACGTTATCAAGCTGGTTTTGTGTTACTTGACCCTGAAAGACAAATTGCGCGTGTCGTGTTTCCTGAAGCTACGGTTGATTTTGCTCAACAGGAGGGGGAAAGTCTCATTACTGATTTATATAGGCGAGATTTTACTATTAATGCGATCGCTTTTAATCCCCATACTCAAGAAATTATTGATCCTCTTACCGGTTCTAAAGATATAGAATCTGGTATTTTACGCATGATATCACCTGTCAATCTGCAAAATGATCCTTTGCGGTTAATGCGGGCTTATCGTCAAGCTGCTCAACTTGATTTTACTATTGAACCAGTTACTCAAGATACTATTCGCAGTTTAGCCACAAGTATTAACCAAGTAGCAGCAGAACGATTACGGGTAGAGATTGGTTACTTATTGGCCAGTGGTAGAGGGACATTTTGGTTAAATACGGCTGGGAAAGATGGTATTTTGACCCATTTATTTAAAAATGCTACTGACAAAAGTTTTATTAAGTTAAATGCAATTGATCAAGTATTTGATTTAATTAGTCAAAACTGGCCAAGTTTAGGCCAGGAATTAACCAAATATGTCCGTAATACTGTCAAAACTTCTTGGTTAAGTATTGCTAAACTTGCTTGTCTTGTTGATTCCAACCCAGAAACCGCTGAAATAGAATTACACAAACTTACCTACAGTCGGGCAGAAATTCGCGCGGTAACAACCGCATTAAGACTATTTTCACAAATAAAATCGGAAAATATGTCTTTGCGGAAACAGTATTTTCTCTTTCGGGAAATGGGAATTTTATTTCCGGCGGTGTTGGTATTAGCTTTGGCAAATGATATTATAGATCAAGGTACGTTTGCAGAAAGTATGTTTGTTACTTATGAACCTTTAATCAAACGTTATCTTAACCCGAACGACGCGGTTGCACATCCTATTCCTTTACTCACTGGTAAAGAAATTATGACAGAGTTAAAAATTCCCGCTTCACCATTGGTCGGGGAATTATTAATGGAAGTTGGTGTTGCTCAAGCTGAGGGGAAAATTTCTACAGTAGAAGCAGCTATAGAATTAGCCAAAAATTTAGTTTAGTTGAGGTTTAAATTTGATTTGTTTAAGTTGGATGGGTTAAAGAATGGGTTTGATTTGGCAAGCTGATTTTTATCGTAGTCCGCTACAAAGTGCTGAAGGGCAAATACTATGGGAATTATTAGTTTGTGATCAAACTCGTAGTTTTGAGTATGTAGCGAGTTGTCCCCAATCACAAGCTAATTCTACTTGGGTGACTCAACAATTACAATTAGCAGCTAGGGAAAATTTACCAGATATCATTCAGGTATTTCGTCCTCAGTCTTTAAGTTTAATAGAAACTGCGGGCAATAATTTAGGTATCAAGGTTGAAGCGACTCGGAGAACTTTGGCTTTAAAACAGTGGTTAGCATTAAAGCAATATCCTGTCATTGTGGATAAACCACCCCCACTACCATTACCAGAAAATCTCTGGGGGGAAGAATGGCGTTTAGCGACCATTCTCGCTGGTGATATTGTAGATGAGTTTAAAGAACGGCCAATTCCTATTTTACAAATGCCAGAATTTCTCAACCCGATAAATCTAGGGTTGGCTTCTACAGTTCCTATACCTGGTGTGATTATCTATGGTGGAAGACAATCCATGAGTTTAGCACGGTGGTTGCACAAAAGCAATCCTGTGTCATTAAACTATATGAATGGTACACCTGATGGTTTGATTTTAGAAGCTAGTTTAGCAGATAGATGGATTTTAGCGACTTTTGCAGATGAGGAAGTTAGTGCTGCGGGGAAGTTATATGAAGAACGTAAACAGCTAAGTCAGGGCTTACATTTTTTGTTAGTACAACCAGATGATTCGGGAATGACTTACACTGGTTTATGGTTATTACAACAAGAAGGATAGACAGTAAAACCCTTTTGTTCGGGAAAATAGATCAACAAAAATGTAGTTAAAATAACCAGTTAATTTATTTAGGCTAGAAACAGATGAGCGAAATTAGTCAGCGTAGGGTTATTATCGGTGATGTCCATGGACACTATCAAGGTTTGATGTTACTACTGAAGCAAATAGAACCCGCATCAGCGGATCAAATATATTTTTTAGGAGATTTAATTGATCGTGGTCCGCAAAGTGCAGAAGTAGTAGAGTTTGTTAAAGAAAATGAATACCCTTGTTTACTAGGTAATCATGAGCAGATGTTATTAGAGATTATGACTGGTAAAAATACTCGGTCAGCCAGTATGCAGGGATGGTTATATAATGGAGGACAGGCGACAGTTGCTAGTTATCGCTCTGGGAAAATTCCCCAAGCAGATATAGATTGGTTTGAAAGTTTACCCACATATCTGGATTTGGGAGATTTTTGGTTAACTCATGCAGGTGTTGATCCTCACAAAACTGTGTCAGAACAAACACCTAATGAACTGTGTTGGATAAGGGGAGAGTTTCACAGTATGACTCAACCATATTTCCCAGATAAAACAATTGTAGCTGGTCATACTATAACTTTTACCTTACCCGGTGTTATTCCTGGTAATTTAGCCCAGGGACAGGGTTGGATAGATATTGATACTGGCGCTTATCATCCTCGTAGTGGTTGGTTAACTGGACTAGATATCACAAATCATTTGGTTTATCAGGCTAATGTGTTTAGTCACGCAGTACGCATTCTACCATGGGAAGAGGTAATTACAATAATTAAGCCAAAGGAATTAATAGGTAGCCGTCGTCATAGGTAAAAAGCCTAATTACTGCAAAAACGCTCTAATTTTAGATTGATAGGCCAAATTATCCAAACCGTTATTTTGATTACTTGGTTGCTTATTAATCTGACGCTGAAGAGAAATAATTCGCTCACTTGCGGCTGGGTGCGTACTTAAAAATGCAGGTACAGAACTACTACTCTGTAACTTTTTCATAAAAGAAATCATAGCTGATTGAGCATAACCACTGCGGGTGATGTTCGCTAGTCCTCTTTTATCAGCATCAAATTCGTCCTTGCGACTTCGGGGAAGATTTAGTGCGAGTTGTACACCAATACCTACAGCTTTATTTCTATCTAAACCTGCTAGGGTAGCTACACCACTGGTAATCGCTTGTTGTCGGATTTGTTTAATTAAATGTTTACCCTCAATATGACCCATTTCATGTGCTAATACACTAACTAATTCTGCTTCATTATCTGCGGCTTTTAATAAACCTGTATTCACATAAATAAAACCACCAGTAGTCGCAAAAGCATTAATAGCAGCATCTTCGACTACTTGAAAAGTATAAGGGATATTTGGGCGATCGCTATTAGCTGCTAAACGTCTACCTACTTGGTTAATATAGTCGTTTAATTCTGAGTTATCAGAGATTTTGACTTCTTGCTGTAATTGCTGATTCATCTGCTGACCGAGATTAACTTCCTGACGATCAGATATATTAGATAAATTAAGTATCTGTACCCCTTGAAATAAAAGCGGTAATAAATCTATAGCTTTACTTGGTAAGGGTGTACTTAAACACACAGATAAAGCCACAATTACAGAAATTAACGGATATAAACAGCGTCGTTGCCATAAACGATAGTTTATCCGAAATCCTTGCCAGTTAATCATAATCTAGTCACATGAGATTTGTACGAGAACTTAAAATCAGAAGGACGAATTTTCCGATTAGTAAGTTGCATTTTCCACTTAGGGAACAGGGAACTCTTAACAGGTTTTGGGAAACTTTACTTTTCGTTATATATTTCGGGTTTTTTCGGTTTACCTACTTACAATCATGCTAAACTATTCCATAACTATAACACTTATCTGCTATAGGAATAATATTTGATTTTTGATAGCTTGCGTGGCGTAGCCATACAAGAATCAGTAGGTATCAATTCTGTCTTTCTTCCTGGGTTACCTATTACCTGTTCCCTGACCACACAAGTAAATTCACAGAATCAAACCCGATTTCTGTATCAATTGCGATTCAGTGATCAAGATTGTGGATCATTTGCAAAAAACTTCTTAGTTTTAGTACAATCAATTACCTAGCTGAAAACTTAACTGAAATTTATCCAAAACTGGTTATGGCTATTTTAGATTCCAAAGGTCGCTTATTTGGTAAAATCAATCTCCTAGACTTAGGTGCTGCATTAGTAATTTTATTAGTGATAGTAGGTATTTTTATTTTTCCTGGTACTTCCGGTTCTGTGGCTCAAGTGGGTGCGAAAACAGTACCAATTGAGGTAGATTTAGTAGTACGCGGTCTGAATATTCGTGACCCTGAACAATTATTTAAACAAGGATTCACAAATGGTGGTAAAACTAATGTGATTATCCGCAATCAACCCTATGGAAAAATTGGCATTAAATCCATTCAACAGTTAGATAGAATGCTTACTATCCCCCAACCAGATGGTTCTGTCAAGGAATTACCAGATCCTCGCAAGAATAATTTTAGCACGGATTTTATCTTAACTTTACAAGACAAGGCCACAGTCACTAAGGATGGACCAGTTCTAGGTAATAATAAGGTAAAAATCGGTATGACTTTTGAATTAGAAGGTTTTAATTATAATTTCAATGCGTCTGTAATTGATATTCGGTTACAAGATAAATAAGATTATGGTTAGCTGTGAAATTTCCCTGATTTTATCCTCTTCTTTACTAAAAATTTATAGGACTTACGCAAGATTCATGGAATAACGAACCACTCCAGGCACAGAGGTCACGGAGAAATGAGGATTTGAGAGATATTTTGCGTAAGTCCTGATTTAGTAAAAAACGGCTAATTGTTCATTTCTCTCTCTGGGATTTAACAATGTATAAAAACAATTTATAATCAAGTGGGTAAATACTGTGACACAGGCTTCTTTTTCTTGGGGACAATTCATCAACCAAATTTCGGAAATCAAGACAGGAAGCAGAGAAGGGCGCATTTTTAAACATTTCTCTGAACCTGGTTTTTTCCTGGGTTTATTAACAATAATTGTGGCTATTCTGTTATGGAATTGGCAACTATTCTTAGCACTTATTGTTGGTATTAGTGTGATGGTATTTACTTACTTAATACCGAAATTTAATTGGCAATTACACTGGTTAGAAATACGCAGGTTAATTAGTAGTCCTAACATTCGTTTCGCTTATTCTATCGCTAGTGGTGGGGTCGCAACTGTAATTACTTACATGGCTTCAGCAATTTGGGTTGATTCCCCTAGTCCTTGGTTGGCTGCTGGTGCTATTATTCAGGGTATAGGTACATTATTGACTTTAATTTTGTTGGTGTGGCAAATATTCAGTTTTCAGGGAAGTCAACAACAAGATTATCTTGATAAGTTGTTAAGCGATTTAACAGAAACAGATCCTTTAAAACGTTTACTTGCTGTAAGTAAGCTGAATAAGTTTATTTGCCGTCAGCGATTTGACACAGCATTGCAACAAGATGTAATAAAATGCTTGCAAATTTTCCTTAGTCAAGAACAAGAGGTAATAATTCGGGAAGCAGCTTTAGACTGTTTACAGAATTTAAATGGGTTACAATTGCTAAAACCAATTAATACTAAAATTATTACACCTATCTCCGTCAAAGCGAAAAGTAAAGTTGTTTTAGATTAATTTAATGTTTTGAGTAAAAAGGCACAAAAACCTTGACTGTTCCTTGATTCAATTTTGCTGTAGTTCTTCTTTTAAGACTTGCTGATAGATATTAGGTAAAGAACGACTAACAGAATTAGTTTCTATACCATATCCTAAACTTGTCCAAGTCGGGGAAAGTTTTCGTAAAACGTCATTTATTTTTTGCTGACGTAATAGTGCGGGAATATTCACACCCCAAACCCGTGAGTCATTTAACCAACGATAAACTACAGTATCTTGATACTCCGCTTCAAAACTATAATTAGTCCAAAATATCTTATGTTGAGGTTTTGGGTGATAGCGGGAGGCAATTTCATGCCAAGTTGTGTTAATAATTTGATAGCGGCCAGCAGCAGTGGAACAGTTCCCCGTATTTGGTCCTGTAACGATAGTCACGCATTTTTCCGGGTGACGACTCAGATCATTAACTTGTTCACCACCATATAAGATAGAGTAGGGACGGTTACTATTAGCTTCACTGGCAGAAATAGTTCGCATTAATGCCCGGATATAAGGATCTCCACCGCGCATAACTAGGGGAGGCTGTTGTCTCGTAAATACAGGTTCAGGGGATAATTGAATATCCCCATAAATATACCACTGAAACAAGTACACAAATCCCAAAAGTGACGCTAGGGGAGCAATGAGTTTTTCTACACCTTTTAGTTCAAAGCTTTTCAGAATTTCACTCCTTTTAATTAAAGACATTTGACAAACTTTCAGTAAGCTAAGATAGCATTAGCCATTTTGAAAATCATTAATATAGAAAAATAAACAAACTTGAAGATATACAAAAAACAAATTTAAATTTATGGTGACAAACAACAGGGAATATCAATCTTTGGAAGTACAAGAGTCTACTTCAAGCATTAACGGAAGCGTAGCAGCTAATGATAATTTATTAACACAAGAGAACATAAGTCAAACTAGATTTTATGGGAGTTATCAAAATTGTATGGAAATATATGCAAGCCTGGAGCAGGTAGAGGCGTATTTTAACAATCATGCTTCATGGTTTAGCCGTTGTGCAGAACCTATGAAGGTAAAGGCTTTGAGTGAAAATAGTTATGCTTTAGTTGTGGGTAAATTCGGTGCTTTTGGTTATGATGTAGAACCAAAAATTGGTTTAGAGTTATCAGCCTCTCAAGATCGAGAATACCACATTCGGACTATTCCTTTACCTGATTATCAAGCTCCTGGTTATGAGGTAGATTATAAATCATTAACACGGTTAATAGGTGGTGTGGATGGGATTACACGGGTCCAATGGGAATTAGATTTGGTAGTTGAGTTACACTTTCCCAAATTTATTCAGCGATTACCTCATACTTTAATTCAGTCTACAGGCGATCGCATTCTCAATCAAATTGTTCATCAAATTTCCCGTCGTCTCACACACAAGGTAAAAAAAGACTTTTATCAATCTTTAAATATTTCCTTTCCACTAAGCAAACACAAGTAATATAGCGCTTTCCATCTCACTTAGGTACAGGAATCAGGAATTTGACCGTAGTGGAATAGGAAATGGTGTAATGAAAATCAGTCAATTACCAATTACCCATTACCCATTACCCATTACCCATTACCCATTACCCATTACTAATGACTAATGATAATCTAAGCATTAGTTAAAATTCTCTGGATAATTTCGATACCAGAGAAAGCTTGCCATGCGAAAAGTCCTAAAATAGCGAAATTTAACAATATATGCGTCATCCTAGCCCAATTTGCTCCTTTTTGCATAAAAGGAGACAAAGATGCAGAAAAAGCAATTAAACCTGTCATACTTAATCCAGCTAGGAGATGAGGTCCGACAAATAATTTACCATTATTAATGTAAGTAACAGCCATACCACCAATAGAACCTGCTACCATCAAACCTAAGATGATAGAACCTATTTGGTGGTGTTTGATAGTATATCGTCCTTTAACTAGCTCTTTCTTTTCTTCACCTTGAGCATTTCTGGTACGCTGTACTTGCAACCCTAAATATGCAGCATAGAGGGAAAGTGCTAATAGTACCCACATGATAGCTGGGTGAGCAAAATTCAGCCAAAATTTTATTGTTGGAGTCAATTCAAGAGCCATATTTTTTACTTTCCTTTATTAAATCTTCATAAAACTTAGCATATTTAGCAGATATTTATTTTCTTGACTCAGCAATTTTCCCACCTTACTGAATTAGGATATGAAAGTGAAACATTCTAGCTCCTAAACCCTTACCCTGTGCGTTTTTGCGTCTAGATTGTGAAACACAATTGATATACATCTGATAAAATAGGATATAACGAATGACAGAAAATAAAGATACCACATTGCTGAAGGCTGTGAAAAGTGGAAATATCAAAGAAGTGTCCGCGCTGCTGGCTTATGGGGCGAATGTGGATACAACCGATAACCATGGAAATACGGCATTGATGTTAGCTGCGAATTTAGGTTATACGGAAATTGTGCGATCGCTCTTAGATGCTGGTGCTAATATTAACTTAGTCAGAAAAACCTATCACTTAACAGCATTAATGTTAGCTGCTAGTGCTAATCAGATAGATGTTGTCAAGCTTTTAATCTCTAAAGGAGCAAATGTTAATGCTATTAATGAAGATGGTAGTACAGCATTAATGATAGCATCACTAAAGGGTTATGTTGAAATTGGACAAATCTTATTAAGTGCAGGTGCTGATGTAAAAATTAACGACAAAGATAATGATACCGCATTAAAACTCGCAGTTAAACACAAACATCCGGCCATGGTCAAAGTGTTAACACAAAATAATAACATTGTCAATAGTCAAGATCGCGCAGGTGAGACAGTATTAATGATTGCCGCAGATTTAGACTACTTAGAAATAGTACAAGCACTGATATCATCCGGGGCTGATGTTAATATCAAAAATGTTGATCATCAAACAGCATTATTAGCAGCGACAGCAACAGGAAATACCGATATTATAACTGCCTTATTAGATGCAGGTGCAGAAATTAATCACCAAGATCAAGAAGGGGAAACAGCGTTACATTTAGCCGTTGTCGAAGAATATATTGATGTAGTCAAGATATTACTACAAAGAGGGGCAGATGTGCAAATTAGAAATCATTTGGGAGATACACCTTTACTAATAGCCGCATTCCAGGGATATACTGATATAGTAGCAGTTTTGCTGGCTGCTGGTGCAGATATGGAAAAGAAAAATTTTGGAGAAGTTGCGCTGACATTAGCAGTATCTCAAGGACATTTCCCCACAGTGAAATTATTACTTGATTATGGTGCGGATATTAACAAATTAGCAGATGATGGTAAAACCGCTTTAGTTAAAGCCATAACTGCAAATTATCCCGAAATATTTCAATTATTACTAGCAAAAGGAGCAAATGTCAACTTACAAAACTCTTCGGGAGCAACGGCTTTAATGTGGGCTGTAGCTGAAGGTTATAGTCAAGCTGTGGATATATTAATACAATTTGGTGCAGATGTAAATTTAAAAAATCAGGGTGGTTATACAGCTTTAATGATTGCAGAATTTAATAATTATCGGGGTATTAGTAAAATATTAAGAGAAGCTGGAGCGCGGGAATAATTTATTTATTTCTTTAATTGAGAACTTGAAAAAAAGAGAAACATCAAGATGAAATATTTAGAGGATGAAAAGAAGTACATTTACCTTTTACCTTTACCTTCTTTCTACCTTGATGTTTCCTACTGTGCTAGATATGAATAATATATATTTTTTGATTTTGATTTGTAGTATTACAATTAGCATTTTATAGGTAAAAAAAACTACTTTTATTACTCATACATCCTTCCTGAGTCTGATTTTATCCATATTTTCAATAGTTAGGAGTAACTATAAAGAAAAAATTAAACTTTTGTCAAATAAATTTTTTAAATTATCTTAAATTATCTTAAATAATTATTTAAAATCTCCCGACTCAGAGGATTTTAAAAAAGAGACACAGTAAATACCAGGATTTAGACAAAATATACCTTCCTAAACCTTTGTTTCTGCGTAACCTCTGTCCCTAGAGTAGTTGTTTATTCCGTGATTTATGTAAATTTATATACTTGTAGACAATCCCTATCGTCCGATTAAATTTCTCAAAGCAGGTGATCTCAGAAAAATCGCCGAAAAAAAGATCAAATACCTCATGTTATTAAACAATAGCTCTAACTGTGATAAAATAAACCAGAAATATTGCTGCTAACAACAGCCAATGAAAACTTACTACCAAAAATGCAGGTGAAGGCAAAGCAATTATTAAACCAGGTGAGAACCCTATCATCTAGAATCTTGAGTAGCGATAAACCATTTTATCGTCGTTTTTGGTTTTGGGCCGGTTTAGGTGTAGGTGGTGGAATGATTGCTTTCCATTACATAATCTTAGAAATAGATAAAAACTTACCAAATCATTCCGCACTCAAAGCAGTAGTGCGAGAGCAAACACTGACTATTAAAGCTGCTGATGGTACTGTGTTACAACAGCAAGGTGAAGCAACTAGAGAACAGTTACAACTAGAACAAATACCAGATAATCTCAAAAAGGCCTTTATTGCTTCAGAAGACCGAAGATTTAATCAACACAACGGAGTTGATATCCAAGGGATTATGAGAGCGGTAATCAATAATTTGCGATCGCAAGATGTGGTAGAAGGTGGTAGTACAATTACCCAACAGGTAGCCCGCATTCTCTTCCTCAAACAAGAAAAAACCTTCTGGCGTAAACTCAAAGAAGTCCGGTTAGCCCAAAAAATAGAGCAGCAATTAACAAAAGATCAGATTCTCGAACGTTATCTAAATCTTGTATATTTAGGCTCTGGTGCTTATGGTGTGGGTGATGCAGCTTGGGTTTACTTTAGTAAATCCATAGATCAACTTACCTTATCAGAAATGGCCACCTTGGCTGGTTTAGCTCCTGCACCTAATCTCTATGCACCAGACAAAAACCTAAAAGCAGCCACAGAACGGCGAAATTTGGTGTTGGCGCGGATGGCAGAAGATGGCATAATTACACCAATACAAAAACAAGCCGCTATTCAAGAACCATTAATAGTTAACAGCAACTTACCCAAACGGTGGCAGGTAGATTCCCCCTACTTTACTAGCTATATTCAAAAAGAATTACCAAAGCACCTTTCCCCTGATATCTTAGCTAATGGTGGTTTGGTAGTAGAAACTAGTTTAAACCCAACTTGGCAAAAAGCCGCAGAAGCCGCAGTCACAAAAATCTTGAAAAATGAAGGACGGTGGCAAAATTTCAAAGAAGCGGCTTTGGTAGCCATAGATCCGCGAAATGGGGAAATTCAGGCCATGGTGGGAGGAAAAGACTTCAGTAAAAACCAATTTAATCGCGTTACTCAGGCACAAAGACAACCAGGATCAACCTTTAAAGGATTTGTCTATGCTACAGCGATCGCAACTGGTAAAAACCCCTACGATAGCTATTTAGATGAACCTTTATCAATAGATGGTTATGAGCCAAAAAACTACCATGACAACTTCTCCGGTTGGTTAAATATGAGAGATGCTCTCACCAAATCCGTAAATACAATAGCCGTGAAAGTATTAATAGATGTAGGATTTCAGCCAACCATTAAACTAGCCCATGATATGGGAATTAAATCAGAACTAAAACCTACCTATTCTTTAGCTCTTGGTTCTAATGAAGTCAACCTATTAGAACTAACTAATGCTTATGGTACATTTGCTACCCAAGGAAATTATACAGAAGCCCATGGGATTCGTCGCATCCTCAACCGCGAAGGGAATGTCATTTGGTCCGCCAAATATGAACCTAAGCAAGTTTTAGACACTGATAGTAGCACCATTATGACTTGGATGTTACGAAATGTCGTCAGGGAGGGAACTGGGGCTGCGGCTCAATTAGATGATAGACAAGTGGCCGGAAAAACAGGAACTTCCGATGAAGCCCGTGATTTATGGTTTATTGGTTATATTCCCCAAGTTGTCACTGGAGTGTGGTTAGGGAATGATAATAATACCCCTACCTATGGTAGTAGTGGTAGCGCCGCTTATGCCTGGCATGAATTTATGAAAAAAGCAGTAGAGGGAATGCCTGTAGAAAAGTTTCCCACCCTGCCCAAACTAGAAAACCGCAAAGGTAGTATTAAAGCCGAACCTATCAAACCTCAAAAATTTATCCGTAGAGTGATTAATGATAATAATCAAAAATCAGATCGGAATAATACTGAAAATTCTGATTCATCAACAAGAAGGAGACGCAGACGACGCTATTCTCAGGAAGAAAATACAACAGAAAACACCCCCAGACGCAGACGACGCTATTCTCAGGAAGAAAATACAACAGAAAACACCCCCAGACGCAGACGACGCTATTCTCAGTCCGAAGATAACACATCTGCCTCCTCTCGCAGAGAAAGACGATATCGCAGCAAAAAATCACGCTCTAAAAATTCATCTTCCTCAACAGAGAGTAATTCTGGAGAATCTTCACCACCACAACGTTCCTGGAGAGAAAGACTTAAACCCAATTCTTCACCAGAAAATTAATGTTATGTCTTTGAATACAGGAAAGATTTTTCCTGGGGCAGATGTAGGTGATCCGCTCAGTTTATACTTTATGAAGAAGTGTAACCTACATTAAGCGAATATCCTCATGAGTTATTTATTGCTCCAAGTTACAGCCGAAGCGACAGGAAATCACTTTCCCTTAGCTTTCACTTTGGTGTATGTAGTCGGTTTTATCGCTGCTGTCACCATTGGTTCAATTGCCTGGTACAACTCCAAACGTCCCCCAGGTTGGGAGAGTAAAGAACGTCCTAATATTGTCCCCAAAGTCGAGAAGGAATCATAGGACTGACGCAAATCTCACAAAAAATTCTAATTTTTTGATAATTTTTTGTTGCTCTGTAGTCAGGGCTTTAGCCCTGATTTTGTTCCCATAGCGTCTCGAAAAGAGGACTAAAGTCCTCACTACAATTTAGGGCATAGCGTCTCGAAAAGAGGACTAAAGTCCTCACTACAATTTAGGATCTGATGCCAGTTGCCTAAGTCCTGAATAAATTAAGTAATAGGTGATCCGTAATGGGAAAAGAATATATTACCCATTACCCTTTACCCATTACCCATTACCCATTACCCATTACCCATTCCCCATTCCCCATTCCCCATTCCCCATTCCCCATTCCCCATTACCCATTACCCATTACCTAATTCTGCACGTCAACACAACGACGGTATAGCTTTTGAATTTGCTTCAGCAGTATAGTGTGTGCTGCTTGGTTAGCACCACTAGACTTACTTAACTCTGTCAATTGGGTCAGAAGTCTTGCTTCCTCAATGGCTATATCACCATCACTATAAATCAAGCCACTTATCGCTTCAATTAAATTCTCATAATCTTCCTGTGTTGGGCGATCACCTAAATACTCTTTCACCCATTTATAACAGTCCTTCGGCTTCACTGGCACTAATTCATACAACCAAGGCTTAATTTCAGGATCACTAGCTAAACCCTTAGCTTGAGCTATTTCCCGCAAATATTGCCGTTCTTCCGGCTGAATTTTACCATCAATCCAAGCTGCTCCAATCAGGATTTTTACTAGGTTTTTGACATGGGAATTATTAACCATTGTTGCCTCCTCTGGTAGATTCCGGCTTTGATTAAATCTTACAATCACTGTTGATATTCACTGAGAATCCTTAGATTTTCTTAAACGCACCATGAAAAAACCATCCATATCCCGTTGGTGAGGCCAGACCTTCAACCAACCGGGAGTAGTATGATTAAATAATTCAAAAGGGTGTGGCTCTATTTGCCAATGGGGGTTTGCTGCTAAAAATTCCGAAATCACCTGCTCATTCTCCTCTGGGTGTAATGTACAAGTTGCATAAACTAAAACGCCTCCAGCCTTGACAAAAGTTGCATTATGTGATAATAATTGTTTCTGTAATTGGCAAAGTTCTTGTACCGAATCAGGGGTTTGTCGCCAACGCGCATCTGCGTGTCTGTGCATAGTTCCCAAACCGGAACAAGGAGCATCAAGTAATACACAGTCAGCAGTTTGAGAGAATTGGGGTAAATTGCGGCTATCTCCTATACAAGTATGAATAGATTGTAAATGCAGACG
>Ga0315905_10001897_pt1 | contig 22192 bp, 14 predicted proteins | sample LakEriMetagenome_5_FD_203522 | JGI IMG/M metagenome (GOLD analysis project Ga0315905, IMG submission 203522) | Freshwater fungal communities from buoy surface, Lake Erie, Ohio, United States - Buoy 4 MA121 | ecosystem: Environmental > Aquatic > Freshwater > Lake | place: USA: Lake Erie, Ohio...
CCATGTGAGGTCGTAATTGGGCTCGAATTTCGCTAATCTGGTTCATGAGGGTTTCTTGGGTTTTCTGCTAACTCCTATCAAACCCTTTCCCTCCCAGCTTTTCAAGTTTTTGTCCTGTACTGAGATTGTCCTTAGGTAATGAAAAACATCTAAATCTTTACATAAAGTAGCCTGACATTTTCCCTGACGTAGAATCTCAATCATGATAAGATTTGTTGGGATTTTTTTGAGAAAGAGAACTTAGGGAGAAAGTTTATCGTCTTCTAAGTATTGACTAAAATTTTAAGACAAAATCTTAAAAAACATGATGAAAAAATATCTAATAATCACCTCGGCGATCGCCGTTATGGCTACCGAAGTAACAATTACTGCAACGCCTAGCTATGCCGCTTCTACCACCAGCAAAGCCGAATCTGCCTGTTTAACCGCTGTTGCTAAAGTTGTCGGGACAAGTGCCAGCAAGTTGTCCATCATTCATGCCAAGGAAACAGCAAAGGGAGTTGAAATGCACGTGAAAGTTCCAGGAGCCGAAAAACATTGGTTATGTACCTCCACTAAAAACGGTACTGTTAAACAAGAAAGTGTTATGTATAGCGGTGAGGGATGAGATTCTGTTTGTTTAGAATGAATTGTCTGCATTCACCTCTATTTACCCAATTCTGACCCTCTACTCACCTTTAATTGAGCTAATTGACCCATGTTAAATTCTAAATTATCCGCTGTTTTACTGATTACTGGTCTTGTTGTTGTCTCTCCTGTTATCACTTTAGCCAATAGTGATATTCGCACCGAAAGGGTGCAATTTAAACCAGGAACCAGTGGCACAGTGATTAAAGGTAGTATTAAAGGCGATCAGACGATTGACTATGTGATTAATGCCCGCCAAAATCAATCTGCTAATATCAGTCTAGGAAGTAAAAATAGCTCTGTTAACTTTAATATTATTGCCCCTGGTGAAAAAGACACTGCATTTTTTAACAGTTCTACTAATGGGACTCAATTTGAAGGTAAACTACCGAAAACGGGAGATTATAAGGTGCGAGTTTATTTAATGCGGAATGCAGCTCGTAATAATGAAGTTGCCAACTATAGCCTAGATATTAATATTGCTAATTAAGCAAAACTTGCTCAATTTTGAGATTGTTTTCTGTCTCCCTAATCCTAACTTTGGGGGAAATATTTTATCCCCTTGCTTAATCTAAGCTCTGCGACAGGTATGGTTTTGGTTTTACAGTCTGTTACTTCTTGGTACAGTGATGACCGAAGGCGGCGATCGCCAAAGATGATGGTGTATTGCTCTTTAAGTAATCAACAAAAATACACAAATCTTTATGAAAAAATATCTTAGTCTCATTGGCTTATTGGGATTGCTCAGCTTTTCTGGTTCTACCCAAGCTCAAACTGTCACCAATTCTGCCTTAGTTAAAGCGCTTGATGCCTATCTTGTCAAAGAAGGTGCTGACCCCAAAGAAACAAAATATCAAATTGCAGAAGTCGATCTCAATGGGGATAAAAAGAAAGATGCCCTGGTGTTATTGCAAGACCGTAATTGGTGCGGCACGGGGGGCTGTTCTATGTTAGTTTTTGCCAATCAAAATAATGATTTTAAACTGGTTTCTGCCATTCCTTTGGTGCGAGAGCCTGTGATTGTCAGCGAAACGAAAACCAAAAATTGGCGCGATATTATTGTCCATGTATCTGGTGGTGGTGGTGAATCTAAAAACGTAGCCTTAAAGTTTAATGGTTCTAGTTATCCCACCAATCCTTCTTCGCTAAAACCCTTGACAACCAACGCTAAAGTTACAGGAACGGAAGTGTTTTCCGAGCCTCGCTAACTTTCTATTTTTTACTGGTTATTGGCTTGAAATTAGTTTCAAATAGGCGATCGCCGTCGGGACAAGGGAGCTGATTTTTTTGCCGATTCCGAATCTGTTATCTCCTTTTTAAGAAGGAATAAATGAATACACGAACCGAGTCAAGATTCCGACCGTTAATGCGCTTCTTGCGGGCTATGATCAGTTGGGAAATCGCATTGAAATCCCTGCCGGTATCCTACAACCCCCTTTCTTTGATGCCAGTATAGATGATGCGGTTAATTACTGTACCATCGGTGCGGTCATTGCTCACGAATTTACTCACGGCTTTGATAGTAACGGTCGCCGTTTTGATGCGGACGGTAATCTTAAGGATTGGTGGACAGCAGAAGACGCTCAAAAGTTTGAAGCAAAAGCGAATCAATTGGTTGAACAATATAACCAATATGAAGTATTACCAGGGCTATTTGTCAACGGCAAGTTAAACTTAACTGAAAATATCGCTGATTTAGGTGGTATCACGATCGCCTATGCGGCTTTACAACGTCAGTTAACCGATCAAGAGCGTTCGGCCAAGATTGATGGTTATACGCCCGATCAGCGTTGTTTTCTCGCTTGGGGACAAATGTGGAAATCGAAATGGCGACCAGAGCTTTTACGCCAAGTTGTTCTGACTAATCCCCATCCTCCGAGTGAATTTCGGGTAACGGGGCCGCTGGTTAATGTGCCTGAATTTTTCCCGACTTTTGATATTCAAAAAGGTGATCCCTTATGGCGCGATCCAGCAGAACAAGTCACGATTTGGTGAGAAGGAAATTATAATCAAGGATTGTGCTGTTTATTGATTCGCCCCCAAACCTAAGTCTATGAATGCTTCCCGTCGCCGCTACCACATCACCACCTTTGGCTGTCAGATGAATAAAGCTGACTCGGAACGGATGGCGGGGATTCTCGACACCATGAATTTGGAAGCAACGGCCGACCCTAACCAGGCTGATGTGATTATTTACAATACCTGCACTATCCGCGACAACGCTGAGCAAAAAGTATATTCTTACCTCGGACGGCAAGCTAAACGAAAACAATCGGAACCGGGGTTAACGTTAGTGGTGGCGGGGTGTGTGGCCCAACAGGAAGGGGAACAATTACTGCGGCGAGTACCGGAATTAGATTTGGTCATGGGGCCTCAACATGCCAATCGTTTAGAGGATTTACTCGAAGCGGTGTGGTCGGGCACTCAAGTGGTGGCCACGGAAGCCGTTCACATTTTGGAAGACATCACCCAGCCCCGTCGGGATAGTACGGTAACGGCTTGGGTCAATGTCATTTATGGCTGTAATGAACGGTGTAGTTATTGCGTTGTCCCCAATGTCCGGGGCGTTGAACAATCCCGATCGCCAGAGGCCATCCATGCAGAAATGACGGCGATCGCCCAGCAAGGATTCAAGGAAGTGACGCTATTAGGGCAAAACATTGACGCCTATGGACGGGATTTACCGGGGGTTACGCCATCGGGTCGCCATCTCCACACCCTGACGGATTTACTGTATCAAGTCCATGATATTGACGGCATCGAGCGTCTCCGGTTTGCCACCAGTCACCCCCGCTATTTCACCGAACGGTTAATCAAAGCCTGCCATGACTTACCCAAAGTCTGTGAGCATTTCCATATTCCCTTTCAGTCCGGCGATAACGACATTCTCAAAGCCATGAAACGGGGCTACACCCACGAAAAGTATCGCCAAATTATCGACAAAATTCGCCACTATATGCCCGATGCCGCCATCAGCGCCGATGTCATTGTCGGATTTCCGGGGGAAACGGAGCAGCAATTTGAAAACACCCTCAAACTGATTGAAGATATTGGCTTTGATCTACTCAATACCGCTGCCTATTCCCCCCGCCCCAACACCCCCGCCGCCCTCTGGGACAATCAACTTTCCGAAGAAGTCAAAGGCGATCGCCTCCAACGCCTTAATCATCTGTCTTCCACCCAGGCCATGGAACGCTCCCAACGTTACCTAGGGCGGATTGAGGAAGTATTAGTCGAAGGACAAAACGATAAAAGCCCCGGTCAAGTCATGGGACGCACCAGGGGCAACCGTCTCACCTTTTTTACCGGGGAAATTGAGCAATTACTCGGCAAAATCGTCCCCGTCAAAATCACCGAAGCGCGGGCCTATAGCCTCACCGGGGAAGTGCTTAGCCTGGTGGAAGCCTAGTTCAAAAACTCAAAGGTCGGGAATCAGACCAAGTGCGGGAATCGACCTTGAGTTGATCCAGTTTATTGCGGGCCAACTCTGTCCAAAAGGGATGATATTGGCGATCGCCCAAGTAGGCCAGACTACTCTCCCGCGTATTTAAACAAGCCTCCACCAAAAAATAAGCCAATTGCTTCGCCGTCAGGTCAGAACCGCTAATTTGAAAATGGAACAGCAACTCCCGACGATTATTAGCTGTCGTGTTGGCATACAGCATCGTAAAGTCATGGCTCGCCTGGCGATCGAACATTTTTGGGCGCGGCATTACCTGATTGCCCAAACTTTCCGTTTCAGTGCCCTTAAGCTGGGACACCAGAAATAAATGGCGTAGGATTGGCGTCATCGGCAACACACCAGAATAGTACATAAGTAGAGGCGCCGTTAGGTTTGTCGAAGCTTTAAACGGCCAATTTGCTTTGTCTAAAGGAAAATAAGTCAAAAAATGATGCCATTCTGACAATGGAGTCGGCATAATATAAGAGTAGGAAAGAGGAAAAAAGACTGCTTGCTAGGGACTACGCTTTCAGGTTATAGTCTTTTGAAAGTGCCTGAGTGCTATGTTTTAAAGATCTAGCACGACCCGAGTTATCCTAGGGGATTTCCCAGTTCAAGTCAGCGCCTAATTTGTGATTAGCACCGACTCAGAAGTAATCCTAGGAGTAGTTTCACCCTAGCGAATCGCCCAAGGAAAATCCCGCTTCCAACCTTCGTCTTAATTCCTGCCTTTAGTGCCTACGATGCAGAAAAACAGATAGTTTTCTTCGTCCTAAGATGCCTTAGCCTCCGGGCCTAATTTTTGTCCCTCTGTGGTAAATGAGAGCAGAGAGTTAACCGTCTCTGGCTTAAAGTCTGCTGAGAATTTTCTAGGAATTGTTTGTCTTGTTGTGATAGCCATTAGCAATTGCCCAGCATTTTTCCCCGTGTTATCCCCTGGATTCAGGAAACAGCCTAAAAATTCCCTAAACGACGACTTACCCAGTCCCCAAAAATGGCTTTAGTCCAAGGCAAATTAGCGCATTTATTCGTTTGCTTTGTCAAGTTGACCACGCCGCCTTATCGCAGGGGCAATTAACTTTGACTCTCCGTTTTAAAATTTACCGAACTTTACACCCTTTTTTCTGTGTACTATCTCCCTCCCCTCCGAAACACTGGGATGAGCAGGAGAGTATCCTTAGAGGAATAGATTTATGCCAAAACAAATTATTATTGCTGAAAAACATCAGGTTGCTGCGGTCTTTTGGGAAGAACAAATTCAAGAATTGGTGGTGTCTACAGGCACCCAGCAGGTGGGAGATATTTATTTAGGCTTAGTAGAAAATATTATTCCGGGCATTGATGCCGCATTTATTAATATTGGTATTGCAGAAAAAAATGGCTTTATCCATGTCAACGACCTAGGCCCCCTGCGGCTTAGAAGAAATTCCGGCTCCATCAATGAATTACTCGCCCCCCAACAAAAGGTGTTGGTGCAGGTGATGAAGGAACCCACGGGCAACAAGGGGCCACGTTTAACGGGCAAAGTGAGTTTACCAGGGCGTTATCTAGTCTTAATTCCCTATGGTCGGGGAGTTAGCTTATCCCGTCGCATCCGCAGTGAAGACGAGCGTAGTCGTTTACGGGCTTTAGGGGTGTTAATCAAACCCCCGAGCATGGGAATGTTGCTACGCACTGAAGCCGAAGATATCCCCGAAGAAGCCATTATTGAAGATTTAGAATATTTGCAAAAACAATGGGAATTAATTCAACAACAAGCGATGAGCCGTCGCCCACCAACGTTGTTGGATCGGGATGATGATTTTATCAAGCGGGTTTTGCGGGATATGTATTCCGCTGAGGTGAACCGGATTGTTGTTGATACCCCGACCGCCGTTAAGCGGGTCAAGCAGCAGTTAATGGCTTGGAATGAAGGTCATTTGCCAGAAGGGGTGTTGATCGATTATCACCGCGAATCCAAATCAGTTTTAGACTATTTCCGGGTGAATGCCGCTATTCGAGAAGCGTTGAAACCCCGAGTTGATTTACCATCCGGTGGCTATGTGATTATTGAGCCAACGGAGGCCTTGACCGTTATTGATGTTAACTCTGGTTCCTTTACCCATTCTGCAACGTCAAGGGAAACGGTGTTGTGGACAAATTATGAAGCGGCAACGGAAATTGCGCGTCAATTACGATTGCGTAATTTGGGCGGGGTGATCATTGTGGACTTCATTGATATGGATTCCCACCAAGATCAGTTGAAATTGCTAGAGCACTTTAATCGTTGCCTGAGGGTGGACAAAGCTCGGCCCCAGGTGGCCCAATTGACGGAACTGGGCTTGGTGGAATTGACCCGTAAGCGACAAGGTCAAAATATTTACGAATTATTTGGACAGCCCTGTCCCCAATGTGGTGGGTTGGGCCATTTGGTAGAATTGCCAGGGGAAAAGGGGTTTGTTTCTTTGGAAACACCGTTAATTCCCGTTATAAGTGCTAGTAACACGCCTCGTTTGGTGGAAAAACCGATTATTGCGCCCCCGGTCAGGTCAGGGGAGGTGGCAGTAAAATCGGAAGATAGCGACAACGATAATACTTTTGAGTTAATTTTTCCGTCCAATTACCAAGATCCAGGGGAAATCGATCGCCGTCGCCGTCGCCGTCGTGGATCAGAGCCAGAGAAAGAAAATGGGGTTAAGTCCCCGTCGGTTCCCCGAGGTAAGGCGTCCGTCACCGATTACCAAAAAGACAGAAAGGAAAAAGAGAAAGAAGTGGTTGGAGAAGTGTCTTCTTCGCCCCGTCGTGAACGCCCGGCCCGTCGCGTGGAAAAGCCTTTAGTGCCAGTTAATGTGACAATGACGAGCTTGGAGCAGGAGCTTTATGCCCGGATGGGGATTTCGCCGCTGTTGAAAACGGATTATCCTGTTCAAGAGTTAAAGTCTTTTGCGGTTTCTGTGTTTACGCCGGATGAAGAGCCAGCGAAATTGGCTGCTTTGCCTCAGCCGGTTGGGGAACCCGATTTAGAACCAATGGCAACGACGAATGGTAATCCTCCGACACCCGTAGCGGATCTTGGCGAGATCGCCGCCCCTGAGCCAAAAATCTCGATCGCCGCGATTACGAAACCGACTGACCGTGGCAGTGAGGTAGCCTTAACCCCAGTCAATCCAGAGCCGGAGTTTCAACCTGTGGTGATTAATCCCCCAGTCATTGATGTCAAAAAACGGCTCGGACGGCGGCGGCGACGGTCTTCGGCAGAATAATGAGTGTCCTAAAAAACACCGGAGCGCTATCGGATTTCGATCGCCAAGAATGGTGGTACCAACAGCATCACCTTGATGGCGATCGTCTAGTGGCCGGGGTAGATGAGGTCGGGCGGGGGGCATTATTTGGCCCAGTGGTGGCGGCGGCGGTCTTGGTACCCATTACGGCGATCGCTTCTCTACGGACTTTGGGGGTGAAGGACAGCAAAAAGCTCTCTTTCCAGCAACGGGAAAGTCTTGCCGAACACCTTACCCAGCTCACCACCTATTACATTAGCTTTGCGGATGTGCCCACCATCGATCAACGCAATATTCGCCAGGCTAGTCTGTTGGCCATGGGGCGATCGATTGCGGGACTGCCGACCGTTCCGGCCCATTTGTTAGTGGATGGCCGAGACCCAATTCCGGGGTTAACGCTGCCCCAAACCACCGTCATCCAAGGTGATACCCATTCCGCCCTGATTGGAGCGGCCAGTATTTTGGCCAAAGTTTGGCGCGATCGCCTGATCATCCGACTAGCCTCTCGGTTTCCGGGCTATGACTTAGCTAACAACAAGGGTTATGGCACTGCTAAGCATCGCCAAGGCTTACAAAAGCTCGGTAAAACTCCCCTCCATCGCGCCTTGTTTTGCCGCAAAATCTTGGCTTAGGGGAAGTTCACACGAAAAAAATCCACCCAGTTCCCGACCCTTAAATGCGGGGTCAAAAAAAGAGCGGAAAAATTTTATCTGAAATTAACGAATTAACAATTAACGAAACGGAAAATATTGTAATTAACGACGACGGGAGCGCTGTCTTCTGCGAGTAGCTTCCTTGCGCTTGCTCTTTTCCTGGGGCGTTTCAAAAAATTGATGCTTTTTGAAGTCTGTATAAATGCCAGCTTTGGCAACTTGGCGTTTGAAGCGGCGTAATGCGGATTCAATGGGTTCGTTTTGACCTACTACAACTTGAGTCATTGGGGACTTTTAAACCTCCTGAGTGAACAAAATGGGATGTTGGTTAATGAATTGAGGGACTACCTAAAACCGCATCTAGGCATAGATTTCCTATTCTACTGGATTACGGCAACCGTCGGCGACGGCCCTGTTAACGGTTAACCATCTTCAATTACCCTGCTAGCCTATCAATTAGAAACACTTTTTGCTCCTTGATTCTCTGCCCCAACGGTTTTACCCCATGGATACTCCCCATCCCCAATCCTTGCAACGCTCTATTCCCTGTGCCGTCTTGACCGTCAGCGATACTCGGACAAAGGCCACTGACAAAAGCGGGCAGTTAATCCAGAGCACACTCTGTCATGTACAGCATCAGGTGGTGCATTACCAAATTGTGCCGGATGAGTTCGAGCAAATTGAAGCGGCCTTGATCAGTCTCGGCACTCGCCCTGATTGTCAAGTCATTTTGCTCACGGGAGGAACGGGAATCTCTCCACGGGACTGTACCTGCGATGTGGTGGAACAATTGTTGGAAAAAACACTGCCAGGGTTTGGGGAAATTTTTCGTGCTCTCAGTTACCAGGAAGTGGGCTCACGGGCGATCGCCTCCCGGAGTATGGCGGGGGTTTATCGGGGCAAGTTAATTTTTGCTTTACCGGGCTCTGAGGCAGGGGTCAAATTGGCCTTAGAAAAATTAATTTTGCCGGAATTACTCCATCTCACTGCCCAACTCGGATCGCCGTTGATTGACCTGGGGGCAATTTAGGCAAAGAAACTGTTGACTGGGATAGCTCCCAAAGCGGGGAGGGTTCCGGTAATCCCCGTCAAGTTAACCACCAAATCATTGGCGCTTTGGAAACCAGCAGTACCATCGTTGATGACTAAATAAGTGGCAGTGGTGGCTTTAACGAGTACTGCTTCATTAATGCCCAAAGCCTGGCTACCCGCAACAGCACCGTTAGCGTCAGCAAATACGTTAGTCACAATGGTGTTGAGGATAGTAGTGGTACTGTCTGCCGCACGGTTAAAGGCGATCGGGGCATTCAGCGCAGCACCACCTTGGGTCAGGAGGTCAATTTTATCGGTGCCGATCACAAAATCACTCACCCGATCCAGTGCCGTGACGGTGGATTCTCCAAAACGGAAGACGAAGGTGTCTGCACCGCCTTTGCCTGCGAGGGTATCTACCCCTATCCCACCATTGAGAATATTGTTGCCGGTGTTGCCGGTGAGGGTGTTGTTGAGTGCGTTCCCTGTACCGTTGAGGTTGGCTGTTCCTGACAGGGTGAGGTTTTCCAAGTTAGTGCCGAGGGTGTAGTTAAGGTTGGCGGTGACGGCATCGGTGCCTTCGTTGAGGTTTTCGGTGACCACATCGCCAATGTTATCGACGGTATAAGTATCGTTACCCAAGCCGCCAATCATCGTGTCAGCTCCCACTTTGCCGTCGATGATGTCATTGCCTGCTAAGCCTGTGAGTATATTAGCCCCAGCATTCCCGGTGAGAGTGTTGTTGAGTGCGTTCCCCGTACCATTCAGGTTGGTGGTTCCTGACAGGGTGAGGTTTTCCAAGTTAGTGCCGAGGGTGTAATTAAGGTTGGCGGTGACGGCATCGGTGCCTTCGTTGAGGTTTTCGGTGACTACATCGCCAATGTTATCGACGGTGTAGGTGTCGTTACCCAAGCCGCCAATCATGGTATCGACTCCGGCTTTGCCATCAATGGTGTCGTTACCTTCCAGACCAATCAGGGTGTTGTTGCCGGTGTTACCAGTAAGGGTGTTGTTGGCTGTGTTTCCTGTTCCGTTAATGGCTGTTGTACCTGTCAGGGTCAGGCTTTCAACATTCGCAAGAGCGGCTAGACTAAAGTTGACAGAGGATTGAATTGTGTCTGTTCCTTCGTTAGCATTTTCTGTTATGACATCGGTGGTGGTATCTATTTGATAGATGTCGTTACCAGCCCCACCTTTGAGGGTGTCAATACCTGCACCACCATCAAAAACGTTATTCGCACTATTTCCAGTGAGGGTGTTGTTGGCTGTATTGCCCGTTCCGTTGATGGCTGTTGTACCTGTGAGAGTTAAATTCTCAATGTTAGTGAGAGTTGCGATGCTAAAGGTGACAGAGGATTGAACAGTATCCGTTCCCTGACCTGCTAATTCAGTGATGACATCAGTGGTGGTATCTACTTGGTAAGTGTCGTCGCCTAACCCGCCAACTAAAGTGTCAATTCCTCCCTCACCATTGAGAACATCGTTTCCTGCTAATCCTGTCAGAATGTTATTGCTGGTATTTCCTGTCAGAGTATTATTACCAGCATCTCCAGTGGCGTTAATAGCAGAGATTCCTGTCAGGGTCAGATTCTCAATATTCGCAACGGTTCCTAAATTGAAGGTAATGGAGGATTGGATGGTATCGGTTCCTTGACCTGCTAGTTCGGTAATAACATCGGTGGTGGTATCAATTTGATAAATGTCATTGCCTAGACCGCCAATGAGGGTATCAATTCCTGATCCACCGTTGAGAACGTCGTTACCGTCTCCACCTGTTAGAAGGTTATTGGCACTATTACCCGTGAGGGTGTTATTGCCTGCATTTCCTGTTCCGTTAATTGCAGTAGTCCCTGTCAGGGTTAGATTCTCTATATTCGCAAGAGCGGCTAGACTAAAGTTGACAGAGGATTGAATTGTGTCTGTTCCTTCGTTAGCATTTTCTGTGATGACATCGGTGGTGGTATCTACTTGATAGATGTCGTTACCAGCCCCACCTTTGAGGGTGTCAATACCTGCACCACCATCAAGAATATTATTCGCACTATTTCCAGTGAGGGTGTTGTTGCCTGCATTGCCTGTTCCGTTAATGGCTATTGTACCTGTGAGGGTTAAATTCTCAATGTTCGTGAGAGTTGCAATACTAAAGGTGATAGAGGATTGGACGGTATCTGTTCCCTCTCCTGCTAATTCAGTGATGACATCAGTAGTGGTATCTATTTGGTAAATGTCATTGCCTAAACCGCCAATGAGAGTATCAATGCCTGCATCGCCATTAAGAACATCGTCTCCTGCTAATCCTGTCAGTATATTATTGCTGGTATTTCCTGTCAGACTATTATTACCAGCATCTCCAGTGGCGTTAATAGCAGAGATTCCTGTCAGGGTCAGATTCTCAATATTAGCAACCGTTCCTAAATTGAAGGTAATGGAGGATTGGATCGTATCGGTTCCTTGACCTGCTAGTTCGGTAATAACATCGGTAGTTGTATCAATTTGATAAATGTCATTGCCTAGACCGCCAATGAGGGTATCAATTCCTGATCCACCATTGAGAATGTCGTTACCGTCTAGCCCTGTTAGAACGTTATTGGCACTATTACCCGTGAGGGTGTTATTGCCTGCATTTCCTGTTCCGTTAATTGCAGTAGTCCCTGTCAGGGTTGAGTTTTCGATATTTACGGGCAGGGTAGTAGTGGTTGAAGCTGTTAGGGTATCGGTAATGGTAGTCGTAACGATGCTGGTTCCTAATGCGGCATTAGTAGGATTTGTAAGGGTAAGTGTAAAGGTTTCATCGGCTTCATTGATTGAATCGTTGAGGATAGGAATTGTAATCGTTTGGCTGGTAACACCTGGGTTAAAGGTGAGGGTTCCAGAAACACTGGTATAGTCTGAGCTTTCTAGGGCTGTGCCGTTAGCGGTTGCGTATTGAACAGTAATAGTTCGGCTACTGGGATTAGAAAGAGAGACGGTATAGACGACGTTTTGGGGACTGGTTAAGCCTTCGATGACAGTTTGACTAGCACTAAGACTAATCACGGGCAAGGGATCGTTATCAATAATAGTTACCGTCGCCGTTTTTTGAGTTCCTAATGTTGCGCCGCCGGTGGGATTAGAGAGGGTGAGATTGAAGGTTTCGTTGGCTTCATCAATGGTGTCGTTAACAATGGGAATGGTAACGGTTTTGCTGGTTTCGCCATTGGCAAAGTTAACGGTAATGGCCGCACTGTTAAAGTCGGTGGTCGCTAAGGCTGTACCACTAGTGGGAGTAACAGTAACGCCTACGGCTCCGCTACTGCCATTGGTGCGAGTTAGGGTAATGGCCGCACTGGTTGTGCCGTTTTCGTTAACGGTATAGTTAGCCGCACTAAAAGCAATGACTCCGACGTTAACAGTACCGACGGTAGTGGTTGCATCGGGCTGGGTTGGAGCGGTTTCAATTAGCCCTAAGTTATCGGTAGCAGTGCTATAAAAGCGGTAGGTTTTGCCTGTTTGACCGCTATAGGTGGCGGAAGTGGCAGTAATGTTGTCTTGCCAGAGGGTATAGGTTCCGTTGTCGGTGGAGACATAAATATCGTAGGAAGCAAGACCACTACCTGTATCAGAACCTGACCAGGCGACGGTAAAGTTGGCATTACTGTTAGCAGGTAGGGCAGTTACTTGGCTGGTGGGTGCGTCACCATCTAATGTGTTGAAAACGGGATTAGTGAGAATCGGTGTTTGGCTATTGAAGGTGATGCTGGCTTGGGCATCAATGCGGGTATTGGTGGTGCTAGTCGCTTTGGATTGGATGCTGTAACCGACAAAACCTCGTCCTGCACCGTTGGCATCATTGGGTGGTAAGAAGCCCTGAGTCGCGCTGTTGGCGGCGTTACCTGTGGCGGGATCAATGGTGGTAAATGTCCAGGTAACGACACGGGTAGTCGTATTAAGACTGACGTTGACATCTACAAAGACGTTACGGGTGTTGCGCAAATCTAGACGTTGGCTAAAGTTTTGGCTACCGTTGGGAACATTGACGGTAATAGCCCCAAAGGTAATGTCATCCAGGGTGAAGGTGTTGAGATCAAGATCGGCATCTAGGGTTTGGGTGATGGTGACTTGGGCAACGGGGACGGTTCCTGCGACTGCATTGTTGCTAAAGCGGATAGCGTAGGGAATGACGGCGCTTGTGGTTAAAAAGTGTTGAGATCCGAGTCCATCGGGATTGATTAGGGTATTGGGAGCGTTGACGGTTTCAATACGTTGTTGATTAGTGGCTCCGTTGATCGCTTCTTGGATAAAGGTAGTATCGCCATTGCTCAGGAAAATATCTAAGATGACATCTTCTAGCACATCGGGATCGGTAATGCCTGCATTTCGGGCAATTTGTTCGGCTGCGGCGCGTTGTGCGGCGGTTAAACTTGCGGTTGTGATGATATTACGAGGGAAAGTAAGGTCAGTAAAGGTTGTTGTACTTTGGCCCGTAGCATAGGTAAACAGGGAGTTTGCTTGGGTGATGCGCCAACTTGCTGCATAATCGCCGTAGAGTCGGGTATCAGAAATCGTGCCGCCAATAACAGTTCCGTTACGGAGGGCAAATTCATCGTTACGGTTGTCGTTGAAGTTGCCAAGGAGTCCAACGACTTTACTTTTACGGTTGTCGGCTAAACCAATGTTAATATTGAGCCAAGTGCCGCGATTGTTAACCTGAATCAGATCATTGTTGGCAGTAAAAATTTGGTATTGGCTACCTTGTCGAATAATTAGGTTTTGACCGACTGCATAGAGTCCACCTTCGGGCAGGGTGACAGCAGTTCCGTTAATCAGGAGGGGATTGGTTTGGTTGGCATAGAGGGAGATGATTTGGCCCCCTGCTTTGATAGCAATGGCGGTATTAGCAGAGGCACTGGTACTGGTTCCCCAGGGTTGTTGACGGGTTTGGATTTCAAAGTCGTCAGTGGTGGATTTAACGAGGGTAAATTCCCCTACGGTTTGGAAGTCGTAGCCTACTCCGTCGAGGGTGTTAAGGTGGGGATCGTTGTATGTACCACCGCCTGGGTTTGGAGTTGTGGGAGTTGTAGGTTTGGTTGGGTCTTTAGATGGTTTAGGTGGTTCAGGATTACATATATAATCTCCAAGTTTAGCTCCAACTGAACCTCCAACTACACCCCCAATTCCGTTTCCAAGCTCTCGACCTATATTTCTTCCGATAAATCCGCCAACGATTCCGCCTATTGGTCCTCCAAGTGCCCAACCGATAAGTATTCCGGCTCTTAGACCAATTCCCCCTCCAATTCCGCCTCCATATCTTTCTCCGATTATTCCTCCAATTATGCCACCAGATATTGTGCATCCTGATTCCAGTCCACCCTCTACTATAATTACTCCCCCAATACCTTGTCCAATTCCGTTCACTATAGACAAACCCTGTGGATCTAAAAGAGTTGTGTAATTATTAAACACATACCGATAAAAATTCGTATCCCCACCAGCCAAATTAATCGGATCAACCGCCGTAAACCGCCCCAAACCCGTATCATAAAACCGCGCCCGCATAAAATCGAGTCCATTGCCTTCATCCATCACTCCCCATTGCCCCACATACTCAAAGGGATTAGCAACGCCTTCAACTTTGGTTAAATCTTCCCCAAAGGGTAAATAACTGTAACGGTTAACATAACTGCCATCCGTCGCCGTTAATCCCACCGTAGAACCGATCGCATCGGCATCGTAGTAATTACTATTAGTACCATTTACTCGACTCACTAACCCAAGACCATGAGTATAGTTAGCAACCAGCGTACTGCCGTTATATTCCCCGACAATATCCCCTAACCCCGTTGGATCAAGTAAATATTCCGTGCGTTGACCATTGAGAATTGTCGCTACTCGATTACCCAAACCATCGTACTGATAGTCCCAAGTTCCTGATGGCGTAACCACTTTCACCAAGCGATTTTCTGCATCGTAGGTATAGGTAGAAGTCTGTCCCCCTTGGGTCTTACTAATTAAATTACCATCGCTATCGTAGGTATAAAGAGCATTGCCTACATTGGTATATTGATTGAGATTATTACTGGTGTAGTTGGTGGTTGTACTGCTATCTGTCACCCCGACCCGATTACCCGCCGCATCGTAGGTATAGTTAATGGTGCGATTGGTGGGTGTCACCACAGAAGTTAATTGGCCAATGGCATCATAACCATAGCGGAAAACCCCCTCTAGGGTCGTCATGGTCGTCCGCCGCCCTAACGTATCGTAGGTATAGTCAAACTTAGAATTTACCGTATTATTGGCTTTATAGTTAACTAAACTCGTTAACTGATCCTGTAGATCGTATTGATAAGTGGTATAGGTTCCATTGCCATTCGTTTCCTTGGTTAAACGACCCGCACTATCGTAGTCATAGCTAACAATAGTTTGGCCTGTGGCATTGGTTAGGGTCTTTAAACGGCCAACGGTGTCATAACTGTAATTAGTTGTATAACCATCACTGGAAACTAATTTCGTGCGTTGACCATCGGCATTGTAGGTATAGGTTAAAGAACGCCCCGTCGGATAGGTAATCTTTGTCATCCGATTAGCGGCATCGTAGAGCATGGTCGTAGTTCCTGTGCCATCTACTACACTGGTTAAATTAGCTTTCGCATCATAGCCATAGGTAATGCTCGAACCGTCCGCGTATTGCTTTTTGGTTAACAGTCCACTGGTGTTGTAGGTATAGCCGATGGTGCTACCGCGACGATTGATATAACTGGTGACATTACCCAAGGCATCAAGGGTGAACTGTTGGGTACTGCCATCTGCATAGGTAATCTTATTCAAATTGCCCTTGGCGTCGTAACTGTAACCCACATCGTTACCTTTCGGGTCAGTAAAGCCTGCTAACTGCTGAAAAGTGGCATCGTAGGTAAAGTTGGTATTTTGACCCAGTAAATTCGTCTGTTGAGTTAAATTGCCATTGGCATCGTAACTGTAACCAGGTTGATTACCATTGGGCAACGTTGCATCAATTAAATTACCATCGGCATCATAACTAAAGAGTAAATTTTGGTTATTAACGCCGCGAATTTGTCCGCCATTGCCTCGATCATCTAATAGGACAGTTTGAGAGGCTCCCGTGCTATCGGTAATGGTGACACCGCCCACTGTGTCGTAACTATAGGTCAGGGCTTGACTGTTGCCATTGCTAGATTCCTCGGTTAAACGCCCTTGATTGTCGTACTCAAAAGTGCGTTGATAACCTAAATCCGATGTCACCGATAACAGAGAATGCTTTTTCGCCGCCACTGTCCCTGCATCGTAGGTATAAGTGATGGTTCCATCTACCCCCGTCACCGATAACAAATTTTCGCCAGTGCTGTTGTAGGCGTAGGTAGTGGCTTGACCCGCCGTGTCGGTAATTTTGTTAATCCGTCCTTGGGCATTGTAGGTAAGGGTTAAACTATCGCCATTGGTATGAACCAGTTTGGTTAACTGACTATTGGTATATTGCAGGGTAATGCGATTGGCATTGGTGTCTTGAACATAATTGAGCTTGCCATTGGTTCCGAAGAAAGAGACTAGACCACTGGTTTCTTTTAAAGTGTATTGTCCATTGGTAATGGTAACTTTCGCACCGCCATCTTCCAGAAAAGTGCCATCGGTTTGCTTTTCAAAAAGACGCTGTAAATCTCCCAGACTACGGATAACGACATCGCCTTGAGGATTGGTAGTAGCGCGTAAATCCCACTGACTAGCCCAACCCCGCCCTAAACTGCCCAGGTTATAACGTTCTGCCAAAGATTGATAGAAAGTACGATTAAAGGTTAACGACAAACTAGGAGCCGCATCTACCACATCCGTTGTACTGATTAAATCCACATTGGTGAGGGTATTAACTGCCTGTTTCCATTCAAAAGCAAACAACCGCCTTAAGTCATTGGTTTCCTGCCCTAATTGACTTAAATAATTAGCATTTTCAGCCATTACCGCCTGGAACTGGCCAACCGTTGTACCTAAACTGGCGGTTAAATTTGTCCAAATTGCATCCCAGCCAGCAGAATCAATAAAACTATAATCAGCACGAGATTCAGCCTTGATACTTGCCCAATTAATCACATCACTAGGTTTAACTGACTCTACTGCAAAAGAAATTAAACCGTTACCGTTAGGCGTAAACGCAAAAGAGATTTCACCACTTTCCCCAGGGGATAAAATTCCGCTTGGAATATCTTCACCAGTGGCGGCAACTAGGTTAAGTAGTTGTTTCAAGGTTGCACTGGTTGTGTCTGTATCAGAATAGGTAATAGCCGCATTGGTCGGCACAATTCGCAGAAAAGGTGAGGATAAATCCGTTTGACCTGCATTACTGTAGTTAAGGGTAATGACTCCCTGGGATGGATAGCTTAACTGGACATTCAAATTGCCCAACGGCCCATCTGTTAACGAGAAACGATCATTCAGAACAGCACTATTAGAACCATTAACGACTTTGACATCATAGGCTCCTGTTGCTAATCCCTGTAAATCAAAGGTGGCCCAGGCTTCGGTTTCATTGACCCAATAAACTTTACTCGCCGCTTTAGCTGTTCCAGTGGGAGAAATTAAACTAATTTGATCCGTTGGTGAAAAATTCTGCCCTGCAATAGCAATAGTTACCTGTCCCTTATTACTACCCGTCGAACCTTGAGGAAGTCCCGTAATTAACAAACTGGAGTCATTATCAACAATGGTCAGGGTGGCAGTATTTTGTGTTCCAATAGTTGCTCCGCCCGTTGGATTTGTAAGGATTAACTGAATAGTTTCATCGGCCTCGACAAGAGTATCATTGACAATGGGAATATTGACCGTCTTACTGATTTCGCCCGCCGCAAAATTCACCGTAATAGCAGCATTGTTATAATCACTAGGAGCCTTGGCTGTACCGTCCTTAAAATTAATTTTGGCACTGACTGCTCCACCACTGCCTTCAGTACGAGTAACCGTAACAGCCGCAATTAGGGTTCCATCTTCATTAACACTGAATTGGGTCGCACCAAAGCTCAGAATACCTGGAACAACAGGAGTACCACTGAGAACTGAGAATTTATAGCGACCAGCCTGGTTAATATTACTGGCAGTTTCCAGAGCCGCCATTGTATCTGTTCCCGATTGAGCTAATTCAAAGAAGTTAATGCCATTGCCTGCGGAATAACCTGCCCTTGCTAAAGTATTGCCTGAAGCACTTCCTACTAACCAATCAATTTGCTCATAACGAAATTCAATGTCAAAGTTACCGTTGCCTGTATCTTTTAAGATCAATTGAAAGGCATTAGGGGTAGTTCCACTAGGAAACTGGCCAACATCATCCCAAGTAATAATTACTTGATTATTAATCGGATCGAGATCCCAATAAACCAAATTAGAACCCGTAGAAGTGCCACCAACGGAAGGTGTAATTGTTGCCACACGAGTATCTACATCAGCAAAGAACGGTGCGATGATCGGCTGGCTTGTATTACCTGTAATAGCAAAAGGTGTGTAGGTACTTTGAGCAGAATTAAAGGTAATATTGCCGTTATTATTAATGTAAAAACCGTTGTAAGTTGTGCCAAAAAAGTTTAGTCCCGTCTCAAAAACTGAGGTGACATCAATAAATCCAGTAGAGCTATCATCATTACGAGCTAAAAAATTCTCACCAAATCCGACCGTGCCTCCTAACCCATTGATTAAGGGGGAATTAGGGGTATTCTGCTCGACTAAAATATTCTCCCCCGCGATTGTGATAATTGCGGAATCATTCTCGGCTTTTAATGCCTGTAAAGTTTCCACATCGAGACTTTGTCCTTGTACCAAGGCGGCAAAAATTGCTCCCTCATCTCCCGCACTATCGCTATTGTTAATCTGAGCATCCACAAAATGCCCAATCTCTTCAATTAACACCGATCGCAACCGTGCCGAATCCCCCGCCACTAAACCTGCCGACAAATAAATCTTGCCCGTTTGGGCCGAAAACGCTCCCAAAGCCCCACCTAAAACCTCATCCGACAAAACCTCAATCTCCGGCAAAGCAGCCGTTAAAGCCTCGAACTCCTGTGCGGTTGCCTTTGCGCCAAAAACTAGACTAAACTTTTCAGTAAACAAAGGGTCAGCGGCAAAATTCCCTAAGGATTGAACAACATCAGCAAGGGCGGAGCGGAGAGCAAGGGAGTAGCTACTCATGGCAAAGTCTACTATTAGAGGGATGATGTTAACGAATAAAAGTGATAATAGCATATTTTGCTATAAATGCACGAACCAACCATAAGCACTAAGAGCATTTTTCACGTTTACGGATATCTTTCCCTCTACAGCACCCTAACTTTTAATCTACGTTTCAGATGTCTTAGCCTATGAATATATTGATGTTCTTTCCCGTAAGCTGTCCCCTCGCTTTAACTTGTCAGGCCAGTAGTCACTACCAGATTATAAAAAGTTCTGAAGAAGACGCACACCAACAGCAAGTTAACTTTGATAAGTTATTACGACGATTAAAAGAAAGCAATATTGAGATAACAAATCAGATTATGGCAGAGCGGGAGTGGGTTGATGACTCAGAACGAATTGCTCATGGACTGGAAGATTCCCTCACCCAAAAACTGGAATCGTTTAAAGCAACTTATGTTGATGAGCCTCTTTAATTTTGTCGGTACCTCTCCGCAAAAATAAGCTATCATTCGGGTTCACGCCCCCTTGGAACAGTGGGCCTTGTTTGGTTGTCTACATTCGGCCCTAATTGTGACTGTCCCCCCCGAACAACTTTGGCAACAAGCCCTCGCTGAATTTGCAGAACGACTAACTCAACCGGCTTTTGAAACGTGGATTCAGACGGCTGTATTGATTTCCTTCGCGGATGGCATTGCCGTGATTCGGGCGGAGAATCCGTTTATTCTCAATCACCTCCAAAAACGTTACCTGCCTTTGTTGACCGATGTGTTGAGCGATCTGTGGGGTCAGGCCGTTACGGTTCACCTCACTACGGGGGAACAAGATCAATATTGGGCGATGGCCAAGGAGCCAGGGGAACGGAATGACAGCCCCCAGTCAAGGTCTAAAAATGCGGTGGCGTTGAATGCTAAATATAGTTTTTCGCGGTTTGTGGTGGGGCCAACCAACCGTATGGCCCATGCCGCATCCTTAGCGGTGGCGGAATCCCCCGGACGGGAATTTAATCCTTTGTTTTTATGTGGGGGCGTTGGTTTAGGTAAAACCCATTTGATGCAGGCGATCGCCCATTATCGACTGGAAATGTATCCCAATGCCAAGGTTTATTACGTTTCCACCGAACGTTTTACCAATGACTTAATCGCTGCTATCCGCCAGGACAATATGGAGTCTTTTCGGGATTATTACCGTCAAGCCGACTTTTTATTAATTGATGATATCCAGTTTATTAAGGGCAAGGAATACACCCAAGAAGAATTTTTTCATACCTTTAATAGTCTGCACGAAGCGGGCAAACAAGTGGTTGTGGCTTCAGATCGCCCCCCGAAACGCATTCCCGGCTTGCAGGATCGGCTCATTTCTCGGTTTTCCATGGGACTAATCGCCGATATTCAAGTGCCGGATTTGGAAACCCGCATGGCTATTCTGCAAAAAAAAGCTGAATATGAAAATATGCGCCTGCCCAAAGAGGTGATTGAATACATTGCTTCCCATTACACCTCCAATATTCGGGAACTAGAAGGGGCTTTGATTCGGGCGATCGCCTACACATCCCTCTCAGGGGTGGCATTGTCGGTCACAAATATTGCGCCGGTCTTAAATCCGCCCGTGGAAAAAGTCGCCGCCGCCCCAGAAACAATTGTGAAAATTGTCGCCCAAGCCTACCAATTAGAAGTGGAAGATTTATTGGGCAATTCCCGCCGTCGTGAAATTAGCCTCGCCCGTCAAGTGGGGATGTATCTAATGCGCCAACATACGGATTTAAGTCTGCCCCGCATTGGCCAAGCCTTCGGAGGGAAAGATCACACCACAGTCATGTATAGTTGCGACAAAATCACCCAACTGCAACAAAAGGATTGGGAACTCAGCCAAACCCTTACCGACCTCAGCAATCGTATTAACATCGCCAGTAAACCTGACCCCTAATGACAGATCCTTACCCTTTACCTGTGCTTGCCACTTCCAGCAGAGGCTTATACCATCAAGTTTCTAGCCTGCTGATCTATCAAGGGGTTTTTGATCATCCCATTGGCAAGGCATTTTTAACCCTACTGCGTTACCTCCACCACAATGACACGCCCCAGCAACCCGAGGCTACCGCTTGTTTACAGGCCTATGGCAATTGGTTCCGGGGGTTAGCGGATTCGGGGCAAAGTTGGCAAGATTTTTTATTCGATCGCCTCTTGCGGGATGACAACCCCTTTAGTCGGCAGGTTCAACGGCAGGATTTAGACACCTTGCCCCCTAGCCTAGTGGAAGCCGCTGTCCATGATTTGAACTTGCTCCAGATGGTTTACCACTGCCCTACGGATCAAATTTTGCAATGGGTCATGATTGCGTCCCAAACCCATGTCGGCCTCAGTGCATGGCAAGTGCCCAACCATTTATCCTTACCAACCCAGTCGGATCAACCCTGGGGGGATACATTAGCCTTTTTTGTCAATCATTATCAACGTCATGGCGTCGGGCTCCTGGGTCAATATCAGGCATTTCGTTGGCAGCAGGGTCAATTACACCCTGTTTCCCATCCCGATGGCATTAAATTGGGGGATTTGGTGGGTTACGATGGCCCTCAAAAAGCCCTTTGTCAAAATACGGAATGTTTATTACAAGGATTACCCGCCTTAAATGTGTTGCTCTATGGCAGTCGCGGCAGTGGTAAATCGTCCCTGGTCAAAGCGTTATTGAACCATTACGGCGATCAGGGTTTACGACTGATTGAAGTTTCCTTAGAAGACCTGACTAGCTTGCCAACCTTGGTGGAATCCTTACGAGATGCGCCCCAAAAATTCATTATTTTCGTTGATGATTTGTCCTTTGAAGAGGAAGACGAACGCTTTAAGCATCTAAAAGTGGTTCTAGAAGGCAATGTGGTGGCTCGCCCCAACAATGTGGTCATTTATGCCACCAGTCTAAGTACAGGACAAAAGTTGAATGGGGCAGAACTGGGAGTCAAAGAGAGATTGGGGAGGAGCAATGAAAAAGCGGCGTAGTAGATCAAAGCCATAGCGAAACAGACTACGAGCCCGACGACC
>Ga0315905_10001898_pt1 | contig 22184 bp, 22 predicted proteins | sample LakEriMetagenome_5_FD_203522 | JGI IMG/M metagenome (GOLD analysis project Ga0315905, IMG submission 203522) | Freshwater fungal communities from buoy surface, Lake Erie, Ohio, United States - Buoy 4 MA121 | ecosystem: Environmental > Aquatic > Freshwater > Lake | place: USA: Lake Erie, Ohio...
TACAAATAGTGACGCTTCCCGTGATACCAGTGATGTTGATGTCAACAATTTTCACTGAACCTGCCTCAAACGGAGTGAGTGCAGGGGCTGCAGGGTTAACAGTCGGAGCAACTGTTGCAACAGCGGTACCGCCAGTACCTGCGAGGCCCAACTTGATACTTGGCACGTTCGCCGTTGCCGGCATGACTGCCTCAGTGAAGCCAGCAGGAATTCTGACCACTTTTGAATTCGGCGTTGGACCGCTTTCAATTACAACAGCAAGCTTTACCCACTGTGCGTACAGAGTGATGTTCTCCATCACGCCTGGCCAATACGGGAATGACAGCGCAGTTCCAGTTTCGGTAGCAGCCCATCCAGTAAAGGCGTAGCCGTCGCGAGAAGGTGCCGTTGGTGATGTCCAAATTGCATCATCTGTTACGAATGAAGCATCTGCGACATTCGATCCGCCCGTTGTATTCAAGTTGGCGGAATAAGTATTCGGATTCCATTTTGCATAGAGGGTCGCACCATCGTCTCTATCCCAGTAAGTTACTGGGCCTCGGCTCCAGTCATCCGCAGAATCGAACCACGCATCGAAGGTAAATCCCGTACGTGTTGGCGAAGCAGGAAATGCGATCACCTCACCCACAGCACTACCTGGCGCTACTGCAGATCCACCTGTCGCGTCGTACGTGACAACAGATGTTTTTGGTGTGTACTTGGGGTACAACGTGACGCTGTTAGACGCTGCCACGGTCAAAGGGAATGTAGCGATTGGACCACCCTCAGTAGTCGACCAGCCCACCCAGTTGTATGCACGTTTTGGAGCGTAGAACGGTGAGTTGTTTAAGGTCAGTGGCCCGTTAAAGGTGACCGAACGAAGAGACCGGTTGTCATTGAAGGCCTCGCCGCCGTACTGGATGTTCAGGTTAGAAGCAATTCGCGGTTCAAAAATCAACGTCTCGATTTTGGTTCCAACAAAAGCACTGCCTTCAAGCCACTCAACTGTTCCTGGGATCGAGACGGACGTCAAAGGTGTATTTGTAAAAGAACCACCATGGATTTCCTTCAGGCCGTTTGGAAAAACTATTGAGGAGATGCTTGAGAATTCAAAAGCCCAATAATTGATGATGGTCAGTTGACTGTTTGCCTCGAAGGCGACACTCGTGATGCTTTTTCTTCCTGCAAAAGCATGGGTAGCGATCCGGGTCACATTGGCAGGAACCATGATTGCTCCGGCACAGTCATCCGTCGATGACGTCAGTACATAATCCACAGATCTGAAGGATCCTCCCAAAGAGCATGCAGTATCTGTGATGACCTTGGCGGACCGAATGGGATACAGGGTGACACTGCTGGAAGCTGCGATGGTTCGAGGGAAAGTGGCGATCGGCCCGCCCTCACTAAGCGACCATCCGTTCCAGTTGAAATCAGTTTTATGGACCTCACCCGGATCGTTTAATACAAGAGGGCCCGAAAAAGTGACAGATCGCAGTTTGGAACTATGACCAAAAGCACCAGAGATTGAAAGACTTTGAGCAATACGTGGTTCAAAAATCACCGTCTCGAGTTCACTGGAATGGAACGGTTGCCCCGAAATGTTCTCGACCGTTCCGGGAATGGAAATTGACGAAAATTTTGCTTCAGTAAATGCCCCATGGTCAATGTTCCTCAGGCCATTTGGAAAAACTATTGAGGAAATGCTCGAGAATTCAAAGGCATACTCGGAGATTCTCGTCAGTTGACTGTTTGCCTCGAAGGCGACACTCGTGATGCTTTTTCTTCCTGCAAAAGCATGGGAAGCAATCCGCGTCACATTGGCAGGAACCATAATTGCTCCGGCACAGTCATCCGTCGATGATGTCAGTACGTTCTCAAAGATTCGGAATCTGCCCGCCACAGGGCACGCAATATACGTGACATCCTTGGCGGTCCATTTGGGATAGAGAGTGGCGCTGTTAGAAGCTGCCACGGTCAAAGGGAACGTCACGATCGGCCCGCCCTCACTAAGCGACCATCCCGTAAAGCTGAAATCCGGTTTGGTGAACCCACCCTTGCCGCTCTCACCCAAGTTGTTAATCACAACAGGGCCCACAAAATTTACGGACCGCAGCTTGGAACTGTCAATGAAAGCGTTAGTTGCTGAAAGAGTTGCGGCAACTCTGGATTCAAAGAACACCGTTTCGAGCTCACTCTCATGAAAGGCATATTGATCGATGTTTGTGACAGTTCCTGGTATTGAGATAGTTGAAAATTTTGTTCTTGTAAATGCACCACCATCAATGTGAGTTAGTGAACCATTGGGCGCAAAAGTGACTCCTGTGATTCGTCGGTCCTGGAAAGTCGATCCATTAATGCGGGTCACATCGGCCGGAATGACGACTGTTCCAACGCAAGTGCTTGTCGATGAAACGACACTTCCATCCTTAATCTTGAAAGTCCCGCCCAGCGAACAAGGAACGGTTCTTGGTGCAGATGGACTTGGTGTCCGTTTTGGATACAGAACTAAATCACCTGGATTTGTGTGCGCAAGCGGGAACGAAACGACGGGACCACCCTCAGTTCTGGACCAGCCCAGCCAATTGAAATACTCACTATCTGCACTATCAAACGTGTTTAATTGCAATTGTTTTGGACCCTTAAATGTTACTGATTTCAGGTTTGGAGTTTCATCGAACATGTCCCCACCCATAAACAAACTGGGGGCGGTTCGAGACTCAAACACCACAGTCTCGAGAGGGGTGTTGCGAAAATCTGCACCTCCCATCGACTTCATTGTTCCCGGAATCGTGATGTGCTTTAGCTGTGAGTATTCAAAGACCACATAGTCCATGACCTCCATGCCGTTTGGCAAGACAATTGATTCAAGAGGCGTGTCATAGAAGACACCACCCTGCATTTTCTTTAGCTTGCTACCAGCCTCGAAGGTGACACTGGTGACTTGGCTTCTTTGAAAAGACCCGCCATAAAACTCGGTCACATTCGCAGGGATGACAACTGCCCCAGCGCAAGTGGTGGTCGATGACATCACCATGTTGTCTACGACTTTGAAAGTTCCACCGCCGCTGCAAGCAATATTGACCTCAACCGCGGCTTGTGCAGGACTGGCAACAAAGCAAGCCGAAAACGCTACGGCACTTGCGAGAAGGACTTTAGGGAAACGACGGATCCGAGATTTCATGAGCCCACTGTAGACCTAACTAGAGATTTTTATCTAGTTATATAGAGAAATATCTCTTATTTTTGTCACAGCTCATTCGGAGCATGTGCCTCCCCTAGAATCGGTGATACTTATGGCAAGTCCTCCACAGCAAGCGCGAAGCATCGCCACAGAAAAGAAAATGCTCGATGCGGCCGAGGAGCTATTGAAATCCGGAGATGCACGCAACGTCACCCTAGAGAGCGTCGTGAAACTCTCTGGGACATCGGTGGGATCCTTTTATGCCCGATTCGGAAGTGTCGAAGGGCTATTTGAAGCCCTGAGAAACCGCTATCGCGAGGCGGTCTACCAGACGGCAATTCTCGAAGCGTACGAAAAAGCCCTTCAGCAAACAGACCTGAGAAGTGCGCTCTATTACTCCCTGAAGCCAACCCTAGAAATGGCACGTCGAGAACACATAGCGTGCTCTTACCTCCTGAGGAATCCGGCCGTTGATCAAGTGGAACTCGTCAATCAGAGAAAATTTATGGTTGAAAAGACGATGGAAGTTCTGCAGAAACATCGTAAAGAAATCAAGAAAAAGGATCTTCGCCGCGCAAGTGAGAATATCTCTCGAATGGGTCACGCAACGTGGGTCCACCTTGCACTGTACGAACCGAGTGAGTTCATTGGCCGCAAAACAAGTCTTTCAAGCGTGATCAATTTGGTCACGGACATGTCGTACGCATATCTCACAACGGAATAGCCGTTCACCAGAACGTGTACTGACATGCCCTAGTTCCGGGCAGAGAATTTTCCTTTATATAGAGGTAACGAAAAGGAACATCACAATCACGAATGCAACGCCATTGAAGGCGGCGCCGGGTGCAGTTCCAATCGTTGTCACAGCCTTCACGCGACTAGCAACAAATCGCATCAATGTCTCCAGCGCCATCGTGAGCAAAATCAACGGCGTGAATCCCGGATAGCGGACGAACAAAACAACTAGCAGAACAGCAGAGACGAGTTGCGTCGCTCCCCACTGATGGAAGATCGCGATGATGTTGTTTCCGCCTTCGACGGATGTATCGATGGTGGCAATTCTCTGAGCACCACCATCAGATGTAAACAAGTGGATGCAACTACGCACCACCATCACACCAAGAATAAGAGCAGCAGCAATTCGAACGAATTGGGGACCATCGAAACTTGAAAGATCTTTGGGAAAGACTTGTCCAAATTCAAAATTCATGATTCCACCTCTATGCCAGTTCGTAACCCACTGAGTTGAACGTTGCTACCAGCCACATTCAATGAAAGCCCCTTCGAGTTCAACGCCACAGACTTTACGCGCATCCCTTCGGGGACTTTCAGATTCCGCTGACTTCTACTTTTCACCTGATTCTGTAAATCATCAGGCAACGACGACGCCGGGATTTCATTACCCAAGAACGACACACTGACAATCTCGAAATAAATCTGATTGTTGCGATAGCGAGGAACAAGTCGCGCTGTCCCGGCGCCACCAGCACCAGCAGGAACCAGCAAGGCGTTCCCCACAATCTGTGCATCATTGAATTCGGAGGACTCCACCATGGTCGACACTGGAATTGTGGCGACCACATCTAATGAACCAATCACTTGGGGCTGAGCTTTTCTGATGTTCTTTGCAGAGATGGAAAGAGATGAACTTGTCTTTCTCTCAGTTGAGAAATAGTTATCGATACTGATCTTTACCGATTTGATTTCATCCGAGGTGAGATCTCCAGGCAATTCAGTGATTGGTATAGAGACGCTCACACCTGAAGCATTCGGAATCTCACGTTCAACACGCGCGGCAATTTTCGATGACACGAGTTTTTGCAGACCGAGTCCTGTGACCACCAGGGCAAGCACAAGTGCTGAACTGGCGAGTAATGCAATTTTCTTTTTCTTCATGCCATACACAAACTAGGCAATTGTTCAGTCAGCAATCATGCGAATCAAAATGCACTTCATTTCGGCTAGAAGAATCTTATTCATATTCCACTCACCCCGCTCCTAAAGCAACCCGAATACTGCCCCATCAATACTGATGTGATTGTGTTCTTGGCCTGATCTATCAACGTGCAAGCAGGTACACAGCACCGCCAACAACGGCACAAATACCCATTACTTGCAATGCACTTCGCTTCAATCTGAAAACAAGGATTACAGCAAAGACAGTCAACAATCCAGATTGGAAGTTCAGTGTTTCCCATCTTGGAAGAGTCGTGTGGATAATCCCCAGTGAAAATCGTCGAGTGCTATCGAACAAAGTGTGCAATGCAAAATACACAGAAAGATTTGCAATGACCCCAACAACAGCTGCAGTGACTGCAGTGAGTCCCGCAGACACTGAATGGTTCTTTCGCAACCCTTCAACATGAGGTGCACCCAAGAAGACAAAAAGGAAACACGGTACGAAGGTCACCCACACAACCAATGTTGATCCAACAACTGCGGCAACCCACGGATTCAATTCTCCAGGATTACGAAACGCTCCTAGAAAGCCGACGAATTGCACCACCATGATGAGAGGACCAGGAGTTGTTTCTGCCAGAGCTAGCCCATTCACCATCTCACCAGGTAGCAGCCACTGGAAAACTTCGACTGCACGTTGAGCGACATAAGACAGAACCGCATATGCACCGCCGAAGGTGACAACAGCGGTACCTGAGAAAAACAAACCTTGTTGTACGAACACGTGATTACGACCAAGTGCAATCACTGCGATGACGACAGGTAGCGCCCACAGAAAAAGCCCTATTACAAGAACCTTGATGGAGCCGGCAAGAGTTGCTCTCTCACCGTGTAGCGCTTCATCAGCAATGAGAGGACGTACTTCTTGTTCAGACACTGCGACGGGTGGTTTCACAAACCATTGCGGACGCCATCTATTCGCTAGCACTCCCGAAATTGCTGCTCCTGCAACAACATAAGGAAATGGAACGTTGAACAAAACAAGAGAGAAAAATGAAAGAGCGCACAACACCCAAAAGAAATTGTTCGTGAGAGCACGTTGACGAATTCGCCATAGAGCTTGAGCAACGATGGCGAGCACCGCTGGCCCTAGACCTGCAAAGACCGCGGCGACTCCCACGGTCTCACCCCACTGCGCATAAATTGCCGATAGAGCCATCAACGCGACGTATCCCGGAATGACGAACAAAATGCCCGCAATCAAACCCCCGGCGGTGCCGTTCAGCAACCAGCCAAGATAAATCGCAAGCTGTTGTGCTTCAGGGCCTGGCAACAGAGTGCAAAAAGACAGCGCATGGAGAAACCGCTGGTTACCAATCCATCGCCTCTTCTCAACTAGCTCGTCATGCATCATTGCAATCTGGCCAGCTGGTCCACCAAAAGTGCGAAGAGAGATGGAGAACCACACTTTGCTCGCTGCCTTCAGGGCTAACGGATGCGACGATTTAGCCTGAGGAGCCACGACCCGAACTTACTTCTTGAGGAATCGTGAGGCCGGAATGAACGTGCCGTCCCCTTCAAAACAAGCTCGGAGTATTGCAACCGAGCAGAAAAAGCTGGACGTTGCAGAAGAATTACTGCAAAATACAGATGGCGTACGCGTATCCCGCAACCGAATAGTTTGGACTAATGAAAACAGTCGGACTCGTTCTCTATCCTCGATTCACTGCACTTGACATTGTCGGTCCATTCCAGACCCTGGTCGACGTCCCCGGACTCAACGTGTTTTTTGTTGCTGCTCAGAAGGGGCCAGTCGTTGATCACACTGGGAAATTCACACTGGAAGCAACACATTCATTTGATGAAATTGATTCATTAGATGTTCTCGTCGTGCCTGGTGGAATGGCTGATCGTGACATCGATGCCAACAACGATGTCGTGCAGTTCATCAAGAAGATTCACCCCACCACTGCATGGACCACAAGCGTTTGCACCGGGTCGATTTTCCTAGCTCATGCAGGAGTGCTCGATGGACTCACTGCGACAACTCACTGGGCGTCCTACGACAGGCTCCAAAGTCTTGGTGCAATCCCCACCGAACAACGAGTAGTGACCGAAGGAAAGATCATCACCGCAGCTGGTGTTTCATCTGGAATCGACATGGGCCTCGTCTTGGTCGCAGCGATGGAAGGCGACGACATGGCGAAACTGATTCAGCTTGCAATCGAATATGACCCGCAACCACCGTTTGATTCGGGTGCACCTTCGAAGGTAAGCCCCGAATTCAAACAATTTGCTTTGCAGATCTTCACTAATCCATGATTCCGATAGTTTGAACTCACATGACAACACCATTTGAGTTCGCACAAAAAGTCGTCGTTATTGCCGGCGGCACAGGTGGGCTTGGCGATGCTTTGCGCATCGAGCTTGAAGATAGAGGATGCGTTGTCGTCACAATCTCGCGTTCCCACACTTCGTCTCCTACGCATATCACGGCTGACCTTCGCTCCCCCGACGCAGCTACGACAGCGATAGCCGAGATTGTTGCGCGGTATGGCTCTGTGGACATCGTGATCAATGCAATGGGTGTTGTTGCTTTTGGCCCCATTAACACCGCTTCAGTTGACACAGTTGAGGAACTGTTTCTCACAAACACATTCGGGCATATCTTCCTCATGCAAGCAGCCCTACAGAGCGTGAAGCAGGGATCAGTACTTGTTGGTATTTCTGGGGTCATCGCAGAACAGAATCTTCCGGGCATGTCCGTATATGGCGCATCAAAAGCAGCAATGCGTTCATTTAATGAGGCTCTTGGGCGAGAAGCACGTCGATCAGGCGTCAGGGTTATCGACGCCCGTCCACCACACACAGAAACAGGTTTAGCGTCGCGGGCAATCGCCGGGACCCCACCGAAATTCCCCACGGGCCTCGATCCAGTTCACGTGGCACGTCGCATTGTTCAAGCAATTGCAGACGGTGAGACAGATCTTCCCTCTGACGCTTTTGCTTCAGAACTGAGGACTAACTGACGTTGATGGTGCCTGTCATCTCCGGATGGATTGAGCAGAAGAACGAATAGGTACCGGCATTTGAAAATCGCCGTGAATACGGCGCGCCAGTCGCGCCACGACCAGGATCTCCATCTTGCCACCTCACATTGTGTGATGAATCGACAATGAACGCCACGGATTGTCCAACTGAGATTGCAAGATTTGTGGGTGTAAACGACAAACCACTATTTCTGATAGTGCCGGAGGAAGCAATAGTTGTCGACGTGGTCGTACTCACTGTTGTCGTTGTTATCGGCGCAGCTGTGGTTGTTGAACTTGGTGCAACAAGAGCGATTGTTTTGGTTGACGATTTTGCAAGGTGACTCTTCGACTTAGCAATCTTTAATGTCACCACACAGGAACCTGTTGAACCCATCGTCAACTTCACTGGCTTCTTTGTCGGCGTCAATGTACACGAACCTTTTTTAGACCATGTCTTCACGCCAGGAGAATTGGTTGAAACCAAAGCGGACAAGTTTTTGGATTCGCCCGCTAGCAAAGTTGAAACTTTCCACGTCACAGTCGTCGATCGTGCTGCTGCCGCAGAACTACTAATGGCGACACTAGGCAACATGCCGATCAGAAGGAAGGCTCCTGTCCATCGACGTAGACAAGTTTTTTGTAAGAACAGCTTTCTCATTTTTGTAGCGTAACACTACAAAAAATCAGAATTCTTCAATTCATGAGCGAATTGAGTCCAGAATCTCAGCGACTAGCAATGAACTCGTTGATGGAAACACGGAGGAAACTTCACCGCGAATTGCTGCGCTGACATCTCGCACCATGAGAGAAAAAGCATCATCCGGTGCAAATGTCTCAACAGTGTCGCCGATAATCAACGTGGCATCTTGTTTCCACAAGGTAAATGCCTCGCCATCGCCAGTGTGCATCGACGATGTGGATCCCGTCACCGCAATCCGCTGTTCTGGAGCTATGTCAAATGAACACAATGCGTCTGCACGGATTGAGTCATTCAACGTGGCCTGCACGGATGTCGTCAAATCAATCCCGGTTGAGCCAACAGTTCTTTCAACGTTCTGAAGAGCGAAATCAACTGTTTCCCCGAGAAGCATCAACCACAGATGCGCTTGGTAACAGCCCACATCTAACAGTGCGCCACCACCCATCGTCGGGTCTGAGCGATAGTTGCCGGTGAGGTCACCCTGAAAGGTGAACGCAGAGGAAACGGACAGAACATTACCGAGGTCTCCGCGTTGAATCACTTCAGCCATGCGCTTCATTCGAGGCTGCCAGCGAGTCCACACTGCTTCGACAAGCATGCGCTGATGACGCTCCGCAGCATTCAGCATGATGCGTACCTCTTCAGCGTTCAGAGCCAAAGGCTTCTCGCACAACACATGTTTGCCGGCCTCTAACGCTGCAACCACCCATTCTTTGTGCTGAACATTCGTAAGGCTGATGTACACCGCATCAACATTCGGATCATCAATCAGATCACTGTATGAATTGTGAACAACTGTTGGTTCTAGTTCTGCAGATCGCGCAGCATCTCTACTCGCGACTGCATACAGTTCTGCCCCACTTGCTGCATGCACCGCGGGAGCCATCGCACGACTGGCTACATACCCAGCGCCAATGAACCCCCAACGTACGGTCACGAAAGTGCGATGTGTGGGACGACAGGAAGTGCGTTCGTCAAAGCAGATTGCTCAGCAGCTTCCATGATTGCAACCACATTGCGTGACTGCAATGCCTGAACAGACATTGGCGTTTTATTCTTCAGATACTCAACGATGGAGCGATGAAATGAAAAAGGCGTCACCGCATCAAGCGCAACGACTGACTGTGCGCCATCATGTGTGTGCAACGTGAGAATGGCTGGCAAGTCTGCAACTGCAGGTTCAGCTGCTGGGTCCCAGTCCCCTACTAATGCGCCCTTTGTGCCAAGCACATAAAACTTTGGCTTGCGTGCGGCGGCAAGGTCTGAATTCACAAATGTTGCCTGAACACCCGATGCAAAAGTAACTGTCACCTGTGCATGGTCTGCGTTCGTTGCATGCAACCACACGCGCTTGTGGTTCTGGCCACTGATATGTGCAATCGCATCAGGAATAACAGTGAGAACTTGATCAAGGAAATGACTGCCCCAGTCAAAGATTGCTCCGCCTGAGACTTCGGCGTTTGAGTGCCAATACGTACAGGGCTCTGAGTACCCGCCCACGAATGAGTCGTACTGAAACACATCACCAATGACGCCTTCAGCAATAAGTCGCGCCATCGTGACGAAGTCTGCGTCGTATCGGCGGTTCTGGTACACCACTAACAACAAGTTCTTCTTCGCAGCAAGATCCATCAACTCGTCACACTGATCAGCAGTTAATGCCATCGGCTTCTCAAGCACCACATTGATATCGCGCGACAACGCTTCCTTTGCCCACGAGTAGTGACTGTTCGGAGGTGTCGAAATCACAACGAGATCAATAAGGCCTGAATCAAGCATCTCGTTTGCATCGGAGAAAGCCGCAACCGACGGGGCGAGTTCACGAGCAGCAGCAACCCGGTCCGGATTGACGTCGCACACAGCAGTGAGTTCAAGACCTGGAGTCCCCTGCACCGCAAGATTGTGTTCGTGCCCGATTGCGCCATAAGCGAGGAGGCCGACTCGAATGTTTGCGTTGCTGTTCTCAGAAGACATTGCTTTAAATCTTATTCCATTCACTTGCGCACGAGACTCACGAGGTGAATGTGAAGATAAACCTGTGTTAACGGCCTTGAGCCAAGTTCTTTCGCCAGGAAGAAAAGCTCTTCAGAGAGCCTGCATGGGGAGTTCTCAGCCATGGATATGGATGGACTTCTGCAAGGTTTGTGAACTTTTTGAATGAGGGAACAGGGGCAAAAGTGACTGCCACCGAGTTTTCCCTCGCGTATTCATACGGATCGCCGAGGTACACCGTGAGATCTCTCCGGGAAGACAAATCCTGAAGAGTCTGAACATAAAAGGCAATGCGACGAGAACTCAATTGCAGTTTCCGCAATGCCTCTTCATTAAAGACAAAGACCACTGGCAGTTTTGGATGAGCCGCCATTGCCGGATCACCATCACCCAAAGACTCAATTGTTAGCAACACAGATTCAGCCCGCGAATTGATGACGGGCGCGTCTGGTCCCCGAGTACCGCGCACATCCGGATCTGCGTCAAGAAGACCATTTCGCTTACTTGGAGCAAGCATGGTTTCTTCTGGGAACTCAGCAACAGGGCAATCGTTCGCCAGTGGACATTTCGCACATAAACCTGGGGCACGCTTTTCAACTTGCCATTGTGAGAATCCGTAAGGCTTGCCGGTTCCAGAGCCAACTGTCCATTGCCATCCGAGAAGATTCGCCGCTCTTGAGCCATCGAGAAGGTGCTGAAACATTCGCTCTTGTCCGAACGACCAACCCTTGTTGTCACGCACAGTCCATTGCGATGCCAACCACATACGGGTCTGGTTCACTAACCAACCATCGGTTTCTAATTCTGAAACCACTTCATCAATACACAACATGTCGCGATTCCATCCGTCGCCAACATTGCTGATGTTCGCTTCAAACCGAAGATTTTCAAAAAGTTGTGTCCCCACGCGGGCATACAAGTGACGGGCGTACTCCTGCCAGAGAAGCTCATCTTGAAACTTCTCTCGGTCTTTATACGGGGCATTGCTCACCGCTCGATACACATCACGAAGAGTCAACATGTTGTGACGGATATAGGGCGACAACACTGATGCGCCCCGGTCGTCTCTTGGCAGTACTTGACTGCGGTGATGTGCGTATCCGGTGATGTCTAGATGCTTCAGTGCATCATTCGCAGCAGTTTGACCGCCACGGATTGAACTGATTCCCAAGGCCCCTGAATAGAGACCTTGGAGATCACGTTCGATTATTTCGAGTACGTCTTCTGACTCGTGCAGAGTGATCTGCAACATGTTCAAAAACCTACTAACGGTTGCGGTCCTGAAAATCCTTAAGTGATGCCATACCGAAGAGCGATGCCCCGGTGAACACAACAAAGAAGATCACAGCACCAAAGCCGAAGAGTGTTGCTTCTGACATTTTATGCGTCCTTTCGACCAGCAAGAAGGAAAGCACCGAGCGCCAAGATGGACGGCACCCAAACTCCGACATAAATGCCATTCAGCTTGTCGCTCTCATCGTTGCCAGAGAAGTACAACGAGATACTCAATGCAAGGCTTGCTGCAGCTGAGATCAGAATCGAAGCTTGAAGAATCACTTTGGGTTTCATTGTGACTCTCCAGAACGTGCCTTAGCGATGCCAAGAATCATCAAGCCGTACAGACCCTTTGCGGTGATGTCAGCCAATGTGTAGCCAATTTGACGTGCTGTTTCTGCACCTTCATGACCTGCATCAAAGACAACTGGGAACAGATACGCAATTGGGTACACCATCCACGTCACCAACAACACTGTTGTTGCGCTCTTAATCGCAGTGCTGACGGCACCAGTCTCACGAACACGAGCAGCTTTCAACTCACCCGACAACACATAGAGGATGTAGGCAAATGGCGCCATGGCCAAGAACCAGAACAACCACTTTGTTCCATTATCTGCAGCAACCTCACCGGGATACCCAAGGGCGATCATCAGCACAGTTGCAGGGACAAGAGAAACCATCAGTTTCTTTCGACGTTCTGCAGTGACTCCGAGAACAATCAGAAGCTCAATGACGAGCAGTGGGACCGTTATCAGCCAGTCGGCATATCGATATCCCTCGTTGACTGTGCCTTCGGCCCAGCCGCTCCACATGCGGTAGTAGTGATATCCGGCGATACCAACGACGACTGCAGAAACTGCGACGCCACTTCGGTATTGCTTGGCAACGCTCTTGATTTGAGTCAAAAAGTAGACAAAGGCGCCGAGCATGACTGCGGTACCAAATGAGAGTGCGTTGTAGACGAGTTGATTGAGATCTGGATCTTTAATCATTGTGCATTCCTTTGAAAAGGCTGCACCCCGTTTTGGACACAACCATCCTGTGCACCCTAACAGTCCTCTCAAGCCTCGTCGGATTACTCATTTCTCCTGCCAATCACATCACAAGGATCTCGAAGCACAATTGGGTTCAATAAGCATCCCAGGCACCGCCGATACCATCAAGGAATGCAAGTACTTCAGCGATATATGCGGCTTCTTCTCCTCGTTCATCTGGCGTCAACACTCTTCATGGTGGGCATGATCTGGACAATTCATTACGTGCACTATCCCCTCTTCGCTTATGTCGGTGAATCCACGTATGTCGCGTTTCAATCAGAGCATGTCAACCGCATCGGGAAACTTCTTCTATTCCCTTGGCTCATTGAGGGCGTGACATTGCTGGCAGTTTTGATGCTTGCCTTCCTTGGTCAACGTCGTGATCTTCGACTGCCTGCTTTCCTCAATGGGTTGGGTATGGCGATTGCACTGTTAATTAGTGGTGTGTGGTCTGCGCCGGCGCACGGAGAACTTGCCGACGGATTTGATGCTGCCATTCATGATCGCTTGATGACTGCGAATCTTGTTCGCTCTTTCGCATGGACATTGTGTGGCATCTGTGCAGTGTGGATTGTTGCACGCATGTGGAACACTGACGTTCGCAATAATGAATCTGTGATGCAGCCATGATCTTTCAACATTGGGGAGCAACACCAGAAGAGATCCTGAGCTCCGTTGTGGGAGACGACCTTTGTGCTGACGCAACAGTGACCGCAACGCGTTGCATCACAATTGCGGCACCACCCGAAGATGTGTTTCCGTGGATTCGTCAGATGGGTTTTGGAAGAGCCGGTTGGTACAGCTACGACTGGATTGACAACTTGGGGCGCAAAAGCGCAGTTGCAGTGCATGACGAATGGCAGAACGTCAACTCGGGTGACTCTGTACCGGCTGGCCTGATGTCGTTTAGCGCAGCAATTGTGACCTCGCCGCATGCCTTCGTCTTGGAAGCGAAGAACGGCAAGAAGACAAAACCTCTTCTTCACTTCACGCTGGCCTATGAGTTGCGTCCCGCACCTGATGGGACACGCCTGGTCACGCGAATGCGATCACGCATCAACATCCCTGGCGGACGAATCTTCGAGCAACTCATTCTTGGACCTGGCGACGGCATCATGCTTCGCCGCCAGTTGCTCACTCTCGCCTCAAGAATCTCCCAACACCCCTAAAAAGATTCTTCCAACGACCCGAAATGCATTGATTTCACAGCGCTCAGGACACCGCACTGATAATTTCTAGAGATGGAATGGATGTCTGATCCCACAGCTTGGAGCGCCCTCGCTGCTCTTCTCACACTCGAAATTGTCCTCGGAGTCGACAATGTCGTCTTCATCTCGATTCTTGCTTCAAAGCTTCCTGCAGATCAGCAAGATAAGGCTCGCAAGATCGGCCTACTCGCCGCAGGCGGTATGCGCGTCATTCTCCTTCTCGCAGTTGGCTGGATCATCACGCTGAAGAAAGAACTGTTCACCATCGGCTCTGTTGGATTCAGCGGCAAGGAACTCATTCTTCTTGCCGGCGGTCTCTTCCTTATCTATAAGGCGACAAAAGAGATTCACCACAAGCTGGAAGGCGAAGAGGGCACAACCTCAGCAAAGACCGCGCCCACGATCGCAGCAGTTATCGGTCAGGTGCTCTTGCTCGACTTGGTGTTCTCTATTGACTCGGTCATCACAGCAGTCGGAATGACCACACATGTTCCCGTCATGGTGATCGCAATTCTCACATCGGTCGGCATCATGCTTGTTGCATCAAAGGCCATCTATACCTTCGTCAATTCGCATCCATCCGTGAAAATTCTGGCGCTTGCATTCCTGCTTCTCATTGGTGTCACTCTTCTTGCCGAAGGCTTCGGTGAAAAGATTCCAAAGGGATACATCTACGCATCAATGACCTTCTCCGTGTTCGTTGAAGTGCTTAACCTTCGCGTGCGCAGCAAGAAGAAGGCCGTTGAGCCAGTTCACCTGCGTGAACCAATCGCGAAGTAATCCCGTGTCTTCAGGGGCTCACAGCCCCGAATGAAGTGCGTTCTTTTGCACTGAATTTGACTCTCGGTGGGGCGATTACGGTTGGACCAAGCGCCAATCAGTGAGGTCACCATGTCCGAGAACAAGCCACTCAAGCACAAGTACGGAACCATCGACAAGGAATACGGAATGTTCCTTGCTACTCGCCCGCCAGAAGAAGACGGTCCGATTTACATGGTGAACCTAATGAAGTATCACGAGGTTGCGCAATACACCGACGGTGAAGGAATTGGTAAAGAAATCAGCGGCAAGGAAGCCGATGATCGTTACAACCCATCTTCAGTTCTCAACAAGATTGGTGCCGATGTTGTCTTCTATGGCGATGTTGTGAGCAATAACAAGGGAACAGAAGATTGGGATCGCATCGGCATTGTTCGCTACGCAACTCGCAAGTCATTCATTGACATGCAGAGCCGTTCCGACTTTGGCGAAAAGCATGTGCACAAAGCTGCGGGAATGGCACGCACCACATTGGTCTGCTGTCGTCCATTGGATGAATCCATTGATGCCCGCAATCGCCCAATGCCACTGGAAGATCGCCTTGTCGCGATGGTGGTGCGTCAGTCATCCGACAGAGATGCAGCGTTTGCAGACTTGGCTGAAGCTGTTCAGTTCGGCGTTGAGGGAACCATCATCGGCGATGGTCGCAAATGGGACACCGTGCAATTCATCCCGGTGTCTAGCGCTGCAGAAGTAGAAGCAATTGCTCACCGAGTCTCGACCGAGAATGGCGATGCATACGTGATGGGCGTTCAAGTCACGATGGACAGCATCACTCTCGCGTAAATCGATTTCTTCTTGCAACATCGATGCGCAAGAAGTACGCACATCACTTCAGTACTCATTCCTGAAATAGGTATGACAATTCTGCGGCGACACACTTCTGTTGACTAACACTCAACTTGTGAAGAAAAAATTGGTGTTACTTGCCGCTGGCATTGTGAGCCTCTCAGGGCTGGCAATTGCACAAACAAAACCTGCATATTCTGCGACTTGCTCCAAGACTGTTGTTGGGCTTTCCAAAGTTGTTTCAACAGGGCCAATTCCAATTTCGCTTGGGTTGAAGTACTTCCCCGTCGACAATCAGACTCCATTCGTAACTGGAATGCGTGTCCGTGCAATGACAGGAACGGATACAAAATCGACGAAATATCTCGAAGGACTAGTTGGAAGTGTTGTTGATTGCAATGTCGGACTGCTGGTTGATGCCACTTATGGAACTGGATTATTGCTGAAAGCACGTTTCAGTATTGCTGGCATTACAGGACAAAGGGGGCTCACTGGTGCACGTGGAATACCCGGGACGCGTGGGCCTCGTGGATACAACGGAATCTTTGGCCCGCAGGGAAACGTCGGGCCAATCGGGCCACAAGGCGATCAAGGAATTCAAGGTCTACCTGGCTCTAACGGTACGAATGGGACAAACGGAACGAACGGAACGAACGGACTAGTCCCGAAATATGGCTCGTTTTATGACACGACGACCCAAGCGATTGACACCATCAATACACCAAAAGCAATGACGTTTAATGAAATTGTGCCAGGTATGAATGGAGTCTCGGCAAACGGAGTCAGTGTGGTGTCCAATTCTCAAGTCACTGTTTCCACTACAGGCACTTACAACATTCAATTCTCCGCCCAACTAGCAAAAACGGATCCAGGGAATGACACGATGGATATCTGGCTCCGCGTCAATGGTGATGATGTTGGATGGACAAATACCTCTGTCACCATTCCATCGTCCCAGAGGCAAGTCGCTGCGTGGAATTTCATCCTTGATTTGGCTGCAGGGCAATACTTCCAATTGATGTACTCATCATCTGATATCAATAGCAAAATCCTTGCGGCTCCCAGTCAAACTGCGCCGATTCGGCCGGGAACACCTTCCATAATTCTCACAGTGACCCAAGTGCAATAAGAAACACAGTCTCTTCGCATGACAACATTAGGGGTCTCATTACGCTGACTCTTCAGAGGTTCTCATGCATTTAGAAATTGACCGCAGCGATATACGCAAACACCGCATTGTTGATTCACAGCCACGTGCTCTGCAGTCGGGTGATGTTCTCCTGAGTGTGCAATCACTTGCACTCACATCGAACAACATCTCGTATGCGCTCAGCGGCGACTTCCTCGACTACTGGGGCTTCTTCCCCACTGAAGAAGGTTGGGGTCGACTTCCTGCGATGGGATACGGCATTGTCACTGAATCACTGAACGATGGTGTGCCCGTTGGCAGTCGATACTGGGGCTTCTTTCCTGTTGGTGATCACCATGTGGTGAGTGCACAAGCAACAAGCACCGGTTTTGTTGATGTGGCTCCATATCGCGAGAAGCATGCAATGGCCTATCGCGGCTTCGACCGTGTGTCGGACACCCCCGAAACAGCCGACGATGCAAATTCTCTCTTGCGCGGCCTCTTTCTCACGTCCTTCCTTGCAGAAGATTTCCTCTTCGAGAACGGAATGTTCGGTGCAGGACAGATTGTGATCAGCAGTGCTTCTAGTAAGACAGCAATTGCACTCGCCCACCGCATCCGCGCACGTGGCAACACCCATTGCATCGGCCTTACTTCTGCATCCAACGTTTCATTCGTTGAGAAAGTGAATCTCTACGACGAAGTTGCAACGTATGACGACATTGAGACACTTGCCGAATGGTCTCCGACAGTGTTCGTCGACATGGCAGGCAACTCATCAGTCGTATCCAGGATTCATCATCACTTCGGTGAAGCTCTTGTGCACTCGTCCAGTATTGGCGCAACTCACTGGGACCAAGGCGGCTCTAAGGCTGAACTCCCTGGGCCAAAACCAGCATTCTTCTTTGCCCCTTCACAACTGGCGAAGCGCGGCAAGGAATGGGGCCGAGAAGAAGTCAACTCACAGATCAACACTGCACTCGACAGGTTCATTGCCGACTCAGAACGTTGGATGCAGATTCAGCATTCACCGGCATCGTCAATCGAGGCCGTGTATGACGAACTAGTGAGCGGAAACATCGCACCTGAAACCGGACACATCCTGTCCTTCTGAGAAAGAACACCATGAGCGTCATTCGCACACCCGATAGCAACTTCGCTGAACTTCAGAACTTTCCCTACGCACCGAACTACTTCGATAACGACGGTGTTCGCATGCACTACCTCGACGAGGGCCCGAAAGATGCACCCGTTGCATTACTCATGCATGGCATGCCTTCATGGAGTTACCTGTACCGCAACATGATTCCGCAGTTACGTGCAGCCGGATTCCGCTGTGTTGCGCCTGACCACATTGGTTTTGGAAAGTCCGACAAAGTCACCGACCCCGAGTGGTACAACATCGCGCGTCATACCGCGAATATCACTCGCCTTGTGCAACACCTTGACCTTCAGAACATCACCTTGTTTGTACAGGACTGGGGCGGACCCACAGGACTTGCACAATATGCATTGATGCCAGAACGTTTCAACCGCCTCGTCATCATGAACACGTGGTTGCACCATGGCGACTTTGAATACTCTCCTGGTATTCAGCAATGGATTCAGCAGAATCTTCCTGGTGGAATTTTCCGCGACAACATTCCTGAAAAGACCAATTGGGGCACGTTGATGGCGCTGTCAACAGGCCGTGCGACACCGCAGCAATCTCTCATGGCTGAATTAATGGGAACACCAACGGACTACAGCGACGACGCTGCCGCCGTGAAGTTCGCATACGACGCACCATTTGCTGGGCTCGGCGAAGAAGGTGTGACCGGACCGCGTCGTTTCCCGCTCAGTATTCCGTTTCATGATCCGATATCAGGCAACGCAGTGGAGCAAGAGAAGCACTTTGCACTCGTCAATGCAACGAAGCTTCCTGTTCACTTCATCTGGGGTGATTCTGACGCCGTCTTCACTTTGGACTGGGGAAAGAAGTGGCACTCACTGATTCCACATTCCACATTGGACGTAATGGAAGGCGCAGCACACTTCCTTCAGGACTCACATGGTGAGCAGATTGTGAAGACGCTTCTCGAAAGAATCGCCGCCGAATAACTGTGTAACGGTTATTTTGTGCCGAGCGAACGGAAGAATCCGTCAGGTGCAACAACGTCATCGCGATCTAAATCATGGATGGATGACTTACCAAGTCCGAGAAGTGCGGAGTCGATTCCACCGCGCATCACGTCGAGAACGTTCTCAACACCGGCTTGACCATTTGCTGCGAGTCCCCACAAGTACGCGCGACCAATCATGACTGCACGTGCACCAAGTGCAAGCGCCTTCACAACATCAGAACCGCGACGCACGCCGCCATCGAGAACAACTTCAATCTGTGAACCCACTGCATCGGCAACTGCTGGCAGTGCACGAATAGGTGCTGGTGTGCCATCAAGGTTGTTACCACCATGGTTTGAAACAGAAAGTGCAGTTGCACCGAGATCAACAACGCGCTTGGCGTCATCAACTCGACTCACGCCCTTCACCATGAATGGGCCGCCCCACTGTTCACGCAACCATGCGATGTCTTCCCACGTTGGAAGAGGAGTCTGCATCCACTCGTAGTACGCACCGAAGAAGGTCGGTGCCTTCTCCCCTGGCTTAGCCATGTTTGGTGCCGACAGATCGGGAATGCGGCCAGACTTTGCGAAAGCCAAAAGCCAGCCCGGCTTCTGGAGAACTTCGGGTGCCAGTTTGATCGCAGCCTTGAGGTTGATCTTTTCTGGAATCCACGGGCTACCCCAGTCACGACCATTCGAGAATGACCAGTCGAGCGTCACGATGAGACCTTTAGCGCCTGCTTCACGTGCGCGATTCATGCGCTGTACGAGAGTGTCCTTGTCGCCACACCAATACATCTGGAAAAACGTTTTGTCGTTCACGGCGGCTACATCTTCAACAGACTTGGAAGCGAAAGAACTGAGACCCATTGGGATGCCACGATTTTGTGCTGCACGCGCGATAGCAACTTCACCTTGTGGGTGCACTGCCTGCACACCGGTCGGCGAGATGATGATCGGCATAGAGATTTCTTGCCCCATGATTGTGGTGTTCATGGAACGCTCGTTTGAGAGACCTGCAACGTGTGGTGCAAAACCAAGCATGTCGAACGATGCAAGGTTGTCAGCTGTTGAAAGACCTTTTTCAGAGCCTGCGATCAACGCACCATAAACCGACTTAGGCAAGCGCTTCTTTGCACGACGCTGAGCCTCTGCAACTGTTTCAAACCATGTGTTTGACATTGGTGTGTCCTTTAGAACGGGGGTGGCAATATTGTACCGAGACACCCCATCAGGCACCCCAGTTAGTGGCCAGGAAGCAGCAGTGACAAGAGTTCCGCCGGGGTGGCAACGACTGCATGCGCTCCCGCTGTTACCAACTCTTCGTGGTCTCCAAAGCCCCAGAGAACCCCTGCGGCCTTCGTGCCCACCTGCACACCTGCCTCAATGTCGTGATTGCGATCACCGATCATCCAACATTTTTCCAATGTGGGGGCAACACCTAATTCACGCTCAACGTCTACCAACGCGCGGCGCAACAAAACTGACTTATGAACAGGACCATCATCTGCTGGACCCACCACAGCGACCATGAGATGTTCTAAACCGATGGTGCGGATTGCAATGTCTGCTTGTGTCTGCGGCTTGGCCGTCACAAGCGCGAGGTGCCAGGACTCCGACAACGTTTCAACAACTTCTCGCATACCGTCAATCACCACGGTATGTGGAAGATGATGCTCGATATAGACACGTCGGTATTCCTGAATGAACTCTTCCGTTCGTGCGACATCAAGATTCCTGCGCGATAACAATTCGGGCATCGTTGTTTGCAATGGCGGACCGATGACACGACGAATTTCGACATCACTCATTGCTTCAGCGCCGACGTTTGCAAATACTTCGTTCATTGATGCGGTAATGCCAGCACCAGAGTCAACAATGGTGCCGTCGAGATCCCAGAAGAGAACATTGCGAGAAGTCATGTGGTCACCCTAGGTGAGTCACATCGCCTACTTTGGGGTCATGTCAGCAACCACTCTTCTCCTCGTCCTCGACCTTGTCGGAATTGCTGTCTTCGGAGTCTCTGGCGCACTTACCGGTGTGGGAAAAAGTCTCGATTTGTTCGGCGTTCTCTTCCTCTCGGTTGCCACTGCACTCGGTGGAGGGTTCTTGCGTGATGCCCTCATTGGTGCAACTCCAGCTGCAGCCCTTACAGACGGTCGGTACCTGGTGGTTCCGGTTGTTGTCGGTCTCATCGTGTTCTATGTGCATCCCGTCATGACGCGCCTGTCACGAATCTTGTTGTTGGTCGACGCAGCGGGTCTCGGGCTCTTCGCTGTTGCTGGTACACGCAAGGCTCTCGACTTCGGTGTTCCCGCGGTCGGTGCGTGCGGTATCGGCCTCCTCACTGCAATTGGCGGCGGTCTGATTCGCGACGTATTGGTTCGCGAGATTCCCACTGTTCTTCACCGTGAGATTTATGCAACTGCTGCGCTACTGGCGACCATCGTTGTTGTGGTGGGCGACAAGGCCGATCTCAACAATGTGGCAACGGCCGCTGTGGCAATTGCGTGTGCTTTCCTTCTTCGTGTCATCAGCCGCTGGAAGCAATGGTCCGCGCCATTGCCCCGCGTCGCCGACTAGAGCCATCACACGCCCCTACAGATCAACTCCAGAGGCATTTTCTCTCCCCATATTGGGAATGGTTCTCATTATCTGTACGATGAGCCAATGCGACTCGCTCAATTCCTCGGCTGCGCGGCCCTCTCTGGTCTGCTCATGAGTTGTGGAGGCACGCAGGACAGCACTGTTACCCCTGTGGCCGACCGACTCATCGTGGCTGCCTCCTTCTACCCCATCGCAGAAATCGTGCAGCGTGTTGGCGGTGATGATGTTCAACTTCTTGCACTCACACCTCCCGGAGTCGAACCACATGACTCAGAGTTGTCTGCAAAGCAATTAGAAGAACTGTCGAATGCCGACATTGTCTTTTTCATCGGCGGTGGCTTTCAGCCTGACCTTGAAAAGGCAATCGCCTCGTTGCCCGACACCGCAATCGCAATTGATCTCCTGAAGTCTGTTGACCTCATCTCTGCA
>Ga0315905_10001899_pt1 | contig 22178 bp, 15 predicted proteins | sample LakEriMetagenome_5_FD_203522 | JGI IMG/M metagenome (GOLD analysis project Ga0315905, IMG submission 203522) | Freshwater fungal communities from buoy surface, Lake Erie, Ohio, United States - Buoy 4 MA121 | ecosystem: Environmental > Aquatic > Freshwater > Lake | place: USA: Lake Erie, Ohio...
CGGGAGCGTACATGGCGCTGACGCGAGCTGGAAGCGAGGTGAACTCTCCCGGTGCTTCAGCCCGCACACGATATCGCAGCGAATGGACGCCGCGATCGATCGTTCTCAGGAAAAAGACCACTTGCTGGTCGCGCAGCTCCCGATAAGCAAACAGCCCGTCGGTCTGCACGTACCCACTCTGCAAATCGATCGGCTCCAAAGCGGCCGGCTTGCGATCCTCGATCATCAGGTACTCGTAGTCGTTCTTGCTCTCAACAATCAGCTCCACTTCCACTTGGCTTCCGCTTGGCAGCTGCCTTGCCTGCTCCAGATCAATCCGCTCCCAACCCAACTGCTGCGCCGCCTCGACACCCCCTTTTTCATTGGCCAGTGTCAAATCCTTCGCCTTGGGTTTCAGCAGGTAGTAATTCCGGCGGATCTTCAGCTCCAAACCTGCCTCCGGCATCTGGTCTTCCTGGGTGAAGTAGGTGGCATAAGCATTCCAATAGATCGGACCATCCCCGGTGCGCACCAGTGTCAGTTCTTGATCTCCTCCGGGAACCGCATCCCCCTCGATCTCGATCGTGTTGGGTGCAGTCCAAAGTGTCTTGGGGGTGAACGCGAGCGAACCGAGGCGTTTTCCTCCCAGCAGGACCTCCACCTGGCTAGACTGCGCTGTCTCGCCTGTCGCCTCCAGATAATCTGCAAAGGCTTCCACCACCAGCGCCGTATCCCGAGTGCTGGACCAGTACGAGTCGGCTTTGCGCTGATTGAGCAGATACTTGACCAGACGCGGTGCGGTCGGTCCCTTCGGATCGATTCGCGTGAGCAGTTTCAGATAGGTTGCCGCTCCTTCGATCGGGTTTCCATACCAGTACCAGTAGGGACTGCCATCACGCAGAAAAGCTGTTTCGTTTTCCTCATCCTGCACCAGCAGTTGCTCGATGTTCCTCTGCAGCATGGCGGTCTGCTCCTGATTGCCGGCACGATGCGTCACCATCGCCAGCAACGCCTTGCCGTAGACATTCAGCGACTGCCGTCGATCGTAGAGGATCTCCACCATCTGCGGGTCGATCTGGCCCGCTTCCGCCAGCACATGGCAGATCAGCGCATCGAGATTATCCGGCGTTCGAAACTGGATCGCTTCCTTCCGTTTGTCTTCGGGAAGGTCTAAACCCAGCAGCCGGTTTTTCTCCTTCGCTTGGTATTGAGCCAGCCACGCTAGGCCGCGGTCGACTAGATCGGGAACCACCGGGACATCGGCATCGCGAGCCGCAAGTAGACCACGCACGACGACAGCGGTCGTGTGAGGGTAACTCTGCTCTCCTACCCCGCTGAACCAACCCCAGCCACCATCCGAATTCTGCATGTCCGCCAACCGCCGCAGCCCCGTCTTCAGCATGTCGTCGACAATCGCCTCATCGTAGACCGCCTCCCTAGGCCATCGCTTCCATTGCTTGGCTCGATCCGCCGCGTTGCCGATCTCCTGGGCATTCAGATTGGCCCGTTCCTTCGCTAGAGATGCCAGATCGACCTGCATCTGCTGCAGCGTCTTGCGGGTGATAACCGTCGGAAGGAAACGGTTCAGCGTCTGTTCGGTGCAGCCGTAGGGATAATCGGCTAGGTACGGCAGCGCATCGACCATCGCAGCAGCCAAGCTGGGCGACACACGAACCACTAGGCGCGATTGATCGGAACGCCGTTTTTCCGGAACCACCAGCTTTGCCTTCCCCTCACGCTGCTGGCCTCGCAACGTTCCAGCAAAACTGTCAGTCAACAAAAATCCTCGCACCAGCACCGGCAACGACAGCTCGGTGGCATCCTGCCCGTCGGCTGCCGTGGCAAAGACACGCACCTTCGGAGTCCCCTCCGCTAGCGCGCGGCAGAGGAAGTCGATCCGCTCCTGACCACCAGCTGCCACTTTCACTTTGCGGACCGCTGTTTCCCCTTCGGCTAGGTCCAGCTGGGTCTGGCCATCGATCTCCAGCCGCACCTCCACTTCCTGATCTTTCGAAAGATCGTTCTGGACGATCGCGGCGATCGCAACGCGATCCCGTTCCACCAGGAATCGCGGCGCCTGCAGCCGCACTAGAAGTGGCTTGCGCGTCACGGCCTGCGTCTGCGCCGATCCAACCGCCAACCTCGGACCGACAGCCCAAGTCTTCAGCTTCCAGCTGGTGAGATTTTCCGGCATCTTGAAACGGATCGTTCCTTTGCCACGGGCATCAAACGGCACGGCTGCGATCCAGAGGGCCGAATCAGCAAAGTCCTTCCTCACCGCCACAGCAGGCGTCTCCTGTCCAGGTGCAGGTGCTGAGCCGTCCGCCATCGCTCCCGATGCCTCGGCCATCTTGCCCATCGCCCCTGCCATGGGAGCTGCCGGCGCCGCCATCATGGCGTCGGCGACCATCGCTCCCCCGCCACCAAAGCCACCCATGCGTCCCGCCATTCCCCCACGTCCATTGATGCCCCGCATCATGGAAGTACGGCGCGGCACCATCCCACCTAGCATGGGAGCACCGCTGGACGCTGCCTGCTCGTCGATTTGCCAACCGAAGATTCCTAGCGGCGTCCACTGCACTGGCCCGATCGGGATCGGCCAGGTCTGCCATGCGAGGTTATCCGCCCGGTCGCTCCAGTGATTGCGTCGCCACTTCCAGAAATACTCCCGAATGTCGCCGGGCAGCACATCGCCGGCGATCGCCTCCAGCGATCGGTCGTAGACGGCGATGACCGTATTGCCTTCGACCGGCTGGCCTTTGGCATCCAATAGCTGGAGTTCGGCAACCGCTTCGCCCCCTGGCAGGTACTCCACTCGATCCAGCTTGACCTGAAGATCGAGCATGCGCTGTTCGGGCGGGACAAGAATTTCGCGGGTTACCTCTAGCACCTGGCCATCATGAACCGTGAAGGCATCGACGAAGAAATTCGGCTGATCCCCCGGCTCGATCTTCACCTCCACGACCGCCGTCTTCTCCTTCAGATCGACCCACTGGGGTTTCGGAGATGCTCCATTTCCAGCGCGCACAAAGAGCGCCACGCGTGCATCGGACCGGTCGGAGTTGATCTGCAGCCGCATCGTTTCCCCCGGCTGATAATGGGTCTTGTCGGGAATCAGTTGCAGACCTTCAAAACGGAAATCGTCAGCGCGATCCCCAGGGCCTCGGATGGTCAAGAGAGAAGCTCCCTCTTCCTCCTGCCCCTTGTTGCTCTTGAGCACTAGGCGAATGCGATACTGACCCCCCGCCTCGGCTTCCAACTTCTGTTCGACCTTCCCCTGCTCGTCGGTCTTCACCGGCCAGCTTTGGACCAGTTTCTCCGATGGTTTGCGATCAGCCCCATAGGTGACTCGCAGCAACTCCACCGTTCCTTCTCCCTGCACCGGGGATCCGTCGCTGGTGCGGGCCTGAAAATGAGCGACGATCGGGTCGCCGACGCGGTAATGGCCGCGGTCCAGCCAGGTGTAGATGCGGAATGGACGTCGCGCTGCGATCACCTGCCCGCTGGCGTCGATCGTGCGCCGCGAGGCATCGGTGACTTCGGCGGTGATGCGGTAGCGATGATCGTGAGTCGCCAGCATCTGCTTGGCGGTGGCCGTATCGATTTCGAGGATCGCTTCCCCACTGGCATCCAGCGTCACTTCCCGGTCGATCACCAGTTCTTCCGGTTCGAATTGCTGCCTGGGAATCCACCAGGGGTAAGGGGAGAGGCATCCTCGCCATCGATCCCAGCCGGGGTACCAAGGCGCATCGTAGGGCAGCCACCATGCGCCCGGTCCATAGCACCAGTCGAATGGATGCATCGGAAAGAAGCTCTCCACCATCGCGCTGCGATGGACGCGGAGCACCGCTTTGGCATCGGCGACGGGACCACCGTAGTAGTAGGTCGCTTTGACTTTCGCGCGGATCGTCTCCCCAAGGGCCACCGGCTCCTGCGGTGCGGTGATGGTCACTTCGAATTCCGGCTTCCGGTATTCCTCGACTCGCAGCCGAAGATTGCATTCCAGAAACTCGTTGGGACTCCGCTCGATCTGGAACTGATAGGCGCCCAGCCCCGCGTTGCGGCCCAGCGTCACTTTGGCGTCGACGCCGCCCCATCGGTCGGTCGTCGCCACCTGCTCCCAGACTCGATTTCCCTGGCCATCGATCAGTCGCACGGTCACCTGGGTTCCAGCTAGCAGACTGGTCTCACCAGCCGGGTCGTAGGTAGCGATCCCCAGCCACAATCTAGCGGAGATCGTATCGCCCGGCCGGTACATCGGTCGGTCGCTGACTCCGAAGGCTTTGATCGCCGTCCAGTTCTGGTAGTCGATCCCTCGATTCCAGAGCCCTTCCAGTCCCAGGGTGGCAAAGCGACCCTCTGGACCGCGCGCGATGACCATCCACTGGTTGACCGGTGGTTTGGGCCTGGAGGGATCCAGAAGATAGGTCCCCTCGCGATTGGTCTTTCCCGCTTCTAGGATCACATCAAAGATCCGTTCACCTCGCTTGGCTTCGACAGGTCGGTACTGAATCCCCAGCAGTTCCAGTTGCACCCCTTCGAGGGGCTTTCCTGTCGCGGCATCGGCGACATAGTAGAGGAACTGGTTTTCCAGCGTCTTTCTCACGATCGCCATGTCCTGGATCCACAGCAGCGTCCGCAACGTCCGCTTACCACCATCCAGCTGCGCGGTGACCACATAAAGCCCCGCTTTCGTCAGCGGTGTCTCCAGTTCTTCGCGCTGATCCCAGTGATTCTCCAGCGGCTTCAGATCCGCCTCCCATCGCATCGGCTGGCCGCGCACAAAGCGGTCGATCTGCTCCCCCGGGAACAGTTGCTGCAAACCCTGAAAGTCTGGCGGACCCTGATTGGGAACTCCACCGAACTGGGAGGGGTTTCCATGAGTCGCCTCGCGGTAGAACTTCTTGGTTTCCGCTACGATCGCCTCCAGATCGACCGAACGCGCTTCGAACGACACCTTGGTCGCGTTCCGGAAGACCAGATCGAGCGATGTTTTCTCGCCAGCCAGCTGCGTGGGAGCGGTTTCGAATCGGCCCTGTGGTCCGATGATCTGATCCAACTGCAGTTCCTTCCAGCGATCTGGGCCCGGCCCAAATCGTTCGATCGATTCTTTCCAGATGGCAGCGGCTTTGGAATGCTGACGGCGATTCAGGTAGATGTTGGCCAGCGCATACAGAGCGCTCTCGGCGTGCGGCTGCGAACCTTCTTTGGCGATCTGCTGGTAGATGGCGATCGGGTTATGCTCCTGCGGCCATGCAAAGCGCTGGATCCCGCTGGAAAGCCTGGCGATCGTTTCGTCATCGTTCAGCGTATGAACCGACAAGATGCCTTCGGAGAGTTCCTTCGGGTCGGAGCTGTTGGTTGGGCGAGCGAACCAGGCGGTGTAATCGCTGAGCGTGTCGACGCCCATCTGGCCGTTGAGGAACGCAGCCCAGCGCACCATCGCCTCCCATCCCACCTCCTTGTCTAGCTCGATCGCTTCCTGGAGCGCCCATCGAATTCGCTCTCCATCGTTGCCGGCCGACTCCCAGCTGGCAGGCAAGGCATGGAAGATCGCGTGGCCCCGATCATCGACGCTGGCGTAGCGCGAGACGTACTGATCCTGCCGATCGCGATCGAGATAATCGACCGGCGCTTCGAGGTTGGTTTTCTCCAACAGTCGCCAAGCCTGCCGGCCATCGCGGGACTGCCAAAGGGCGGTGGCCAAATGGAGATACGACCGCGCCGCCTCCGCTCGATCGTTCTCCCGATCCAACAGCGGAATCGCCTGAACCATCCAGCGCAATGCCTGCCTTCGATCCAGCTCGGTCGTCTCCACCCAGGTCCCGGTATTGTCCTGTGGGGCACGCTGGAATTTCTCCTCCGAGATCATTCCATAATGGGGGCTGGAAAGCAGCAGATTGGCGGCGTGCACCAGGACACGCCACTGCTCGGGATTCGCCCCCACCGCCCCTTGCAGCAATCGATCCAGTTCCTGCCACTGTCCGATATTCGGTAGACACTCGTAGGCCGCCTGAAGGTCTCCACCAGCCAGCTTGCCATCCTCCTGAGGGGTGGTGGCCAGTTGCCGGAAAATGTTCCAAGCCTCTTGGAAATTGCCATCGCGACGTAGCTGCTGAGCCTTTGTGCGACGTTGCTCGATCGTCTCTTCCTCCATCGACCGCACCCTCTCCAGGAAAGGCAGGACCAGCATCCATCCCAAAAGCAACAGGGCGCTGGCAAATCGTCGTTGCATGATTCGTTCCTAAGAAGATGGCTCGGCTTGGTCCGAAAAGGAATCGCGTTCTAACCCCATCGACGCCATCAGGGGAAGCCCGGTTCCCGAATCGGTTCCGCGAACCTCCTGGCTCATCCCGATCGAGGACTCCCACGATTCACCCTGCGGTCGGTCGCTTTGCATCGCCTCCCGCCACTGCGGTACACTGACCTGCTGCTCGAACCGTCCTCAGGCTTATGCGGCCGACAGGTTCGGACGACGGCAACTCGGGTGAACTGTCCCGAGTTATTTCCTCCCGAAGGCATGTTCATTGTAAGAGGTTCACGGAAATGAAGTGGAGCGGATCGGTCTGGGGTCGCATCAAAGGGGCAATCGTCTTGGGGGCCATGGTATTGGCCGGTCCGTCGCAACTGGCGATGGCCGATGTGACGCTGCCCAACATCTTCAGCGACCATATGGTGCTGCAGCGAGACCAGAAGAACAAGGTCTGGGGCAAGGCGGATGCCGGAGAAGCGGTCACCGTTTCGATCGCTGGGCAGAAGCACGAGGCGACGGCCAATGCCGACGGAATGTGGCATGTCCATCTGGATCCACTTCCTGCGGGCGGACCGCATCAATTGAAAGTGCAAGGGAAGAATGCGATCACCTTGGCCGATGTGCTGGTCGGTGAGGTCTGGATCTGCTCGGGGCAGTCCAACATGCAGTGGTCGATCAACGCCTCGAACGATCCCGATCTGGAACGACTGGCATCGAAGAACGATCAGATTCGGATGATCAATTTTCCTCAGGTGGGCCGGCAGGAACCGATCTGGACGCATGATCGCAAGTGGCAGGTATCGGGCCCGGAAACGATCGGCAACTTTTCCGCCGTCGGCTATTTCTTCGCTCGCCAACTGCAACAGACGCTGGGCGTGCCGGTCGGTATGATCAACAACGCCTGGGGCGGTTCGGCCTGCGAGGCATGGATTCGAAGAGATCTGCTGGAAAAGGATCCCCAATACCAGCCGCTGGTCGACCGCTGGACTCAGCTGGAAAAGAACTTTGCCGCGCTGGAAGCCAAAACCGATCGCACCGAGGAAGAGACCAAGCAGCTCAACAACATGCGCGGCCAGATGGGTGGCAACAGCCGCCCGGGCAACATCTACAACGGCGTGCTCAAGTCGCACTTGGGATACGGCATCCGCGGCGCCATCTGGTATCAGGGAGAATCGAATGCGGGCCGCGCCTATCAGTACCGGGAGCTGTTTCCGCTGATGATTCAGTCGTGGCGCGACGAGTGGGGCCAGGGGCCGTTTCCTTTCTACTGGGTGCAGCTGGCCGACTTCATGGAGGAGAAGAGTGAGCCAGGGGAGAGCGCTTGGGCCGAGTTGCGTGAAGCGCAGACGATGACGATGGATCGCCTAACCCATACCGGTCAGGCAGTGATCATCGATATCGGAGAAGGGAAAGATATCCATCCAAAGAACAAGGTCGACGTCGCTCGACGCCTAGCCCGTTGGGCTCTTGCCAAAGACTACGGCGTCCAGATCGCGCACCAAAGCCCCCGCTACAAGGAAATGACCACCGAGGGGAACAAGGCGATCCTCACCTTCGATGCACTGGGAAGTGGATGGCGCCCCTTCGATGTCAACCAGCCTCGTGGCTTCACCATCGCCGGCGAAGATCACAAGTTCCATCCGGCGACCGCCAACATCCTCAAGGATGGACGGATCGAAGTCTTCAGCGATCAAGTCGCCAGCCCCAAGTCGGTCCGTTACGGCTGGGCTGACAACCCGATCGTCAACATGTACAGCCAGGATGGATTGCCTCTGACCCCATTCCGCACCGACGACTGGCCCGGAACCACCGTCAACAACAAGTGATGGGACTACTGACGATATTCTAATCCTCTTTAGAATATAAACGACTGGCTGCGTCGGCGGTCGGATCGGACCGTCGATGCCTGTGGCAAAGGCCGCTCGACCGGATCGTTTAATGATGCTGGATGGTCTGAGCCAGCAGGCGCTGGCGGGTCACCAGACCGATCCATTTGCCTGCATCATCGAGCACCTTAGCCAAGTCGCAGTTCTGGCGCACCATGTCGGTGAGCACGGAGACCTGGGGCGTCTGCTGGATGTAGCTGGGGATCGGATGCAGGGGTGGTAATTTCTGCAGCTGATAGAGTTCGGCGACGCGGTAGTAGCCGACAGGTCGTTCGGTTCTTGCATGCAGCACCGGTACCAGCGCCTGCCCAAGTCGCTCGGCGATCCTTCTAACCTCCTCGTACGGCGCTTCATGCGTCACGGTCTTCAGGGCGCGAATCGGCATGCAAAGCTGGCCGATCGGCTGTCCACCAAAGGCGAACAGGTTCTGCGCCACATCGCGCTGCTGGGGTGTCAGAAGCCCTGCCTCCTGCCCTTCCAGCAACACCTGCTGGAGTTCTTTCCGCGCCAGTTCGGGACGAACCTTCAGCGGCATCTGACCCACCAGTTGCTGGATGAATCGGCTGATGCCATAGAGGAGCGCTGACAGCGGCGCCAAGAGGATGGTGACTAGAAGGAAAAACGGTCCCGTCCATCGAAGCAGCCGATTGGGTGCCAGAAAGAACAGTTGCTTCGGGAGTAGCTCCCCGTAGATAAAGAGAATCGGGGTGCTGATCAGCGTCACCAGCAGGTCCCGCGCGCTAGCCGCAACGCCAGGCGCCAACCGCTCCGATAGCAACACGAATCCAAGCGAAACTAGGTAGTTGGCGATGTTGTTGCCGATCAGCGCAGTGCTGACAAAGAGTGCGGGATGGTTGGTCAGCCACAGCAGCCCGCGCGCGATCCGCGACCCGCGCAGGCCATCGATCACCAAGCGGACGCGCGTCACCCGGTAGAAACCAGTTTCCGTTCCGCTGAATGTGGCACTCAGCATGCCGCCGACCAAAATCAGAATCAGTCCCAGGCTCATGACTCGCCCTCCTGGGACTCCAGCTGCGTCAGTTCGATCTTCACGTCACCACCCGCCGACGACTCCATGACCCTTAGCTGATACCCCTCCCAGAGGATCACATCTCCCGGTACCCCATCGCGTCGCAGCTGGTCTTGCAGCAGTCCGCTGAAGGTGAGAAATCGGGATTTCGGGAACCGAACTCCCAAATGCCGCTCGATCCGCTTCAGCGAGACTCCGCCAGAAACCACCCAGCGCGGTGATGGGGATTCTGCACCCTCCGCCAAAGAGCTGCTGACCAGAGGTGCCTGGGGCGAGGGGATCTCGAACATCGCGTCGATCAGATCCTCCCAGGTGATCACGCCGACGATCTCCCCATACTCATTGACCACCACAGCCACCTGACGAGCCTGCTGCGACATCTGCTGCTGGACAGCCGACAACTGCGCGCACCAGGGGACCACCAGCACCGGCTGCTTGGCTCGCTCCCATTCGCCAAGCTGCTTGTAGCTGAGATCGGCCAAAGGCACAGACGCAACAATATCGGTTCCGGAATGATCGGCGATCAGAAGGTATTTTTCTTGGGTGTTGCCCTGAAGCGACCAGGACTTCTGGGCCGATGGTCGCTGGATGGGGTAATGGCTGAGCGGCTTCATCCATTCCTCGGCCCTCAAATCGCTCAACTGTATCACCTGCCGAAGCACCGTCTTTTCCTGCGTCACCAGCGCGCTATCTTCCGACGAGAGCTCGATCGCCTGCTCCAAGTCGCTGGTCGCCAGATAGCTTTCGGCCTCGATTCCAGGCATCAGCAGCCGACGCGACATTTCGCTGAACCATCGCAGGGCGGTGGCGACCGGATCGATCAGTCGCAAAGCGATCGACAGCGGCAGCGAAACCCAGCGGCTGATCGGAAGAGGCGCCAGCACCGCCAAACTCTTAGGCAATAGCTCCCCAAATAAAATCACCATCGCCATGGCCACTAGGGAAGTGACCGCCGCCCACCACTGCCCTCCTTCTTGCCTAGCCAGTCGTGTCGACAGTCCACCGACCAGAGCGAAAAAGAGCATATTGACCGACAGGTTCCAAAGCAGCACACCCGACAGCAGCCGATCGGCATTGGCCAACAGCGACTGAATCCGTTCGTCGCTGGCGCGCTGCGGATTGAGCTTCTTCCTCTGCACCCAGCTAAGTGAAAACAGCGCCGCCTCGCTGGCGCTGCAAAAGGCGCTGGCCGCCAGCAGGGCTACCAAAAGAGGCAGTTGAGCCAGGATCTGAGGAATCACCGACGTGTTGGAGGAATCCATGGAATCGCCGCTAGGCGGCATCCTCTTCCTGCAGCCGCGTGCGGCCTGTCGCAAAGTCAAATTCGCTGATCGCGGGAATCAGCATCGCCGCCGTCGCAAAGGCGTAGGTGGTCGTCACCACCGAAAAGACCGTCAACTCCTGATTGCGCAGGATGAAACTAGTGATCGCAAAGAAAGTCAAAAACGGCAGGCCAAAAGTGGCCAGCGCGATCGCCGGCGAGGGATTGCGATGCCCCAAGGCCATGAACAGCCCGGTGCCACCTCCCAAAATGATCGCCAGAAACGGCGCCAACTGGCGACCAAACGAACCGCGAAAGCTGATCATGATCAGCATGCAGGTGATGATCCCAAGAAAGAGAAAGAAGACCGTCCCAAGACTGACCCCGATGGCGGTCCGGCTGCGACTGTAGATCATGCCGCAGTGAATGCCCAGCATGATCACAAAGACCACCATCACCAGCCACCCACCCAGGGTGAACCAGAGATTCTCTGTCGATATGCCGCCACTCCACCACAACCACCCTACCAACGCCATCGGCAGCAGAATCATCTCCTTGGCGACATAGAAAGCCCCCACCATCTTGCTGAGGATAAACTCCCAAGGAGTGATCTCGGTCATCAGGAGAAAGTCGAGCGCCTGTCCATCCCGTTCGTTGGTGATCGAATTGACCGCCAAGGCGTTGATCATCACCAGGGAGAGGATTCCCAAGGGAGCCAGCGGTCCGGCAGCAGCGGGGATCAGCGAATCGGATAGGCGGCTTCGGCCCAGCGCGGTCCCATCCTGGATCAGCTGCTGGAGGGCAACAGCCGTCAGCGCAAAGAGAAGCAGATAAGCCAGTCGCACGATCAGCACTTTGCGGCCGTAAGCCCAGGTGCGCACTTCGCGCCAAAGGATCGGCCAGTTCCATACCGCGCGGGCGCGGCGTGCCTTCCAAGACAGAACCCGATTCGGTTGACCCGCTGCCTCCGCCTCCGCCTGCTCAGTGGCCGCCAGCGCCGAAGCATCGTCCTGCGCGGCGACCGGTCGCGCCTGGCGCGATGGGTTCCAAATGCGCAGGAACAGCCAAGAGATCGCGGTCATCGCCGCCGCCTGAATCAGAAGCAGCAGCGTCGCCGGCGCTCCCGCTCCCAGCCACTCCAGCGACTTCCAAGGACCTGCCTGAGGCATCGGCTGACAAAGACTCCAGATCGCCCTCGCAGGGCTCAACCATCGTGCCGACTCGGCAGGAACCATCGCAATCCAACCGCCAGCCACCACCTCGCCCAGCGCCAGCCACAAGACGATCACCAGAAGCGTCAGCGCAATGGCCTGAAATGTTTTCTCGCGCCAGAAGGCCATCGTCGCCCCAAGAGCACCGCTGGCCAAAATCGCCGCCGCCGTCAGTAACTGGCACTGCACCACCTGCTCCACCGTCGCCCCGCCCAGAAGCGGCACCAGCATCGCCACGGGGAGTCCCGAAAAGAACCAGTTCCACACCGGCATCAACCCCCCGGCGATCTTCCCAATCACCACCTGAGCGTTGCTCAGCGAGGTAAGAAGCAGCAGATCCATGGTGCGGCGATCCTTTTCATGGGCCACCACATTGGCAGCAGCGATCGCGGCCATGAAGGAAAGGACCAGCAGCTGCAGCGGCGCGAGGAACTGAAAGATCAAGGTTCCAAAACGCGCGAAGTCCCCGACGTTGCGCACCGGCTGGATCCCGGTCAGCAACAGCCATGCGGTGCAGATCAGTGAGAACAGCGCGATGGCATACACCCAGCGTCCAAAGAAATGCTTGGCTCGCCGCGGCAACACCACCACCTCGCGTTCGAAAATCGGTCCCAGCATCCGACGCGATACCCCCCTGAGAAACCATCCGGCCTGACGAAGCAATCCGGCACCAATCCTCTTGCGTTCGAAGAGGGCACCGCATCAATCGCTTTATTGTAATGACCCTGACAGGACAGCGGCGCTCCTCCCGGTTTCCCGCACCCCCTGCCATGTCGAAAGCCTTATATTTGCTCGGAAAGTTCATCCTCATAGGGTGGCGAAAGCCGCGCCAGGTCGGTCAGCATCCCCTGAAGCCGCTCCCGTAGCGTCGCTAGGATCGGATCCTCTTCCCCCTTGGCACCTCGGTCGGTCGACACCTCGATCGCCTCCCCGACCTGGATCACCACCTCCAATGGACGATGCAGCGTGACGCGGTCGGTCAAATCCTCCTCCAACCGCTCCAGTGTCTCCAGGACGCGCATCTGAGTGGTAGGCGGGGAGAGGTAATCGATGGGGTAGGAGGCGATTTGCTGAGCCAAGTAGAGGTGGCTGAGCTGCTTCCAGAGGATTTTGCGATCGAGCTGTCCAAGTCCCTGCAGCAGTTCGGGGACGATCTTCATCCGAATCGACTTGATCCGCGGAATGATTGATCCTTCCTGAGTCCTCCCTAGCCACCGCGTCTCCAAAGGATGCAGCAACCCATCGATCAGCCGCTGCTGTCGCTCCTGAAAACTTCCCTCCTGCACCTGCCCCAGGTGTTCGATTTCCTTTAGCCCCAGCAGGGCCTGGGTGATGCGCTGGATCCGCATCCGGCTGGACCAATGACTTTGAGGCTGCCAAGTCAACCGCTGCTCAATCCGATCCAGCACAGGCCGCATCGATTTTTGGAGATCGCCATGAAACAGATACTTCAGCGCCACCGGATGGATCACCACACCCGCCTGATGGTTCGCCTTCTGACGTTTCTTGGCTGCCGCGCGGGCCATGAAGGACACGCCATCCAGCAGACTTTGCAACTGGTCGTTGGTGCGAAAGACAGCTCCCTCCGGAAACACCAACAGCGGTCGCTCTCCGGTCGCCAGAATCTCGATCGCCAGATCCAGCGAAGCTCGGTCGATCCCTTCGCGATAGACACTGAAGGCACCCAGCGCCTGCAGCGCCCAGCGCCGTAACCTACCTCCCTGAAACAGATGCCAACTTGCCATTCCATACAGCGGCACCTTGGCGGCTCGCGCCACCCAACCCATGACAAAGGGATCGGAGTAACGGCAGTGATTGGGGGCCAGCAGCACGCTGTGCCCCTGCCGAAGACTTTCTCGCAAATGATCGATCCCAATCAGCTGATGGCGATCGACCCCCTCGTAGCGGTTCAGATACCAATCGGCTAGGTGCAGCTTCTGAGCCGTCCACTGGAACCACCGCGAGCGCCAGGGTGGCACCATGCGGTAGGGCTTTTCCACAATGATTTCTTGCAAGTTCGCCTCGCGCTGGAGTGATTTTCAGGACTGCCTCCACCCGCCATCGAATCATCGCCATCATCGGCCCGTCATTATCGGCCCGTCATTATCGGCCCGTCATTATCGGCCCGCCGAGTTGCTTCGGTCGTCGTAGCCTCGGGGATGGCGCGCATGCCAATTCCAGGCGCTGCGCACAATCGTCTCCAGATCGCTGCTCACCGGTCGCCATCCCAGGATCGATTGAGCCAGCCCGATATCGGCGACCAATTGCGGAGGATCGCCAGGCCGACGAGATCCCATCTGCGTCGGAATGGGATGCCCCGTGACTTGCCTAGCCATCTCCACCACCTGGCGCACGCTGCTGCCGGTGCCGCTTCCTAGATTGAAAGCCTGAAACTGCGATGGCTTCAATTGCTCGATCGCCAGCAGATGCGCCGAAGCCAAATCGTCGACGTGTGTGTAATCGCGCACGCAGGTGCCGTCCTCCGTGGGATAGTCATCGCCGAAAATCGTCATGTGCGGCCGTTGCCCCAGAGCGACCTGTAGCAGAATCGGAATCAAATGCGTTTCGGGATGATGGTCTTCACCGATATCATGCCGCAAACTGGCCCCTGCGGCATTGAAGTAGCGCAGCGCCACGGAAGCCAATCCATAGGCATGACCATAGTCGCGAAGCATCTGCTCGACAATCCGCTTGCTGCGACCATAAGGATTGATCGGATCCTGTGGCGTTGTCTCCACAATAGGACTTGTCTTCGGCTCGCCATAGGTTGCCGTCGTGCTCGAAAAAATGAAACGCTGCACACCCGCAGCCCGCATCGCTTCCAGAAGCTGCCAAGTGGCGACGACGTTGTTTCCGTAGTAGATCGATGGATCGACAACCGATTCTCCCACTGCGGCAAAGGCGGCGAAATGCATCACCAGTTCGATCTGGTGGGCGCGCAAAATCGCCTCCACGCGGGATCGATCCATCAGGTCACACACCTCTAGAGCAAATCCCTCGGATGCGCCTCGGTGACCCAAGCACAGATTGTCCAGCACCACCGGGTGATGGCCCCCTTCTGCCAGCGCCCGCACGGCATGCGATCCGATATAACCCGCACCACCCACCACCAGAACGTTCAAGCGATCCTCCCTTTGCGCGTGTTGCGCAGGCAACGATTTATTTGGAAATATGAGGATAGATCGCTGGCCAATCCCACGCCACCCCGCTCGATTCGTCCCCCAGACTTCTCCTGGCGGCATCCAACCCTTGGGGCTGTTCCTCGCAGACAGCTCCTAAGAGGATCGACGCATCGTACCGTTTTTCAGGGTATAGTTCTTCGAAGCCTTCGGAAGGAGCGACGATGGGGTTTGGGAGAGCCTCGTACACCCCGCAAAAATGGGGAGGTTTCAAGCCGTTCCGATGCCGGTTGCCTGCATCCCTGGAGAAAGGATTCCTTGATGGCCCGGATCAGCAAGCTCAAGCAGCAGATGCTTCAAGCGGCTCCCCAAGCCAAAGCCGTCCAGCGGCAGTCCGACTCCGATTATCTAAAACGATTCGCGGAGTACTTGAAGCGCGAGTGCCAGTTGGCTCACAACACGGTACTTGCCTACCACCGCGACATGAAGCGGTTTTACATCTGGCTGGATGGCCGGGATCCACGGGCGCTGAAGCTGCAGCAGCTGACCGAGTATCTCGCCTTTCTCCGCCGCGAGCAGTTGGCTGCCCCTTCATCGGCTCGACATCTGGTCGCCCTTCGCATGTTCTACAAGTTCCTCCAGTTGGAAGGTCTAGTCGCGGAGAATCCTGCCGAGCTGCTGGAGTCGCAGAAGCTATGGCAACGTGTTCCTCATGTGATTCCGCAGCGCGACATCGATCGCTTTCTCCGCTCCCCCAGACCGCACCAAGCGATGGGCCTGCGCGATCGCGCGATCTTGGAGCTGATGTACGCAACGGGTTGCCGCGTTTCGGAGATTTCCGACATGCTGCTGGCCAACGTCCATCTCGACCTGGGACATTGCATCGCGCATGGCAAGGGGAACAAGCAGCGCGTTGTCCCTTTGGGAGCTCCGGCGAAAGAAGCGATCGAGGCGTACCTCAAACACCAGCGCCCCGACCTGGTGGCTCGCCGAGGCGACCAGCAGGTTCCATGGCTCATTGTTTCGCGCACTGGAAAGCGGCTGCGGCGCGAAGCGATCTGGCAACTGATCAAGCGGTACGCCCTCCATGCGGGCATCGACCCGGAGGTCACTCCCCACACCTTGCGTCACTCCTTCGCCACCCACCTGCTGCAAGGGGGCGCCGATCTGCGTCAAATCCAAGAAATGCTCGGCCACGCCAGCATCCAGACCACTCAGATCTATACCCAGGTAGATACCAGCAAACTGAAGAAAATCCACCAGCAGTTTCATCCGCGCAGCTGACCGTCCGCTCCCTCGGCCACGCGCCAGACCGCTCCTACCTCAGTCCAATTCCTGAAACCTGCGGTACACTCAAGATAGGGATGGATGATCGGCAATCAGGTCTACGTCGATTTTTCGGCGACTGGAAGAGAATCGGATGCTGGGCAATCAGGAAGAGAACGAAGAACTTGCACGGCGGCTGCTGGAGCATCTGTCTGGGTTCCCGGATTGTCTGGTCGCCTTCTCCGGCGGCGTCGATTCGGCTGTCGTGGCAGCGGCCGCTCACCAAGCACTGGGGGATCGCGCCCTGGCCGCCATCGGGATCGGTCCGGCGGTCAGCCAGCGGGACCGCGACGACGCCCATGCCACCGCAGCGCGCATCGGAATCCGGCTGGTGGAACTCCCCACGTTAGAGATTCAAAATGTCGACTACCGCGCCAACGATGGTCGACGATGCTTTCACTGCAAAAATGAACTCTATGGCGTCCTGGGTCGCTACGCCCAAGTCCATGGCTGGCTGCGCATCGCCAACGGGACCAATCTGGACGACCTGGGTGATTACCGCCCAGGTCTGCAGGCGGCCACCGAACATCAAGTGACTTCACCGCTGGTCGACTGCCAGATGGGCAAGGCCCAGGTTCGGCAACTGGCCAGTTTCTGGAACCTGCCGATCTCCAGCAAGCCGGCCAGCCCCTGCCTTGCCAGCCGCATCGCCTACGGGCAAGAGGTCACGCCGGAACGGCTGCGGCAGATTGAAGAGGCAGAGACATGGCTTAGGCAGACTCTGCAAGTCGATGACCTGCGAGTCCGCTGGCATCCCGGCCCACTGGCTCGCATCGAAGCCCCTGACCGCGTTTGGCCCCAAATGGTCGACCCGGAGCTAGCTCATCGACTGGTGACCAAGCTCAAGAGCCTGGGATTCCTGTTCGTCACCTTCGACCTGGGCGGACGCAAGACCGGAAGCTTGAATCAGATGTTGCCGGTCCTTCCTTCTCCCGACGGCTCTTGATCCTCCTGGCCGCAATGGCACGTCTCACCCATTGCCAGCCGATGGTGGAAGCCAAGTGGCAGTCACGATCCTCTTGCATGGCCGAGCCGGCCATGCCACAGCTTGATCGCTTTCAAAAGGTGCCACCCAACTTTCGTTAGCTCTCCACCCCTGCGCGGTGATACCTCGAGAGGTTTTGGAGCTGTGGAGTGCGACGTATGCGTACGGCGAAATGCAGGTTGACGGGGATGGGTTACTGCTGGCTTTCTAGTCAGCGGAGAACCAGCCATGCCTCGATGTCGCTTCCAGCTAGATCAGTGGGCGCAGTGGATTCAGGATTATTCAGTCAGCAACCTCTCCGTCGCTGACTTCTGCGCCAACCACCATCTCCCCGTCCACTCCTTCTACTTCTGGCGCCGGAAACTGGCGAGTCATTTCAAGCCGATAAAACGGAAGAATCTCGCGGATGCTAGGCTTGCCGAGAACGCCCTGCAATTCATTCCGCTGCAGCTGCGGGGAGTGACGCCTGAAGTCACAGTCGATCTGCCGAGCGGCTTGGTACTTCACATCCCCACCGATCCCATGATTCTTCAGCCTGTCCTCCAGGTTCTGATTCAGTTGGGGGCAAGCCGCCAGTCATGATCGGTCTCGTTCATCATCTGAAGATCTACGCCTGCACTCAGCCCACCGACATGCGCAAAGGCTTCGATGGGCTCTCAGGAATCGTCGCCCATCTCTTGGCCGAAGATCCACTGAGCGGCCATCTGTTCCTCTTCCGCAACCGCACGCGTGATCGAATAAAAATCCTCTACTGGGATCGCGACGGGCTGGCCATCTGGTACAAGCGACTGGAAAAAGGAACGTTTCAGTTCCCAACGGATCTGGTCAAAGATCCGTCGCCATCAGGCAAGGCACAGATCACTCCCAATCAGCTTGCGCTGCTTCTTGGTGGTAAGGATACCTCCAGGCTGATGCCTACAGCGGGTATGACGGGATTTACCTCAATTCCGGTGGCGCCATCCAAGAGGTGGCCTGTTGGGCGCATTGCCGACGGTACTGGTACAAGGCCAGGGAGGTCGATCCTGCGCGCGCGCACTGGGTGATCGGCCTGATCCAGCGGCTTTATGACGTCGAGAGGCTTGCTGAGGGGAAGGAACATCAGGAGAGGCGAGATCTTCGGCAGAAGTATTCGGTCCCGTTGCTGGAGGAGCTTCGGACTTGGATGGATGGCCAGTTGTTCCTGCCGAAGAGTCCGACGGGCGAGGCGGCGCGGTACACCCGGAATCAGTGGGCAGCGCTGAACCGGTATGTGGAGGATGGTCGCTTGGCGATCGACAACAATGCGGCCGAGCGGTTGATGAAGCCTGTGGCAATCGGGCGGAAGAATTGGCTCTTTGTAGGGAGCGTCGAAGCAGGCTCGCGAGCAGCGGTGCTGATGTCGCTGGTGGCTAGTTGCAAGCTGAATCAGGTGAAGCCTTGGGCTTACCTGCGCGATTGTTTTGAAAAGCTGGCTGGGCGATCCCCCGGTGACTCCCTAGACGACTTGCTGCCTGACCGGTGGCTGAAGGACCACCCGAGTCACCGGTGGTCGATTGGTTCTCTGTGTCAGAAGGAGCGGGCGACCTGAGCCTCTAGCTCGTCGTCTCAAACGCTCACCTCCCCATCCCGATCCGCAGCGGTAGTCATCCCGCCAGGGTGTACTTGGGCGGGCGCATACTGTTGGCTTACAAATCCCGCGAGGATCGCAGGAACGCAAGTAATTTTGGGAAGGTTGTGGAGTTATCGAAGTGAAATTCCGCTTCTTTTGGTCCAGAACCTGCCGGAAAGAATACTCGAAGCGTGCAGACTTTGCTAGACTGCATCGTTCGCTTTCACATGATCTATGGAGGTGGAATTCTATGACAAAACTCACCAAGTACCTACACACTGCCGCGGCAGCAGATTACTTGGGTGTCGCACAAAACACGCTGCGTAAATGGGCCGCCCGCGGCGACATTCCGATGCATCGAAATCCGGCCATCGCGTTTGTCATGGTTTTTCATCACGATATTGACGCCTTTCCTTTTGCAAGCCGCCACAATCCAGTAGGTACAGTAAAAGCAATCGGCGACCAGCGTATCACCTGGCTTAAGTCGCCCAAGCATCTGCCATAGCAACGCCGTTTCGCCGCTTTGTTTCCCAGCGTACGGGCCAAGTACTAGGTCAACCAACAATCCTGTTACCATCGAGATCAAGCTGACACCTCGAATCAGAGGAAACCCAAGCCCTTCCTTTTGCGATGGGTTTTTAGGAAACACTTTCTGGTTCTTGGGCGTGTCGGCCGCAGTTACGGTGAAGCCATCGACCAGGAGGATACGACCCTCTGTTGGTGCAGACTGGGCATGGGCCACCACATCGTGCCGTTTGAGTTCAGCGTCGATTTCATCTGCATCGTACTTCGCTTCGGTGGCTTGAGCGATTTGGCAACAGATGTCGCGAACGGCTTTCCAAGAGATCTTGGCTCGCGCGCGACAGTAGGCTCCTGTGTTGGTGCCGCAAACGACTTTGCCAAGTGTTGCCCACAGACTGGCCACGCGTCCCACGGCCGCTTTGCAACTGCGCATCTCGTCTTTGAAGAACACTTGAGAGATCAGAGCCCATAGCGTGATCGCTGGCGTGTAGATCGCATCTTCGTCGTTCCCAAAGTCGATTTGATGAGCATCGAAAATTTCTTGCCACTGGTTGCAGTCCAGAACCTCAGCCAATGGGAGTTCGGTGGATTGCAGCATGCTGTCTTTGATCAGGGCAAAACTGCGGATGCATGGAAGGGGAGAATTTGATACAGATGCAGCCATGAAAAAACCCTCCTTGGCTTTTCACTGGCGAGTGAACCAAGGAGGGCTTCAATTTAGTACCAAGGCTGGCTTATTACCGAAAGATCACCTTGGCTGGGCGAAGTTTACAAAAACTCTCGCGTCAGTCCAAGGTCAACCTGCGCGCCGATAAAATCACGGCAGTGCCATTCGTACCTGACACCTTTTCCATGCCCGACCTTTTCAACGTCCAGTTTGGTTCCCTCGAATCTTCTCGCTAAACTTTTTGCTTGGGAATGCTGGTGAAGACTTCTGCAGCTACCCGAAAAACTTCGTCAGCCAATTCCCAGCAGTACGTCAATGCATCCAGATTGTCGGAGAAGTCGAAGGCTTTTTGGGACTTTTTTTCTGGGTTATTGGGAATTCGCAAAGTTACGGTCCATACGCTTCCTGAGATTTGTTTCATGGTAGCAGTTTGGAGATGATACGTGACTGGCACATAGTGCTGAATACAGTCGCGATATGCGGTCATTTTCTTGCCATATCTTTCCCATGAATCGGCGAGCAAAACCCTCAAAGCGTATGGAATTTTCTCGCATGCAGCCAACGTTTTAAGGAAGTTGCTGGGGGTGTCTTTTCCGCCAGGCCCGAACGACTTCCACAAAATGTACCTCAGCGCGTCGTATGTGCGACGCGAGGCAGTGATTAGAGCTTCTACTTCGTAATAGGGTTCGCTCTGATTTCCGAAAGAAAGGTCTTCTTGTTCACCTTCACCTAATATTATTTCGTGAGCATTATCGCAGATTCGAGTGTAAGCTAATGCGAGTTGCTGGCAGTGGTAGATGATAGCACCAGCGGTGTGTTGGACGTTCAACGAGGGGCTGAGCAAACCAATATACTGGGCTTCCGATAATCCTTGCGGTAAGTGTAGTAAAGAAAGTCGAAGATTTAGTTGATCTAATCCGCCCAATGTGAGTACGGAATGGCGTTCCCGCGTTCCACCTCCAGTAGATCTGACAACCTCTGTCAATAGGATCGGCCGTACAGAATACTTTGATTGTACTGCTTGAAATATCTCGACCAGCGAAAGACCATTTACATCGATTTTCAAGCTATTTCTGGTGTTACTCAGTTCGACTCCGTGTTCGAAGATGATTCGAGAAATGGACATGCTTAGTTCCCATGCTGTATGAACCCTGGATCCATAGCTAGTTTGTCCTAGGCGGATCGGTCTTGACTCGTTAGGCGGCAACATTGCAGCCAAGCACTCGAGTTTATTGATAACTGCGCAACGAAGGTTACCCGGCCAGTTCTAGCTTAGCCCAGCGAAAATGGTTCTTCAGACTCTCGCGATCCTTCGAGTGTCGCTCCAGCTCCTGATGAACTCGGCCACGTAGTCCATCGATGTCTGGCGCTGGCCAATTGGGCATCCTCCCATATTTGATCGTCGACCAGACGTGTTCCACTGGATTGAGCCCTGGGCAATAGCCTGGTAAGTATTCAAATTCGATCCAGGGCAACTCGAGTTCCCGCATCACTCGATCTGACTTGCGATGAGCACTCAGTTGGTCCCATATCACGATCATTCGGTTGTTCAGTTCCCGGCGTAGGTCAATCAGGAACCAGAACAAACTCTCTGCGTTGGCATTGCGAGGCTTGATCTGGAAGTCAAGCTGGAATTTCTTGCTGCGGTGGGGTTCGCAAACTACGGCGCTGATTGCCGTCAGTCGGTCATGACGATCCCATGCCTTGAGGATGGGCGCCTTGCCTCTTTTCGCCCATGTACGCCTCGTCAGTGGTTGCAGCATAAAGCCCGATTCGTCAATAAAAACAAGGCTAGATTTCGATTCGGTGCCCCTTTTTTATGCGAGGCCATTCCTTCTTCCGCCAGTCTCGCGATACCTTCTCATCTCTCTCCTTCGCCTGCTTGGCTGGTTTCTGGCAGGAGAACCCAAGTCCATGAAGCATCCGGCCAACGTGGTCATGGTTGTACTGAATCTTGAATCGCTTCCAAATCACTTCGGTGATTCGCTTGGTGGTCCAGAGGTCGGTTGGAAAGCCTTCTTTGAGGGCGCCTGCCGTGATGATCTTGCCGAGTTGGCGTTGCTGTTCAGGTGACAGTCGACATTCTGGTACCGATTGAGGAATCGCCTTGATGGCTCTCTTACCTCCCTCTCGCACCATGGCCTTCCATCGCTGAATGGAGACCCTTGAAACTCCGAGGATGCCGGCAATCTCCTTTGCGGTCTTCCCGGAATCAAGCAATTCAAAACACTTCCGCCGTCGCTCTTCCAATTCCTCTGCCGTCCCTTTTGGTCGCATGGTAGACTCCTTTGCGTGCAGTCTACACCTAAATCCACCCGGAAACCAAGGTTTCTTTGCTTGCGCAGTATTCA
>Ga0315905_10001901_pt1 | contig 22167 bp, 16 predicted proteins | sample LakEriMetagenome_5_FD_203522 | JGI IMG/M metagenome (GOLD analysis project Ga0315905, IMG submission 203522) | Freshwater fungal communities from buoy surface, Lake Erie, Ohio, United States - Buoy 4 MA121 | ecosystem: Environmental > Aquatic > Freshwater > Lake | place: USA: Lake Erie, Ohio...
AAGTCAAACAAAATACTGGTGCTTGGCGGCGGCAGTAATATTCTTTTTTGTGAAGATTTTGATGGTCTGGTGTTGAAAAATGAAATTGAAGGCATATCGTTAGTTATGGAAACCGATGAGCATTTTTATGTAAAAGCAGGTGCCGGTGTCAATTGGCATCAGTTTGTACTACACTGTGTTCATCATGGTTACGGAGGAGTTGAGAATTTGGCATTGATACCAGGAAGCATAGGAGCATCACCTATTCAAAATATTGGGGCTTATGGCGTGGAATTGAAGGATGTTTTTTACGAGCTTGATGCGCTTAGAATAGATGATTTGAAGCCTGTAGTAATGAAAAAATCTGATTGTGCTTTCGGTTATCGTGACAGTATTTTTAAGAGAGATTATAAAGGCAAATATATTATTACAGCAGTAACATTTTTACTGCATAAAAAGCCGGCCTTAAATACCACCTATGGTGCAATCAATGAAGAATTGCGCAGTATGGGCGTTCAACATCCGAATGGAAATGCCATTGCTCAGGCGGTGATGAATATACGCAACAGTAAACTACCTGATCCTTCCAGGTTGGGAAACGCAGGAAGTTTTTTTAAAAATCCATCAATCGATACAGAAGATTTCAACAGCTTAAAAGACAGATTTCCTGCAATAGCAGGTTATCCTGCTGAAAACAATAAAATGAAAATTGCAGCGGGATGGTTAATAGAACAATGCGGATGGAAAGGATTTCGAAAGGGTGATGCAGGTTGTTATGAAAAACAAGCATTAGTACTTGTTAATTACGGCAAAGCAAGTGGCAATGAAATACTTCAATTAAGCCATGAAATTGTTTCTTCTGTTTTTGAAAAATTTGGAATTATGCTGGAGCGGGAAGTTAATGTTATTTAGTAAAGCTGATTTCTTGTCAGTTAAATAAAATATCCCGCAAAATGCGGGATATTTTATTTAATGTATTTTTTGATTATACTACTCGCTTAAGGTTTAGCAGTATCTGTAGAAACTTTGTTTTCTGGCGGGGCAGGTTGTTTAGCCTGCTGCATCATTTTGAATTGTTGTTCTAATCCATCCAAGCTTCTCATCAGGTTCATATTTCTTTCTTCTTCTGCAGAAACTGCTTCCCTGTTGGATTCTGATAGGGATTCGTAGAAACTCGCTTGTTGTTGCATGTCTTTACGAAGGCTCTTAGTTATTTTTTCTGCCAATACAGTATGGTCTGCTTTTAGAGCTGCATAGAGCATCTGCATAGAAATTTGATTGCACTGCTGGTATCTTCCTGTAGTTCCGTAAGCCATGTTTTCATCTGGAATCATGGAGTCACATTTGTTCAGCAATTTCTTTGCATCATCCCTTCTGCCGGCATCTGCCAATGCTGAAGCAGCCTGTCCATAAGCCAAACGGATGCTGTTCAGGTGTCTGCGGTTTTCCTCATCGAAGAAAACAGCTTTGTTATTGGCACCACCAAATTTGAATTTATTCAGCATTTTATCCATCACCCAGTCTTTGTTTACACCACTGTTTTCAACAGGAACAATTTGATAAACCATTCCATTCTGACGGAGGTATTTTTCAAAGCCAAGTTCATTGTATGGGGAGGTAAAACAAATTGGTCGCTTCCATTTGTTGGCAGCGATGATATTGAGAATAGCAGCATCGTTTTTGAAAAGATAGCTTTTGCTGAATTCAAACTGCAGTTGAGAAACAACGTTGTCATCGGCGTTTACGGTTCCATTTTTTCTTACAAGAAGCGAATCAACAGGTACAGATACTTTCTGTGATGGGAAAGTATTTACTGTTTCTCCGTCGTTTGTTACACCAACTCTACTTGGATCGTCAGAACCTGCATAATCTTTCATCATCGTATACAGATCCATATATTGGCCGTTAGTTAACGCCGGATTTGGATTGTATCTTACGATGTCTCTTGAGGATCCTTCGATTTGTGCTGCACTCCAAATAGGGTCAATGGGTTCGCTTTGATTGATTTTGTACCTCAATTGATTAATATACCAATCGGTGCCCAGAAGACTGCTGTTGATTACCCTTACATCAGGTCTTATTCCTTCCACTTCCTGTGCATACCACAATGGGTAGGTGTCGTTATCGCCAAACGTTATTAATACTGCATTGGGTGGACAACTTTCGAGGTAATCTATGGCAAGATCCTTTGCAATTGATTTTTGGCTTCTGTCATGATCATCCCATTCTTGAGCAGCCATTAAAACTGGTACAGCCAGCAAGCAAGCAACTGCAGCACCGGCGGTACCCAATTGTTTATTGTTAAGAATACCAGTTAGTAATTCTCTGATGTAAAGTACACCTAATCCAATCCAGATGGCAAAAGCGTAGAAGGAGCCAACATAGGCATAATCTCGCTCACGGGGTTGGTTACCTGCCTGGTTGAGGTAGAGACAAATAGCAATTCCGGTAAAGAAAAATAGCAAGCCTGAAACGAGGGCATCTTTTTTGTCTTTCTTCTGTTGATAAATTAATCCCAGCAATCCTAAAATAAAGGGTAGCATAAACAATTTATTATTTGCCCTGCTGTTTTTCATGCTGTCAGGGATTTTGTTTTGATCACCTAATCGTATGTTGTCATAAAAACTCAAGCCCGTAAGCCAGTTACCATCGCGAGGATTACCAATGCCTACACCTTGAACATCATTTTGTTTTCCGGCAAAGTTCCACATGAAATACCTCCAATACATCCAGTTGATTTGATAGGAGAAGAAAAACCCGATGTTTTCAGCCATAGTAGGAGATCTTTCCCAATTGCCATCTTTGTCTTTGGCAATACCTGCCCAGCTTGCGTAGTAATCTGCATGTCCCTGATCGTTGCTTTGATCCCACATTCTTGGAAATGGATGTTTATCGGCATCTGCATAAACGTAGCTTACTTTCTTTCCGTTTTTTTCGTATTTACCATTCGATTTGATGTAGGTTTCCTCAACAGGTGCATCAATAATGGGAGCGGTAAAATCCTGTCCGTATAAAATAGGCCAGTCGCCATATTGCTCCCTGCTCACATAGCCTTCCAAACTAACGGGATTGTCTACATTGTACATATCAATAGCAGGATTTGCATTACTTCTTATCATGGTAGTGAAATAGGTAGAGTAACCCAAAAGCATAAAAGCAAAGCTCCAAAGACCAAGTTTAAGAAAGTTCCAGTTTTTCTTTTGTGCGGTTTTCAATCCTAGGAAAATACCCACACCAATCAACAAAAAGAAAAAGGCAAAACCGGTAAAGTAGGGTTGACCAAAGCTGTTGGTGAAAAGGATGTCCATGTTGGACGCACCTTTAATACTCCATTGGATTACTGCTTTTTGAATCAAGCCTGTTAGCACACATCCAATCAAGAAAGCCCAAAAAGTACCCCATTTGGTTGCAGTATATCTTTTATGGTAGTAAATGATAACGATAGCCGGAATGGTAAGTAGGTTCAATAAGTGAACGCCAATTGACAAGCCCATCAAATAAAAGATCAGAATGATCCATCTGTCGGCTTTTGTAAAATGTCCTTTAATGCCTTGTCCCTGCTCCTCTGTTACATTTTGTTCCCATTTAAGCATGGCCCAAAAAACGATAGCAGTAAAGAAAGAGGAGAGTGCATAAACTTCTCCCTCAACGGCGCTGTACCAAAAGGAGTCGGAAAAGGTATAGGCAAGAGCACCAACAACACCTGCTGCCATGATGGCTAGAATATTGTTTGAGGTTAACTCGCCTTCATTTTTTTGAACAATTTTTTTTGCGAAATGGGTAATGGTCCAAAACAAAAACAAAATAGTGAAACCACTTGCCAAAGCGCTCATGGAATTTAAACCTGTAATGGCATTCTGACTGCCAAATGGAATCATGAATATCCGACCTATGAGCACAAATAAAGGAGCGCCGGGGGGGTGGGGGATTTGGAGTTTAAATGCGCTGGATGCAAATTCACCGCAATCCCAAAGACTACCGGTAGCTTCCATGGTCATTAAATAAACTGAGCAGGCAACAAGGCAAACAGCCCAGCCTGTGATGTTGTTGATGAGTTTATAATTCATTTTAGGTTATAGTTATAGACAGGCAAATATAATCATCAGTCAATTAATAAATTCACACATTGAAACAAATTGAAAATTTGTTTGTTTTATTGATCTCGTCTCTTGCATGATACCAATAAAATGGCTATATTGCACGGTAATTCTACACTTATGCTTACTAAAAAAGTACCGCTTTATTTTGTTTTGATTGCATTTGCATTTCCTGGTATGCTATTTTTATTGGGGTTTTGTTATTTCAACGATAAATCTTCCTCCGAACTAGCTGCAGCGGAAGAATTGCTTATAAACTACAATGAATGTAACAATTATAACATAAAGCGACTTTCGGGTTACCAATTCATCAGACCTTTGCTCTATGCCGAGCCTACTTGTGAATCTAATCAACTGGCACAATACAAAACTGACATTCAATCCTTGATTGAAAAAAATAAAAATCAAGGGAATATAACCACTGCATCTGTATACATTCGTGAGTTTTTGAAAGCAGAGTGGATATCCATCAATGAAAATGAAAAGTACAGCCCTGGATCCTTACTAAAAATTCCGGAGTTAATTACTTTTTACAAGATGAATGAAGATAATCCGCGTGTATTAAATCAGAAAGTACTTTACGCTAAACCTTTTGTTGCAAATAAACATGCTACCTTTCTATCCAAGCAAATCAAGCTCGGTGAAACATACACTATAAGGGAATTACTGGAATACATGATTGTTTATTCCGACAACAATGCAACTTTGTTGTTGAACAGTATCATCAATCAAAAAGCTTTTAAAAGAACATTTACTGACATTGGTCTATCAGAACCTGATTTTAATGCAAGTCAATATCCTATTACTGCCAATGATTTTTCTATTTTCATGAAGGAGTTATTCAATGCATCCTATCTTAATAAAGAAGATTCTGAAGCTTGTTTAAACCTATTGAGTAAAAGTGATTTTAGGGATGGTATGTTAAGTGGTTTGCCTGAGAGTTGTGCTACTGCTCACAAATTTGGAGAAGGAGGTTTTGATAACGCACCTAATTTCAGCGAGTCTGCCATAGTTTATTGCGGTAAAAGGCCTTATTTGGTAACCATAATGACTAAAGGGACAGACATGAAAAAGCTACCTAAAGTAGTTGGTGAGATTTCCAAGAAAGTATACGATATCATGAATTCAAGGGCTTAATCTTCAAATTTTTTCCGGTAAGTAATAAAAGTACCTATTTAATTTTAAAAGATAGGATTCAAATAAAATCGTGTAAAATTCATGAACACAAAGGCTTTCCAGCAATTTACAATCGGAATTGAGGAGGAGTATATGGTGTTGGATCCTGTAAGCAGAGAGCTTAAAAGTCATGAACAAAAAATAGTTCAGGAAGGACAGAAGATTTTCAAAGACAAGGTAAAGGCAGAAATGCATCAGGCCGTTGTGGAAGTAGGGTCAGACATTTGTAAGGATGTTGATGAAGCTTTTACAGATGTTGCCAACATGCGAAAATCAATCAGTTCTATCGCTGATGATTTGAATCTTTGGGTAGGCGCAAGCGGAACGCATCCATTTAGTCATTGGGAAAAGCAATTGATTACAGATCATATAAGGTATAATGAACTGGTGAATGAATTGCAGGAGGCAGCAAGAAGCAATTTAATTTTCGGACTTCATGTGCATGTTGGAATGGAGAGCAGGGAAATGGCTATACATATTGCCAATTCTGCAAGGTATTTTTTGCCGCATATTTTTGCATTGAGCACCAACTCGCCTTTTTGGGAGGGCAGAAAAACCGGTTACAAATCTTACCGTACAAAAGTATTTGAAAAGTTTCCTCGAACGGGTATACCTGATGTTTTCAATAGTATTGAAGATTACGATAACTACATAAAGCTATTGATTAAAACAAACTGTATTGACAATCCTAAAAAAGTATGGTGGGATTTAAGAGTGCATCCGGTTTTTAATACAGTAGAGTTCCGAATATGTGACATACCCTTAACCGTTAGAGATACTGTATCCATTGCGTCTTTATTTCAGGCTATCTGTGCCAAGCTTTATAAGTTGAGGTCCCAAAACATGAACTTTATCATGTACGGTAGGGCTTTGATTAATGAAAATAAATTCAGGGCAAGCAGATACGGGATTGACGGAAAGTTGATTGATTTTGGTAAAGAAAGCGAAGTTCCTGCAAAAGATTTGATAGCAGAGTTGTTGAATTTTGTTGATGATGTTGTCCCTAATTTGGGAAGCCGTCATTTCATTGATCATGTACCTGAAATCATAGCTCAGGGCACCGGTGCAGACAAGCAGCTTCGTATTTTTGAAAATAAGGGGGATTTGGTTTCGGTGGTGGATTTTATACATAACAGTTTTCTGGAAGGATGTTAGGTTTTGGAAGCAATTAAAGTAAATCCTATATTTGCAACCCCGAAAGGGAAATTGGCTGCGTAGCTCAACTGAATAGAGCATCTGACTACGGATCAGAAGGTTTTAGGTTTGAATCCTAACGCGGTCACAACAAAGGTTTTACAAATAAGTAAAGCCTTTTTTTATGCAGTAAAATCAAGGGTTTGGGGCTTTATCGTTGAAAATATGCACAAAGTCATAGTTAAAAAAAACATTTGCAAATAATTACCTAGATTGAGTTTTACCCAACTTGCATTATAAGGGGAGATAACCTTTTTAGGGTTTCTTCTTACCGCCTCAAATAAATCCTAAGCAAGATTCCTTTACCTATAAAACATGTTCGTTGTTTGCGATTCGCGAACAAAAGTATATCTTTGTGTAATGAAAACACATAATGGTATGCGACCACAGGATATTGTTATCCTGCTTAAAATACTGACTTACGACAAAAAAGAGTGGCAATACCGCGATTTGGCCAGTGAACTGTCCATAAGCATATCTGAAATTTCAGAATCCCTCAACCGTAGTCATATTGCAGGGTTGATTGACGAGAGTAGGCGAAGGGTTCATCGTCAATCATTATTTGAATTTATTCAGTATGGATTACATTATGTTTTTCCTCAGGTTCCAGGTACATTGGTAACAGGAATCCCTACGGGACACTCTCATCCTTTCTTTAAAAATCGTATTACCGCAGAATTGGAGTATGTTTGGCTATGCGATAAGGGAACTACACGAGGTCTGTCTATTGCACCGCTTTATTCGGGCGCAACATTAGCCGTTGGTAAAGATGAACAGCTGTATAAATGGCTTGCTTGTATAGACGTTATTCGCGTTGGACGTGCTCGTGAAAAAAAAATAGCAATAAAGGAACTTGAAAAAGAAATAATGCCATGAGTCACCATCAAAACATCACAAGAATAAAAGCAGTTTGTGAAGCGTTGGGCGAAATGACCCAATCGGTTCTTTTTGTTGGCGGCGCAACTGTTTCATTATACACGGATAGACCAGCAAGCGAAGTAAGGCCAACAGATGATGTTGATATTTTAGTCGAGATGGTTCATTATTCTGGATATGCAGCCATTGAAGAACAATTGCGTAAGAAGGGATTTGTCAATGATCAGGAATCTGGGATAATTTGTCGCTTCAAAATTCAGGGAATCATAGTTGATGTAATGCCAACAAGTAGCACCGTGCTTGGATTTACTAACAAATGGTATGAAGAGGGTTTTAGTAAGCCAATGGAAAAACAATTAAATGAAGTCCTTAGTATTAAATTACTCGAACCTGTTTACTTTATCGCTTCTAAAATGGAAGCATTTAAGGGTAGAGGAGGTGGAGATGGTCGAACGAGTTCAGATTTTGAAGATATAGTGTATGTGTTGAACAACAGAAATACTATTTGGGATGAAATAGAAAAATCACCATCTCACTTGAAATCGTATCTAAAAAATGAATTCCAGAAAATTTCAAAGGATAATTTTTTATATGAATGGGTAAGTACTAATCTGGATTATACTGAACAAAAAAGAACAGATTTTATTGTTGGAGGAATAGAAACTTTCATTGGCTCAAATTGAGTTTCTGAATACTGTATGATGATTCTCTATCACAAAGTTTTTTACATCTATTTTTTCTCTACCTTAGCATTAGTTCTTGAACATTTGGTAGGTAATTCCGTAGATAAAATAGAGGATTATCAAGCGATTTTCACTCGGTAGAGTAGCTATTAATGAAAGTAAAGTTGTAAGAATATATTCAGCAATTGGAGATATACTCCTAACGCGGTCACAACCATCCTCGCGATAGCGAGGATTTTTTTTTTCATCACTTAAAGTCTAAAACCGCATTGTAATCGTATGTTTTATGCGGCTGAATAGAAACGCCAATATGGGTATATTCAGAAGAAAGGCAAATTTTACGATGACCAAGTGATGGTACATCGTAATCAAGTAGCAGAGACATGACTATTTCCATTGGATCATCATTGCCATAATCGCAGCATTCGCCGTAAAAATCTTTTTTGCAATCATTACGTTTTCTTTCATGTCCAACATATCCTGTTTTACCGGAAGTGAGCGCATGGCAAAGGGCACTAACATAAGCTGATGAGTCAGCAAACAAAGGTTTTGTATTAGGTGTCATGTTATTTAATGTGCTGAGCAATGATTTGAAATAATGGTTTCTTTTAGAGGGTTGCACATAAAAAGCAGATGATGGATTCATTAAAATGGATTCAGCTGCCAATTTGGGATTGCTTCTGATGAGGTTCAAAATCCAAATGACTTCTTTCTCGTCTTTTGTCAGGTAAGCAATATTTTTTGCATTGTTGCATTCTGCATACTTTTCATCGTTCCATTTCTCGGAATAGGAAAACAAGGGATGAACTTTGTTTTTGTTTGCTGCTGAAGTATTTATAGTTGAAGACTGGCTTTTGCCTGCAATTGAGACTAAAATCAGTAATGTTAAAGAAATAAGGGATTTGGAAATATACATGAGGATGGTTTTGACGCTAAAGTAGGGGAGTTTAACTTTTGTAAACACGAATAGGGCTAACATTAACATCTTTTTCGATAATTGCGGTTTATAGGATAATCGGATTTTTGGGGCTAAATAGGGGTTAAATTAAGTTCCCGAAGAAATATTAATTTTTATTTTTTCAAAATAAAAATACGCTTATCTTTGCAATCCTTTGATACTCATAGTTGATTTATGCTATGTTTATTGAAAACGGATCGGTAGTTCAGTTGGTTAGAATGCTGCCCTGTCACGGCAGAGGTCGCGGGTTCGAGTCCCGTCCGGTCCGCAGTCAAAATAAAAAACCCTTGTAAATCAAATACTTACAAGGGTTTTTTATTTTTGTGGTACACTTTGCAGTACACTTTTTAGATTTTGCTCTTGCTTTTCAAATTCAAATTCTGAGGTGTTTCGTTTTCCCCTGATGTAACCTAAAGCACTTCCAAACTTTCACATTCATATTTCTTTAGCAACAAGTAAACTCATTTCTGGTCTATAATTTTCCTCTCAAATTTTTCTACCCTACGATTGCACTACTATTGAATTAAATCAAAAATTTATAGTCCAGAAATTCGTCTAATCGCAATAACCACTCACATATTAATTCCTGCTACTTTTTATGTTCACATTTCCATATATTTGGACATACCGAATATCAATTTATAGTAATAGGAAAAATGGCAAAACAGAAAAAAGAACAAAAGGAAATTCCAATTGAAGTTGCACTCTGGGAATCCGCAAACAAACTGCGTGGAAGTGTTGAGCCTTCCGAATACAAACACATAGTTCTCGGACTCATATTCCTAAAATTTGCGAGCGATAAGTTTGAAGAACACCGGCAAACCCTAATTGCAAAAGGTCAGGAGAAGTATATTGAAATGGCTGAGTTTTACAACCAAAGCAATGTGTTCTTCTTAGACGAAATTAGTCGCTGGAGCTATATCATTAAAAACTCAAAGCAGAACGATATTGCTTAAAATCAGCAGCACATAAAACCGGCTTGAATTTCAGACTTTCTTTTATAACTTACAGTATCAATTATTTTTTATGGGCTCATCATCCAATTCATTTGAAACTAACTTTCTTCTAAAGAAAAACTTCGAGATTGTTTCTATTTTTTTAGATTATTCCAATTGGACAACAGCCTTGAAACAAGTGTTCGCAATGGTTGGCGAACATGTAAAAGTTGATCGAATTTATTTTTTCGAGTTTCATACGGATCCTGCAACTCAGGAAGATTTAACCAGTCAAAGATTTGAGTGGGTAAAGAATGGAATTGAACCAATGATAGACAATCCCGATTTACAAAACCTGCCAGTTGAAATAGCGGCTGATTTCATGAGGCCGTTAAAAGACAATAAGCCTTTCGAGGCAATAGTCCGATTAATGCCTGAGGGAAATACCAAAGAGATTTTATCCAGCCAAGATATTCTTTCTATTCTTGTGTTGCCCATTTGGATTGAGGGTAAAATGTATGGCTTTATTGGTTTTGATGATTGTACGAATGAGCGTGGATGGAAAGAGGAGGAGCTTCATTTCCTTCAGAGCATCACATCAAACTTGTCATCAGCTATTTCGAGAAGAAACGCAATGTTGGAAGTGGAAAAAAAAGCCAAGGAACTTATCCGCATCAATCAGGAGCTGGAACAATTTGCATACGTTGCATCACATGATTTACAGGAACCACTGAGGATGATTAGTGAATTTCTTAAACTTTTTGAAAAGAAATATGCAGATACTGTTGATGAAAAAGGCAAGACATATATTCGGTATGCTGTAGAGGGCTCCGTGCGTATGAAAAAAATCATTTTGGATTTACTCGAATTTTCAAGAGTGGGAAAAACTAAAATTGCAATGGAAGAAGTAGATCTAGAAGAGTTGTTCAATAGTCTGAAGTTGCTTTATATAAATAAAATAGAATCGCGAAACGCTGAAGTTAAACTGATTAATTCCATAAAAATACTCACGTGGAAATCCCCTTTGGAGCAGGTTTTGATGAATTTACTTGACAATGCACTCAAATACGCTAAGCCTGAAGTCCAACCCAAAATTGAGTTGCGAATGGAGGAGGAAGAAGATCAATGGTTGTTTCACTTTTCTGATAATGGTATCGGTATACCTCCGCAATATTTTGACCGTATTTTTGTCATTTTCCAGCGTTTGCATACCAAAGAGGAATATGAGGGATCGGGTATGGGCTTGGCAATAACGAAAAAAATCATTGAGAATATAGGTGGGCGTATTTGGTTGGAATCAGAACATCAAGTGGGAACTACTTTTCATTTCAGTTTACCCAAATTAATTACTCGTTAAAAACTAGTGGAATTATGGTAAAGCCTATTTCTATATTAATGGTGGAAGATAATCATGGTGATGTACTGCTTACAGAAGAAACATTGTATGATGGAAAGATTTCTAACGTTCTGAATTCGGTTAGCCATGGTGAAGCTGCGATTGAATATCTGGAAGATGCCAAGCAAGGCAAGCACACTTTGCCAGATTTAATACTCATGGATATTAATTTGCCCCGATTGAACGGACATGAAGTGATTTCCTATATTCGAAAAGACGAAGCCTTGAAGGATACACCGATTTTCATTGTTTCATCCTCTCGCGCACCGGCAGATTTGGAAAAGTCAAGGCCGTTTGTACAACATTACCTTGTTAAGCCCATGGATCTTATGGAATTCGAAAAGGGTATTCGTAAAATTGAACAATTCTCTTTCAGCATAATGAGAACTGAAAAATAAATTAGAGATGTTTAATTTTTATATCTGAAAATGTAATTTGAAATGACTGTAACAAATAAAATAATTTACTTTCTCCTTTGGCTTATTTTAAGCAATGTAAATAATTTGCATGCTCAACAAATCGGACCCATACAATTAGACAGGCCTGATCAAACAGAAACACCAGCTATCGTTCCTGTGGGATACATACAAGCTGAAAATGGTTTTTTAATGGAAAATTCGGATAAGGAAAACAGGGCTTTCACTTATCCCTCTTGCTTGTGGAAGTATGGTATCAATGAACGCATGGAACTGAGGGTAATAACAGAAATCGCAGAAATACAAAACAAGACAAATAAAAACAGTGTGGTTGGGCTAATGCCTGTTACCATTGGCTTTAAAGCCAATTTATGGAAAGAAAAAGGAATTGTTCCACATACTTCCTTTATTGGTCACCTCACTACTGCAAACGTTAGCACTAAAAACTTAAGAACTACATTTGCAGCCCCTTCTTTTAGATTTTTGATGGCTCATAACATTACTCCTGCATTTTCCATTTCATACAATTTGGGTGCTGAATGGAATGGAGAAACTGCTGAAGAGAGCTATCTGTATACTTTTGCTACGGGGTTATCAATTACCAATAGATTAGGCATGTATGCTGAGTTATATGGCTTCGCGCCGCGATCTTCTTTAGCCTGGCACGGTTTTGATGGCGGCTTTACTTATTTGATCAACAATAACATCATGATTGATCTTTCGGGTGGATTTGGTGTAACTGAAAATGCACCTGATAATTATGTTGCATTTGGTTTTTCCTATCGATTCAACTTGATGTAGCTAAATTTAGGTACTTTGATAAATATTCTGTAAAATCTGTATAAAAATCAATGTCTATTGTGTTGAAGTCAATCTTTCGTTTTCTATAAGTTTGAAATTCTTTTAGTCTGCGCAGTGTATTCTTATAAACTTGGATGGTTGCCTTGCTATATGGTTTTCCTGAAATTGGTTGGACACGACCACCAATGATACTTTGGTTAATTATATTTTCAAAAAATGGTAAAAAGGTTTTTAATTTATCCTCTGGCAGCTCAATCTTCTTCAGTTCCTTATCCAAAATTGTCTTAAATGTCTCTGGGGATGGAACTTGGTGTTTGTTATCATTCAAATACTTGCGGTAAAGAGACTGAATTTCAGAGGTTAGACGGTTTAATCTTTCATTAAACTCAGGATGTTCTATAAAGGATTTTTTTGCCCGTTGAGATTCTGTGTTCCAGTGTTTTGGTTGTATGCTTTCACCAATTTAGAACTTTACTCTTTTACCTACATAATGAATTCTTGCAAAAATAGAGGTGCTTGAATCCACATCTGGTCGTGTTAGATAAAATGATACTCTCATTTACAGTCTGGGTTTATTAATACGAAGGTAAATAAATTGTATATGTGGTACACTTTGCGGTACACATTTTATTTTCTTCTCTTTTTCTTCTTTATTCTAAATTTACTTTAAAGTCAATAATATCAATGCTTTTGGAGTAAAATGAAGTAAATAATGATAAAGATAAGTCAAGTAAGTTATAGTCCCGTCCGGTCCGCAAAAAAAGAGGCTGTCTACATTAGACATCCTCTTTTTTTATATTCAACATCCCGTTCCGCAGACATTGGGGGATTTTTGAGTTTATCCTCACATAGCCTCCATTTTAAAGGTCATGCTTTCTATTACTTTTAGCAAGGCCTCTACGGTGTCTAATGACGTTAGACAAGGTACTCCATTTTCCACACTAGTTCTTCTGATTTGAAATCCGTCGTTTTCTGTTTTCTTACCCCTCGAAAGCGTATTTACTACATATTGTACATCTCCTCTTTGTATTTTTTCCAGGATATTTTTTTCTTGTCCACCTTCCGCTATTTTGAATACGACTTCAGCACTTACCCCTTCTTGCTCAAATGCTTCAGCTGTTCCTTTTGTTGCCAGTACTCTGAATCCTATTTCAGCAAACCTTTCTGCTATTTTTGCCGCTTCAATTTTGTGTTTGTCTGCTACTGTAAACAAGATGGTGCCATGCAAAGGAACCTTTCTTCCCGCTGCAATCAATCCTTTGTAGAGTGCTTTTTCCAAGGTGTTGTCTTTTCCCATCACCTCTCCGGTTGATTTCATTTCCGGTCCAAGACTGATGTCTACTTTAGTAAGCTTACTGAATGAAAATACTGGAACCTTTACAAATATGCCTTCCTTTTCAGGAATCAAACCGTTTTGATAGCCTAGCTCAGTTAATTTTTTTCCAAGTATTACTTTAGTGGCGAGGTTGGCCATCGGTACATCTGTTATTTTAGACAAGAAAGGAACTGTTCGCGAAGATCTCGGATTTACTTCAATAACATACACTTCACCGTTATACAATACATATTGAATATTCATCAGTCCAATCACCTTCAATCCTTTAGCCAAACGTTCTGTATAATCTATTAGTTTGAGTTTATGTTCAGGATAAATATGTTGCGGAGGATATACAGCTATGGAATCACCTGAATGCACACCAGCTCTTTCAATGTGTTCCATTATTCCCGGAATGACTACGGTTTCTCCGTCAGATATAGCATCAACTTCTACTTCCTTTCCGGTTAGATACTTATCAATCAAAATAGGATGTTCGGCATTGTCTATCACAGCATGATCCATGTAATAAGCCAGCTCCTCGTCATCATACACAATTTCCATCGCCCTTCCTCCCAACACATAACTGGGGCGTACCAATACCGGGAAACCAATTTCATTGGCAATTTTTATAGCATCTTCTTTGGTAAAACAAGTCTTACCCAAAGGTTGAGGAATACCCAAGGTTTGCAAGGCAGCTTCAAATTTATTTCTGTTTTCTGCTCGGTCTAAATCTTCCAAAGATGTACCTAAAATTTTAACGCCATGAACTGCCAGTTTGTCTGCCAGATTAATCGCTGTTTGTCCGCCAAACTGCACTATTACACCCATAGGTTTTTCCAGTTCAATTATATTCATCACATCTTCTTCAGTCAATGGCTCAAAGTACAATTTATCAGAAATGGAAAAGTCGGTTGATACTGTTTCTGGATTGTTATTGATGATGATGGCTTCGTAACCCATTTCCTTTATAGCCCAAACAGAATGTACAGTGGCATAATCAAACTCAACGCCCTGTCCGATTCTAATTGGTCCTGAGCCAAGTACAATTACTTTCTCTTTGTTTGAGGGGATGCTTTCATTCTCTTCTTCATAAGTACCATAGAAATAAGGCGTTTCAGATTCAAACTCTGCCGCACAAGTATCTACCATTTTGTACACCGGCATGATTCCGTTTTCTTTTCTGAAACTGAAAACCTCCCTATGATTTGTTTCCCAAAGATGTGCAATGTTGATGTCAGAAAATCCGAGTCTTTTAGCTTCAAGTAATATTTCCTTATTGAATTTGTTCGCAGCTATTGTATTTTCGAAATCAACCAGTTTTTTGAGTTTCCAGATGAAGAATTTATCTATCATACTCCATTTTGCAATCGTTTCCCAATCGTATCCTCTGCGTAATGCTTCACCTATGATGAAGAGTCTTTCATCATCACATACTTTTATTCTGCGTTCAATTTCTTCCTCAGTTAAATTTTGTGCTTGTTTGGTTTTCAATCCCAAATGTTGAATGCCTAATTCCAGAGAACGAATTGCTTTCATCAATGCCTCCTCAAAATTTCTGCCGATGGCCATTACCTCTCCGGTAGCTTTCATTTGGGTAGAAAGTCTTCTGTCTGCTTTTTCAAATTTATCAAACGGGAATCTTGGAATTTTTGCAACCACGTAATCCAAGGCCGGTTCAAAACAAGCGTAGGTTTTTCCAGTTACAGGATTCAGCATTTCATCTAATGTTAAACCAACCGCAATTTTTGCAGCTAGTTTTGCGATGGGATATCCTGTTGCCTTACTTGCCAATGCGGAGGAACGAGACACCCTCGGATTTACTTCAATGATGTAATAATGGAAAGAGTGGGGGTCGAGTGCCAGCTGAACATTGCAGCCGCCTTCAATTCCAAGGGCTCTTATGATTTTTAGCGATGCATTGCGCAACATTTGATATTCCCGATCTGAAAGCGTTTGTGAAGGTGCCACTACGATGGAATCGCCTGTATGCACACCAACTGCATCTATATTTTCCATGTTGCAAACCACAATAGCATTGTCATTTGCATCGCGCATTACTTCGTATTCGATTTCTTTAAAACCTGCAATGGATCTTTCAATCAGACATTGTGTAACCGGACTATACTTCAATCCGTTGGCCGCAATTTCTTTCAATTCGGTTTCGTTGGAAGCAATACCACCACCTGTTCCTCCTAGTGTAAAGGCTGGCCTAACAATAACTGGGTAACCTATTTCAGCTGCAAAGTTTAAGGCAGCTTCAACATCGTTTACAATTTCCGACTCTGGAACGGGCTCATTAAGTTCTCTCATCAACGTACGAAACAAATCTCTGTCTTCCGCTTGGTTGATAGCTGATAATTTAGTGCCAAGTACCTCCACATTGTATTCATCCAGAATGCCTGATTTTTGAAGCTCTACGGCCATGTTTAGTCCGGTTTGTCCGCCCAGGGTTGGTAACAATGCGTCCGGTTTTTCTTTTCTGATGATATGACTTACAAAAGGAAGCGAAATCGGTTCTATATAAACTTTATCTGCGATTTCCTTATCCGTCATAATCGTAGCCGGATTGGAATTGATGAGTATTACCCTGTATCCTTCTTCTTTCAAGGCAAGACAAGCTTGTGTTCCAGCATAATCAAACTCCGCTGCTTGTCCAATAATAATAGGTCCGCTTCCGATAACCAAGATGGTATTTATGTCGTTTCTTTTCATGGTGTTTTTATTAATTCAAAAGTCAAAATTCAAAAGTCAAAATTCAAAAGTCAAAAGCATTTTTTTTACCTCACCCCCAACCCCTCTCCCAAGGGAGAGGGGAGCATTGAAAAACTACTTCTCACTTTTTTTACTTTTTAATTTTCATTTCTTACTTTTTATTTTCCTGCATCATCTCTAAAAACTCATCAAAGAGATAATTGGCGTCTTCGGGTCCGGGACTTGCTTCTGGGTGATATTGCACAGAGAAGCAAGGGTATTTTTTATGTCTGAAACCTTCATTTGTTTTATCGTTCAAGGCGATGTGTGTTTCTTCAAGATCCGTCTTTTGCAAAGTCTCCTGATCAACTGCATAACCATGATTTTGAGAGGTGATGGCTACTTTGTTGGTTCTAAGATCTAGTACCGGATGGTTCCCGCCTCGGTGTCCGAATTTTAGTTTGAATGTTTTTGCACCGCAAGCCAAACCGATAAGTTGATGACCCAAACAAATTCCAAAAATGGGAACTTTTCCAAGTAATCCCTGAATCATATCTTTTGCTCCTGCTACATCCTGCGGATCACCGGGACCGTTAGAGAGCATTATACCATCCGGATTCATCATTAATATTTGATCGGCTGAAGTGTTCTGTGAAACAACAGTAATATCACAATCTCTTCGGGAGAGTTCTCTTATAATACCTAGTTTAGAGCCGTAATCAACCAACACTACTTTAAATCCTCTTCCCGGACTTGCATAAGCAGTTTTGGTAGAAACTTGTTCCACCTGATTTGTTGGTAAAGGATTGTTTTTTAATTCGTCAATAACAGCTGCATCATTTCTTTCCGCATCAACAATTTTTCCTTTTATAACACCGTAATTGCGAATGATGCGGGTTAGTTTTCGTGTGTCGATTCCAGAAATACCTGATAATTTTCTCTTCTGAAAAAATTCATCAACCGGCATTTGGCTTCTGAAGTTGGAAGGAAAATCTGCAATTTCTTTAACAATCAGTCCTTTGATGGCAGGTTCCATAGATTCGTAATCATCCCGATTAATACCATAGTTTCCGATGAGCGGATAAGTCATACAAACGATTTGTCCGCAGTAGGAGGGGTCTGAAATCAGCTCCTGATAGCCAGTCATTCCGGTGTTAAATACAACTTCACCTTCAATTTCCTGATTGAAACCAAAACCTTCACCATAAAAAACTTCGCCGGATGCTAAAACCAATTTCTTCTTCATTGAATATCTTTTATCTTTTGTAAACAATTTTTCCGTCAACCAAAGTCATTTCAGGCCATCCATAACAAAGCCATCCGTTGAAAGGAGTATTTTTCCCCTTTGAAACAAAGCTGTTGCTATCTACTTTTTCAGGTGCATCTAAGTTGATGACAGTAAGGTCTGCAGCGTATCCTACTTTTACTTTTCCAATGCCATTAAGTTTGAAAACTTCGGCGGGTTTGATGGTCATCCAGTCTATCAATTGTTTTAACGACCATTTGCCGGTTTTTACAAACTTGGTGTACAACACTGGGAATGCCGTTTCAAAACCAACAATGCCGAAAGGGGAGTCGTACATTCCTTTTGCTTTTTCATCGGTGGTATGAGGAGCATGATCTGTGGCAATACAATCAATCACACCATCTTCCAATCCTTTAATCAAAGCCATTTGATCTTCTATTGAACGGAGTGGGGGATTCATTTTATAATTGGTGTCAGCAGAAGGAATATCTTCTTCTGTAAGAACCAAGTGATGTGGAGATACTTCTGCAGTTACATTGATGCCTGCTTTTTTGGCGTCAGCAATTACCCTTACGGATTCTTTTGTTGAAACGTGACATACATGATAATGTGCACCTGTAGCTTCAGCTAATAAAATATCTCGTGCAATGTGAACTGATTCGCATACACTTGGAATGCCTTTTAAACCAAGCTCCTGTGCTTTTTTGCCGTCGTGTATACATCCTCCTAAAATCAGTGAATTGTCTTCGCAATGGGCAGCAATAGGTAACTGAATTTTTGCAATTTCCTGCATGGCAGCATACATTACACCTGCTTGTTGCACGCCAACTCCATCATCTGTAAAACCCACTGCACCTTTAGCTTTCAGTGCAGGATAGTCGGTGAGTTTTTCACCTTTTGAATCTTCAGTAATAGCACCATAAGGTCTTACTTTTACCACTGCAGAAGCTTTTATTCTATTTATTAAATCATCGAAACGATCTACTCTGTCTGGAACAGGTTTGGTGTTGGGCATTGGGCAAATGGTAGTGAAACCGCCTTTAGCCGCTGCCATGGAACCGGTTGCGATGGTTTCTTTGTGTTCACCACCCGGTTCGCGAAGATGCACGTGCACATCAATAAAACCTGCACTTACAAACAAGCCACCCGCATCCAAACTATCGCCATCTGTTGTAATTACAGGAGCAATTTCCGTGATGATGCCATCTTCTATTTTGATATCCCTTTCAATTAATGAGCCATGATCATCAAGAATCATAGCGTTTTTTATGGTTAAATTTTCTTTCATTACTTGATTGATCATTTTATTTTTCCGTGAAATTGTAGCCTCTGCTTTCCAGTACATCTTTCAAAATTGCCATTCGGGCATATACGCCATTTTCCATTTGTTTGAAAATTCTGGAACGTTCGCACTCCACCAAATCTGAATCTATTTCTACTCCTCTGTTAATTGGTGCAGGATGCATGATGATAGCATTTGCTTTCATGTTTTTTTCTCTTTCTTTTGTTAATCCATATTTTGGTAGATATTCGTCTGTGGTAAAGATTGATTTTTGGTCATGTCTCTCGTGTTGAATGCGTAATAGCATCAGCACATCAACGGCACCTATTAAATCATCTAGTTGCTGAAAAGTACCATTATTAATTGTGTCATTATCGAACCAGGTTTCTGGTCCGGAGAAACTAACTTTAGCGCCCAATTTTTCTAATGCTTCAGCGTTGGAGTGGGCAACTCTGCTGTGTTTGACATCTCCCACAATACCTACATGCAGTCCTTCAAATTTTCTAAACTCTTGTTTGATGGTCATAAGATCCAGCATCGATTGCGATGGATGATTCCCTGTACCGTCTCCTCCGTTAATCAAACCAATATCAATTCCTTTCAATTCATCAAAGTACCTGTCCTTTTTATGTCTGATTACTACAAGATCTAGTCCGATGGATTTCATCGTTTTTACGGTATCGTATAATGTTTCTCCCTTGTTGACCGAACTGTGTGATACATCGAAGGGAATTACCTGTAAACCCAATTTTCGTTGGGCTACCTCAAAACTTGTTTTGGTTCTGGTGCTGTCTTCAAAAAACAAATTCGACACAAAAACATCCTTGTCTAAAGCCATGGTTTTGCCTTCAGCAAATGAAATGGCATCAACAAGGAGCTTGTTTATTTTTTCTGTTGATGTTTCAGCTATTGTTAGCATTTTCGAAAATTTTGGGCAAAAAAAAACGAAATCAAAATGACTTCGTTTTAAAAATATTTCCTGTGGGCTTTTTTAGAGCCTGAATAATGATCAATGAATGGTGTATTTTTTTTCATTGGGTGCGAAAATAGTACATTTTATCTTACACCCCATTACCTTACTCTTATTTTTTCTACATTTTATTCAACATAGCCGAAAAGGTTCTTTTGTTAAAGAAAAAGCGTTTTATTTTCAGAAATCTCTAATTCTCAGGACGTTGTGTCACTTTGCTTTAGAACTTACCGCTTGATTATTCTTTAACGGCAAATAGTAAATAGAAAAGAGGGAATTGCCCCAAATACAAAGGTCTAATTAAAGTAAGTGTGAGATTAGCCTTTTGATTTCAGAAAAATTTCGGTCATCATGCATCGTATACTTCCTCCGCCTAGGGTTTCAATGGTGGGGATATTTGCAGTAAGGATTTGAGCATAAAGACTGATTTTTTCTTTTTGTGCTGTATGAAGACTATTGAAGGCTGTATCCGACATCACGAGAAATAAATTGTTGTTCCTGTCCCTAACCGATAACATGTTTCCTGCAAACGACTTCATCTGTTCCATGGAAATTTCAATGATTTCCAAATCATTCTTTTGGAGCGTATCAACCACTTTGTTTCTTTCTTCAACAGATGGAATACATTCCAGGCATACGATGGCAAAATGCGCACTGATGTTCATTGCTACATTACAGTGGTAAATTTCTTTTTGCTGATCATCAAATGCACTGAAAAATATCGGAGCGTAGGATAAGTATTCACAAAGTTCCAAAAACAGCTGTTTATTTGTTCTTGGTGAGGAGCAGGCAAAGGCAGTTTTATGTTTATGGTCAAAAACAATGCTTCCCGTTCCTTCCAAAAACATTTCTTTGTCTTCCCAAACCGACAAGTCTATAATTTTGGAAACATCAAATTGATTTTTAAGCATTTCAATAATATCCAATCTTCTTTCCTGCCTGCGGCTGTTGGCAAACATCGGATAAAGAATGATGGTTCCGTCACTGTGAGTTGAAATCCAGTTGTTGGGAAAAATAGCATCGGGTTTTATGGGAAGGGGAGTATCATCAATAATGATAGTATCGATTCCATTTTGTAAAAGGGTATCTGCAAAATGATTGAATTCTGCGAGTGCAAGTTTTGATACGTCCGAAAGGTTATTCTCGTTACTGCATTTTTGAAAACTATTCGAGCTTGCCGTTTCCTCATTAAATCCGAAGTTAGCAGGACGAATCAATAATATCGATGATGCGCATTGAACAGCATTCTTATTCATGAATACTTGAAAATTATGGTAAGAAACAATTGCAATTACTCTAGACCAATTTGAATCATCAAACAAAACAACAAATAACTTAGTGTCATTTTTTTTGGGATTGCAATGTTTCCTGAATGTCTTTAAGCTGTTTACTCATCTCGCGAGTAAATGCTTTATATTGATCAATTTCTGCTTTGAGGTCTTTGATGCTTTCAAGCATTACAGGAATTAGGCCAATATAATTTACGCTTAATGTGCCTTTATCATCAGTGGAAACCAGTTCAGGATATATTTTTTGTAACTCTTGAGCCAGCACTCCGTATTGTAAGTTTTGGTCTCTTTTTTCATCTATCCAATTGTAGGAGTATCCTTTAATTTGTAAAACATTTTTTAAGGTAGAACCTAAAGGATGGATGTTTGTTTTAAGACGGGCATCACTGCTTTGAGTGAGCGTACCCAATAAAACAGCATTTCCATTTCCTCTGATGCTTAATATGTCTCCAACGGTATTGCACCAGATATTGAATTTGTCATTGGCTACGCTGGTGGCATCATTGTATGCTGCAATATCCCAGTACCTGTTGGTAGCGGCCGTATTCGTATTTCTCATATTGATACGACTGTAATCATTTCCGGATTGAACAATAACAAGTTGTGGTGCATTGATACCTGATTTTATTTCAAATTGACCAATAGTAGGACTTACATTGCCAATACCAATTTTACCGTTTTGTAAGACGGTCATGGCATTACTTCTTGCATTATCGGCTGTACCATTACCTATTTCAAAAATACGGTTGAGCGAATTTCTGACTGTGGCACTGGCCGCGTTGGTGCTGTCGTTGTAAATCCCAACTACAGTACCTGCATACGATTTGGATTTTGTTTCGCTTCCCAACGCAGTTGAGAAC
>Ga0315905_10001902_pt1 | contig 22160 bp, 20 predicted proteins | sample LakEriMetagenome_5_FD_203522 | JGI IMG/M metagenome (GOLD analysis project Ga0315905, IMG submission 203522) | Freshwater fungal communities from buoy surface, Lake Erie, Ohio, United States - Buoy 4 MA121 | ecosystem: Environmental > Aquatic > Freshwater > Lake | place: USA: Lake Erie, Ohio...
ATTCACGCATTGTTTTCTGAGTAGGAGTTTTTAGCTTTGCTTCTTTCTATTTTTACCTAATCTTGCTCATACTCTAGTCTTGCCAGTACTCCATCAGAACACTTTTCAGACATCCTCTAAGATGAAAGCCTGTTTTTGCTCTCTGCATAAAGCTTTTACCATAATGAGAATTGCTGGTTCAATTCACCCAAATCAACGGTTAAAACAGAGTGAGCTTACGGACTGTCGCTGAGCGGTGCGCCAGGGGAATTTTTAAACCCACGAAAAACAAGGCCAAACTGGTAAGCTGGGAAAAATTCGTGATCAATCAGGACTTATGCAATGAGTAGTGACACCATTTTTGGCAAAATTATTCGCCGCGAAATCCCCGCCGACATTGTTTATGAAGATGATCTCTGTTTGGCTTTTCGGGATGTGAATCCCCAAGCCCCGGTTCATGTGTTGTTGATCCCCAAAAAAGCCATTCCCAAATTATCTGCTGCCACCTCTGAAGATCACGCCCTATTAGGACATTTGTCACTCAAGGCTAAGCAGGTCGCGTCAGAGTTGGGCATTGGGGAAAATTTTCGCTTAGTGATTAATAACGGTGAGGAAGTTGGCCAGACTGTTTTTCATCTTCACTTACATATTCTTGGAGATCGCCCCTTTAGTTGGCCCCCTGGTTGATGGTTGATTTTGGGGAGTGGGCTATGATAAAAGGACGTTTTCTTTACAATTCTTAACATTATGCAGTCCGTTCCGTTGAAAACCGCCGAGTCAATTTCAGGTAATTACTGGCAGTGGCAGGGGCACAAAATTTACTACGTCCAAGCAGGAAATCCCCAGCCCGATCGCCCGGCATTGTTACTGGTTCACGGTTTTGGTGCTTCAACGGATCATTGGCGCAAAAATATCGAGGGGTTACAGGGGGATTTTCAAGTCTGGGCAATTGATTTGCTGGGTTTCGGGCGATCAAAAAAACCCGCGCTTCAATACAGCGGCCAACTTTGGCAACAACAACTTCAGGATTTTATTGCCCAGGTGATTGGCCAAAAAACCGTTGTAGCGGGGAATTCCTTGGGGGGTTATGCGTCGTTGTGTGTGGCGGCGAATGATCCGGAGGGAGTGAGTGGGGTTATTTTGCTCAACAGTGCCGGCCCCTTTGGGGATCATGTCGGGCCAACGTTGACCAATCCGGTGCAGAAACTGATCAAAAATGTGATGTTACAGCCCCTGCCCAGTTATTTGCTATTTCAATTTGTGCGCCGCCGCAAAAATATCCGTAAAACCCTCGAAAAAGTTTACGTCGATAAAACCGCTGTCACCGATCGCCTGGTGGAAGAAATTTATCAGCCTTCCTGCGATGCCGGTGCGCCCCAGGTGTTTGCCTCGGTGTTCAAGTCTCCCCAGGGAGAAACCGTTGATCAACTGTTGAGCCAGTTGCAATCCCCCCTCATGGCCATCTGGGGAGAAGGCGATCCCTGGATGAATGTGCGGGAACGCAGCACTAAATTTCATCAGTATTATCCCCAACTGACGGAGCATTTTTTGGGGGCTGGTCATTGTCCCCACGATGAAGATCCCCAGCAAGTTAACGACTTAATTCGGGATTGGGTTTTGGCCCGTTGCTTAGCAAAGCCTCTCAATGAGTTTTAAACCCTAAAACCAGTCTAGCCAACAGGTTGTAATTCCCGACCATAGGCACCGACTTCGCTACAGACTTCATAAACATTGGTGACCGGGGGCGCATTAAATAAAGGCCCCATTTCTTCCAAAATTTTACGGTGAACGTCGGTTTGGTTCGCTTCCATATCTTCCAGAGTTTTCCACAGAATAACGGCAATACCTTCTTCCGAATTGGGTTTACGCAACAAAAACGCCCCTTTAAAACCGTCTTTATAGGTGGAAATCGCTTTTTCGTAGAGGCGCTGGGCATCGGCAAAACGACCGGGCTTAAATTCGGCGAGCGCCACGTAGGCGTGTTTGTGTTGTAGGCAATCAAAAAATTCAGCAGACATGGCCATATCCTCCGGCACTCAAGGGGCATTTAATTTACTTATACGTCCCCTGCTTTTACCAAAGCAACCTTTAATAATCTTTCTTAACCTCTGGGGCAAAAAGCTGATGGTTCAAGACCCCGACAAAATTTGTTTGAGACTCGCGGCTAAGGTCGGATATTGAAATTTAAAGGTCGTGGTTGCGATCGCCTGGGGTAAAACCTGTTGACCTTCTAGCACCAATTTAGCTGCTTCCCCCAGCAATAATTCCAACGCTAAATCCGGCACGGGTAACCAAGAAGGACGACTCAGCACTTGCCCCAGGGTTTGACAAAAGTCCTTCATCCGCACAGGCTCCGGTGCAGTAGCATTGTAGGTTCCTTGCACCGTGGTTTCCGTTAAGGCAAAGTCAATCAAACGGACTAAATCGACCCGGTCAATCCAAGAAAACCATTGCTCCCCATTGCCCAATGGCCCCCCGGCAAACAATTTAAAGGGTGGCAACATTTTTCCTAAGGCCCCGCCATCCGCCCCTAAAACAATGCCGATGCGCAGAATAACGAGGCGGGTTCCAAAATCTTGCACGGGTTTGGCCGCCGCTTCCCAGGCTTGACAAACTTCGGCCAGAAAATCATTGCCAACAGCACTCGTTTCTGTAAAGGTTTCAGTTTCGCTAGTGCCGTAGTAACCGATCGCCGACCCGGAAATCATTACTTGGGGTTTTTGAGACGCTTTGGCGATTGCCTCCACCAATTTTTCGGTTCCGACCTTGCGGCTGTTTAAAATGGCTTCTTTATATTGGGGTGTCCAGCGTTCCGAAATCGGTTCCCCGGCTAAATTAATCACCGCATCCTGCCCATCGATCTGATCCTGCCAGGCTCCACTTGCCGTTGCATCATAGGCGATCGCCGTCAGATTGGGAAAGGCTGAGGCCGGAAACAGGCGATCGGCTCTAGCGGGATCACGCACCAACAGCGTTAATTGATGACCCGCTTGGTGAAGATGGGGAACGAGTTGATGCCCCACAAAGCCCGTGGCCCCGGTTAAGATAATTTTCATAAAAAACAGCCCCTCCCACGCTCAAGCGCAACACAAACTTTCCAATCTTAACGGAGTTTAGACGAGGAAGATACGTCAAGCAGAGAGCTGTTGCAGATTCTCTAATTCTGCTAAATCCGTCAGAGTGTTCTGAGCCTCCACTTCATCCACAATGCTAATGGCAAACCCCACATGGACAATGACGTAATCACCGGGTTGCACCTCCGGCACATAGGCCAGGCTCACCGTTTTGACAATACCGCCAAAACTAACCTTCCCCGCCAGCAACAACGGATCAGGGTTGGGAATCAGACTCACTACTTTACCTGGCATGGCTAAACACATAATTTACAGTTCTCCCTGACAAAACCACTCGCCTTATTCCAAGGGTAGCTTTTCCTGGATTAAGGGGCACAGCCACAGCTAGGATGACCAAATCGACTCCCCAGTACAAGTTATGTTACGAACTATGAATAAATGTAATGTTTCGATCAGAGGATCTTGGCAGGAATAACAAAAAACCATGTCAAAAACAAACGTAGTGATTTTGCCCAAATATTAAGGGATCAAGCAATAATAACTTGATCCCCGGCTGTTTTTTATGGTTAGGGTCTTTATAAAGGCGACCCTTTATTAATTTCATGAATCTATTATTTCCGAATATTTCGCAAAAGCTACAATCCTTAATATTTTTTTTATATTTCGTTCTCTATCGTTTTGTTAAGTTGTGTCAATCACACGGGGGGTGATGCAGGGTGACCCCCAGTTGTTGGGAAATCCAGACTTCAAAATTTCTAATGGACCAGGGGTGGGGGGTTTGGCCGGGTAAAACCATCGGCTCCACCAAAATGGTAAACATCCCTAAACGATTGCCGGCTAGGACATCGGTAAAGAGTCGATCGCCCACCATAGCCACGGATTCTACGGGCAGTTGCATTTCGGCGATCGCCTGACGGAGTTTACGGCGGGAGGGTTTAGCTGCACCAAACAGAAAGGGTAAGTCTAAATCCTGGGCAATACCCCCAATGCGAGTTTCGCTGAGATTATTGCTGACTAACCAAATGGGCATCCGATCCCGCACTTGGCCGATCCATTGCCGCAGTTCCGTGGACACCCCGTTACTTTTGAAAGGCACTAGGGTTTCATCCACATCCAACACCAAGCCTTGCAATTGATGGTGATCGAGGAGGTCTGCCGATAAGTCCACAATGGTTTTTCCCAACACCAAGTCGGGTTGTAATAATTTGGCACGGGTCATAAGCGGGGTTTAGAAATTAGGTACGTTAAATAAAGGGTTTTTGGGGAGAATGGCCCAGATCCAAAAAATTATGGCGTTTGTTGTACCCCAAGATTGAGATAAATAGTGCCATTTTGAATGGTTGGCGTTCCTCCCTCTCCGTGGATTGTCAAAGAGCGTAAATTTTTGAACAACGGCTTCAGAGAGAGTTCTAGCACCCGTAAGACCGGGAGTTGTTTGGCTAAAAAGGGTTCACTGCGCTGCCAGTCCAAATAAAAATACTGGCGATCGGGCAACGTTGTCATTGCTTGGGCGAATTGGGGTTGGTTGGCCAAGGTGGCAGAGGGATTGGACACCAAAACCGTCGAAAGGGCTTCCAGGGAACTAGCCAAGATGACTTTATCTCCCACTTGGCAATGGACGCCCCGCACTTGGGCCTGGAGGCTAGTGGTTTGTTGATTGGCTAGGGTTTTTAGGCTTGTCCAGGCTGTGACCGGCTGATTCTCTACCGTCAAAGCTGAGACTTGGTAACCCTGGGCGATCACCAAGTGATCGAGATGGTCTAGGGCCGGTTGGATTATTTCGGGATCAGGGCCACGGGCGACGAAAATCCAATCTGTGGTCGGGGAAGCCATACGGGGCAGCAAAATTAATTGATAGGCATCATTGACCCAGGCAAAAATATCGTTAGCCAAATCCAATCCCAAGGGCGTTTGCCAATCCTTCACCCATTGCTGCAAGCTTTGCCGTAAGGGACTTTGGGAGGCTAAACCTGTGTTGAGTTGTTGCCATTGTTGGGCTAAATTATCCCCGGAAATCACCAAACCACTATTAGCGGGTAGGGGGACAAGGCTCTGGGGTGAAGTCGTTGCAATTGGCGGAGAGGTTAATGAGTCAGCATGAAGGCCCGTGAAGGCGGTGCGGGCTACTAATCCCTGGGCTTGTAAGGAAAGGGCAACGGTTAAGGTTTGATCAATGGCCCCATTTTCGGGTTGGGATTGTTGACTGAGCCAGGCCGATAATGCCGGAAAATTGGCATAAAATAAGCCGAGTCTGGGGGCGGTTAAACTGGCTAAGGCTGATTGATAGGACGATTGTTGGGTCAGGCTGAGGGAGGGCGCTTGCAAACTATTGAGGGATTGACGCAAAACCTGGGGATGGTTGGCAAAAATGACATAATTTCCCACCACAGCGCTGGCCAATAAGTTGCTATTGGTGACGGAACGCAGGGGACGTTTATAGGTAATTTTGACCCCTTGATATTGATCAAACACTAAATCAGCATCGCCGGCGATCGCCGCTGTGGAATAGGACAATTGCAAAAATTCGCGGCTCAATTCGGGATCTTTGCTGTGGACGACGAGTAAATAACCGGGTTGAGCGCCATTGCTTTGATCGTGGTCATAGTCCAAATCCGTTACTGCTAAACTGACTTCTTCCCCCAGCCAGGGTTTCACCTCACTGCGATAATCCAGCCCCGTTTTGGCCAGCAAACTTTGTTCAAAATCCTGTAATTCTTGGTGCGATCGCCGTCTTCGATTGGGGTTTACCGCTAACTGGGTAAAGGCTTCCAGGCGATCAGGATTAACTAACAACGACACCATAATTGGGGACTGCCCCGGAATTAACGACGCCGTGACGGGAACCCGCTCCACGCCCCCCTGGGCCAACGATAACGGACTACGGGCCAAGGCGATCGCCGTCCCCCACCCAGTTAAGCCCAAAAAAACGATGACCGCGACGATCAATGCCCAAAAAAAAGAACGGGGTTTCACAACTGATTGATACCCTATTGCGACAAATTACTCCCATTATCAGGGTTGGCGGTGGTCTTGTCCGATCTTTTTACTGATTTCCCCCAAAGGTCAAGATGGTTATCCTCATTCCGGCCCTGAACGGATCGCGTCGAAAATCGCTGCTAGATCTCTCGGCGATCGCCGGTTCATTTTTGGTCAGCTTAATTTAAAAACCGAAATCCTAGGACGCAAGCACAGAAGGCGGTTTAGCAAAAATCATCCGACCCGCCGACGTTTGTAAAGCCGACGTAACAATCACCCGCACCGCCGATCCCACATGATCTTTACCTTCCTCAACCACTACCATCGTGCCATCTTCCAAATAACCAATCCCCTGGGACGGCTCCTTGCCCTGCTTAATAATTTTCAAATCCAAGGAATCGCCGGGTAAATAAATCGGTCGCACCGCCTGGGACAGATCATTAACATTCAGGATTTCCACCTTTTGCAAGTTGGCAACCTTACTCAAGTTGTAATCATTGGTTAACAAAGTGCCGTTGATTTCCTGGGCTAAATGGACAAGTTTGGCGTCCACCGTTGCAATATCGTCATAATCCGCCGAATGAATAACAATGCGATCAGGAAAAGAATCCTGAATACTTTGCAAAATATCTAACCCCCGGCGTCCCCTAATCCGTTTTTGATCGTTACTAGCATCGGCGAGTTGTTGCAATTCCGCCAACACAAACTGGGGCACTAGCACTTGGCCTTCAATAAATCCCGTAACCAGTAGGGGTTCAATGCGACCGTCGATAATGCAACTGGTGTCTAAAATTTTGGGGGCGATGGGTTTAAGGGTTCCCTCTGCCAACAACATGGTTTCAATGCTATTGGGATTAATCAAACGCAAAAATGTACGTCCGTGGGTGTCCGCTAGACTAATACCAAGAAAAGCAAAAATAATACTGCCAAAAATTGCCAAGGTCGGCTTTAAAAAAGAAAATTCACCGGGAATGGGTAATAAAAAGATGGGAGCCAACATCAAATTAGCAATCAGCAAACCAACCACCAAACCCGCAGCCCTAGTCAGTAAGGTTTCAATGGGGGTCTGACGAATTCGTTTTTCCAGCCTTCGGTAGGTAGTTTGGGCCACTAAGCCGATCGCCAAGCCGATGATGGACATGAACCCCGCCGCCAACCAGCGGAGAGCTTCAACATTGGAAATTTGTACCATTACCGATTCTGGGAGTAGATCGATACTGTCAAACCCAACCCCCGCAAAGGTGAAAACAAATAATAAGATAATGACGGCGTCTAACATGGTGGCATTGCTTGGCTGATGGGTACCCGATGCAGTTGTGGCGCTGGCGGCAGCGGAATCACTCTGGGACAGACGAAGGGGAATTTTTCCTACCTATCAATGGGGTTGATGGAATGAAAGGCTTTACCCAAATTACATCATTATATCGACTACGCCTGAAAGTGATGCGATACTATACTTAATCAAAGCCGCAGCGTCTAATACCATGAACGAAAATATCGCTTCAACCTCTAGGGATTCTGAGAAAGTCGAAGTTTCTATCCAGCTTGACCCCGATCTGTTAGACCAACTTCAACATCTGACCAATGAACCGACTCGCATTATTGAAACAGCAATTAAGCAATGGCTGCGGGGCGAAAAAGAACGGGATGACGAACTAACTCGTACTCTCCGCCGCAATCCCCCTGTGCCGCCCCGGGGCGAATGGAACGACTAGGGTTTTTAGTCAGCTTAACAACAAACGGTTCGAGGGCAGGCATTGGCCAATCTTAGACTTAAACGCCTTTCATCCTCCCATGGCAGTGTCACCGATTTTTTACACTATGGGACAGCAAATCGATTTGACAGAACAAAGCCAGGGGAGCTTCTTGCTCGATTCGCTGCAATCTCCCGGTATTTCTCAGTTGACGGCGATCGCCCGTCGTATTCGCCGCAATAGCTTGCATTTGCCCAGTATTTGGCAAGAGGCGGTGGACAGCATTGGTACGGCCTTGGGGGTGAGTCGTTGCCTGTTACTGACCCCCGATCCCCAGACCCAACAGCTAGAAATTCAAGCAGAATTTTGCCAGCCTTCAGTTACTCCGTTTACTAGCCCCCTTCGACCGGGGAGCAATGGGCCCTGGCGATCGCTCTTTGATCTCAACCAACCCTTGATGTTGCAGGATGTTCAATTGCAAGGGGAAGATTTGGCCGTCCTTTGGATTTTTCCGACCCTCTATCAAAATCAAGCCAATGGTTATCTCTGTCTCCAACAGGTTTCAGCGGTTCCGATGCCGTGGCCAGAAGAAACTGTTTTACTGCTTCAAGAATTGGCCGAACAAACCGGAATGGCGATCGCCCACGCCACCCTCCATCGGGAATTGAAACAGGACAAAAAAGCCGCTGAAGACGCCTCGCGCCTCAAAAGTGAATTCCTGGCCAGCACTACCCATGAACTCCGTACCCCCCTCAATGGCATCATCGGTTTTTTGCGGCTAATCCTAGATGACATGGCCGATTCCGAAGAAGAAAAACAAGAATTTATCGAAGAAGCTTACCAATCCGCCCTACTGCTTTTAAATTTAATCAACGATATTCTCGACCTCGCCAAAATTGAAGCCGGTAATGTGGATGTCGAACTAGAAGCGGTGGATTTTTTGGAAGTATTGCAGACGATCAAAAACTTTGTCCTTCCCCAAGCCCAGAACAAAGGGTTAACGTTTAACCTCAATTTGCCAAAAATCCAAAGTCCCCTGCTGATCCATGGCAACTATCGTTGGTTGTTGCAGATCATGCTCAACATCGTCGGTAACGCCCTGAAATTCACCCAGGAAGGCAGCATAACCCTAACCGCCGAAATCATCCCCCGTTCGATTATTTGGGAAGATCACGAAAAACCGGGACTCCTCAAAGTTAGCATCGCCGACACCGGCATTGGGGTTTCCTTGGAGCAACAGTCAAAACTGTTTAAAAAATTTGTGCAAATCGATGGTTCCCACTCCCGATCCTATGGCGGTACGGGTTTAGGGTTGGTGATTTCCCAAAAGTTGGTGGAAGCCATGGGGGGAAAAGTGGCCTTTTTTAGCATGGGGGAAGGCCTCGGTTCGACGGTGACGTTCACGGTGTTATTAGACCAAATTCCTACCCTTACGACTTCGGACACCTCGTTGGAATTAGACCACTAGCGCCTTTTGTGCTTTAACCTAGGCTGGCGTTCAGAGCTGGATGGGGAATGGATCGATTTAATGGCGATCGTTAACAAGGCTTCTAAAAGTTGCTACAGTGATTCTTGCCCAAAATAACGATCTTGATTGAATCGTTTTTATCCTCTGCTGATTCCATGGCTAATATTTACACCGCTGAAATTCAACATCAAGGTCAGACCTATACGATTTCTGTGCCTGAAAACAAAACCGTGTTGCAAGCGGCGGATGATCAGGATTTGCAACTACCAACTTCCTGTGGCGCTGGCGTTTGTACTACCTGTGCGGCGTTGATCAAAAAGGGCACAGTTGAACAAAGCGACGGTATGGGCGTCTCTGCGGAACTCCAAGCAGAAGGTTATGCTTTACTGTGTGTGGCTTATCCGCGCTCTGACTTAAAAATTGTCACCGAAAAAGAAGACGAAGTTTATCAACGCCAATTTGGTCAACAAGGCTAAATAGAAAGCACAATATTTCGCTCCCATTACCCCCTGACCCCGCCCCAAGAGGAATTGCTGTGACTGTTCGTGTTCGTATTGCCCCCAGCCCCACTGGTAACCTGCATATTGGGACTGCCCGTACTGCCGTTTTTAATTGGTTGTTTGCTCGCCATGGGGGGGGCACTTTTATCCTGCGGGTGGAGGATACGGATTTAGAACGCTCTAAACCGGAATATACGGAAAATATTCAGTCGGGTCTGCGCTGGTTGGGATTAAATTGGGATGAGGGTCCATTTTTTCAAACGGAACGATTGAGTCATTACCAACGGGCGATTCAGCAATTGTTAGACCAGGGCTTAGCCTATCGCTGTTACTGCACCGCTGAAGAATTGGATCAAATGCGGGAACAACAAAAAGCCCGTAACCAAGCCCCCCGTTATGATAATCGCCACCGTAATTTGAGCCCGGAACAGGAAGCGGCGTTTGTAGCGGAAGGTCGTAAACCCGTGATTCGTTTCCGCATTGATGACGATCGCCAGATTGTTTGGCAGGATCAAATCCGGGGCAATATGGTCTGGCAGGGTAGCGATTTGGGGGGCGATATGGTCATTGCCCGGACGGCGGCCAGCGATCAAGAGGGTTTTGGACAACCGTTATATAACTTGGCGGTGGTGGTGGATGACATTGATATGCAAATTACCCATGTGATTCGGGGGGAGGATCATATTGCCAATACGGCGAAACAAATTTTGCTTTATGAAGCCTTGGGCGCAACGGTACCGATTTTTGCCCACACGCCCCTAATTTTGAACCAAGAGGGCCGAAAATTATCGAAACGGGATGGGGTAACGTCCATTGATGATTTCAAAAATATGGGTTTTCTGCCCCAGGCGATCGCCAATTATATGAGTTTATTAGGCTGGACACCGCCGGATTCTACCCAGGAAATTTTTAGTCTGAGTGAAGCGGGCCAGGTATTTAGCTTGGATCGGGTTAATAAAGCGGGGGCAAAGTTTGATTGGCAGAAGTTGGATTGGATTAATAGTCAGTATCTCCATGCCCTCCCCGCGCCGGAATTAGTGCCGTTATTACTCCCCCATTTAGAAACGGCTGGGTTTGCGGTTGACCTGGAAGCAGATCAAGCTTGGTTGGAAGGGCTAGCGAATTTGATTGGCCCCAGTTTGACCCGTCTGACCGATGCAGCCAAAGAAAGTGAGTTACTATTCGGCGATCGCCTGACTTTAAAAGAAGATGGGCAAACTCAATTGGCGATCGAAGGAGCGACGGCGGTACTAGAAGCAGTGTTGCAATTTAGTCAAGCCACCCCAGACCTAAGCGTTGAAACCGCTAAAACCCAAATTAACCAACTTACTAAAGACTTGGGGCTGAAAAAAGGCGTGGTCATGAAATCCCTACGAGCCGGTTTAATGGGCACGGTACAGGGGCCAGACTTATTACAATCCTGGATCTTACTCCATCAAAAAGGCTGGGATTGTAGTCGTTTACAGCAGGTATTGGCGACGGTTCAGGGCTGAGAAAAATATGAGTTGATGAGGATGGACAACAAAAAATATCCCCAAAAGATAAGCGGCAGGCCGAAAACCTACCGCTTTTTAGCTGTCTCCAGCACTGACTTAGTTGACATCAGGGACTAGAAACAGACATTAATTCCCTAGGACTTAATCGTCGCTAGCTGCACCGTTTGAGCCAGAGCCCGAAGAGCTGCCATTTTGCTGCCGCCCCCCGAAGCGTCTGTTTTGAGTCCGGCTAGCAGAGCGAAATTGACGAGCATAAGCACGATTACGTTCAGCTTTTTCTTTCTTTAAATTGCGACGTTTTGCCACCGTTTGTTCCTCTTGAAGATAGTTTATTAGAGCAGGCTGTTTCCCATCATGTTTAGGGTGCTTTGCCAGTAAGGTTTAACCGTTGAGGCTAAGCTGGCATCCAAAAAGATAAGACAGACGATAAAAAATACTCTCCTGTCGATCTTAACACGGACAATGCTAGCTCCTGATTGGGCGGTTTTGAGTAAAAAAAATATACTGCCCCCAGAAGTTGTCTGACTATCGAGTACGCTTTGAAAAGTAGGGAGTTTTGCTTAAAAGATGTACTATTAATGCTTGATCGCCGGGGGGCATAACTTACCTGTTTTTACCCTTAATTTCTCTTTTTATTTTGCCTGATACCAATCTAGTTTTTTTGCTCTATCCTATCTGGGATCCATCTGTTCCCGTTGTTGTTGAATTAATTCCACCCCCCGTGAAGTGCCCAGTCTTGTCGCCCCCGCCTCAATTAAATCTATCGCTTGATCAACGGTGCGAATTCCCCCGGAAGCTTTAATGCCCACCCGACCTTGGCTAATTTGTTGTAATAACCGTACATCGGCGATCGCCGCGCCCCCAAACCACCCCGTACTGGTTTTTAGATACTGAACTCCGGCATCTAAACAAATTTCTGCGGCTAACTTTTTTTCCTCTGCGGTTAATCGTCCCATTTCCAAAATCGCCTTTACTGTTAAGCCAGTTTCTTCGCAAATGGGCGCAATATCCTCATAAACAGCTTCCATTTTGCGTGCTTTCAACCAGCCTAAATTAATCACCACGTCCAATTCCGTCGCCCCAAATTCTGCTGCTTCCTGGGCTTCATACAATTTCGTCATACTGGTGCTGGCCCCCGACGGAAAACCAATCACTGCACAGACGGCAATCTTTTGGCTTTTTAATAACTCCACCGCTTGCCGCACAGCGCTGGGATAGACACAAACCCCGGCGAATTTGTGATGAATGGCTTGGGCACAGCATTGCTCGATCATTTCGGGCGTTGTGGCTGGATCAAGGGCGGCATGGTCAATGTAAGGGGCAAGGTCAATGTGGCGGGAACGTTCCATGGCTAAAACTGTAAGTAATGGAGTAATTGGCTGATCAACTCTAAGGGCAAATGTAATCGTTTTTGCAGATCCGCTAAATTTCGGTAAGGGCCGCGTTGGTCTCGATTATGTAACAGATTTTCGGCGATCGCCGGGGAGATAAAAGGAATGGCCAACAACTGATCCAAATTCGCCTGATTGATCGCCGTTTTGGCCGGGGCTAACAAACTGTCGGGGTCAGCATAGGTAAAAGACAGTACGGGAGACCAAAATTTTATCTGCTGCACGGGGATATTCAACGCCGCCGCTAAATCCTCCATTGCCAAAAATTGCATCCCCAACCCAGTCAATTCCACCAACTGCCGTGCCTGATGAATGGACAATCCCGGCAACCGTAACCACTCGTCCACCGTCGCCTGATTAACCTCAATTTTGATTCCCAATTCTCCGGCGATCGCCACATCTTCCAAGGATTGAAACCGATAAAAAGGATCAGCTTGCAAACGACGTTTAAGTACTTGACGGCGAAAATTTAGCATCTCTAAAAAGAAAACTCCACCGACAATTCTATCGAAGGAGTCCCAAAAAGTTGATATTTGAGTAACTTGAACCAAAGAAAAATCAAAATAGTGTGTTGACTTTTCCAACCCACAAGCCAAAGATTTTAGACATCCGATCCCGTCGTCGTGGCCGTAACCGGGGGTAATTTAACATCCTTGGCTAACCCCAAAGCCGATAATAAGCTAATCGTCATCCAGGTTAAATCCACTTCCCACCATTGCAATCCGTGACGGGCAGAATACTGATAAGCGTGGTGATTATTATGCCAGCCTTCGCCAAAGGTTAACAACGCTACCCACCAGCAATTGCGGGAATGATCCTGGGATTCATGGCTAACATAGCCAAATTTGTGGGTTGCACTATTCACAAACCAGGTGAAGTGAAAAACCATCACCAAGCGTACAAAAATTCCCCAAATCACAAAGGGCCAGCCCCCCAAAGCATAGAGAATTAATCCCAAAACCACCTGAATGGGCACTAGAAAATTCTGACAAAACTGATAGAAACGATCATTTTGAATGTCTTTAGTAAAACGGGGAATATCATTATGCGCTGGAATATTAAACATCATCCAACCCATGTGGCTCCACCAAAATCCTTTATTAGAGTCATGGGGATCGGCGGGGGTATCAGAAAATTTGTGGTGCATTCGGTGTAAACCGACCCATTCAAATACGCCGCCCTGACAAGCTAACGTTCCACATAAAACAAAAATGTATTCTAGCCATTTTGGGGTCGTGAAACTGCGGTGAGAAATGCAACGGTGAAAGCCAAGGGTGATCCCAATGCCGCCGGTAATAACGTAGAGAATAAAAGCAACACCCACCGCTTTCCAACTAAAAAATTGGGGTAAAAATGCGAGTAAAGCAACTAGGTGAATAATCGTAAAGTAAGCAATTACAATCCAAGAAGGTGTCAACTTGGGATTGGAATCATTGGGAAGAGCAACAGTCATGAAATAACCTAACGAGAAATCTAGCAAAAAATTGACAAACGCTACATCTATTTAAAACGCTTGTGCTTAACATTGACGATAGGGAAAGCCGCCATTTTTAAACGGTAAATCTTGTTGGTGAAATAAGATTTTATCAAGGCTACTGGGGGTTAACAGTAGATTAAGATTAAAGACAGCTTTAGAGAATTGCTTGAGAGTACCAACTAAATGATATTCTGATAAGCCTAGGAAAATGTTAAGGGAAGTTTTAAGAAACTAACCAAAAGTTAAATAAAATTTTAATGAAGTATTTAAGCGTTATTAAACAAGCAGAAGCAAACCTAGTCCCAATCTTTTCGGAAATTGACGCAAAGGTCAAGCAAAATCTACGTAGGGTCATCGACGCCTTCCGTCAACAGCGGGTTGGGGTTCAACATTTTGCCAGTGTGAGTGGTTATGGCCATGATGATTTGGGTCGAGATACGTTAGATCAGGTTTTTGCTCAGGTGATGGGGGCTGAGTCCGCCGCCGTGCGGGTGCAGTTGGTTTCAGGAACCCATGCGATCGCCTGTGCCTTGTTTGGCATTTTGCGACCGGGGGATGAACTGCTGTCGGTGGTGGGTGCGCCCTATGACACCCTCGAAGAAGTGATTGGTCTTAGGGGGAGTTGTCAAGGCTCCCTCGCTGACTTTAACATTTCTTATCGTCAGTTGCCCTTAACATTGCAGGGATCGGTGGATTGGGAAGGGCTAGCAACGGCAGTCCGCCCGGAAACTCGTCTGGTGTTAATTCAGCGTTCCTGTGGTTACAGTTGGCGACCCAGTTTGGCGATCGCCGAAATTGCTCGGATTATCGAAATTGTTAAAGCCCAAAACCCTAACACGCTTTGCTTTGTGGATAACTGCTACGGGGAATTTATTGGAACCCTCGAACCCACGGCGATCGGCGCAGATTTAATGGCCGGGTCATTAATCAAAAATCCAGGGGGAACCATTGTCACCGCCGGGGGCTATCTAGCGGGGAAACCGGAATGGGTGGAAATGGCGGCCTGTCGCTTAACCGCACCGGGGATCGGCTTAGAAGGGGGCGCGACCTTTGATCAAAATCGGTTGTTATATCAGGGCTTATTTTTGGCCCCGCAAATGGTCGGGGAAGCGATGAAGTGTAATCACCTTTTGGCTTATGTCTTTGACCAGTTGGGGTATCCGGTGAATCCTGCGCCCTTAGCGCCCCGCCGGGATGTGATCCAAGCGATTCAGCTAGGCAGTCCCGAAAAATTAATTGCCTTTTGCCGCGCCCTGCAAAGTGCCTCCCCAGTGAGTTCCTATCTGCAACCCATTCCCGCCGCCATGCCGGGTTATGCCAGTGAGGTGGTGATGGCTGGGGGCACATTCATTGATGGCAGCACTTCGGAATTATCCGCCGATGGCCCATTGCGGGAACCCTATACCGTTTTTTGCCAAGGTGGAACCCATTGGACTCACATGGCGATCGCCCTAGAAGCAATTTTGGCGGCCTTTGCCGATCTAGAACAGACCTAAAAAAGACCTAAAGCCCATTCCCATCAGCCGTTTTAATAAGTGGTTAGGGGGGCAGTTAAGCATTCAAACCCCAGCGATATACTCACGGTAGATGCGTAAAAATCCCTAAGCCAACCATGAAAATTTCTCAATTATTGCCAGTCGTTTCCATGGGGGCAATCAGTTTGGCTTTCTACGGTTTCCCGCTGATCTCTGCCGTACAAGCCCAAGATGCCTCCGTTCAGACCTATCAATGTTCGCCGAGTGAAAAATTAGTCGTCAAACCTGTTCCCGGCAGCCAACCACTAACCCTAGAAGTCACCTTGCCCGATCAACGCACTGTTACCCTACCCCAAGCCGAATCCGCTTCTGGGGCCAAATATAGCAACGGCTCGATCACCCTTTGGCCAAAAGGCAATACCGCTTTAGTGGAGGAAGGGGGCGAGTTGAAGTGGAAAGACTGCGTTAAATTGCCGTAACAAGCCATTAAATTAGCAAATTCCGCGCTCTGAAATGGGAAGATCGCTTAATACTATTCACCAACGTCCAGCGTTTTCCCATGAAGATTCTCCACGGCACTTGGGTTCCTGAATCCCCTACTGATTTTGTCCAAGCAGGACAATTCGTACTCTGGGGAGAATCGACGGATCAAAAAAAGGTAAACAATGGCGATCGTCATCCTCGGCAGTTAGTTAAAGCAGAATTAGCTGACCTGCTGGAGCAAGATTTTGGCCTTGACATTCTCAATTATCGATCGCCATCGGCTCAGAATCAGCCCTGCTATTTTTTATTGCCCACGGTGGAGAATCAGCCATTACCGTCCTTAGAATTATCCCGCTATTTAGAAATAGAATTACCCAATCAATTTACCTGGCAATATTGGAAAGTGGACTGTTATCCCACAGTGGCCAGAACCAAGGTGAGAACTGGTGACACAGAAGCTATTAATGGGGTCGTTCCCCTGTTAAATGATCTGCATTTTATAGCCTTGCATGGATTAAGTGAAGTGCAATTAGGAGCCGATTTATTATTTTGGTTTCATTTTACCCAAGCCTTGAAACGAATTATTTTTAAAGATCAATATATTCCGGCGTGGAAATATCGAGAGGTGTTGCCCCCTACTCCCCAAAAATTGGCTAAAGTCCCCAAAGAAAGTACTGCCAAAAAAGGTAAAGCAAAACAAGCCATTGCCGACATTGAACTTTATCCTGCTTGGGAATTTATTGGCGAAGATTACGAAGCTTGTCTGCAACAATTTGTGGACTATATGCCTTGGTTTTGTGCTGCGGGTTTTGCAGCACCGGGGGAACAAGCCCAGTTTCACGATCGCCTCTCGTTATTGCGGCATTTTAGTGAATGTTTATTAACCGAAGTGGTCAGTAAGGTTTATCGCACCCAAGCCGTGGAAAAGGCGATCGCCGATTCTTTGATTGCTCAGGCTTTAACGCTGCCTGTGCCCCAACCCATCACGAATCCATCGGAAGCTACCCTCGAAAATTATCAACAATGGCAAACTTGGCGAGATCGCATTGTGCGTACCCAAAGCCGACAACCCTTTTATCTTTACTTTCAACTGCAAGATCCGCCTCAACCAGACCAATATTGGCAACTCCAATTTCAAATTGCCCCCAAGCAGGATCCTTCTTTAAAAATTTCCCTGCGGGATTATTGGCGCTTAAAACCCACAGAACAAGAAAAGATCAAAGAACAACTCGGCGTTGGGGAAGATTTTGAGCAACATTTATTGTTAAATTTAGGGTATGCTGCCCGGATTTATCCTCCCCTGTGGCAGGGGTTAGAAACCGATCAACCCGTTAGTATTGCGCTGGATTTAGACGGAGCATTTAGCTTTTTAAAAGAAGCTGCTTGGGTGTTAGAAAATGCCGGATATAAAGTGGTTGTGCCTGCTTGGTGGACACCCCAGGGTCGGCAACGGGCAAAAGTTCGTCTGAAAGCGAAAAGTAAATCTTTGGGGGGCAATGATAAACGTAAAAGCTATTTTTCCCTAGATCGCTTAGTAGAATATCAATATGAATTGGCGATCGCCGGGGAGACGGTGAGTGAAGACGAATGGCAGCGATTGGTGCAGGCTAAAACTCCCCTCGTACAATTTCGGGGTCAATGGCTGGAATTAGATCAAAATAAGATGCGGCAAATGTTAGATTTTTGGAAAACCCAGCAGGAAGCTAATCCTGAATTGAGCTTATTAGAGTTTTTGAAATTAACCGCCAGTAGCGATGAAGAGGAATTAGAAATTGACAGTGATCGTGAAAAAACCTTAGCAGAAATGTTAACAAACTTGCAAAATCAATGCCAATTCCAAGCCGCTTCTGAGCCGGAAAACTTTCAAGGACAATTGCGGGAATACCAAAAGCGGGGCGTTGCTTGGTTGCAGTATTTGGAGCAGTTGGGATTAAATGGTTGCCTCGCCGATGATATGGGTTTAGGGAAAACCATTCAAGTTATTGCCCGATTAGTCCAAGAACGGGAATTAGCCATTAAAGCCGGGGTTAAAAATGTGCCTCCCACGTTATTAATTGCCCCCACCTCTGTGGTCGGTAATTGGTTCCATGAAATTCAAAAATTTGCACCCCAATTAAAAGCATTTATTCACCACGGCGGAGATCGGTGTCAGGATGTTAAGGTCTTTAAAAGCCTCTGCCGAGACCATGATTTACTGATTACCTCCTTTGGTTTAGCCCGCAAAGATGCTAAGTTAATCAATGGTATTCAATGGCAACGCATTGTGTTAGATGAAGCCCAAAATATTAAAAATCCCAAAGCAGCGTTAACCAAGGCTATTTTAAAGTTCTCTGCGAATCATCGTTTAGCTTTAACCGGAACCCCCATTGAAAACCGTTTAATGGATCTCTGGTCAATTTTTAACTTTTTAAATCCCGGTTATTTAAGCAACCAGACCCAATTTCGCAAAGGTTTTGAACTGCCGATCCAAAAAGAGAATGATCCGCGCCAAGTGCAAACTTTAAAAAAATTAGTGGAACCCTTTATTTTGCGGCGACTAAAAACGGACAAGTCAATTATTAAAGATTTACCCGATAAGGTGGAACAAAAGCTATTTTGTAATCTCACCAAAGAACAAGCTTCCCTTTACGAAGCGGTCGTCAAAGATGTAGAAAAACAATTAGAAGAAGTAGAAGGAATAAAACGCAAAGGTTTGATTTTAGCCACTTTAACCAAGCTCAAACAGGTCTGTAATCATCCCCGCCAATTCTTACAGGATGAAAGTGATTTTACGCCGGAACGTTCCCACAAGTTGACCCGTTTAACGGAAATGGTTGAAGAAGTAATGGCGGAAAGGGAAAGTTTATTAGTGTTTACCCAATTCACCGATTTAGGATCAGCCTTGGAAAAATATTTGCGTCAGGTTTGTCATTATCAAACCTATTATCTCCACGGTGGCACGACCCGCCCAAAACGGGAAGCAATGATCAAAGAATTTCAAAATCCAGAGTCGGAACCTTCGATTTTTGTTTTATCTTTAAAAGCCGGTGGGGTGGGGATTACCTTAACCAAAGCTAACCATGTTTTTCATTTCGATCGTTGGTGGAATCCGGCGGTGGAAAACCAAGCCACAGACCGAGCCTTTCGTATCGGGCAACAAAAAAATGTTTTTGTCCATAAATTTGTGGCGATCGGCACTTTAGAAGAACGCATTGATGAAATGATTGAAGATAAGAAAAAATTGGCTGGGGCGATCGTCGGAGCCGATGAGTCTTGGTTAACGGAACTTGATAACGACAGTTTTCGATCTTTAATTGCGTTAAATAAACAGGCGATTTTGGATTAATTTATGCTAATTAATATTTAAAAACTTAGTTAGCAATGATTTTAAACACATTTTCCCAATACTCCCAATACCTTTAATCACAATTTCAGGAAACCAGAATGGCACAATCAAAATTTAGTCGAACTTGGTGGGGACAAAAATTTATCAGCGCCCTCAAACCGTTAATGGATAGTGGTCGCCTCAGTCGGGGGCGTTCCTATGCCAGGGGCAATAAAGTCAAAATGTTTGAAATTAAGGATGGTTCGGTTTTCGCTCAGGTACGCGGTTCTGTTAATCCTTATTTTGGCGTTTACAAAGAACCCCTTTATAAGACCACCATTGAGTTTGAACCGATTAGTGCGGCCAACTGGTCAGCGGCGATCGCCTTAATTGCCTCGAAAGCCAGTTTAATTTCGCGGTTACTACTGAATGAAATTCCTGACAATATTGAAGCCAGTTTTAAGAAATTAGGCTTGAATTTATTGCCTGCCAGCAAAAAAGATTTTCATACTAAGTGTAGTTGCCCAGACTGGAGTAATCCCTGTAAACATATTGCGGGCGTTTATTATTTGATAGCAGAACGACTCGATAATGACCCCTTTTTATTATTTGAATTGCGGGGTTTATCCAGAGAAAAGTTGCAACTAGAATTGGCCAAATCTCCCTTAGGCAAAGCCCTTTGTGCGGAGATGCTGCTGGAAGTTTCTCCACCTGATCTTGTTGATAGCTATTATTCTCCTCCTGAAACTGTCACCGTAGAAAATTGCCCCGATTTTCACCATTTTTGGCAGGGTAACAAACGACTGCCTCAAACTATTGATCCTCTGCCCCAGGTTCCCGTCGCGGGGATTCCCATTAAAAAACAAGGAGATTTTCCATCATTTTGGCATCGAGATAACTCTTTCCTCGAAGTCATGGAAACCCTTTATGATACGGTCAAAATTAAGGGCTGTTTATAGCGAGCAATACTGTCCGGTTGCCCTCTCCCGAAAAGTTAGGTAACAATAAAGTAACAACTTGATCGCCATTATTTATCGCTTGATTTCCCTATGACCCTCTCTGTCCCCTCCGTTGATCGTGAAAAATTTGATGTGGCGATCGCCGGTGGTGGCATTGTCGGGTTAGTACTAGCGGCGGCCCTGCGGAATAGCGGTTTGAAGATTGCCGTGATCGAAGCATTGTCCAAGGAACAAGCTTTACACAAGCCCCAAGCCTATGCCATTTCCTTACTATCGGGCAAAATTTTGGCCGGTTTAGGGGTCTGGGACACCATCAAACACCGCCTTGGTCATTTTGATCGCATCCAAATTTCTGACAATGACTACACCGGCACCGTGCCCTTTGCCAAGGACGATGTCAATGAAGAGTCATTAGGCCATGTGGCGGAACATCCGGTCATTTTGCAAGCCCTAGAAGACTGTGTGGAACAGTGTCCCCGCATTACTTGGTTTCGTCCAGCAGAATTGGTGAGCTTTCAGACCGAAGGAGCAGAGAAACAGATCACCCTCCGCCAAGGAGATACGGAAATTCAAATTAAAACCCGTTTATTAGTTGGGGCCGATGGAGCACGATCCCAGACCCGTTCTTTAGCCGGAATTCAAACCAAAGGCTGGAAATATTGGCAATCCTGTGTGGCTTTTACCCTCAAACACCAAGCCCCCAGCAATAACACTGCCTTTGAACGCTTTTGCGACACTGGCCCGATGGGAATTTTACCCCTGCCCGGCGATCGGGCCCAGATTGTTTGGACGATGCCCCACGCCCAAGCCCAGAAATTAAGTCAATTATCCGTTACTGAGTTTAAGCAAGAACTCCGACAACGCATTGGCAACTGCCTAGGGGAATTTGAGTTAGTCACCCCCCGTCGTTTGTTTCCCGTTCAACTCATGCAGAGTGATCGCTATATTCAGCCCCGTTTAGCTCTGATTGGCGATGCGGCCCATTGTTGTCATCCTGTCGGTGGCCAGGGTTTAAATTTGGGTATTCGAGATGCAGCGGCGATCGCCCAGGTCATTATGACAGCCCACCAACACGGGGAAGATTTCGGCGAATTGACAGTACTAAAACGCTATGAAAACTGGCGCAAACCCGAAAACTGGGTCATTCTCGGATTTACCGATTTACTAGACCGCTTTTTCTCCAGTCATTGGCTACCGATTATTGGCCTACGACGCTTAGGATTACAAATTTTGCGCCAAATTCCCCCCGCCAAAAAAATTGCCCTGCGGTTAATGACAGGACTATTAGGGCGTAGACCCCAATTAGCGGTTTTAGATTAGGTTTTGGGAAAGGTGGCACCCAGATTTGAACTGGGGGATGGAGGTTTTGCAGACCTCTGCCTTACCACTTGGCTATGCCACCAAGCTAGATAACTATTTTAACAGAGGACTTGCCCGCCTATGCAAGTTATTTTTGTCGAACTTTACCAAAGTGACGCTTAAAGGATGTTCCCAAAGCAATTGCCGTGGTTGCGCCCAGTAATGTTAAGGGTTCGGGAACGGGGGTGAAGACTGGGGCAAATTGGGTGTTGCCGGTATTATCGCCGATTAAATTGGCGGTTTGCAGACAGTCGGTAGTACAAACCCCAAGCAGTGGGTTACCGGCTGTGGTCAACAAACCGAGGTTTTGGCTGTTATCATCACCAAAAACATCAGAATTAAATTCTAATGAAAGATTTGTTGAATTAGAAAAGAAATCCGTGCCAAAAAAAGATGCTGTGATCTGTCCGCTGCTATACTCTAAACGGCTAAAAACTTAACTTTTCGGAAGGATTGAAAATTCCAAGTCAATAATGTTGCAAGTTGGTCCTTTTTACTGGTATTGGCGGTCTCAAGACAATGAGT
>Ga0315905_10001903_pt1 | contig 22149 bp, 19 predicted proteins | sample LakEriMetagenome_5_FD_203522 | JGI IMG/M metagenome (GOLD analysis project Ga0315905, IMG submission 203522) | Freshwater fungal communities from buoy surface, Lake Erie, Ohio, United States - Buoy 4 MA121 | ecosystem: Environmental > Aquatic > Freshwater > Lake | place: USA: Lake Erie, Ohio...
AAGCGTACGGATATGTATGAAGACAGAGATGTATTCTGTAAGTCCAAGTACGTGTTCGCTGTATTTGTATCTCCCTCTGGTAATGGCCTAAAGGTTCTAGTTAAGATACCTGCCGATGCATCAAAGCATAAGAGTTATTTCAATGCTTTAGGAAAGTACTTTAAGAATAGTCACTTCGATACAACATCTAAGAACGTCAGCAGGGTTTGCTACGAATCTTATGACCCGTCAATATACATTAACGAGAACTCAGTAGTATGGGACGAGGCACTGGAGGACGACTACACTGAAGTCCGTCAAGGAGTTCCTACTATACCAATTGATGATGAGAATAAGATTGCAGACATCCTTGTCAAGTGGTGGTCTAAAAACTTCCCTATGACAGAAGGTCAAAGGAACAACTCGGTTTTCACACTTGCTATGGCTTTCAATGAGTTTGGTGTAGCCAAGTCTTATGCATCCACCTTGCTTAGTTCTTACGCTCAAGATGGCTTTACTGCACGAGAGATATTCCAGACCATAGACAACGCTTACGACAAGAACAAGGATAAATTTAAGACTAAGTTCTATGAGGATCGAGAGCGTGTTGATGTTATTCGTGAGAGCATAAAGAGAGGCGACTCAAAAAATGATATCCTCCACCAGATAAAGTCCTTCGGTCTGAGTGGGGGTGATGCTGAGAATGTTATTTCTAAAATCGAGGAGGAAGATAAGCCACATTTATTCTGGAGTGAGAACCCTAAGAATGGTTCTATTAAGATTGTTCCAGTACTATACAAGAAGTTCTTAGAGGACAATGGATTCTTTAAATACTATCCATCAGGTTCTAACCAACATATCTTTGTTAGGGTTGTAAATAATTTGATAAGCAATAGTTCTGAGGATGAGATTAAAGATTTCGTTCTAAGTTACCTGTTGTCTACCGACAATGTTTCCATCTACAACTTCTTTGCAGAGAGGACTAAGTTCTTTAGTGAGGACTTCCTTACACTTCTTTCTCCAGTAGACGTTCTGTTTATTAAGGACACCTCTGGTGAGGCTTTCATCTACTTCAAGAATTGTGCTGTCAAGGTCACAAAGGATGTAATAGAAACTATAGACTACATCGACTTGGCTGGTTACGTTTGGAAAGATCACGTGATTGATAGGATGTATCTTGACTGCGACTACACTGGTTGTGACTTTGAGAAGTTTATGTTCAACATCTGTGCTAAAGATGATGACAGGTTCAACTCGCTCAAGTCAACTACGGGATATCTTCTACATCAGTACAAGGATTTGTCTAAGTCTATGGCAGTAATCCTTAATGACGAACTTATATCTGACAACCCAGAGGGTGGTACTGGTAAGGGTTTGTTCGTTAAGGCCATATCTAAGATGAAGAAAGTAGTAACAATCAATGGTAAGCAATTCAGTTTCACTCAGTCATTCCCATACCAGTTGGTATCGGCAGACACTCAGATACTATGCTTCGATGACGTAAAGAAAGGCTTTGACTTCGAGTCTCTCTTCTCTGACATTACTGAGGGTATCACTCTAGAGAAGAAGAATAAGGACGCGATAAAGATCCCGTACGAAAACTCTCCAAAGATTGTCATTACAACTAACTACGCAATCAAGGGTAAGGGTAACTCATTCTCAAGAAGAAAGTGGGAGTTGGAATTTTACAATCACTACAGGGAGGACTTCACTCCTTTCCAAGAGTTTGGTAGAATGTTCTTCTCTGACTGGGATGAAGATGAATGGTGTCAATTCGATATGTTCATGATTAAGTGTTTGCAGTTCTACATGGCCAACGGAATGATTAGAAGTAAGTTTGTTAATCTTAAGATTCGTCAGCTGTCTGCTGAGACGTGCCATGAGTTTGTTGAGTACTGCGGTCTTATCAACGAGAACAGGCCATCTAATATTTTCTCAAGGTTCACGAACATGGAGAAGGTGTACAAGGCCGACCTGTTTGATGACTTCGTTAGTGACTACTCTGACTTTGCTCCACGCTCTAAGAGGGCTGTGTCTAAGACTGAGTTCAACAGATGGTTGTTGGCTTACGCCCTATTCAAGGAGGGAATCGCTCCAGAGGAAGGCAGAGATGCTAGGGGTAGATGGTTTAGATTAAAGAAAAAGTCTGTAATTTACCAACCTGAAACTTTAGACCTATGACAGAATTTGAACTACAAGCAATCTGGAACTCATACAAAGTGATAACCAGAATAATGACGTTTACAGATATCATGATATCAAGAGTAAACGATGTAATACCATTTGCACATGACCCTGATTCAGATCCTTCAATAGAGGATCTGGACAGGTTCATTAGTATATTCGAGTCTATTGAAGAGTATGATTCTTGTGATCGACTAAATAAAATAAAAAATGAAATTCAGAGATTATCAACAGGAAATAATAGAGAAGGCGACAAAAGTCCTATCTACGGAGAAATTTGTCTACCTAGCGATGGAAGTACGTACTGGGAAGACTTTAACAAGCCTTGGTATTTGTCAGGCGATGAACCCTCAGAGGGTTTTATTTTTGACGAAGAAGAAAGCGATATCATCGGTGATGAAGGACTACGAGACATACTCACCGACTTATTCAATAGAAGTAATTAACTATGAGAGTGCACACAAAAGGGAATTCGAATGGTTTGATGTTGTTATACTTGACGAAGCTCATGGTCTTGGAGCATTCCCTAAACCAAGTGGTAGGGCGAAGCTGGCTAGAGATCTTGTGGCTAAGGCTTCAAAGGTTATACTTCTTAGCGGTACTCCTACTCCAGAGTCTTACTCACAGATTTATCATCAGGTATATGGGATAAAGGGAAATCCTTTTTACGCATACAAGAACTTCTACCTGTTTGCTAAAGATCATGTGAAGATTACCTCAAGGATAATAAACGGGTTCTCTGTCAACGATTACTCTGATGGCATGGCAACAATCATGGAGAAGATGAAGCCTTACATGATTAACTACACGCAGAAGGAAGCTGGGTTTGTTGTTGACACAAGAGAAGTTGTACTCAACTGCAAGATGTCTGACGAGACACACATGATAGTGAAGAAGTTAAAGAGAGATCTTGTTTTGGATTTAGGTAATGGCAAAGTAGTATTGGGGGACACTTCAGTTAAACTCATGACTAAGATCCATCAGATTGCGTCTGGTTCTGTAAAGACTGAAGATGGTGTTCACCTGATTACTGATTTCTCAAAGGCTGACTTCATCTTTGAATTCTTTAAGGATACAAAGATTGGAATCTTCTATAAGTTTAAGTCTGAGCTGGATCTTCTCAAGTCCGTTTACAAAGATGGTTTGACTACTGAGTTGGATGAGTTCAACTCAACTGACAAGAACATTGCATTGCAAATTGTATCTGGTCGTGAAGGAATTTCTTTGAGAAATGCAGAAGCATTAGTATATTTCAACATTGACTTCTCAGCAACCAGCTACTGGCAGAGCAGAGACAGGATGACAACCATCGATCGATTGCAGAGCGATGTCTACTGGGTATTCTCTGATGTTGGTATTGAGAAGAGAATTTATGAAGCCGTATCTAAGAAAAAAGATTATACATTGTCTCACTTTAAAAAAGATTTTCTATGATTATTATTGCCATCTGTATTTTAAGTCAGCTGTACCTTTTGTTTTTCCTTTATAGGATTATTGAGGAAATTGAAATCTCTAGTACAATTCATAAATTTTTGTTGAGTTTTTCCGTTGGAATAAATTTTATTATTGTTCTTTACGCTTTATCTTTTTTTTATTTAAAGTAGATGATTTATCTTTCGGTAAATAATTGAGAATGAGAGAGCAGGCAATCCAATCAAAACTCATTAAGAGGCTGGAATCTGAAGGTTATTACGTCATTAAACTTATTAAGACTAATAAGAACGGAATACCAGATGTTATAGCCATACCAAAAGATTGTTCTGTTGAGTTTTATGAGGTTAAAGTCCCAGGTAAAAAGCCGTCTGCTCTCCAGGAGTTTAGATTGAAAGAGTTAAATGATCATGGTTGCAACGCTAAAGTTTATGACGGACAATGAAAGGTATACTAGAGTTTAATCTCCCAGAGGAGCATGTTGACTTCGAAACAGCTGTAAAGGCTTCAGACTACAAGTCTTTTGTTTGGGAGTTTGATCAGTGGATGAGAAGTAAAATCAAGTACGAAGACCTTGATAAGGATCAGTACGATGTATTTGATCTTTGTAGAAAAAACTTCTGGAGCATAGCCCAAGAAAACAACATAACCATTGAACTATGAGAGAGTCCTACGTTTCATTCTGTATAAACGAGATCCGTGTTTGCCTTGATGAGCTTTATAAATTGATGCTTGAGGAAAACAAAGAGGAGGCAGTTAAAAAGTGCAAGGAATCCATAAAGTTGTTAAGAGATATTATTTCTGATTTTGATGATTGATGTTTAGGGTTATTGTTAATTCGGTCGCTAGTGCCTACCAACAGTAGCAAACATAGTCAGGTGGCGTAGTTTTTTATGAAGTTTCTATGCGGTGGTACTTCACAGGTTCGAATCCTGTCCTGACTACAAAAATTAAATAATATGACACAACCATTCTCAATTCAAGTACAATTAGTTCTTGATAGTATAGAGAAAATGCTTATCGAAAAGAATCGTAAGTATGGAAACTCAGCATTAGAGCCTCTAGGAGTATTTAGTCAGTTGTCCGCAAAAGAAGGACTACTGATTCGAATCGATGATAAGTTAAAGCGGATCAAGAACGGAAGCTTAGAGAAAGACGATGAGGATGTGGTAAACGACTTGATTGGTTACCTTGTCTTGCTGAAGATCAGCGATAATGTAAAATAGTTTTTATAAAAACACATCAAATTGTAAACTATCTCTTACATTAAGATCTGTTTTTATATGCTTTGACGTATAAATCGGACAAAATACTTTAATTATATGCTTTTAAATATAAAATATGCCTGATATCACAATGTGCAAGGGGACAAATTGTCCCCAGAAAGAAAATTGTTATCGTCACACCGCTAAGCCTAGCGAGTTTTGGCAATCTTGGTTTATGGAACCTCCTATTGAGGATGGTAAATGTGATTACTATTGGGGTGAGAACGCAGAGAATATCTGGAATCAAATCAAGGATATTGTCAGCGGTAAATCTTAATTAAAAATAATAAATTATGAACATAATACAAATTGATTTTCCTGCTACCCAATACATAGCAGAGGAACATCCAAAAAAACAAATCTATTTACATCATACGGCAGGTAGCCCAAATGGTGTTGGTACGTTTGGTTGGTGGGCATCAAACACTGAAAGAGTTGCAACCTGTGTATCAATCTCAGGGATTGGTAAAGGTTGTGTAGATGGTCAGATCGTACAGGGTTTTAGTTCTAAGTTCTGGGCATACCATCTAGGTTTACAAAAAACCGCCTTTAGTAGCAGAAAGATTCCTTATCAACAATTAGATAAGACTAGTATAGGTATTGAGATATGCAACTGGGGTAACTTGAGAGAGTCTAATGGAAAGTTTTACAACTATGTTGGAAAAGAAATGACTGATGGAATTATTAAACTAGATAAGCCATACAAAGGATTTACTTATTTTCATAGTTATACTGATGCTCAGATAGAATCTGTAAGACAACTATTGTTGCTATGGAATGAAAGATATAACATTCCGCTAAATTACAACGAAGACATTTGGGACATAACACCTAGAGCTCTAAAAGGAGAGGCTGGTGTATTTACACACAATTCAATTAGGAGAGATAAGATTGACATCTATCCTCATCCAAAAATGATTGAGATGTTGAAGAGTTTAAAGTAAATTATTGTTAGTTTTGGCTACATATCTCGGATGATATCCGAATAAACACCTTTAAGTTTACAAATTAAAATCTATATGGAAGTACCTCAGAAATTAAAAGATCAGGTTACATGCTACATGAGGTTCGAAGCACTCAATGAGTTGATGCTAGATCAACTATCAAAAACTAATATTCTTAAGGTTTACGACCCAGCCTTGGAAACTAAACTTAAAAATCTTAAGGTTAACTTTGAAAGAGTATCAAGTAAGTCTTTCTCCTACGTTAACGATAGTCCGTCAAGGGATTGGTTCTTCGCAGTAACAAACATGTTTGAGCAACTATTTGCTATAGAAGATCCAGAGAAGTTCTCTGATATATGTGAGCTTGTATTAATGTATCTAGATGGAGACATTAAGTTAGATAAGAAGTAATTACCTCCCCTGACCTCTGTACTTTTTAGGCTTTTCCTGATACTTGGAGAAGCTTTTCTTTGCCACACCTGTTCTCTTTTTACCGAATGAGATCTTTCTAGATTCACCTGATGCCTTGCTTTTAGCTGCCATAAATAATAGTTTAAACGCAAATGTAATAAGAAAAGCCCAGTGTTTGCTGGGCTTTCTTAGTGTAGATCAGGAAATATTAAGCAATTGTAATACCTGATACGGCAAACGGTAGGTTATTAACCTGAAACGCTACATGTGTCCATGGTGTAGCCAATGCGCTTACAACAGCGTCTTGAATAGCATCACGCTGAGACTCATTACCAGAAGCAGCTGCCGCGTGAGTAATTGTCACGACATCAGTTCCTGTGCTTGACTTGTAGTGTACAGCCACAGTCGTTGTTGACGCCTGCACAATTAATACGATACCTGTTGCAGAAAGCAATTGTCTCTGCTCATTTGTTACTGGGATACTTAAAAACTTCTCCATTTTGTTTTTGTTTTTGGTTTATACAAAGATAATAAAAAATGAAATATCTATTTTAAAATCCGTAGTACTCTGTAAATGAGATTCTAGGCTCTCCCTTTAGATATCCACTTGTTGGGAATTTTGATCTTGTTCGTTTAATAAGAGTTCCGTCATTAAATAAAGTGTAAAATTCATTTTCTTCATCTATTGGCGTTGATTTGATTTTGTCTTGCATAGCACACGTTGACAACTTTGATTCGTCAATAGCTCTCAATATTTTTAGTGCGCTTCCTGCAAATGGATTTTCGTAAGTGTTCATTTTTTTGCTCTGTTTTTTGAAGCTGTCATTACTCTGGTTCTTTTTGATTTGATCCCATCAACGTGGTCAACATCCATACCGTCTCCCTTCCTAACTTTCCCCTTCTTCATTGCCTCTCTTCTGGCACGATTTCTCTCCACTCTATCCTCAATGGTATTCTCGTTGTACTCCTTGTCGTACTTGGCCTTCTTCTTCTTAGCCTCTGGGTTCTCCTTATAATACTTAGCTGTTGCTTTCATTAGTAAATAGTTCTTTCTTCAATAAATCTAGGCTTTTTGTCCTTCACAAAAAACTTAACCCAGTAACCACCAATGTTTGCTGGTCCGAATCCTCTCTGTGCTTCCCAAGATCCTCTATGGCTCTCTTTAAAACATCCTAGTTGTAAATGTACAATGTCCTTTATCTCTTCAACACCATGGCTGTTCACCATACGCTGTGGAATTGGAAAAGCAAACTGAGTGTGAATGTGTCCAGAGATGAACATGTCAGCACTAATCTGCACCTGTCTTCTTGAGGTCTGAATAACACCTCGTGTCACTGGAGCGTTGCCTCCTGCACCATGGGTGTAGTAAGCCTTAACTGTACCTCTGTTGATGTTGGTTGCACCTTCCAATACTCTGAATAGAAGCCACCCCTCGTAAGGACCTAGTATACCTTTCCAGCTGTACTCTTGCTTTAACTTGTAGGACATAATTGAAAGAAGATCAAACTCGTGTCTCTTCTTTACTGAGTCCTCATGGTTACCCATTGACAAGAACAAGATCCTGTCTGCGTACTGACCAAAGAATCTAACCGCATCGTCCAACACCTCCATGAAATAGTTGTTAGTGTTGTACTCTGGTCTTAGATCCCCCTTGCCTGATCTTGGATCATACTTAGCACCCATGATGTCTAAGATGTCTCCAAAGATAGCGATAGAGGCATCCCTCTCAACCGCTTCATCCATCATAGCCTTTAGAGCTCTCCTGTTACATTTCTTTGAATCGAAGTGTAGATCAGAAATGAACAGGATGCTCTTGTAATCTGTCGAATCTTTAAGAGGAACCTCTACAAGAAACGAATCATTTTGAACTTTGATTTGCATTATTAATTGGATTTGGTTTTTTTCTTTCTTTCTTCGATTTCCTTTTTACGGTCACGAATCTTTTTCTCACGAGCTTTCTGCTTGTCTTTCAGCATCTTAAGTCTTTGTGCTCCTCTTGGATTTGATTTACGTATCAAATCTATCTGTTTTTCTGTGATAGTGAAAGAAGATGGCTCTTTTTTATCATAATTTCTTTGATAAAAATCATTCATCATAATTCTTCTAATATCCTTATAGAAAGGAATAAGACCAGAGTTACCAGCCGCCTCCAATGTCATTCTTTGCTCAAGCTCATCCATGGCTCTTTTTTTAGTCTCTGGCTTAGATCCTTCCTTGTTTGCTCTTAGTACAAGTGTTCCAGCTCTGAACGCACTTGAGAACAATGGAGAATATGGTCCAGACAAAGCCCTTCCGAATATTTCCCAAGGACTTTTTGTGTATAAGTCATCACTAGATATTTTCGAGAAAACTAATGAATTTTTATATGGATCGTACTCACCATCTCGTAGTCCATAATCCTCTCCATACTCTTCATTAAGATACTCTATACCGAATGATATAGGGATAAAAGGTATGTTTCCAATAGTTCTTCTTGTGAGTAAGTTTACACCAGATCCTACAATACTTCTCTTGGCTATTTCAAACAAATCGTCTTCCTCCTCTGGTTCTTCAAGATCAAATAAGTTAGCGATAGCTGTATCAAATAGATGCCTAAGTACACCGAATGCTACTAGGTACATACTCATTCTAGTTACAGATGCAGCTAATAAACCAACAGCAGCACCTCTGCTAATTTGTCCAGTCTTAAACAAGGCTATTACTGCTGATCTAACAGTTGAATATTCTGTCAAGTAGAACCTTGCCATCATTGCATTTACAGATCTGTAAGCAGCAGTCCATGGCTGGTCTGTTTTTCTAGGTACGTTCTTCAATATAGTATTGAATGAATTTGTAGATCCAGCCATTCTAATAACAGCCATGTCTGCATCTTCCCTAGCAGTTTGTATAGCATCTTCATACTTAGGAGAAAGGTACTCTGACGTTCCGTTTGCAATATTTCTTAGGTCTGACTTTGAAAGTTTAATTCCAGTCAACTCATTGAATTTATTTACAAAGTATTGAGCGTAATACGGCTTTGAGATTGCCTTATCTGGAGTAGACACAATTAAGTCAGCTGTTACATCATTTGCTCTATAAACATTTCCAACTGTCATATCTCCAATAAACGATGTATAATCCATAACCTTTGAAGATGCGGCAGACTTAGATGTTCTTCCGTAACCAGAAGCAAATCCTCCCTCAGCGTACTTACTGGTTAGCATTTGATTCCCAGCAAGTCTTGTTGACTCAGAACTTCCTATTGCCTCCAAGAATCCAAGCATGTCTGTAGAGTAAGCAAAATCGGTCATGTTAATAGACTGTGCTGTTGTTACAGGATCTGACAATACAGCGTAGCTTAAGTTTGACACGTATTCAGCTCCAGCTCTAGGAACAGAAGCCAACATTGCCTGGTATCCTAGTTTTTGAATTGCTTTTAGTGTTGCCTCACCAAAAGAATCTTGGCCAAAGTGATTCTGGAATGTAATCTCAAGTGATTCATTTACAGCTTCTAGCATAGCCTGAACAGCATTTCTTTGAGCTTCCGTAGAGTTAGGATCATCAAAAACATTATCCTTAATCTTATTCAATGTTCCAGTAACCTCTCTAATTACAGGAGTCATGTAGAAGTCCGTCAAAGTTTCTCTAGCACCTTTCATTGAAGAGAATACTGGATCGAATACGATTGCCTTAGCCCCAGGAGTTCTCTCATTCAAAGTACCTGCCTTTGTAGAAGGCTTTCCTCCAGGACCTCTTCCAAGTAATCTGTTTACTAGATCTTCTGCCTGCTGAATTATATTTGTTCCAATTACAGCGTGGTGTACGTAGTTGTTTATTACACCAACTCTGTTTCCTCTGATTACAGCACTTGTAAATAAAGCTTGTTCGGCTGTAGAAGAGTTTATCTCCTCAATCAACTTCATCGCTTTTTTGTCATTTGATGTAAGTGATTCTTCAATCTTTTTGAAGTTCAATGTCTCTTTACCATCAATCTTAAGTCCAAACTCCTCCTTAATTTCTCTAAGTATCTTTGCGTCATGCTTTGTAAGCGAAGATTCTTTTCTACTTATGGCTTTAAGTGTAGCGTTAATAAACTCTATGGCTGGGGCAACAGACTCACTACCTGGGTTTGAATCAAACTCTTTCTGTAGTAGTAATACTTGAACTTTGTACTTGGCTTTAACAACATCATTGTTTGTTCTTGCTGAAAACTGTACAGGTCCTAATCCAACTCCTCGCTTAAATAAGCTTTCTGCCGCGTCAGCCTTCGCTGCTCTATCAGATAATGAAGCGTCAAGCTTTCCTTTTGCAGAAGCAAGTTTACCAAACGTAATTTTATATATAGTTGTGTCGTTAAAGTTTCCTATGACGTCATCTATACTGAATGTACCTGTTGATCTAATTGACTGTAGTACTCCAGACGTTTTAGTAATCAATCCCTTAACTTCACCTAATGTTCTTGTTACGCCATTTAGTATGCTTGCCCCAGTAATTTTAGGCAAAACTTTAGAAAATGAATTTACATTTCTATTCTGAGCAACAGTTGTAGCTAGATTCATTGCCTCATTTGTAACAATTCCAGCTTTTATATTGTCTCTAATACCTAGTAACAACTTAAGCTTAGAAGAGTCTACAATACCATCTTTGTCTACACTTAGTAAACCTGTTAGGTCTTGTCTATTAATTGAAGCAATCTTTCTTGCTACAGCTGATGAGCTTGGATCTAATACCTTTGCCGTGTTTAAATCTTCAGATAATATTTCTGTGATTAAAGATTCAGCTTCTGCCTCACTCTCCTCTGGAGTTTTCTTCACCTTAGATTCCTCCGCAGATTCAGCCTGTGACTCAGATTCATTTATTACTGCGTTGATGATTACATTCATCTTTTCTGCAAGATCTCCAGCGTCTTCAATAGATAGAACTCTAGCTCTCTCACCAATAGCTTCCATTACCTCAAGGTAGCTGTCAATCATAGGTGTAGGTATAGAAGTAGGATCTATAGATAGTAAAACCTTGGCTGCTGTAAACAAATCAGGGTTACTTCCGATCTTACTCTTTATGTTTCTCTTTGCATTCTTAGCCAAAGACTTTGCTCTACTAACTTTCATTGCTAGGTTTGCACTATCAAAAATGTCTGCAACGTAATCCAAAGTCTTATTCACAGATTGAGGGCTTCTCAAGTTAGTGTTAGCTATTCTGCTAATTATTACACCAGCCCTGAATGTACTGATCTTACCAGCTTTAACTGAAGCTCTAACTGAAGCAATCAAATTATTCAAAGATTGCTTATGATTAAAAATAGCACCTTTAGCAGCTTTTTCTTCTAGTCTTATCTGATCTTTAAGTGTTGCATATTCATCCACAGTAACTTTAACTCTCATTCCAGAAAGTCTCTTTACTCCGTCTATAGCCTTCGCCTTATCACGATCTCCTAGGTTATTATAGGATTCTGTAGACTTTAGAAACTTAATGGTTTCTTTCGCAACTTCAGAAGGAGTCTTACCTAAAGCCTTTTGTTCAGCAATAATTTTGTTGATCTGATCATTGATCCTTGCTGGGATCTTACCTAGAGACATTCTAGCCTTTGCGCTAGTTGATGCTTCAGCCGCCTTGAACTTTCTGTTTACTATTTCCATTCCAAACAAGTCAGCGATTGACGTGTTCATGAAATCATCTACAGTCATGTTCTCAACAAACTTCTTAAACGCTACTTCGTCTGTTTTCTTTGGATCAAAAAGATCTTTAGTTGATACAAACTTTTGTTTGATATAATTAAACAATGCGTTCAACCAATTTTTAAATTTGCTTTTCTTAGATGCATTAACTATAGTATCACCTTTAGTTGCAATCAATTCAACTAGAGCTTCTTCCAAAGCCAACTCTCTTTCTCCGTACTTCTCAAGAGCGTCCTGATACTCCTGAGTTCCATCAGCAAGATTAATTCCTTTTGCAAGTAGTTCATCACCTCTTTTACCAGATGCTTTTGATCTAAGGTAGTCAATCCAAATGTGAGCAAACTCGTGTATTGGAGTTCTCAAAGACTTGTTCTCTGGATTCAAAAATACCTTACCATCCTTTGTAATACCGTAAATTACATTGCCCTTCTTATCTTTTCTAGATCTTATTCCTTCCTGCTTAAGGAATTGATCAAACTCTTCCTTAGTAGTGAATACACCAACTTCAGGGAAGGCTGTTCTCAACTTTCCAATGATTATATCTAGATCTGTAATTCCGCTAGGCAAAAGTCTAGCCCCTCTAAATGGAACGTCAACGTAAGCAACGCCACCAGCTTGTCTTATAACTGACTGAGGAGAAGGATAAACACCAGATTTATTCGGCTTAAACAATCTTGGGGCCTTTGCCTTAAGTTCAGCGAATACATCGAATGCTCTTACTGGCTCATTTAAGTAAGCTATAAGCCTTCCTTTTGGACCGAAACCATAGTTATTGTGGTTTGCTCTTTCGACTCCAGCAGATCCATCTCTAACGTCTATACCCATGATGGCTACAATGTCTCCAGGTCTAGCGTTAAGCATTGTTGGCTCACTGATCTGATCTCTCAAGTACGGTAATGTCAACTTATCGATGTCATTCCATAGAGGATTTTTTGTATTTCCTAGCAAAGCCTTGCTGAAAGGACTACTTGGTCTTCTAGATGTGCTTGGGTCAATTGAAAATATCTTTGTAGATATAAACGCTCTAAGAGGCAAACTCAAGTCACTCTTGTTGTCAGGATCTGCTTTTGCTCTTTTTACTGCATCTTCTGATATTGCATCAAACAACTCATCAACTGTAGTTATATTGTTTTTATCTATAAAGTTTAAAACTGCTATAGGAGCCTTCTTATCAAGAATCTCGCTGATAATATTAACCGCATTAGATAAAGCCTCATCTCCACTCAATTTTTTCAATTGATTTTCCAAAGACTCTACACTTTTTCTAGCAGAATCACTTAGCTCTTTTGATTTTAAGTCTTTAACGTAAGACAGTAAGCCTTCAAAGTTTTCTATAGAACCATTATCTATATTGTCTTGCAATTCAAATATCCAGTTAATTCCTGTCTGTTTTTTGGCTGTTTTACCTAAGTCTTCCTTAAGCGCATCTATTGCAGCCTTTCTATTTTCTAAAGGTAATGTCTTTACCCAAGGAGAAAGGTATCTGAATACGGCTTCGTTTGAGTAAAGCGCATCGTCACCCATACGAACAATAGAGTAAGGGACGTGTCCATCTGGCAAAACGCCTTCTTTCCAAAGTCTATTAAATAGTTCTTTGTTCGATTCATAAACCTGTTTAGCTTGCTTAACTAAATTTTCAGCGTACTTTTTGTCTACGTTAGCCCATGCCAGAGATCTATTTCTAAAGAAGTTGAACAGCAGACCTCCGTCTACATCCATAGGGTTACCCATTGAATCTTTGAACTGACCACTTCCAAGTGTATCAGAAATGCCTATCATCATTGGTATGCCTGCAAAGTCTTCTATTTTTCTGTATAGCTGACTTTCGCTAGTTAAACCTAAGAAATCTAAAGCCTTCTGAAGAAATCCTTTCTTAACTTTAGTAGGTGTAGGATTCTGAGCTACAGCCTCTCCAACGTCCTGTCTTTCCGCATCCTGAACTTCTTCAAATGCAGCTTTCTCAGGCATTTTTTCTGCAAGCTTATCAATCTCTTTTACGATGTCTTCCTCTCTAGTTCTAGTATCCTCCTGCTCAACACCAGAACTTAGTCTAGCTCGTGCTGCTTTAGCAGGCTTCTCATTTACGAATTTTTTAAAGTCTTCAATATCTTTCTTTGAACCAAGAATATGTATTTGTTCTGGTTTAAATACTACATATACATCGGTGAGTGTGTTTGGGTCTTTAACATTTTCAGCTATGTAAGCATCATTTTTATTATCATACGCTTTATTTACTTCATCAAACCCAATACCTCTTTCACCACCCCTATCTTCTGTTACTGGATTTTTTATGTCTAGTACTACAGGATATACAGTTGGATTCTTTGGTGCTGATAAGTTAAGAGCATTAGAAATTTTAGCTATTATTTTATTGTCTATGTAACTCTTTGCAGTTTCCTTATCTTTTGCAAAGAAAAATCCAGCCTTGTATGTTCCTCCTTTATATACATTTTTTGGATTTACTGCTTTCTTAAAGTTGTCAAACTTATAGTTACTACCATGATAAGCAATGTTATTTACTTCGCTATCTGGGAATATAGTATCTAGATAATCAGAATATTCTTTAGTTGTTCCAATAGAAGCCAATTTTGGATTCTCCTTAAATAACTCAGCTACTCCTGATTTAATTTTATCTTCTTTGACTTTAGTTTCATTTGGTCTTGACAATCTATCCTGAATATCTAAAAACTCTTTAGGTGTCAAAACTTTAGGGTTCTTACCATCAGTACCAGTCTTGATATTCTCGAATGTATCTAGGTCAAATATTGACTCCTGTCCAAGTTCTCTTGCAATTGCAAGTGCTTCCTCTCTCTTTGATCTGTCTGCTACAATATTGATATCTATAGAAGCCTGATCGCTATTTGGAAACTTATATATACCAACCTTAACTAGATCAGATCCAATAGATTCTGAGTTCTCTTTTACAAACTCGTCTATCTTCTCAGGAGTAAGTTCTGATACTGCCATGTTTCTTGAAGCTAATGGAATAACTAGACCACCTTTCTCGTACTTGGTACCATCCAAGTTCATGGTAGCTCCATCCTCATTCTCAATCGGGAGGGTTTTAACTCTCTCTACTTCATCTACAGTATACTTGTCTGCGACATTTATTGTCACTGGCTGTGTCTCTGCACTTACATTCTTATTATTTAAACTTTCAACTAATTTTTTTGTATTAGAAGTTGACTCTATAACTAAGTTAGGGAATAGTTCTCTCAAAGAAGACAATACTTCTTGTGTAGCCATTCCTTCATTTACTATTATTCCACCAACCTGGTTTATGTTTGTTATTGGGCCTGAATGATTTCTATTTGCCACTAAAGTAAATGGCCCATCCATGTAAGCATTTCCACTAGCAGTTGTTCCTGTTGATACCCCTCCTGATAAAGGAGCAACATCTAAAGACCCTCTTCCTCTAGTAGGATTTATACCTTTTTTGAATAAGTTTATTAAATCATTATATGCGTTAGCAAGATTTGTTTTACCCATCCCATGGGCAAGATAATTATTAGCACCTACTGAATTAGCTTCTTCTAAAGCATTTACAGAAGCTTCAAATCCTTCATCTAATGCTGTTCTATTAGTCTCATACACAGAATTTATTGATTCTCTTAGTCTCTCTAGCTTATTATTATCAGTGAGATTATAATCACTAAAATTTAATTTCTCAGCTTCTGATTCTATGTTTCTTTTTTCTTGTAACGAATCATTAAATTCTTGAGTATGTCTATTCGCTAAATCAATAGCCTCTTGACTTCTTTGTGTTTGGTCTTCAGAATATTCATTGACATTTAATATGTCAAAAGCATCTCTATAATTTTTATTTTCTTTTTTGTTTAATTCTTCTAACTCTAATCTTTGTCTTCTTTGAAGTTCTGCTGATTTATCATTTACCTCTTTTATTTTTTCCTGTACATTTTCTGCCGTAATTTTTTCTTCTTTAACTGGCTTACCAGTCAACTGAGCTCTCTTAGCATCAATTACTTTTTTAACCTCTGGGTCATTAGTCTCAAGTTCGTTGAGAGCGTCTTCATTATTAGCCTCTTCTACAGCTGCAACAAATCTAGCTCGGTCCATTTTAGAACCGTCTATCTTGTACTCAACAGTTACTGGAGCTGCTGTTTGCTCTTGAGCAGAAATAGATTGAGCCAACTCTTCTGTAAGAGAAATTGGAGCCTCTTCTACAGCTGCTGCTTTTTCTCTAGCAACAATTTTATATTTAGTAGGACTATATGGATCTGTAGATTCTACTTCTTGAACTGTAAAGTCGAGTTTCTTATATGACTTACCAAGCATTTCAGCCATTGATATTGCCTGATCCTCAGTATCTAAATCCTGAGTTAACTCCATTTCTCCAGTCTCATCTCTAATGAAACCAAACTTAGAGTCTCCATAATTCAATATAACTGGCTGAATTGTTTGCTGAACAGGCTCAACTTTTACTTCTTGAGTAGTTGGCTTCTTAGTTTTTGTGTCCAGTGTAACTGTCTCTCCTGCCTCAAATTCTTCTTTTTCTGCTCCTTTTTTGACTTCTTCTTTTTTCTCACCTCTAGCAAACAAGCTAGGTGTTTGAACACCAGCAGCACCAAACATACCAGCGGCATAAGCATCAAGTGCTTCTGTTAGTGTAGGAGTTTTTATTTGACCTGTTGTGCCAAGTCCAGTCGAAGCCTTAGATACAAACTCTTGCCCAACCTCTGTAGCTCCTTCAACCTGAGAATTTACTAATATTTTTAAAGCTCTTTTTCTTAGGTCTGCTTTAATGTTCTCTAGTCCAAAAGCACTTAAAACTTTACTAGCTCCAAATAATTCTAAACCGCCAGATATTGCACCACCTATTTCAGCTAATGCAACCTGATCCTTACCCTGTTCAATAACTTGTATTGGTGTTATCCCTTCTTTTTTAGCTATCTCCTTTACAGTTTCTAGGTATATATTACCAGATTCCATTGCATAGCTCATACCACCACCAGTTGCTACGGCCATTGGTATTTGAGCAGCGGTTTGTCCAATGGATGAGCTTATAAAATTAACTAAGTCATATCCATCCTTTACCTGAGAAAGTGATGATATTACGTCACTGTTTTCTAAATCTTTATTTAATTTTAATGCCAATTCTAGAGCAGCAGCTCTGGCTTTATTTCCAGACGCTATTCTTTCTGTCATTAATTTTTTATAATCTCCAGCCCTATATTTTGTTGTACCACGTCTTGGATCTGAAATATTTGGCATTTCAATTATTTCATCATCTTGAACGTCAGCCACTGAATTTAGCTGTTTTACTAGATTGTTATTTATAGCTCCAATTACTGGAACTGCTTTAGCCTCCATCGCAGATGGAATTTGTAAACTCAAGGTTTCCCAAAACTTCTTACCAAAGCTTACAATAGGATTTTTTTCTAGTACTTTTTTAGATTCTTCAATTTCTTGTAGATTCTTAGCTTCGATCTCAGCATCCTGAATCTGCTGTAGCTTCTGATCTATCTGGTCAGGCTGCTGCTCTTTCTGAGGAATTCTAACATTAGGAACCCTAGTAGATTCACTGGCAACTATCTCAGGCTCTGCTGGCTCAAATCTAGGAATCCTTGCAGATACCGATGAACCAGCTGCCGAAGGAGAACCCGTAGCGACTTTTTTTTTAACAGGTTCTTTGTATTCTACTTTTAGATCCTCTAATGACTGAGCTACTCCTGAATATTTTTGTAAAAAAGAATTCTTATCCTTAGTGTAAAGACCTTCACTAGATACTACATCATAAACCTTGTTTTGATACGCTTGGTCACTGCTATATTTTTGTTGGAACTCTTGAAAAGACTTAGTGTATAAACCCTCTTCAATTAACACATTGTAAAGTTTCTCTAACTCGTTCATGTTGTATATTTAATGTCTTTTGTTATTAGTCTAATCTACCTCTACGTCCTGTATCCCCAGAACCTCCACTTGCTCCTGCGTTTGCATTATATATTTGAAGTCTCAAATTATCAATAGCATTTATTAGTCCAGTATCATCATCCTCTTTAACTGTAATTGGTGTAAAGCCAGTAGCTGATAATATAATTTGATTGTCATAACCAGGTCCATCTACAGCTTGTGCTGTAATTCCTTCTCCAAGTCTTCTTAACATCAAATTCAATTTATCTACATCATCTATGTCAGATCCAACCTCTAAAATAACATCTTCCGCCAACTGATCACCTATGAATGTCTCATATAAAGGAGCGAAGCCATAATCTTCCTCATCTTCATCTTTAGGAGATCTTGTAGGAGCAAAAACAGCTGTGCCCTTTCTCTCAATGCTTACTCTAGAATCAAAGTCATCTTTTAGTTTCGTTCTGATCTCGTCCTTCTGTTGATCGGTAGGATATGCATTACCGTTAGAGTCTACATATATGTTATTACCTCCAGCCTTAGACTTATCGTCAACAGCGTTGTATCCGTAGTAATCTCCCATAGTCTCAACTAACTTGTCAGGATCTCCTATAATAGACTCAATAACACTGTCTCTTGCAGCTGTATACTTCTCGTTATTAAGCACAGAAGTTTCTGAATCTATTCCTCCAGCTCTCAATATTTTAGTAACCTCTCCTATTGATGCAAATGCATCGTCTAAAGTCTTCTTAACGTCAAACTTAGGTCTTAAAGTGCCTAGCCCTTGAGCAAGTACACCAACACTCATCATTCTACTTGGATCAGCTATAGGCTCACCGTTCTTGTCTAAATCTGTAAAAACAAAATTACCATCAGCGTTTATAATAAGAGACTTATTCTCTAGATTTCCATACTGAAAAAGTTTTTGAAATTTTTGTTGATCTGCCCAAGACATCTGATCTTTTGACACTAAATCTACAGCCTTTCTGTATGTAGGAGCAAAAGATTTTACTGCAACGTCAAGACTTTGAACATTGTTCTTCATGTTCTCCATCACCATTCTGTATTGAGATGGTGTAATCTTACCTTCTTTCAAAAGTCTATTTTGAGTTAAGGCCAAATTTTTCATCTCATTAGTCCCGTTAAGGATCATGTTTCTAAGATAGTCCAGTTCTGGGAGAGCTACTTGAGATGCTCCTTTAACTAAATCTAAACTTAACTTGTCAAGTTCCTGTCTCTTAGCATCTCTTTCTTGACTTATCCTAGTTATCTCTTGAGATATTCCAGAACCAATCTTACCCCAGTCTACTTGAGATTCGGTACCTCTCCTTATGTAGTTATAGTATGTTGACATTTTTTAGAATCCAGTTGGTAATTTTATCTTAGTTTTAGGAATAATACCAGCCGCTGGATTAGATGTTCCTTTAAAAGATCCAACACCACCAACACTAGGTGACCCTGCTTTAGGCTTTCCAGCAAAAAGTGCTAACAGTCCTTTCTTAGCTTCTTCGTCAGCATTTCTATATAACTCAGATCCTTCATATATTGATGTACCTGCTCCAGCAAGGTTAGCAAGCCCACTCTCTACAGACTGAGCTCCCATTGCTCTAGCATCAGCAGCAGACTGCTGTGCTCCTGTAGCTTGAGCTAAATCTAAATTAGCCAGTCTATCTCTTATGTTTGCCTCTTCCTCTGCAATCATAAGATTTCTTTTGTAAAGGTCACCTTGCATAGCCATTCTTAATTCTTCAGAACCTGCCTGAGCTTGCTGCTGTAGACCAGCCACTCCGCCAAGTACAGCTCTTTGTCCAGACTCTCTCATAGCCTCTAAGGCTTGACCAGCGGCTTGAGTATTCATTTCAGCTGCCCTTTCATATCCTTCAAGAGGTACCTGAATATCTTCTGCGTAATTTGTCTTGTAAGCTTTAACCGCTTGATCCAAGTATTTTTTTGCAGCTTCTTCAGACTCTCTTCTTAGTCTATTATTCTTTGCAGCCTGAGCGAAAGATGCTCCTGCTCCTACTAGCTGGGTTCCTGCTGCTATAGCTGCTGCTGTTGTTAATGCCATATTATCTTTATCATTTCTTGTGAGTTACTCGTACCCTTTATAAATCCACACTCCATATAAGTGTTTATTAGTGATTCATTCTTAAGTGTTGAGTAAATATATTTCTTTCCACTTATCTTCGCTAACTCCTCAAGAGTTAGTATCAGTAATTTAATGGCTTCCTTTCTATTCTCCTTGTGCCTGTACTCAATATTTGACACAATAAACTCAATCCATGCAACACTTGAGTTTGTGGTATACAAAAACCCAGCAACAACTGGGTAATCCTCGTCACAAACCATAAAACCACCTAAGCCATTATTTGGTAGAAAATCTGCTGGTGGAGGAGTCCATCTCCAGTCTTTCCACCACTTTATCAGGTTTTCACTATAATCCTCTGAAGTCAGAATTCTTACGTGTAGCATAATGCAAATTTAAGGAAATGATTTGAATACATCAGACCTAATTGCAAATAACTCTACCGCAAAGCTATCATTATTTGATATTACATAATCTAAGTAGTCTCCTCTAAGACCGTGTGACTCTGCCACCTGATCCTTTCCATAAAACATAAACTGACCTACCGTAGGAACAACTTTTGGAGTAGCACCTACAGGAAAAGAGCAGTTTACAGTTATTGTGTCTCCAGATACTGCTGTTATATTACCATTCCAAGTCATTTGACTTGTGGTAATGTTAAATTGATATAAAAGATCTCCAACGCTAACCATAGAGTCAACAGGGAAAGCAAACTTAACTGTTACCGCTGTTAATACGCTTGAGTTTACCTGTGTTGAATTACCAACACCCTGTGTAGATCTCAACTTAAGATTAGGGTTTGTTAGACCTCCAGAAGTCCCTCTAATAAAAGCAAAGAAGGTAGCTTCCTTTTCCTCAAAGTATTCTTTTTCTATAAATCCAGTTTCTAAATCTGTAACTAAAGATGCGCTCCAAGCAGCGTTAGATTCTAGGGAAATAGTTTTAAATACCTTCTTTTCTATTGGAGACTGGTTTATAATACCTCTCACAGAAGATGAGTTGTATATTCCATAGAATGTGTTTCTTGGGCCAGTGGCATTATGTCTATACAAATTACCACCTTTAAATGTATAAAAGTGTTGATTCATCCCGATCATAAAATCAGGATCGTAAGAGTAAAACGAAGGCCATCCTTCAACTCCTTGGCTATATGTTAGTGTGTAGCTCATATCTTAACAAGGTCCTCCCCACAATGATGTTTCTCCTAATGTACCAATTTGAAATACTTCACCAGAAGCTGGTGAAGAAACTGTTTTATACCAAGTATTATTTCCATTTAGTAGCGTTGTTCTTCCTACGTTTGTGTATAGAGGCTTTGCTTGTGTTACAACTGCGTTATATAAAGACGTTGCAGTTCCAGTAATGTATACTGTAATAGGTGTTCCAGTTCCTGCACAAGCAGCAGATGAACTACCCCATCCGTAAGTATTTGGATTTGTAGTCACATCAAAGTAAATTGTAAACTGATCTTGACTTGATGGGCAACTAGCCTTAGCTATAACCACACCAGATGAATTTACTTGTATGTAATTTCCAGAAACAACTTTATAGAACCCAGCAGCTAAAGGCGTTGTACCTCCAGAGTCACTAAATACAAAATCTCCAATCTCTGGCTCTGTCTCTCCAACTCCACCATCAACATTTTCAAAGTAATAGGTTTGATTTAACGCTGAAGAACAAGCTGTAGATGAGTTTGCCCCCATTGTGCTTGATCCAAATTGATAAAAACAATCTGGGCAATTAGCAACTGGTAACAATTCACCTCCAGACATTTGTCTGTATACGCCATCTTTCTGATAAAACCCATTAGGTGCCTTAACAGTCAAGTTAGCGTTAGTCCATATACTAGTTGCTGTTGCAAAGTTGTTTGTATCTATGTAGTATGTTGCCATATTTTATGAGGGTTCAGTTACGCAATCACAGCATGCTTTTGTAGCTGAAACATTGCTGTAGCACAAATCTGTACTGTAAATATTTCTGTAATCATGGATAATATAAAGGTACGTAGATCCAGTAACATAAGTAAAGCTTGCAGTATAAACACCAGTTGAAGGGTTTAATACTGGAGTAGCTACCGTTGAAGCATTAAGTAAAGATAGCACGTTTGTATCTGTATACAATGTATTTGATATCAAATATCTTAACTTGTGAGTAGCTGGGTTAAACTCCATTGTACCAGTTGTTCCTTTTTTAGATCTAATTGTAACAACATCTCCATTTTTAGGAATAGGACCAAATCCTTGTGGACCAACCTCTTTGACGTAGTTAGACACTATTGGATTTGCCGTACCTCCAAGCATACTTACTATCTTTCCAGATGTTGTTGT
>Ga0315905_10001905_pt1 | contig 22135 bp, 25 predicted proteins | sample LakEriMetagenome_5_FD_203522 | JGI IMG/M metagenome (GOLD analysis project Ga0315905, IMG submission 203522) | Freshwater fungal communities from buoy surface, Lake Erie, Ohio, United States - Buoy 4 MA121 | ecosystem: Environmental > Aquatic > Freshwater > Lake | place: USA: Lake Erie, Ohio...
TGAACTTGCAGGTAATTTCTTGAGAGTCTGCTGCTATCCAAATAGTTTGTGGTTTAGATAGCTCCATTGGAAAACCATCTGCTGTTTTAAATAACGCGCAAACAACGTCGCCTTTATTTTTTTTGATTCCTGTAACCTTGACTGTCAGTTCCTCACTTTGGGCTGATAGGCAGACGCAAATTAAAGCGCTGAACATTGTTAAAAATAATGAGGATGGTTTTGTTGTTTGCATTGAATGCTCCTTAGTCGTTAAGTATCAATGTGATCAATGCTAACATAAAATGTGATCGATGATCACATAAGTGATATTATTCATTTATGACGATAAAAAATAAGGCGGTCGGCCAAGCGCAACGGGATAGTTATCATTACGGTAATTTGTCCGATGCGATTAAAGAGTTGGCCATCAAATTAATTGCAGAACACGGTGTTGATGTTTTTTCAATCCGCCAAGCGGCTGGAATATTGGGCGTAGCGTCGAGTGCGGTATATCGTCATTACCAAGACAAATCAGCTTTATTAAAAGCAATTTGTGAAGATGGTTTTTTCCGGCTTGGACAACAATGGATTGACTTGATTGAAAGCCCTGCAGCGAGTGTTGATTCCACTCCTCAGGCGATTAGTCTGGCGAAATTTTCGGCAGGCGCAGATGCTTATTTTAAATTTGCCACTGAAAATCCAGTTTTATTTCAACTGATGTTTGGACCCTATGGCACTGGTTCTGCAAGCTGGTCATTGTTTCAGGTTCATTCTCCGGATAATCCTTTCACAATGTTGTGCAAAGCCTTGGATGGTCTTAAGGATGCGCGAGTCATTAGTGATAACGCCCGCGAGAATGCTGAATACTTAGCTTTTTCTATGATTCATGGTGTTTCCTGCTTGGCGGTTTCAGGAGCCTTTAAAGGTATGACGCGTGATCAAATATGGAAACAATTAGCTTTAGTAAAAACAAACTTAATAAGCGGGCTATGCGCACAAAAATAGTAGGGCTTAGCGTAAGTGACAGTGTTCTAATTTGGGTACAGGGTCACGTAGCTTTTCAATGAAACCTCCAGACGCCGAATTTCCTGTTTTTGCCTTTGTCGACATTGAAACTACGGGCGGCAATTCCGAACGTGATCGAATCACTGAAATCGGCATTAAGACACTGGCTAATGGGCAAGAAACTGTTTGGGAGAGTTTGGTAGATCCCCAAACCTTTATTCCTCAAAATATCCAGAGGCTGACGGGCATCACGCCGGAAATGGTGGCGTCCCACCCCCCATTTGACGAACTCGCGCTGCAAATCAAAAGAGAGCTGGAAGGCAAGATCTTTGTCGCGCACAACGCCCGATTTGACTACGGCTTCATCAAAGCCTCGTTCAAACGCTTGGGCATGGATTTTCGGCCGAAGGTGCTGTGCACCGTCAAGCTTTCCCGACTGCTTTTCCCGCAGCAGGCTCGGCACAACCTGGACACCATCGTCGCTGCGCACGGGCTGACGGTCAGTGCGCGGCACAGGGCCTTGGGCGACGCCGATTTGCTGGTCCAGTTTTGGCGTGTGTGTGAAAAGACTTTTGGCCAAGTGCGATTGCTTGAAGCGGTGAATCAGTTGCTGGGCAGTGTTAGCCTGCCGCCCAACATCAGCCAATCTGTTATCGATGCGATTCCAGACACGCCGGGTTGTTATATTTTTCTCGGTGAACACCACGCCCCTTTGTATATTGGCAAAAGTATTTCACTACGCAGCCGAGTGATGAGTCATTTCCAAAGCGCCCTGACCGTACGCAAAGAAATGAAGCTGTCCCAACAGGTTCATCACATCGAGTGGATCGAAACAGGCGGGGAATTGAGTGCTTTGATTTTGGAGGCCAAGCTCATCAAAGAGCGTATGCCGAGCATGAACATCAAGCTTCGCCGCTCCAAAGACCTGTGCGCTTGGCAATTGAGCCAAGAACCGTCGGGCCTTCAACGCCCCACACTCATCACGCACAAGCATTTGCAACCTGGCTTTCAAGACAATTTGTACGGACTTTTTAACAACAAGAAAGAAGCGCTGGGTTACTTGGCCGCCGTCGCCAAAAAGTACGAACTGTGTGAGGCCTTGCTGGGCCTTGAAAAAGTGGACGAGGGTAAACCTTGCTTTGGCTACCAAGTCAAACAATGCCAAGGCGCGTGCATTGGCCAAATGTCCTTAGCGGTGCACAACCTGAAGTTGCAAACGGCCCTTCAGCTTTACAAAGTCCCGGTTTGGCCATTTGAGGGGGCGGTGGCCATCAAGGACGGACATAGCATGCTGGTGATCAACAAATGGTGTTACTTGGGCACCGCCAACGACCACGATGAGCTGGACGACATCGCTCGGTCTGAAGACTTTGACTTTGATCTCGATATTTACAAGGTCGTCAAAAAGGCCATGACGGGCTCTCACAAAACCAGTGTGCTGAAGCTATCTAACCCCCAACGGGCGGCAGCCTCGTTTGACGCGATAGACTGATTTTTAATCACCATGCCCAAACCTGTTCGATCCCGTATAAAAGCTTGCGAAACCTGCAAAGCCGTGAGTTCAACTCTTTACCGGGTGGTGCAAGACGACACTGCTGCTTGGACCCTGATTTGCTCAGCATGCCGGACTCAAGTGGAGGGACACCCCAGCTACCGCTACGGCGGCACATGGAAGGCCGACAAGCGGCACTGATCGCCATTCCACGTTAAAGCGTGCCGCGGTATCGCCCTGAGTGATGAGGCCTCAACTGCTTGGGATAGAATCCGCACCATTATTAAAACCGAGAGCGGTTAAGTCCCCGTATCTTGCCTTTGTCCTCTCCCATTCCCTTTGGCTGACCAAGACCCCACCCCCACCGCCCCTTGCGCTGTTCAAACTGAGTTACGCCATGTACGTGCACTCATGCAACTTGAGCAAAAGGAAGACCAAGCGCAATTCAAACTCAAAAATGCCAGTGCCAGCATCAAGGAGCGCCGTCGGCGCGGCTTGACCTGGTACCCCGTCACCATCACGCAAGAAGACATTGGTTTTGGTGGCAAGGTGGTGCTGGAGCTGGAGCGCCCTGCACATCGGCAAGACCTGCACTTGTTTCAGGTTGGTAAAAACGCTTGTGTGTTCAGCGATGCGCCCGGCTACTCAGGACCTGACCGGCCAGTGCTCAGCGGCGTCGTGACCAGCGTGCGGCGCAACAAGCTGCTGTTGGCCACTACCAAAGAAGCGCTGCCTGACTGGGTACGGGACGGCAGCACGCTGGGCATTGACCTCACCTTTGACGAGGTGAGCTACCGCGAGATGAACCAGGCCCTGGGTGAGGTCATGGGCGCTCACGGCAACCGCTTGGCCGAACTGCGCGACGTGCTGCTGGGCGCCAGGCAGGCCAGCTTTCGCGAGCATAAAGCCGACGACCTGTTTTACCCGAGTGCGCTCAACGACTCGCAACGGGTGGCTGTGCGCCATGTGATCTCGGCACGAGACGTGGCCATCATCCATGGTCCACCCGGTACCGGCAAAACCACCACGCTGGTGCAGGCCATTTTGGAAACCGTCCGGCGTGAGCGGCGCGTCCTGGTGTGTGCCCCCTCCAACACCGCCGTGGACTTGCTCACAGAAAAGTTGGCCGAGCGCGGTGTCAACGTGATCCGCCTGGGCAACCCCAGCCGTGTGTCGGATCTGCTGCTCCATCACACCCTCGATGCTGGTGTGATGGCCCACCCCAGCTACGCCAAGATGCAGGCAATTCGCCGAACCGCTGAACAGCATCGAGAAACGGCGAATGAGTATGTGCGCCATTTTGGTTTCGAGGAGCGTCAGCATCGCCAATGGCTCAGAGATGAAGCGCGGACGCTACGCCAAGCCGCCGACGATTTGGAGCGCTTCATAACCGAGGACGTGCTCGAGTCGGTGCAGGTCATCACCTGCACGCTGGTGGGCGCGAGCAACCGCCATATTCGCCACCTGAGCTTTGAGACCGTCTTCATTGACGAAGCCGCCCAGGCCTTGGAGCCGGGCTGCTGGATTCCCATTGCCAAGGGCCAGCGCCTTGTGTTGGCGGGTGACCACCACCAGCTACCGCCCACGGTGAAAAGTGAACAAGCGGCCCGTGAAGGCCTGCGCGAAACCTTGTTTGAAAAGTGCATCCAGCGGCAGCCGCAGACGGCCCGCATGCTCACAATGCAATACCGCATGCACGCGCACATCATGGGGTTCAGCTCAGAGAAGTTCTATAGCGGCCAACTGGTGCCGCACCAAAGCGTGCGACACGCTGGCTTGGAGGACTACGACCTGCGTTTTGCACCCGACCTGCCTGTGGAATTCATCGACACCGCCGGCAGTGGCTTTCTGGAGGTCGCCATTCCCGAAAGCCGATCAACTGCCAACCCTGAAGAAGCCAACTTGCTGCTGGAGCGCCTCGCGCAGTTGCTTGAGCCCTATGACCCAACTGAACACGACCAGGGGCCGCTCAGCATTGGCGTGATTGCACCGTATCGCGCCCAAATCAACTATTTGAAAGACGCCATCGAAGACAGCGAAGTTCTGAATAATTTACTGCTGCAACGCAGGCTCAGTGTGGGCACCGTCGATTCGTTTCAGGGTCAGGAGCGAGACATCATTGCCATTTCCTTGACACGCAGCAACCCCCAAGGCGAGATCGGCTTCCTTTCCGACATCCGCCGCATGAACGTGGGCATGACCCGCGCACGGCGCAAGTTGTTATTGGTCGGCGACTCTTCCACGCTTTGTAGCGATCCGTTTTTTGAGGACTTGTTGGCTTACGTGAAGCGCATAGGGAGCTATGTCCAGTACGCAGGAGGTGGCGACAGGTTTTTTTAATTACATACCTACCGTGCCTGAATCTCAGCGCGTGATTCGTCAACTGTGATCCCTTTGTTTTCGAGGCGATTTTTTTCATCCTGGACGATGATTTTCAGCACTGCAATCAGTTGTTTGAAGTCAGGGAAGCCGTTAAGGAATTTAAGCATCGAGCCAGCTCGCGATACGTTTTTTTGTAGCAACTGAAACAAAGCGGAATCAGTTTATTATTTAGCCTGAATCGGCGTCGATCCAGCCTTTTGTGGATAAATAATAAAATTGATAATAAATAATGACCAAAGCCCCTCGCATCAAATTTGTCATTTTCGCCAGTTTTGCGCTGTCTATCAGTTTCTGGACGGCAGGCTATCTGCTCGCGCCCGACACCTCTGCGTTTGTTAAAAACACCAGCTGGCTCTATCAGGTAGTCTGGCTGCCTGCTCATGTCGTGTGTGGTTATCTGGCAGTCTGTATCTATCGCGAAGCGCGGTCGAGCGGCCACCCAGAGACCGTCGACTTGCCAGTCGGTGTCATGCCCTACCTGAATTACCTCTTTAAAAAATTACTGATCGCCACGCTAGCCGTCACGCCTTTTCTGATTATGGACGGCATTGAAGGCTACGCAATGGTGTTGGAAGAATTCTCCAGCATGGGCCATTCTGGCTGGCTGTTAATGACGGTTTGGCTCATCGAGTGGGTAGCAACAGGCGTGTTGTGGGTACATGTGCTGCTGACCCTGAGGCTGACCTTTGAATTTTATAGCGAGAGCTATGTTCGCGATAATCTCGAGTCGTTGTTGATTGCTTCAAAAGATTCTCCGTTGTTGCTCGCCGGGGTGGAGAATTCACTAGTCATCCTGCTATATGCATTGGCGACTTTCGGGTATATCTGGTTCGTCGGTGGTGAACTGTCGGATTTCGTCGCGCTGGGCGTGTCGGCGGTGTTCGTTTTGGTCGCTTTCTTGGGCAGCATGATGCACTTGAAAATGAAAATCAACCGGGCACTGGATGATATCTATGAATCTCGTTTGCAGCATCTGCTGAAGACTGGTGCGACATCATCAACGTCGAGCGATCAAGTGAATCGCTCGCTCGAGGATCTGCAAGTAATCGATCAGTTGGTGTTCAGCCGTCCGCCGGGTATTTCGTTAAGAAGCTATACTCGGTTGCGATCGATTAAAGCCAGTCTGCTGCTCGATCCCGAATCGGATTCCCGAATCATTGCGCGCGATATGTTTCTCTATACCGAGTACGAGCTGCGGTTGGCCACCGTGGGCGCAGCTGAACTGCGTGCCGTGATGATCCGCTTGTCCGCGCCAATTGCCGGATTGATGGCGAAATCCGGGCTGGTCGGCGGCTCATGACACGACGATGCCTCGGATGATTTCATCAGGCGGTCACCGCACAAAACTCTAGCAGTCAATCGAAACCGGCCCGGTGGTAGTGCCTAACAATAGAATTATCGAGAATAAAAAATCGCGGTAGGATATTAATGCGACTAATCTTCCACCGTGTGATCTCATTATTTTCCGCGGGTGCGGGTCTCAGATAACGGACGGCGCCCATCGTGGGTAGTTTCCCGCAAAGCTCTGAGTTATCATTGCGCCAAACCATGTACTTCGATTAAAACCTCCCCGGCAAGCATTGCCGTTCAACTGTCAGTACCACAGTCATGAAACCATTTTCCCGTCATAAAAAAATTATCGCTTCGATCGTCGCGGCTTGTGCACTCCTGTGGTTCGGCATCAACGTCTACGCAGGCAAACGTGCCGAGTCCCGGTTGCATGAATTGATTACAGCCTCCGAAAAATCACCTAGCTACCGTCTGAGTAATCTGAATCATCAGCGTGGGCTACTCGCATCGCACGGCTATGCGGATTTGGTGCTGATTGATGAATGCGGCACGATGTCTCGTCCGGAATGGATGTCAGCTCGGGTGACTTATCAGCTCAAGCACTCTGTTTTTCCATTGGCCTTGATGAACATTGAGTGGTCGATCGAGCCCTTGGGAAAAGAGCGTGAGACATTCGAGAAATTATTTGCCGGGCAGGCCAGGCTTGAGGGTAGGGGTAAAGTCGGACTGACCGGGGATGTGCAATCGGACATGAATCTGCCGGAAATTCATTGGGCCAATAGCGGTACGCGTTTTACAGTGTCGCCCTCAACCGGATCGGTCACCGTCGGAAAAAATACCTTGAAGCTGGATTGGCATACCGGGAAAATCGGTATACGCGGTAATAGCTCAGCCTTGGCGATGGATGGCCTTGGAATGCAGATTGATTTGACCAACGCTGACCGTGGTCTGGGCAAGGTAGCATTCACTGTCGATAAAATCGGCACCTCTGATTTCACTGCGGCCGGCTTAAGCGTAGTAACGCTGATGCAGGAAAATGCAGACCGTCTCGATATCGACGTCACACCTAGCATGACATTGCTTGAAGCCAGTGGTAAGCAATTCAAGAATCTGGTGCTTGATTTTGGTATCCATGGTCTGCATGGTGCAAGCACTGAATACTTGCTTAATCTCGCTCAGACGAGCTGTAATTTTCAGAATCTCACTCAACAAGAGAATGGCAAGCTCCACGCTAATCTGCGCAAGTTACTGTTCGAAGGATTTTCAGTCGGCATCAGTCGCGTGGCAGGTACTGTTGATGGCGATGATCTTGATGGTAAGTGGCTGGTGACACTAGCAAAGACGCAGGGTGAAGAATTCTCTCTGATGCCAGTACTGAGTTCTCAGGGTGAGCTCACGCTGATGGGTAAAAATATCAAGCAGCAGCAAAAAAATACGCTGATATCACTCGGGTTTGCAAAAGAGGTGCCAAATGGTGTTCAAGCTTCCTACGACTATGCCAATGGTGTTCTCAAGCTTAATGGCAAAGTCAGTAATGCTGCTTCGCTCGACACCATGCTACAAAATATGGATCAGCAAATCCGCGGTTTCCTGACCGGGCAGCAAACACGCGGCAATGGCGGCGGACCCGCAGAGCAAGAACTCGAGGAACCTTCAGCGCAAGAGCTTGAAACCTGACGTGACCCTGATTATCTATGATGGTGCTTGTCCGTTTTGTTGCGCCTATGTTCGGCTGCATCGGTTTCGCGAGGATATCGGTCCGGTCGAATTACTGAGCGCTCGCGCTACTGACGATCGCATTGCGGATTACCAGCAACAGGGATTTGATCTGGATGAGGGCATGTTATTGGTGATGGGAGACGTGATCCATGCCGGTGCCGACGCCATGCACGTCATGGCAGCCTGCAGTACATCGTCAGGTTGGTTCAATCGTTGTAATCGATGGATTTTTTCTTCTCGCCGCTTGTCGCGCCTGATGTATCCCCTACTCAGAGCCGGTCGCAGGCTTGCTTTATTGCTGCTGGGTGTGCCTCTGATTCGTAAAAATCACCACTGAGCCGAGCAGTACACAATCGCTGGAAAGTTGACAATCCACGCCCAGAAAAAGCGGTTGAGTCCGAAAAATCGGAATACCAGAAAATGAAATACCGCAGCGATTCCGCAGCCAAGCACGGCCCATGCGGGTCCGGCGATGTTGAGCGGAAAGCAGCATTCCCAGAGAATGAACGCCCATGCGCACGTTATGGCGACGATGGGTTTTCGAAACACACTGTGCATGTTTAGCGGACCGTATAAACCACCATCTAGAAAAAAAATCAGCGCGCTGCCATCACGCCATGCGGGTGAAAATAATTTAATCGCACCAGAAATAAAATAAGAGCTCATCGCATGAATCGTGATGTACCAGAGTCCTGCTTTCCAAGCGAGCACCGGTCCCACCCAGAGTGAGGCCACATTGGCTATCACCAAACCTGTCAGCGCGACAATGGTCATGAAATCACTGCCGCCGTTGAAAGCGCCGCGCCAGCGTATCAGTATCAATATCGTGCTTGCGAAAAGTAGCAGGGCACTAAATGGGCTGCTGCCTGCAAACAGGCTGGCTGCGGCACCGGCACGCAGCAGCAAATGCAGATGATGTATGCGATCACGATAAAGTACATCGAATACCTTGCGCAGCCAGTCGGGCGCATGCGCCACATCGGCTCGCTGTGCTTGCCAAGACCAGACACCCTCAGAACTCGTCGCCGCACGCATTCGTAAAAATTCCAGTGTCTGTATCAGCAAACTGATCGCGCACAGACACTCCAGCGCACGGACAGAAGCGTACAAGCTGATTGGATCGCTGATATTCATGCGGTCTGTACCGGTGAGGTAACCACAGCCATGCTTTCGTCGGGTTCGGTGCGGGGCGGTACCAGCCGCAATTGGAACTGATACTGGATCGCCTCAGCGCGCAACATGGAGCGCACCAGCCGCTCGACTAACTGGTAGGTCACCAGATCGCGCACATCGCCTTCATCGGGTAGGGCCTGTACGTCGGCGCTGAGATGATCGATGAGGTTCTGGTTGGCCAGTGCCAAGTTGTTTCGGGGGTTATGAAACAGATCCCCGAGATGAAAGGGCGCTCGTGGCATGAACATTTCCCATGAATGCCACTGTCCTGTGCTGTCCAGTATGCGGACAAACAATCTCGGCTGGTGACCAAGGCCATGGTAGAAGCGCCAGTTAGGAAAAAAGCTCCGCAATAAAAATAGCCAGGGTCCGGAGATCACCTTCCCCCGACGCAGCAGACTGGCCAGCAGAAAAATGAAGTAAGCAGCAATTAGAAGAAGGCTGATGTCCGATGCGCTCGGTGTCATGTGGGTGGTTTGGTTAGTGTCAGCCCTGAAATTTTACGCGAAGCGCCCTCAAGGTCTGCTAATTGGGGGTGGTCCGGCGGCGCTCAGTTGTTGCGCCCGCCCAGATGAGGGGGCAGGCCAGTCTCTGAAGGGATTTCCCCGTGCCGGGGCCGCATTGTTTAAAATCACGCCTTGAATCTTTCAGAGGTTGCGGATGAATGCAGGAATGATAGAAACAAGGCACTGGATACTGGCGATATTCATCGTCTCAGCGCTGTACGTGCATTTCCGCGGGACAGTCCGTTTTGGATTGGTACGGGCGCTGACTGACTTTACCGTACTACTGGCACCGGTCAACGCGATCATGTACCTGTTCTCTCGTACGCGGCGCACCGCTTACATCGACCCCGCTGAGTTTCCCGAACTGGCACCCTTGCAGGCCAACTGGCAAATCATTCGTGATGAAGCGATGGCACTGGCCGATGGTGGTCAGATACGCGCCGCCTCGGGTTACAACGATATTGGTTTCAATTCTTTCTTCCGCACGGGTTGGAAGCGTTTTTATCTCAGCTGGTACGGGCGCGATCTGCCCTCGGCCATGCAGAGCTGCCCCAAGACGCTGGCCCTGCTGAAGCAGATTCCTAGCGTCAAAGCGGCGATGTTTGCCTCCTTGCCCCCCGGCGCGACGCTGGTAAGGCACCGTGATCCCTATGCCGGCTCGCTGCGTTACCACCTCGGACTAGTCACGCCCAACGACCCAGCCTGTTACATCGACGTTGATGGACAGCCCTATCACTGGCGTGATGGCGAGGCGGTGATGTTCGACGAGACCTTTATTCATCATGCGGCCAACACCACGGATCATCAGCGTGTTGTCCTGTTTTGCGATATCGAGCGGCCGCTATGGACTGCGCCGGCACGCTGGTTCAATCGATTGTTTGCGAAATATGTGATGGCCACAGCGTCTTCGCAGAACGTGGAAGGGGAATCGATAGGCTGGCTGAACCAGTTTTTCAGCGTTGCCTACCATCTTCGCGTTCAGGGCAAAAAGCTCAAGGCCAGCTATCGCTCCGTGTATTACCTCGCTAAATGGGCCGCTATCGGCGGTGCGCTGTGGTTGATTTTCTGGTGATTGTGGTCACATCGCAGTGATTCAGTCCGCAGCGCGACCAAGGCACTTCTCTTGGCCGCCTCGAAGTTTCCTATTTACAACTATTCCGAAAATTGCTAGATTCCGGGGAATCCAGACGCCCAGACACGGACGTGTCCTCGATGAGTCTTCAGTTTTCCTACAAAGTAATGCCCGTCATTATTGCTGCCTGCCTTGGTGGCTGTGCGAGCCAGTCCGAGCTGACGGCTTTGCGTCTTGATCCCGATAACCCCCAATATCGCAGTGAGGCCTGCCAGCGCAGTATTGAAGGTGGCACCGTGCATCGCGGTATTAAAAACGTGACCATGGTGGCAACACCGGTTTTGTTGTTCGTCAGTGGCGGGTTACTGTTGCCTGTGCTGGCTGCCAATGCGGGGCTGGATGCGGCAGATCGCATCGATGCATCCGACATGGCGAACCGATGTGGTGCTCGTGGTGAAAGTGGCGCCGAGATCGCTGGTAGTGTCGCCGCGGGCGCTGTACTGCGTGCGGCAACCGGGCTGGTACCCAAATGAGAACGATCGAATTGAGAACTATCGAACTGAGAACTATCGAACTTAGAACCACCGAATGGAGAGCAATCCAATTGATTGACCTGCGCGCATTGACGGCACGCCTGCTTTGCTCCTTAACCCTGCTGGCGATGTGCGGCAGCGCGCACGCCGGATGGACCAGTGTCGGCCGATTCGATCGCGGCGAGTTTTATGTCGACCGCAGCACCATCGAAGTCAAAGGTGATCAGCGCGAAATTTGGAGCATGATGAATTACCGCAACCCGGAAATGCATCCGAATGGGAAAATTTTCCGATCCACGCGCTCACTGCTTCAACTGCAGTGCAAAGCGAGGCTGGCGCGAGGCGTTCACATGTCACATTTCTCAGACGCTATGTTGGGTGGTAAACAGATCAGCAAGATGGGCTCGCTGCCCGAGTGGGATCCCGTGCCGCCCGGCACCCCCATGCGGGAGATTCTTGATCTTGTCTGCAAATCGTGACAACACGGGCGGATTGCGCTGGCATCTGCGCGCTTTCTCGCAAAGGCGCCGCTGGCAATTCACGTCGGCACTGATCGCCGACTGGCTCAAAAGTACTCGTCCGGCATCGTCCCATTTACTTCTGATAGGCGGCAGCGCAGGTTGGATGATGTCCTCTGCCTGGTTGCAGCGTTTCCAGCAAATTGATCTGATCGACGTTGATCCCCACGCTGCCTGGCTGTTTCGACTGAATCACGGTCGTGCCTTGCGCGCTTCGGGTTCGCATCTACGGTTTTTTCAAACGGATGGCCTGAAAGCGCTTGATCGGTTGCTGACAGAGTCACCCGAGGCGACGATTTTTTTCGATAACGTGCTCGGTCAGCATCTCTACCGAGTTGGCGACATCGCCAGTGCCGAATCCGAGTTGCAGCAGATCGCTGCCCGGCTCAAAGGCCGGGATTGGGGGAGTGTGCACGACCTGTACTCCGGCCCTGTGGATAGCAACCGGGCAGTGACACAGCCGGTATCGCGCTATCACGCGCTCAATGATGCGCAGGGGTTGGTGGTGAATGGTTTGCGTGACACGCCGATGCACAGGCTTTTGCTCTCTCAGGTCGGTGGACATGATGAGTGGATGGATCACCTGACCTCGAGCCTATTCCCCATCGGGACGGCCAGCCAGCTGATTGCCTGGCCTTTCCGGCCGGGTTATGCGCATTGGCTGCAGGCGGGCTGGGTCACCGGGCAGGGCTCAAGTTCCGGCTAATCTTGCCGATAAGAATGAAACGGTAGAATCCATCACCAGCCGGGTGATTCCCGTTGTTTGATTGCAAGAGGATGCACATGAAATACAAGCTCACCAGTCTGTTGCTTTCCGCTCTGTTCGCCGCGCCTGCGCTGGCGGGTGGCCCTGAGCCGCATTGGGATTACGGAAGTGAAGCCGGTCCGGCGAAATGGTCCGGTATCGATTCGGCCTTCAAGGCCTGCGGTATCGGCAAGCGCCAGTCGCCGATCAATATCGAAACCCGGGATTCCGAAAAGGGTGGGCTCAAGCCGATTATATTCACCTATTTGCCGGGCCCCGCCGAGGTCGTCAATAACGGACACACCATTCAGGTAAATTTACCCAACTCGGGCTCTGCTCGTTTTGATGGTCTTGAATACAAGCTGGTGCAATTTCATTTTCATACACCCAGCGAAGAAAAAATCGATAGCATGGCCCAGCACATGGTGGCGCATTTTGTTCATCGCGCCGGTGACTCCAAGCTTGCTGTTGTGGGTGTGTTGTTCAAATTGGGCAAGGAAAACGCAGCGCTCAAAGTGGTATTCGACAATCTGCCCAAAAAGCAGGGCCTCACGTTCGAGATCAAAGAATTCAATCCTGCCGACTTGATTCCTGCCGATCCTACTTATTTCGCCTACGCCGGATCATTGACCACACCACCTTGTACTGAAGACGTGAAATGGCAGGTGATGCGTACGCCGATTGAGATTTCTTACGCACAGCTGGCAGCATTCAAAAAGCTCTACAAAATGAACGCGCGTCCGGTTCAGCCTCTCAACGGCCGACGCGTGCAAATGCTGCAGCAATAACGGTAGCTTGAAAACGGTTTGCGGTTACGACGGATTGAAACGTCGAGCGGGGATGTGATTCAGGGGCGCTTATTGTTGCTCGGGGACTGTTTAATTAACAATCTCTCAGATCTTATCGAGCGACTCATGCAGTCGCAGAATTTTTTCTTTGAGCTCAGGGCGCGATTCCATCATGTCGCCATTGGCGAACAGATTTTTTCTTGCGACCGGCTCTGGGGGTTTGGTTTGTTCAACCGGTGATTTCTTCAAAAGATAAATCACGGTTAGAGAAACACTCAGTATCAACCACACTATCCACACACTGCCACCGGGCAGGACACCCAGATACGCGACACTGCCGAGATCACTTAACCAACCCGACCAGTTCAGCTTCAGCCACCAGAGAACATTACCTTGTGTCTTGCTGATCCATGCGGATACGGCAAAAAACAGGCAACCGTTCGCCAGCAGCAGTAACTCAGAAATGCGGTGCCTGGGTTGCATGAACGTCGATTAGCCTTTGAGTGTGGAGACCAGTTTGTCATGCAGCGACTCGGCAATCTGCATGCGCAGTTTGGACGTCTCGTGTACTTCCTGCTCGCCACGGTAGGCATTTGACACGAGTTCGGAGGCGAGGCTGCGAACACCTTCGATTTCCGAATCCAGTGCTGCGATGCGCGCCCGCAGGTTTTTTTGTTCCTGAATCTTGCCGCCAATCAGGCGTATCGCTGCATGTACCTGAGTCCAGGCCTGCAGACGCGGGTCGTTGATTTTCAGGCTGTCGAAAACATCCTGCATCGATTCACCCAGATTAATCAGCGCCTCCGCAGATAATGGCTCGGAATCGATCTTTATTTTATATTCGAGCTTATCTTCAGATTTCAGATGGTCATTAATTGAGATAACCTGACCACCAGCGTCAGACCAGCCGGATTTAGGCTCGAATCGCATCATTGAAGGTTTTACAAATGACTTTCCCATAACTAATTACCTCTCTTGCAAAATAATCTTGTATTTGCGGAAAAAGCTGATCTATACTCGAGCGTGATAATATGGCATAAGTTTCCCTCAAGCAATGTTAAATTTTAATTCATTAAAAAAATCAATAGCTTGCGGTCGAATCAAAGGAATACCATGAGCAAGGCACTTAAGATCCTTATTACCAGCCAAAAGGGTGGGGTTGGTAAAAGTACCGTATCGGCGAATTTGGCCGCGTACTTTTCTTATATTTCTGGCAAAAAAACGGCATTAATCGATTTTGACCATCAGGCAACTGCCGGAAAATGGGTCAGAAAAGCTTATCCAATTGGCATTGATTGTATGACCGTGGATTTGCCAAATGCAAAAGGGTCGGGTATCGCGCTATTAAAAGCCAAAGAAGCTTTACGCAAATGCGTCGATACGATGGAAGTCGTGATTACCGACCTGACCTGGACTGATGTCCTGCCGCCCGATTTTCTGTTCGAGTTTGATCTGGTGCTGGTGCCTAGCTCCCTGTCGCGGGTCGAGCTCGATAGCACCCTCGAATTCGTGAACCGTTTTTCCTTCGTTTTCAATTCCCGTCTGCGTAATCCGCCCAAGCTGGTCATCGTGCCTAGCCGCGTCGACAACCTGCAGACCTACGAAAGCATTTTCTCTAAGTCGTTCAACGCCGGTTTCTTCCTGTCGCCGCCCGTGATGTACAGCACGAGCGCTAACGAATTCTTCGGTACCGAATTCTTTGTGATGACGACGAATAAAGAGATTCGCGAGAACTTCATCGAGTTCGGCCGTTCCATCGAGCAGTTGGGTGAAATCGAAGCCGATCTCAAGCTCAATACCCGACAAAATCCGCTTACTCACAAGGTCAGTGGTTCCATCCTGGATCGTTTCCGTGCAGTGCGGAATTCCAGTGAAAATCCCTCGGTTCGATCAGCTGCCAACGAAAGCGCACGAATCAAGCCGGGTGGCCGCATCAGAGCGGTGATTCCTTCATTCTTGATGATGGGCCGCGACGGCTAAAGCCGGGTCGAAACAGAAACTTGTTTTCGGGCTGCAGCATGGACTTCGGCTCGCACCGAGCCAACGCGCCTGACTATTTGGCGGGTGGTTTTTTCGCCTTGGGGTCCGGCGGTGGTGGCGGCGGCGGTGGCGTTCCGTAGAGCAGCAACGCGATATCCGGGTTGGTTGCAGCCAAAACTTCTAGCAAAGCATCTATCGCAGCCGCAGCGGCTGCTGAATCCCCTGTTCCCAGCCACTGCGCGCGATTGTTGCGCATGACCAGCAATTGCTGAGGAGTGCACTGCTTCCCGCGTCGGTTTATCCAGGCCAGCGCTTGGGCACGGCGTTTTTCTGCATCCTGAGTATCAATACCGATCGCCCGAAAATCCGCCACGATGCAAGGAAGTGGCTCAGCGCCGGATTTTTTCTTTGACGTTTCTGTTGGTGTTGCTTCGCCAGTTTTTTCCTGATCTGCTGCAGGGGTTGGTGCTTGCGCTGAGGGCGGTGCAGTTGTGGTCGCAGGTTTGGCATCCGCCGCTTTGTTTGCTGGCGGTGGCGTTTTTGGTGTCTCCGCCGCCTTGGGTGCATTTGCTGCTGGCTGCGGTGCAGGCGCCGCGGGCTTGGCTTGTGTTGTCGCCGCGTTACCCGGTGCAGGCCGTGCTGCTGGAGCAGTTGTTGTCCCAGGGGCCGGCGCATTTTGCGCGTGAGCGACGCTGAAGGACAGGAGCAATCCGGTTGCAAGCAGCCAAGCGTGTTGTTTCACCAAGTTTTGCATAGGTAAGCTCATTTACTCAGCAGTGTTTTGCGAGGCTCCCGTAGGTCCCTGATAGAGCACGGTAATGCTGATACGACGATTGCGCGGATCGGCCGGGTTATTAGGAATGTAGGGCGCAGAGTCCGCAACGCCTTCGATCTTGGCAAACTGAGACGGCGGCAACCCGACGCCCGCCATGATGCGACGTGTGCTCTCCGCACGCTGACCCGATAACGACCAATTGCTTCGGATGCCATCGTCATAAGCCAAGCTGTCGGTATGACCACGCACGGCGACCTTGTTAGGCATACCTTTGAGGGACTTTGCCACTTCTTGAATCAGTGTTTCTGCACGGCCCTGCATGCGTGCAGTGCCCAGTGAAAACATCGAGAAGTCTGCTTTGTCGATCACTTCGATACGCAAACCTTCTTTCTCGCGGATGAATTTGACCTGATCCTTAATCTTGTCGAGCTGGGGATTTTCCTGAATCTTTTCCCGCACGGCTTTCTCGAGTTTGTCGAAATTCTTTTGGTCCGTTTCGGCGGCGATCTTTTGTCGCTCCTCCTCGGATAGCTCGCTCGCATTTTTATCGTTGAGCTCGTCTTTGGAGGTCCCGTTGTTCTTCGACTGGCCCGCCTCGGATTGCGGCGTGTCCCGTTCCATGAAGCTGGTGCGCTTGGACGTATTCGGGAAGCCATCGGGGTCCGTCAGCGAATTACCGCCGCCAATACCACCCGAGCCGGCGAGGGTACTCATACGGATGTTACTTTGCGAAGTAGGCTTGAAGTACTCCGCGATACTCTTGCGCTGGTCGGCCGTCGTAGCGCCCAGAAGCCACATCAGGAGGAAGAAGGCCATCATCGCTGTCATCATGTCAGCCAGCGCAATCTTCCACGCGCCACCGTGCGCGCCGGCGTGATCGCCCTCGACCATCTTCTTTTTGACGATAGGCTCTAGCGGCGGGCTCGCGCCGTCGTCGGGCTTTTTATCGTCGTCTTTAGCCATGTGTCATTCTCGTTCTGATTCGGTGAGATGCTCAGTGAATCGACACAACCCAGGAAAAATCGAGCCAAACTTGGCCGAGTCACTGCGTTATGCTCTTTATTGCAACATAATACCGTACATGGTACCCATAGGCATTTTTTTAGCGGACTAAACGAGGCCTGATTTGCCCAGCGACTTTTCATCCGGAATGGTTTCAATAATGGTCCGCCGTTCTGCGCTGAAGCGAGCCTGTTTTGCTCTCGTTTTACTGGCGCCGCTCACTGCATCGCTAGCCCGCGAGCCGCAGATGCCCAAAGCTGCCACTGATGCGGCCACTGATGCGGCCCCCGAAGCGGCCACAGGAAAGACGGCGCAGACGCTGGTGCGTACGCAGCGCTCCATGGTGGTGTCGGCTAATGCGTTGGCCACACAGGCTGGCCAAGACATTCTGCGTGAGGGTGGCAGCGCAGTGGATGCTGCTATCGCTATCCAATTGGTGCTCGGATTGGTTGAGCCGCAATCGTCGGGGATTGGCGGCGGCGCTTTCCTGCTTCACTACGATGCCGTTGGGCAGAAGGTACGAAGTTACGATGGCCGTGAGACTGCACCCGCATCGGTAAGCGCCGATTTGTTTCTGCGTCAGGGCAAGGTCATGCCATTCAGCGAGGCCGTCAACAGCGGTCGTGCGGTCGGCACGCCCGGCGTGCTGCGCATGCTGGAATTGGCGCATCGTCGTCACGGAAAACTGCCGTGGTCGCGTTTGTTTGCCCCGGCCATCACTCTGGCCGAACAAGGATTTGCGGTGTCACCACGTCTGCACGCGCAGATCGCGGGGAACCGTGCCCTGTTTGCGCAGGAAGCCGCCCGCGATTATTTTTATCCCAATGGCCAGCCCGCAGCGATCGGTCATGTGCTCAAAAACTCAGCCTACGCAGCGGTGCTCAAACGCATTGCCACCGAAGGCGTGAATGCCTTTTACGAAGGCGAAATCGCCACCGACATAGGCGCTGCCGTGCGCGCGCATCCGGTACCGGGTGAACTGACGCTGGCTGATATTTCAGGCTATCGGGCAAAGGAAAGAACGGCAGTTTGCGGCAAGCATGCGCGCTACCAAGTCTGCAGCATGGGCCCGCCGTCCTCGGGCGGTATTGCCGTGTTGCAGATGCTCGGTATGTTGGAGCAGCACCAGTTGGATCAGATGCAGCCCGGTTCAGTCGAGGCCGCGCATTATTTTGCCGAAGCGGGTCGTTTGGCTTTTGCCGATCGCGAGCGCTATATCGCCGATCCGGATTTCATCACCGTACCGGTTGATGCTTTGCTGGACCCGCGCTATCTGCAGTGGCGTGGCGCCCAGATTGATAGCCGCATGAGTATGGGCACAGCGCTACCCGGCGATCCGTTGCAGATGCTGGCCAAACGCGGCAAGGATCAGGCCGCCGATCTGCCATCGACTACCCATTTCGTGGTGGTCGATGCCCAAGGTCATGGTGTCTCCATGACGAGCACCATTGAATCCGAATTTGGTTCCAAGATTTTCGTGCGGGGATTTTTACTCAACAATCAGCTGACCGATTTTTCGCTGCAGCCGAACGACAATGAAGGACGCCCGGTCGCCAATCGAGTTGCGGCAAGCAAACGTCCACGCAGTGCCATGGCACCCACCGTTGTCATGCGTGACGGGCGCTTGTTCATGCTGACAGGTTCACCCGGTGGTAGTGCCATCATTAACTTTGTAGCCAAGACCTTGATTGGCGTCCTGGACTGGCAACTGGATGTTCAGCAATCGATCAATTTGCCGAATATCGGTAGCCGTAATCGCGAAACCGAGCTTGAACGAGGTAGTGCAGCCGAATCCTTACAACAGGGCTTGCGACAACGAGGTCATCGCGTCACCATCATGCCTATGCCTAGCGGCGTGCACGCCATCGTGCTCGACCAGGACGGCATCAAAGGCGGTGCCGATCCACGTCGCGAGGGTCGTGCTGCCGGTGAATGAACTTACCTCTCTGGAGAATCCCTGATATGAATTCTTTTTTTCTGCGCGGCCTATTGCTGTTGTTTTTCCCCGCATTGAGCGCGAGCGCCGATACGCTGACCAAGATCACTGAGCGCGGCAGCATCGTACTGGCTTATCGCGAATCATCCGTACCTTTCAGTTACCTCGATGGTCCGGGTAAGCCGATTGGTTTTGGCGTGGACATCGCTAATAAAATTGCTGACGCCGTACGGCAAGCAAGTGGTAAAAAAGATCTGCGCATCGAATATCAGGCAGTCACTTCACAAAATCGCGTTCCACTCGTTGCCAATGGTAGTGTCGATCTCGAGTGCGGCTCCACCACCAACAATGCTGCGCGCGCCAAAGAAGTGGCTTTCGCAGTCAATTATTTTTATGCGAGTTCACGATTGCTCGTTAAAAAATCAGCGGGTATTCAAAAGCTCGGTGATCTTTCAGGTAAAGCGATTGCAACTACTACGGGCACTACGACTTTTGGACAGCTGCGCAAACTGAGTTTGGAAAGAAATCTTAATCTGAACGTCGTTCCAGCGAAAGACCATGCCGATGGATTTTTACTCCTCGAATCCGGTCGCGCGCAGGCTTTTGCGATGGATGACATTTTGCTCGCAGGATTGATGTTGAACGCAAAAACGCCCGATGACTACACCATCGTTGGTGAACCGTTGCAGGTCGAAGCTTATGCCTGCATGTTGCGCAAAGATGATCCTGCGTTCAAAAAGCTCGTCGATGGCACGCTTACTGCGATGATGAAATCCGGTGAGTTCGAGAAGCTGTATAAAAAATGGTTCATGTCGCCGATACCACCGCGTCAGCGCAGCCTTGCTTTGCCCATCAGCGATCGGTTGCACGAGCACCTGAAATCACCGACCGATCAGCCGGCAAGCTGACATGCACTGGGACTGGCAAGTCTTTTGCAACAGCACCCTCAGCGGTGAAGCCACGGCCTGCTTTGGCGCTGCGGGTGACATCACCTATCTGCAATGGATGATCTCCGCCTGGGGCTGGACTGCGTCAGTCGCTGCACTGGGATTCGTCATCGCATTGTTTTTCGGTGTGATGGTGGGTATTGCGCGCACCTTGCCGCTGGCGCCCTTGGCTGTGGCCGCGACCGTGTGGACTGAGCTGTTTCGAAATATTCCCTTGCTGGTTCAGGTTTTTCTTTGGTACCACGTGCTACCCGTGTTTATTCCTGCGTTTAGTCGTGTGTCGTCATTCTGGTTGGCAGCCATTGCGCTCGGCCTCTTCACCTCAGCGCGCATCGCTGAGCAGGTGAGGGCAGGTTTGCAATCGCTACCACCCGGGCAGGCAATGGCTGCCAAAGCCTTGGGTTTCTCGCCGGCTAAGGTGTATGCGAAGGTATTGCTACCCCAAGCGTTGCGCATCATCTTGCCGGCGTTCACGTCGGAGGCAATGAACGTCGTCAAAAATTCTTCCGTCGCCTTTGCCGTGTCAGTGACCGAACTGACCTTGTTCGCCATGCAGGCGCAGGAAGAAACCGGACGCGGTCTGGAAATCTATGCTGGCGTAACGCTGCTCTATGCGATCACGGCCTTGAGCGTCAATCGCATCATGGCGTGGATAGAGTCGCGTACACGTCTGCCCGGCATTGTCGGAGCGCACTGATGATGTCCTTCGACTTTTCATTTTTTAGTAGTCAAATGCTGCAGGATTATCTGCTGCGCGGATTGCTGTTTTCATTGCAGCTCACCGTCATTGCGACGGTAGGCGGTATTGTGCTTGGTACGATATTGGCCTTGATGCGGCTCTCAGGTAATCGCCTGCTGTCATTGCCCGCTGCGATGTATGTCAATGTGATGCGTTCTGTGCCGCTGGTCATGGTACTGCTGTGGTTTTTTTTGCTCGTACCATTCATTTTAGGCCGCAGTACCGGCGCCGAGTTGTCAGCCGTGGTGACCTTTATTGCCTTCGAAGCGGCATTTTTTTGCGAGATCATGCGCTCCGGTATTCAGGGCATACCCAAAGCGCAAATGCAGGCAGGTAGCGCGCTTGGATTAGATACCTGGCAAAACCTGCGCTTCATCATTTTGCCGCAGGCTTTTCGTAACATGACGCCTGTATTGCTCACGCAGGTCATCATTCTTTTTCAGGACACTTCGCTGGTCTACGCGATTGGCGCCTATGATCTGCTCAAGGGTTTTGAAGTGGCAGGAAAAAATTTCGGACGTCCGGTCGAAGCTTATGTAGCAGCGGCACTGACCTATTTTGTGATCTGCTTTGCATTGTCGTCACTGGTGCGACGCTTTCAGCAGCGCGTCGCACTTCAACCCTGATTATTTGTGCTGACTATCCATGACTACTGAGACCACCATCATCCGTCTGAAAGACGTCTGCAAATCCTATGGCAGCTTTGCGGTGCTGAGCGATTGCTCAGTAACGGTGGCGCGTGGTGAGGTTGTCGTCATCTGCGGACCCTCGGGCTCAGGAAAATCCACGCTCATCAAAACGATCAATGGTCTGGAAGGAATCAACAGCGGTGAAATTCAGGTCGATGGCATACCCGTTCATGACAGTCGTAGCGACTTGCGGGCCTTGCGTTCGCGCGTGGGCATGGTATTCCAGCATTTCGAACTCTTTCCCCACCTGAGCGTACTCGACAATCTCACCCTCGCACAGGTGCATGCCAAAGGCCGCAGCGAGCAAGATGCCGTGACCCGTGCTGAAGCGCTGTTGGCGAGGGTTGGTCTGTCGGATCACAGAGATAAGTACCCAGCGGCGCTATCCGGCGGTCAGCAGCAGCGCGTGGCTATCGCGCGAGCACTGGCGATGGATCCGGTGGTCATGCTGTTCGACGAACCAACGTCTGCACTGGATCCTGAAATGGTGGGTGAGGTGCTTGAAGTGATGATGACATTGGCACAGGAGGGCATGACCATGCTATGCGTGACGCATGAGATGGGATTTGCACGACGCGTGGCGGATCGTGTGTTGTTCATGGATGGTGGTCGTATCGTTGAAGATTGCAGCAGCGATGCGTTTTTTGGCGATCCGTCGCAACGCAGTCCCCGGGCGCGGGAGTTTCTCGATAAAGTTCTTGGGCATTGAAAATCCGGTTCGGGACATTCACACTCGAACTTCAGACAAATGTACCGGCATACGTCACCACCTTGCCACCTGATCCGATCTTGAAGCGCGAGATACCCGCGAGCTGACGTGTATTGATACCGCCCAGATCCAGCGTGCGCACGCCGCGCTCGCGCA
>Ga0315905_10001906_pt1 | contig 22134 bp, 20 predicted proteins | sample LakEriMetagenome_5_FD_203522 | JGI IMG/M metagenome (GOLD analysis project Ga0315905, IMG submission 203522) | Freshwater fungal communities from buoy surface, Lake Erie, Ohio, United States - Buoy 4 MA121 | ecosystem: Environmental > Aquatic > Freshwater > Lake | place: USA: Lake Erie, Ohio...
GCCGCGCGATCTGTGGGGCAATCACCTCGATCATGACGGGTCGCTCGTACGCAGCCAGCGCCCGCATGGCCGCCGAGCACGGCGCCTTCGCCGGCTACGAGGAGAACCGCGAGCACATGCTGCGCGTGATGCGCAACCACCGCGCCGCGGCCCACGGTGCCGCCCGCGACTCGGGCGCTTACGACCAGCTGCGCATCCCACCCGTCCCGATCGACCACGCGCTCTTCCGCAGCGGCCGCATCAATGTGACCAACGCCGAAGCCATGCTGGCTGCGTCGACGGCGGCATGGGACCAGGCTCTCGAACTGGGTTCGGAGTACGGCTTCCGCAACGCCCAGGTCACGGTGATCGCCCCGACCGGGACCATCGGCCTGCTGATGGACTGCGATACCACCGGCGTCGAGCCGGACTTCGCGCTCACCAAGTTCAAGAAGCTCGCCGGCGGCGGCTACTTCAAGATCGCGAACCAATCGCTGCGCCCGGCCCTGCGCTCGCTCGGCTACACGAACGCACAGACCGATGACATCCTCACCTATGTCATGGGCACCCTGAGCCTGGATGTGCCGATGGCCGACGAACGCGGCACCATCTCAGCGAGCCAGCCCTCGTTCCGGTCGTTCCTGATCGAAGCCGGCTTCACCAACGAGGAGCTCATCACCCTCGAGAACGGGCTGCCGTCGTGCTTCGAGATCGGCTTCGCCTTCTCGGCATGGAGCATGCCTGAGCGTGTCCTGCGCAAGGCGGGCGTCGACGCCGATCGCGCCAAGGCCGACATGGGCTTCAACGGCCTGCGTGCCTTGGGCCTGAACCGTCGCCAGATCGATGCGCTCAACCGCGTCATCTGCGGCACCGGCACCATCGAGGGCGCACCGCACCTCAAGGATGCTCACCTGCCGGTCTTCGACTGCGCCAACAAGTGCGGCACGATCGGCAAGCGATTCATCGCTGCCGAAGGCCACATCCGCATGATGGCTGCGGCGCAGCCCTTCATCTCGGGCGCGATCTCGAAGACGATCAACCTCCCCAACGAGGCGAGCGTCGACGAGATCGGCAAGGCCTACCGCCTGTCGTGGGAACTTGGCTTGAAGGCCAATGCCCTGTACCGCGATGGCTGCAAGCTGAGCCAGCCGCTGGCGACGAAGAGCGACACGGCCACGAGCGATGCCGCCGACCACGCGGAGGAAGCCGACCTCGATGGTCTCCCCGACGAGGCCAAGGTCCCGGCGGCCGATGGCCAGCCGCAGATCATCGAGCGCGTTGTCGAGCGCATCGTCGAGCGCGTGATCGAGCGCCCGTCGCGCCGTCGCCTCAGCGACACGCGCCAGAGCATCACGCACAAGTTCAACGTGGCTGGCCACGAGGGCTACCTCGTCGTGGGCCTCTACGAAGACGGCATGCCCGGCGAGCTCTTCATCACCATGGCCAAGGAAGGTTCGACCATCGGCGGCCTGATGGACTCGCTCGGCACCGCCATCAGCGTCGCCCTGCAGTACGGCGTGCCGCTGCAGAGCCTCGTGAACAAGTTCGCACACCAGCGCTTCGAACCCATGGGCATGACGCAGAACCGCGACATTCCCATCGCGAAGAGCCTCGTGGACTACATCTTCCGCTGGATGGGCATGGAGTTCATCCAGGGTTACCGTGAACAGAACGCACCGCACCGCCCCGGCATGGATGCCGGCTCCCACGCTCCCGCCGTCGTCGGCGGGGCACGGGACCACGTCAAGGAGGACTCATGGAACGACCGGACTGCAGCGTCGCACGTCTCCCGCGCCTCGAGCCACACCGCTTCGGGCGAACTGAATCTGGGCGACCGGATCAGCGGGACCCATGGGGCGTCCGACTCGTCGGACTGCTGCGATGGGGATTCCGAGTCGTGCAAGCACGCCGCAGCTCCCGCTGGGAGCGTCACGAGCTCAACCGGTGCGAAGGTGATGACCAACGCACTCGATGCTCAGGCGGCGTCCGCCATGGGTGATGCCCCGCCGTGCAGCGTGTGCGGTGCCATCACCGTGCGCAACGGCACGTGCTACCGATGCTTCAACTGCGGCGCCAGCCAGGGCTGCAGCTGATCGAACCACCGGTGACCGGTCGTTCCGGTCACCACCAACCATGCTGGGCGCTTCGCTCCGACGACGCCCGGCAGCCAGCGATGGGGGCAGTTGCCCCAAGGAGACCAAGCGGTCGGCAAAGAACGGATCCTCTAAGCACTGGTCAGACAAGCACGGAACGGTGGCGTCTGACCCCCTGAGCGGGTTCATCCCGAGCAGGTGTGGCCGTCCTCGGAGGCACTCCCCCATCGCACTTGCCACAACCCAGGGCCGATAGGCCCTGTTCCTCCCGGCCCGCCGCAGACCCACCAGCTGCGGCGGGCCCTTTTTTGCGCACACGCGTTGGCGTCGCGATCGGCAAGGCCCTTGGCTGCGGCGGGCCCTTTTTTGCGCACACGCGTTGGCGTCGCGATCGATAAGGCCCTTGGCTGCGGCGGGCCCTTTTCTTGCTCGCGCTAGACTCCCCACTCTCCATGACGATCTCCACCCGACTGCAGCCGCGCTACCGCTTCTGGATGGCGCTCTACACGATCATGTGCCTGGCCTTCGGAATCTGGGGCGCGTACGACTACTGGGTGAAGTACCCCGCGCTCGAAGCCTCGGCGCGCGACTACACCCGCCTCAAGAATCGCCAAGATGAACTCGCCGCTGCGGCCAAGAACCGCACGCTCTCCGACGATGAGACCAAGGAGTACGAGGCCGCCAAGGCCCGCCTGACCGCCGAGTTCGCCGAACCCCCCACGCCCCCATCGGGCTTCGACAAGCCGTTCCAGCTCTGGGGCTACGTGATCGGCTGCGGCGTCATCGGCTTCCCATGGTGTGCGTGGCTGCTCGTCGGGGCCGCCCGGAAGAAGTGGACGCTCGATGAGGATGGATCGCTGCGCACGCCCGAGGGAACGATCCCGGCCGAACGCATCGCCGACATCGACATGGACAAGTGGATGAGCAAGTCGATCGCCGTCGTCAAGGATGCCGACGGCCGCGAGTATCCGCTTGACGACTACAAGTGGAAGAACACCGACAAGATCGTCGTCGAACTCTGCCGCCGCTTCCACCCGGGCCAGTGGACCGATCAGGCCCGGCCGGTCGACGAGGGCAAGGATGACGATGACACCAAGGGCAATGGCACCGAGGAGGCGCCGACGACGGAGGTCTCGCGATGAGCGTGCCGTCGCTCCAGGATCCCACCAGCGCCATCGAGAAGCGTGATCGATGCGGCGACCTGCCGCACCGTCCGCGCGTGCTCCTGGGCAAGATGGGGCTCGATGGTCACGACCGCGGCGTGAAGCTCATTGCGCGCGTCTTGCGGGATGCCGGTGTGCACGTGATCTACAGCGGGCTCTGGCAGACGCCTCGGAGCCTCGCCATCGGCGCTCGCGACGAGGACGCAGACGTCATCGCCTGCAGCATGATGAGCAACTCGCACCTTGTGCTCGTGCCCAGGCTGCTCGAGGAGTGCCGTGCGCTCGGTCGCCCCGACATGCCGGTCAACGTCGGCGGCATCATCCCGCAGGAAGACGTGCCCACGCTGCTCTCGGCCGGAGTGCGTCGCATCTACCACACCGGGACCGGCATGGAGGAGATCGTGCAGAGCGTGCGCGAGTGCGTGCGTGCCTATGCGCCGATCCAGTCGCCATCGACCCACGCCATGCTCGCGCGGCAGATCAGCCTGGCGCACGCCGGCGCGCTCCCTCCTGGTGCGGTGCTTCGCCGCCCAGCGCGCGTCGTGGGCATCACGGGCTCGCCCGGGGCTGGCAAGAGCACGCTCGTGGCTGCGCTGGCCGCCGAGGCCGTGCGTCGCGGCGAACGCGTCGCCGTCGTCGCCTTCGACCCGATGAGCCCCATCACCGGCGGCGCGCTGCTGGGTGACCGTCTGCGCGTGGACTTCAACGCCGTCGACGAGAAGGTCTTCTACCGGAGCCTCGCCATCGTCGGCGAGGACTACCGCAGCCTGCCGCAGATCACCGGGCTGATCGGTGCCGCCGGCTTCGACACGCTCATCGTGGAGACGGTGGGCGCCGGCCAGAACGACGTCGCCATTCGTGAGCACGTGGACCGCACCGCCGTGGTCGTCGTGCCCGGCATGGGGGACAGCGTGCAGATGGACAAGGCGGGGATCCTCGAGATCGCCGACCTCTTCGTCGCGAACAAGGCCGACCATGCGGGCGAGGCGAAGCTCGTGCGCGAACTCCTCGACATCGCCTCGGGTCGTCGCATCCTCGAGACGATCGCGACGCAGGGCAAGGGCATCGTCGAGCTCTACGAGGCGTTGCTTGCAGGCTGAGGCCCCGGTGAGGCGTGACGGCCGGGTGTTCGGGGTCGCCACGGCGGTGATCGTGCTCACGATCGTGGCCGTATGGCTCGTGGTCCGCGCCGGCGAGCCCGTGATGACGGCCGCGATCGTCAGCCTCGGCATCATCGCCGCGCGCCTGGTCGACGTGTCGATCGGCGTCGTGCGCACGGTGGCGATCGTGCAGGGTCACAAGGGCCGCGCGTTCGTGCTGGCCTTCATCGAGGTGCTCGTGTGGGTGCTCGTGGTGAGCAAAGTCATCCTCACGGTGCAGGATCACCCCTGGTACGCGATCCCCTACGCACTCGGGTTCGCGCTGGGCAACTGGCTCGGCATGGTGGTCGAGGCAAGGATGGCGAGCGGCCACTCGGTGGTGCGCGTCTTCACGCGCAAGGGCGACGAGATGGCGGCGACGCTGCGCGACCAGGGGATCACCGTCACCGTCTTCGACGGACGCGGCCGCGATGGCCCGGTGCAGATGCTCTTCATCGAGACCCGTCGTCGTGGATCCAAGCGGGTTATTGAACTTGCACGAGGCGTGGACCCGACGTGCTACCACGTCGTGGCCGACATCAAGAGCACGAGCGCCAGCGCGCACTGATCCGCGACGGTGGCCGTCGGCGGCCCGTCGGCCCCGCCCGCCGAGCGGGGCGCGACCGCAGGATCGCCCCCCTGCACCGCTACACTTCGCGCCCCATGTCCACCGTCAACCTGCCCCGGAACACGAACCAGGCCCTCGGCATCGGCCAGTACGCGATCGACTTCATGAAGTCGGGCGAACCCGCCGAGTCAGTGCTCACCCGCACCAAGCTCTTCCACGCCGACGCCGTGCTCTGCGGCATCAGCGCCATCGCCCTGGGCACCAACGCTCCCGTGCTGCTGCGCGAGGAGGCCCTGCGGTACAAGAACAAGAAGCACGGCGCGACGGTCTTCGGCAGCTCCAAGCGCGTGCAGCCCGAGAAGGCCATCGTCGCCAACAGCGCCGCGGTCCGTGAGTGGGACTCCAACGGCACGAACTTCGGCTTCAACCCTGGCCTCGGCCACACCGCAGGCGAGTTCGGCCACAACGACTTCTATCCCGTGCCGATCGCTGCGGCGCAGATCATGGGCCTCGACGGCGCGACCGCCCTGCGCGGCATGGCGTGCCTGGACGAGATCCGAGGCCGACTGGCCGAGGTCTTCAGCCTGAAGACCTACAAGATCGACCACGTGGTGCACGGCGCGATCGCCAGCGCCGCGACCTACGGCGCCATGATGGGCGCAACCGCCGAGCAGATCGAGAGCGCGATCGGCATGTTCGTGGCGCACCACATTCCCTGGCGCGCGATCCGCGCAGGCAAGCAGCTCAGCGACTCCAAGGGCGCCAGCGCCGCCATCAGCACCGAGGCCGCGATCCTGTGCATGCGCCGCAGCATGCAGGGCTTCCTCGGGCCGCGCGACATCTTCCGCAACCCCGAGAGCATGTTCCGGCAGTTCATGAAGACGCAGGGCGACAGCCCCTTCGATCTCGTGCTCGGCTTCTCAGGCGATGACTTCGCCGTCATGGGCATGCACTTCAAGCTCGGCCTCTACGAGCACCAGAGCGCCGGCGCGCTGCAGGCGATCATCGACCTGGCCTTCGCCAACCGCGACATCCTGCAGAAGCCCGGCACCATCAAGTCGATCCGCATCGTGGCCTACGAACCGGCCTTCGGCATCATCGGCGATCCGGCCAAGCGCGATCCCAAGACCCGCCAGAGCGCCGACCACAGCATGGTCTACATCGTCAGCACGCTGCTGCGGAAGGCGATCGAGGCCGCCGCGCAGGACGGCGCCGAATCGATCGGTGCGGCCAACGACGACTGGTGGAAGCGCCTGATGCTCGGGCCGCACGACTACTCCGCCGACGCGATCAAGAATCCGCGCACGCGCGAGCTCATGGCGAAGATCGACTTCGCCCACGGCGGCGAGGAGTACGACCGTCGCTACCCGGACGGCATCCCGACCTCGGTGGTCATCGAGACGACCGATGGCCGCACGCTCGACAGCGGGCTCGTGATGTACCCCGCCGGCCACGCGCGCAACACGACCGCCGACCTGCGCGGGATCCTCAACGCGAAGTTCCGCCTGCTCGGCTCGCTCGGCCTGGCCAAGCCATCGCGGCTGGTCGAGCGGCTGATGGCGATCGACGCGCTCTCGGCCAAGCAGGTGTCGAAGCTTCACGACTTCGACATCCTCGACCGCGGCCGGTTCGAGTGACAGCGGCCCGACACTGCGCGGTCTGGCGATCGGTCCGAGTGAGCACAGCAGGGCTTCGCGCCGACCGGGATCGGTTCGGGCGACGCCACTTCCTCAACGCAGGGCGCGCAGCCTCATGCCGCCCTGCTGGCGCTCGAACTCGATCGCTTCGAACTTGAACTGGCCGTGCAGGTGCGGCGTGAGCTGGAGTTCGATGGTCTTCGGCCCCGTGGCGCGTGTGACGACGTCCGAACTGAACATGCCGTAGCTCGTCCGGTTGAGGAACTCCATCACGGCGCTGCGCTGCTCGTCCATCCAGGCCGCAAAGGCCGGCTCCCCGCCGCGCGCATCCCATTCCTTGCGCGCTTCCTTCGTCAGCATCTGCCCGTAGAACGGCGGATACTCGCGATTGCGGATCGCGTTCTGCAGGTGCGCGATGACCTGCGCCGGCGTGAACGCCCGAAGCTCGATCGTGCCGTCGGCGTGCTCGATGCGCAGTTCGAGTTCCGGGCCGCTGCCATCGGTGGCGCCGACCACCTGCACCGATGCGCCGTCGGAGGGCGTGGCGACTTCGGCCGGGCCGTACTTGCCGGCCGCGACGGCGGGCCGGTCGCGATAGACCACGCGCGTTCCATCGGGCAGCGTGTGATCGACTTCGTCCTTGGCGCGATCGCTGAGCGGGTTGCGGTAGCGGTACTCCACGCGCTCGGACGCACAGGCCGTGGCGAACAGCATCAGCAACGGCACGGCCCGCTTCATCCCCGAGCTTCCGCTGGGATCGGCAGTCGAACAGGTCGATCCTGGTCCGGCGTCCACGCCAGCCGGACACGCCATCCCGGGCTGGGCTCCGGCGCATCGATGCGCCAGTGCGTGCCGCGGCTCTCGGTGCGCTCAAGCGCGGCGCGCGCCATGAGGTGCGCCACGGTCAGCAGGTTCTGCGCTTCCCAACCCGAGGGCCGCTCGAACACGGCGTGAAGCCCGTAGCGGCCCCAGAACTCAATCATCTTGAGGACATCCTCAAGCCGCGTGGCCGACCGCTGCACCCCGACGTTGCGCCACATGGCGCTGCGCAGGCTCGCACGGATGTCGGCGACGTCCAGGTCGCCGCGCTCGGGGACATCGATGCGGCTGTCGGTGTGCACAGGGACTGGATCAGGCAACGCATCAGCCGCGATCGCATGCGCCACACGGCGACCGAAGACGAGGCCGTCCAGGAGGCTGTTGCTGGCAAGGCGATTCGCACCATGCACGCCGTTGGCTGCGCTCTCGCCGCAGGCATACAGGCCACGCAGGCTGCTCCGACCGGACAGATCCGTGAGCACGCCGCCGATCGTGTAGTGCGCGGCGGGATTCACCGGGATCAGTTCGCGCGAGGCATCGAGCCCGAAACCCGCGAGCATGCGGTCGAGCCCGGGGAAACGCCGCGCGAAGAAACCGGTTTGGCCACCGCCAAGATGGCGGCAGTCGAGGAAGGCGTGGCTCTGCCCGGTCCGGGCCAGATGCTCCACGATGCCGCGGCTGACGATGTCGCGCGGCGCGAGCTCGCCCATCGGGTGAACACCCTGCATGAACCGAGTGCCGGCCGCATCGACCAGCCACGCCCCTTCGCCGCGGACGGCCTCGCTGATCAGGTGCCGCGGAGCACCGGCGACATAGAGGCTCGTCGGATGGAACTGCATGAACTCGAGGTCGGCGACCGTCGCGCCCGCACGCCATGCCATGGCGACCGCATCGCCGGTGGCCACCTTTGGGTTGGTCGTCTCCCGGTAGACCTGGCCCGCGCCGCCGCACGCGAGCACGATCGCCCTGGCCCACACGATCTGCAGGCCGAAGCGCGGGTGCCACGTCAGGACGCCCGCGGCGCGACGCTCGCCAGCATCCTCCCTGGTCAGGACATCGAGCGCGAAGCAGCGATCGAAGAGCCGAACCGTGCCCAGCCCGCGCACCTTGGCGATCAGCGCCGCAGCCAGCGCGGCGCCGGTCGCATCACCATCGGCATGCACGATGCGGTCCTGGCGATGACCGCCCTCGCGTCCGAGGCTCACCGTGCCATCGGCTTCGCGGTCGACCTTCATGCCCCACTCGATCATCTGTTCGACCTCGCCGGGGCCCTCGCGGACGAGGACCGACACAGCCTCCGGATCGCACAGCCCGGCGCCGGCCTCGAGCGTGTCCTCTTCGTGCTGAGCGACGCTGTCCTCGGCACTGCGCACCGTGGCGATGCCTCCCTGCGCCCAGCTCGTGCTCGACAAGTCGAGCGATTCCTTAGCCAGCACGATCACGTCGCCGTGCGACGAGGCCTCGATCGCGCAGCGAAGACCCGCCACGCCGCTGCCCACCACCAGGGTGTCCGTGAAGATCTGCGGCAGCAGCGAGCTGCGGAACGGAATCAGGTGACGACGCTGGATCGCAAGGGCGGTCACGGCGTTCGGTTCGGGGCTGCGGCCCCCTCCTTCGATGGTTTCGGGTCGACAGGCGGAACCTCTGTCCGTACGGGCTCGAAGGCCGTCGGCAGCGTGAAGTCCGCGATCCAGACCTGGCTCGTGTTCTCGGGACCGCGCTTGCTCGTCCAGATCATGCGCCGGCCGTCGGCACTGAAGGCAGGCAGCACATCGGCGCCGGGCGCGTGCGTGACGCGCATCCTCGTGGTGCCGTCGCGCTGCATCGGCATGCCGCCATCGCTGCGCCATCGGGCGCTGTCGATCAGGAACACCTCGTAGTTCTGGTGGCCGAGCTCACTGGTGGCGTACGCAATCACGGTGCCCGAGGGATGCCAGAACGGGCCCCAGTTCACGGTGTCGCCCATCGTGAGCTGGTGCACGCGCTCGACGCCGGTGATGCGGCCGTCCGCGGTGCGGGACAGGTCGCCGGTGAAGAGCTGCAGGTGGCCATCGCCGGTGCGGTCGCTGCGGAAGCAGATCCGGGTCGAATCCGGGCTGAAGAAGGGACCGCCGTCGTAGCCCGGTTCACGGACCAGCGGCGTGGTCTCGCCGGTCTGGAGGTCGAGCGAGTACAGATCACCCTGCCCCGTGGCGAGCGAGCAGTAGATGAGGTGGCGACCATCAGCACTCAGGTTTCCCTCGGCCACGTAGGCGCTGCCATCGCCGACGAGCGTCTTCAGGTCGGCGGGCGTGATCTCACTGCCCTTGGCCCGACCCTTGAGATCCAGCGACACGATGCGCATCTCGGGGGGGAAGCTCCAGCGGTAGCGGCCCGTGCCGCGCTGGTAGCCAGGCGAATCGCTGGCCGTCGGCGGCACCAGCGTGGTGGCGAAGATGATGCGGTCGGGATCGTTCGGGTCGAACCAGCCACAGGTGTTCGCGCTGCCCTTGGGGCTGATGATCCAGCTGTTGGCCAGCGCCGGCTTGCCATCGGGACCCTGGACGAGGTCAGCGAGCACCATCGCATAGTGATCATCGGGCGCCTTGCCTGCCTGAGGCTGCGGCACGCCTTGGAACAGCACGCGCTTGCCCGACGGATCGATGTAGTTCTCGCCCGCACGCACCCAGTCGCGACCGAACGTGAGCTGCACGGCGTTGGTGAGGATCGGCGCCTCGGCGGCGGCCCAATCGGCTGGATCGGCGGGTGCAGGCGTGGCGGCCGCCCCCGCGGTCGATGGGATCGTTCCGACCTCCTTCACGGAACCGGCTGTGGTTCCGGTGCAGGCGGCGAGCAAGGCAGGCGCAAGAAGCATGATCGTTCGGTTCATGGTGCAATGGGCGCCGTGGCGCAGCGAGCAAGTGTAGATCAGGCCCTTCCCGAAGGCATCGGGTTCCGCGTGCTCTGGAGTGACCGTTCGCTGCTGGTCCTGGACAAGGACAGCGGATTGCTCAGCGTGCCCGGCATCGGCGAAGACAAGGCTGATTGCCTTGCCAGCCGTGCAGCTCGGTGCTTCCGCGGAGCGAGGATCGTTCACCGGCTCGATCGCGATACAAGCGGCTGCATCGTGATGGCCCTTGATGCGCAGACGCACCGCGAACTCAGCGTGCAGTTCCAGGATCGCACCGTCGGCAAGACGTACGAAGCGCTCGTGCAGGGCATCGTGACGGGGGACGAGGGGCTGATCGATCTTCCTCTGCGCAAGGACCTGGTCAACACGCCGCTGCAGGTCGTGGACCACGTGCACGGACGCTCCGCGCAGACGAACTGGCGCGTGATGTCACGCGACCCGGAGCGTGGCATCACGCGGCTCGAGCTCCTGCCGCGCACCGGTCGCAGCCACCAGCTGCGCGTGCACTGCCGTGAGCTCGGCCATGCGATCCTGGGCGATGACCTCTACGCGCTGCCGGCGATACGTGCGATGGCGCCGCGACTCTGCCTCCACGCGCGCTCGGTGCGATTCACGCATCCGGCGACCGGCGAGCGCATGCTGGTCGAGTGTCCGACGCCCTTCTGAGCGCCACGGTGAACCCGCGCTCATCGGCCTCGCGATTTTGCGCTCGTCCTCCCGCGACCTCGGGTCCCGGCTGCGCGGACGCGCGCGCTACACCCGGCTCCGCGCGCGCTCCTCGTCCGTCGCTCGGCGGGGCTGGCACCCGCCATCAAGGGTCACCGTTCGTGCCGCCTTCGCGACTCCCCAGGCCGCGCAGCAAGGGACCGCTCGGTCGCTCCGGACGAGCGCGATGCGTTCCCGTGACGGTTCAATCGCTCCGGACGAGCGGGGCGATGGCATCACCGCGCGGCCGTCGCGGAAAGGGGGCGCGGCATGCCTCGCCGAGCGAGTTCCGCAGCCTGCGAGGAAAGCTGGCGCGCAGTGCCAGTCAGTGACCACGGAGTGACTGCCGCGCCAGTTTCTGAGCAGGCGAGGACTGTCTGAGCGAACGAGGCATGCCGGCGCCCCAAAGGAGCGACGGACGCGGGCCCCAGGTCACGCCGCGCCGTGCGCGCGCGCAAAGCGCCCGAGGGCCATCAGCGGGAAATACAGGCGATACATGTGGTAGCGCAGGTAGAAGACCTTCGGGAAGCCCGTGCCCGTGAATTCGGTCTCGCACCAGCTGCCAGCCGGGTCGCCGTCGGGATTTGCGGTCGGATCGGCAGCCTGCGCAGCAGTGAGCTGCGTGCGCGCGAGCCACGCGATCGCCCGTGCCAAGTCAGGATCATCCGGCCCGTAGATCTCCTGCAGGACCATCGCGCCCCACGCCGTCTGGCTTGCTGTGCTCGGGCCGGTGCCCATGAGCGAAGGATCCTCGTACGTGTCCGCGCTCTCGCCGAAGCTGCCATCAGGCTTCTGCACGGACTTCATCCAAGCGCCCGCACGCTGGATCCACCCGGCCTCGCGCGGCTCGCCGCAGCGGATCGGCCCGATGACCGCCTGCCACGTGCCGTAGATGTAGTTCACGCCCCATCGACCGAAGAAGCAACCTTGCGGCAACTGGTGCGACTGGATGTAGCGGATGGCTCGGTCGATGGCTGCATCGCCGCAGCGCAGACCGTGCCACGACAGGCACTCGAGCACGCGCCCGGTGATGTCTGGGCAGGATGGATCCTGCATCGCGTTGTGGTCCGCGAACGGCACGTACTCCATCCACTGCCGGTGCTCGGTGCGATCGAACGCGGCCCATCCCCCATCGTCGTTCTGCATCGCGAGCATCCAGCGAACACCGCGATCGCCGGCACCGCTCGAACCGCGCCGAGCCCGGTGGAGCGCCATCGCGACCATCGCCGTGTCGTCGCAATCGGGGTACCAGGCATTGGCGTACTCGAAGCACCAGCCGCCCGCACCGGTCCCGGGCGCGCAGTGCACGGCCCAGTCACCCACGTGCGTGACTTCCTGAGATTCCAGCCACGCACACGCCTTGGCCACGCGCGGGTCGTTCGCATCGAAGCCTGCATCGGTCAGTGCGTAGAGGCCGATCCCCGTGTCCCACACCGGGCTGAAGCATGGCTGCAGGCGCGTGCCGCGTGCATCGCGCAGGAAGAACGCATCGAGATCACGCTCGGCCACCTGAACGCGCGGATCGCTGCGCGGTATGCCCAGCGCCTTGAAGACGATCTGCAGGTAGACCATGGGCGGGAAGATCGCGCCCACGCCCTCCGTGCGTGCAGGGCCATCCTGGCTCGCGCGCTGCATGATCCAGTCGAAGGCATCCCGGATCGCGGGCCGGCGGGGAGCGGTGCCGATCAACGCGCCCACGCCCTTCAATCCCAGGTCGATCGCTCGGAAGAACGCGCGCCATGCAGCGGGCACCTCGTGCCGCATCGTCAGTCGGCGCAGAGCACCCCGGTCCCGCGTGATCGGATCGAGCGCAAGTCGGACGCGTCGCGTCGGTCGCAGCGTGCTCACGATCGCCAGGGGCAGGATCATCGTGCGGCTCCACGCGCTCACCTTCGAGAGATGGAACGGGAACCAGCGCGGAAGCCACACCACCTCAGGCGGGATCGCCGGCACGGCCATCCACGGGATGAGGCCAAGTGCCGCAAGGTAGAAGTTCGTGAAGCTGTTGCAGGCTTCGGCGCCGCCCCGCGCGAGGATCATGGCCGCAGCACGCTGCATGTGGGGCGCGCGCTCATCGTTCCCCATGAGCCGCAGACAGACCCACGCCTTCACGCATGAACTCACGTCGGCTGCACTGCCCGGATACTGGCCCCAGCCACCGTCGTCACGCTGCTGCTCTCGAAGCGCTGCGGCGAGTTCCTGCATCACCTGCCAGCCGTCGCGCCCATCGGCCATGGGCTCGCGCTCCTGGCCGAGGATGAACTTCATCAGCATGTACTCGCTCTCGAGGATGCTGTCGCCCTCGAGCTCGGCGCACCAGTGACCATCAGGTCGCTGCAGCGAGAACAGGGCATCGGCGGCGCGCTGCGCAGCCTGCGCAGCGTCGGGAGCGCCGTGCGCGGCCGCGGTGGCCGGAGTCGCCCGCTTGGGGCACTCCAAGGTCGCGACCGTCTGGTCCTGAAGGCTCGGATCCATGGGACGGGAAAGGTACCTCAGCCGAGTTCCTTCAGCGAAACGGGGCGGCGCTCGCGGGCGCTCATCACCGCCGCCTCGAGCACGCACTGGGTCTTCAGCGCATCCTCGAAGTCCGGCAGCGGCACGACCGGCTTGGAACCACCGAGCACCATCGCGATGTCGGCTGCCATGCTCACGAAGCCCTGCTCGTAGCCGATCAGGTGCGCGGGTGGCCAGTAGTTGCCCGCGTACGGATGCACGCCCTCGGTGCACATGATCGTGGTCCAGCCCTGGAGCGCCTTGGGGGCCGTGTTGTCCCACCACTGCAACTCGTTCATGCGCTCGAAATCGAACTTGATCGAGCCGAGCTCGCCGTTCACCTCGATCTGGTTGCGGTTCTTGTTGCCAGTCGCGAGGCGCGTGGCCTCGAAGCTGCCGATGGCCCCGCCGCTGAAGCGCGCGAGGAACAGCACGGCATCATCGACCGTACTGCGTCCGGTGCGCTTGCCACGGCCTTTCGCACCCTTGCCGCTGATCGCACCACCGGCGGAATCCACGACCGTGCGTTCCTTGACGAACGTGTGCTCGATCGCACCGCTCACCTCGGTGAACTCCTGACCCGTGACGAAGCGCGCCATGTCGATGATGTGCGCGTTCAAGTCGCCGTGCGCGCCGCTGCCGGCCTGGTTCGCCTGGAAGCGCCACAGGAGCGGCGTGTCGGGGCCGCCCCAATCCTGCAGGTAGCTCGCACGCACGTGAAAGAGCTTGCCCAGCCGACCGTCACGGACGAGCCGGTGTGCGAGTGCCACGGCCGGGCAGCGCCGGTAGTTGAACCAGACGAAGGTCCTCTGGCCCTTGGCCTTCTTCGCGGCCTTCACCATGGCGCGTGCATCGGCGAGCGTGCCGGCGAGCGGCTTCTCGCACGCCACGTGCTTGCCTGCCTCGAGCGCGGCGATCGACATGTCGGCATGCACATGGTTGGGCGTGCTCACGTCGACCAGGTCGACCTCGGCGTCGAGCACGGCCAGTTGCCACTGCGCCACGCTCTTGCGCCAGCCCCATCGCTTGCCGAACTCATGCGTCTCGGCCGGGTCTCGGCCAGCCACGGTCACCAGGTCGATCGCCAGCGGCAGGTCGAAGAACGGCCCGGCACTCGCCCACGCATGCGAGTGAGCCTTGCCCATGAACTTCGTGCCGATCAGTCCAACCCCGAGTCGTCCGGTCTTGCGTCGTGCCACGATGGTCTCCTTGGGTCCGCGCTGCGGAGCCGGGGGCTATCCTAGCCCCGACCACTTTCCACGGAGCCCCATCATGAGCGACCTCGAAGCACGCCTGTCCGCCCTCGAAACGCACGTCGAATCCCTCGAGCGCGGTGCGCGGCGATGGCGGCGTGCGACCATGGTGCTCGGCGCGGTGCTCGTGTCGACCTTCGTGCTGGCAGCGACGGCGCTGAACAGCGAGACCATCAAGGCCCGCAAGCTCGAGATCGTCGACGAGGCCGGCAAGGTCGTCATGCTTGCCGACACCACCGAAGGCGCGGGCCGGCTGAGCCTGTGGGCAAGCTCCGGCGCCAACGTGGCGCGGCTGGGCGCGAACGAGCATGGCGGCGACTTCATCATGTGGAACGCGCAGGGCCGCGTCGTCGGCAGCCTGTACGCCACCGCGCAGGGTGCGCGCATCGAAGCCAACGCCGCCGATGGCAAGGGCAGCGCCTCGCTCGATGCCGCCACCGGGCTTGCCCAGATCGCGCTGACCGATGCCGACAACAAGCCCATCGTGCGCGCCGCGACCGAGCAGGCCGGCGGCGTGCTGCAGGTGCTCGGCTCCAGCGGCCAGCCCGCGGCATCGATCGGCTCGCGCGCGGGCGGCGGCTTCGTCGTCGTGCAGAACAATGCGGGATCGGAAGTGGGCTCGATGCTCGTCCGCGAAGACGGCACGGGCAAGCTGTTGCTGGCCGACGGGAAGCAACCAAACGTGCTCCTCGAGACCGGCGCCGACGGCGGCGGAGCCTTGCAGCTCCTGCACTCCACGCGCGTGATCGCCGGCCTTGGCGGCACGGCATCGGGCGGCCTGCTCAACCTGATGGGACCGGAAGGTCGTCCGGTGGTGATCCTCGGCCAGGCCAGCAACGCGCCGGGCGGTGCCCTGGCGATCCGTGACAGTGCAGGTGTCCGCGTGGCGCGGATCGGCATCGATCCCGATGGCTACGGCGAGATGGCGGTGTACGGCGAGGGCGCCACGCGCAAGAAGGCGCTCAACGCCCGAGACGAGTGACCCACCGGGCCACGACGTGCTGCTGCTGATCGACAACTACGACTCGTTCACGTGGAATCTCGTCCAGCGGTTCGGCGAGATCGACCCGTCGCTCAAGGTCGAGGTCATCCGCAACGACGCCATCGACGCGGATGCCGCGCTGGCGATGTCGCCCACGCACCTGGTGATCTCGCCCGGGCCATGCACTCCGAAGGAATCCGGCGCGTGCCCCGCGATCATCGCTGCCCTGCGGGGCCGCGTGCCGATCCTCGGCGTCTGCCTGGGCCACCAGACGATCGGCGACCTTCACGGCATGGTCGTCGAGCGCAACGACATCCCGGTGCACGGGAAGACGAGCTTGGTCCACCACGACGGCCGCGGCGTCTTCGCGGGGCTCTCGGATCCGTTCGAAGCCACGCGTTACCACTCGCTGGTCGTCCGACGCGACACCGTTCCCTCCGACTTCGAGGTCAGCGCCTGGACCGCGCGCGGCGAGGTCATGGGCCTTCGCTGGACGGCCCCCGCCGGTGCGGCGCCGATGGAGGGCGTTCAGTTCCACCCCGAGAGCTTCCTCACGATCGAGGGCCCGAGGCTGCTGGCGAACTTCCTGGCCATGGGCTCGCGCGGCTGATCGAGCCGATTCGCCGTGGGGCCGAGGCCACGGCCCCGTGCTAGGCTTGGCGAACCATGACCCCAGTGCTGACCGACACAGCCCGCGTGCTCGTGACCTCGACCTCGTCCGACGGAATCGTCGTGAAGGTGCCCGGTACGCAGTACCAGCTGTCGTTCCTGCCCCACTGCCCGAAGTGCTCCTTCGTCGCCGGCGAACGCGTCCACGCACGCTTCCGTGCGACGGCGCTCAAGATGCATCACGCAAAGGCCGGCGGCATCTTCGTCGAGCCGAGCGAGGGCCATGCGCGCATCGTCCAGGGCCGCGTGATCGCCACCGACACGCGCTCGAACATGGTGCTCGCGGACGTCGTCGTGCCGATGTGGATCGCGGTGCCGCAAGGCCAGGCGGCGAGCGACTTCGCCACCGGTGACCTGCTGAACTTCTACGTCCAGAGCGGCTCCACGATCGAACCGGTGCGCTGACCGCGTCTCAGGCCGCTTCGGCCGTCCCGGCGACGCCGTCGCGCGTCACGTAGAACAGGTTCCGGGTGATCGGGTACGGCAAGCGACGGTAGTCCTCGTCGATGCGGCCCATGATGCGATCGATGAACTGCCCGGGGCCGCGGCTCATGGCCACGAAGATGTCTCGGGCTGGCGTGGCCACGAGGAAGTCCCCCTTGAGTTCCGGCGCAAGTCGCTCGTGCAGGTGCGTGAGCAGTAGCCGCGCGGCGTCATAGCCATCGCGAAGGCTGACGACCGCCGCCCTGCCACCGTCGCCTGACTGCATGATCTGGACGTTGAGCTCGGGCGCGTAGGAACCCAGGTTCACGCGCGCCACTTCCTCGAGCTCATCGGTCGTCAGGCCCCAGCGCACGAGTTGTTCGGTGCTGATGCTGACCGTCATGTCGGGAAGGTCGATCACGAAGACGATGACGGTGCCGTTGACGAACGGCATGTGGGCGACCTGCTCACGATCGACCGAGTCGAAGATCGACTCCGGCTGCAGTCGCGGCATGATGCGGGGCTTGGCCACAGCCAGCGGCAGCGCGGCCGTGGCCAGGAGGTCGCCCTCGAAAACCTTCTGGAAGTAGGCACCAACGACCTCCATGGCGCGCTCGGCGTCCTGCATGACCAGTCGGTACAGGTTTTCCAGGCCCATCCGCCGTCCATCGACCAGGAGCTTCAGGGCATCGATGACCTCGACCTTCCGGTCGCGCCACGTGGCCTTGATGTGCCTGGCGATCGCTTCGGTGAACGCCGCTGGTTCGTAGGGGAATCGCTCCATCGTGCCTCCTGCGGACCCATCCGGCCCGCTTCCACATGGACGATCGGATGCCTTCGGGCGTCCATCAAGCGAAAGTCCCGGAATCCCCGAGAACGCACGTCCCGCGGCCTTCGGTCACAATGGGGCCGATGGGTACCGCCTACGCCAACAGCCTGCTGGACCTCGACCTTGCCTTCGGCCCCCGCCGCCTGCGCCCGCTGACCGTGATCGCCGGGCCATGCGTGCTCGAGGACGATGAGACCAACCTGCGCATCGGCACCGCCATGCGCGACGCCTGCCGGGCGCTCGGCTTCGCCTACGTCTTCAAGGCGAGCTTCGACAAGGCGAACCGATCGAGCGCATCGAGCCCTCGCGGCCCCGGCCTCGAACGCGGCTGCGACATGATCGCTGCGCTGCGCGAGCGGCTGGGCGTGCCCTCGACCACCGACATCCACGAGCCCCACCAGGCAGCACGCGCGGCGCAGGCGGTCGACATCCTCCAGATTCCGGCGTTCCTGTGCCGGCAGACGGACCTTTTGCTCGCGGCTGCCGAGACCGGCCGGGCCGTCAACGTGAAGAAGGGCCAGTTCATGGCCCCCGGCGAGATGCGCAACGCGGTGGCCAAGGTCCGCGAGGGTGGAGCCCGTCACATCATGCTGACCGAGCGCGGCACCTTCTTCGGCTACCACCGACTGGTCAATGACTTCCCCGGACTGCAGGACATGGCCGATCTGGGCGTGCCGGTCTGCTTCGACGTCACCCACAGCACGCAGCTTCCGGGTGCCGAGGGCGCCATGACCGGCGGCCGACCCGATCGGGCAGCGCTGCTGGCCCGTGCAGCCGTGGCGGCGGGCGTGGATGCCGTCTTCCTGGAGTGCCACCCCGAGCCGGCGCGGGCCTTCAGCGACAAGGCCACCTGCCAGCCGCTGGCCAGCATGCCGAAACTGCTGGAAGAACTTGCACGGATCCGCGCGGCGGTAGTCGATGCATACACTTCGTGACGATGAAGTGTGACCAGTGCGACAAGCCCGCCGTCGTGCACGAGACGGTGATCACCGCCGGCGTGCAGACCGCGGTGCATCTCTGTGCCGAGCACGCCATGGTGCAGATGCACCATGTGCCTGCGAGCGCTCCGATCGCCGAGCTCCTGGCGGCCCACCTCACTGGCCAACGGACCCAGCCGGCCTGCGGCGGCTGCGGCATGACGCTCGCGGAGTTCCGCAAGCACAACCTCGCCGGCTGCTCCGCCTGCTTCGACGCCTTGTCTCCCGTGATCGATCAAGCCATCCAGCGCGCTCAAGGCGGCGCCACCGCGCACTGCGGACGGGCGCCTGCCCGCCGTGATGACGCCGAAGCCCGACAGGCCTATCGCGCCCGCCTGCTGAACGACCTCGAGCAGGCCGTCGCCGCCGAACGGTACGAAGTCGCCGCGCAGGTCCGCAACGCCCTGCGCGAGGTCGACGGCATCGCGGGGCAACAGGCATGAAGCCGATCGAGAACGGCGGGCCGTGGCTCGGACCACTCGGCCGCGACGCGGATGTCGTCGTGGCCAGTCGTGTGCGGCTGGCCCGGAACCTTGCTGGCTTTCCGTTCACCAACCGCGCCTCGACCACGCAGCGCCGCGAGGTCGTGTCAATGGTCCGCGATCGCGCCCAAGGTTCGGCGTGGGGCCGCATGCTGGGCTGGGTGGACATGCAGGCCTGCCCGCCGGAGCAGCGCACGCAGATGGTCGAACGACACCTGGTGAGCAAGCAGTTCGCTGCTTCGGATGCGCCGCGCGCCGTCGGCATCTCGGCTGACGAGACGCTCTCGGTGATGGTCAACGAGGAAGACCACCTCCGCATCCAGGCGATGTACTCGGGCCTGCGCATCGATGAGTGCTTCGCCGCGGCCACCGCCTTCGATCGGGGTGCCGAGTCGGCGCTCGACTTCGCGTGGCACCACCGATGGGGCTACCTGACTGCCTGTCCCACCAACGTGGGCTGCGGCATTCGCGTGAGCGTGATGCTCCACCTGCCGGCGCTGCGACTCACCTCGGAACTCGACCGCGTGCGCCGTGCCGCCAAGGACCTGCACCTAGCGCTGCGCGGCTTCCACGGCGAAGGCTCGGAACCGATGGGCGACTTCTACCAGCTCAGCAACCAGATCACGCTGGGCATTCGTGACGAGGAGGTCGTGGGCGAACTGCGGGACCGCATCATTCCGCAGGTGATCCGCTACGAACGGCTCGCTCGCGAGACGTATCGCTCCAAGGCCCCCGCCGCCGCGCGCGATCGGTTCATCCGCGCCGCAGCGCTGCTCACGCACTCGCGGCTCATGCCGCTCGACGAAGCGATGAAGCTCCTTGGCCGGCTGCGACTGGGGATCGCCAGCGGCCTGACCGAGGCGATCGACTCCACGCTCGTGCATCGCCTGCTCCTGCAGGTCCAGCCGGCCCATCTGGGGCTCGCGCGCCCGGACGATCCCATGGAGACGCTCGAGCAGCAGTCAGCGGCCCGGGCGACGCTCCTGCGCGATGCCCTTGCACCGCTCCGCGCCTCGATCGGCTGAACGGCCTTACCGTCGGGCCGCCGCGGCATCCGCATGCGCCGCGAAGTCAGCATCCTTCACGGAGATCCCCCCGACATCGTGCGTCGAGAGGCTCAGGGTGACCTTCGACCATCGCACGAGGATGTCGGGGTGGTGCTGGACGCGCTCGGCATGCGCCGCGATCCCGTTGACGAACGCCATCGACTGGAGGAAGTCGGCGAACGTGAAGGTTCGCTGGATGCACTCGCCCACCCGCGACCATTCAGGAAGACGGCTGAGGGCTGCGTCGATCTCGGCGTCGGAGTAGCGGTGCATGCGAGGACTATATTCGCCGCCGATGGCACCGACCGTCACGCGCCTGGCACCAAGCCCGACCGGCCACCTGCACCTTGGTCACGCCTGGAGCTTCCTGTGCACCTGGGCGCTCGCGCGCGCCAACGGCTGGTCGATCCGCCTGCGCCTCGAGGACCTGGACGCATCGCGCGCCTCGACCGATGCAAGGCTTGATGCGCTCTGGTGCCTGCAGTGGCTCGGCGTGGACTGGGACGGCGCCCCGGAGCTGCAGTCGGAACACGGCGATCGCCACCTCCGCGCGATGCATGAGCTTGCTGCGCGTGGCCTCGTCTTCCAGGCTCCGCAATCGCGCGCCCAGGTCCGCGCGGCGAGCGTGGCCAAGCCGGAACCGAGTGAAGCCAACGCGCCCAACGAAGGCGATGCCGTGCTTCGCTTCCCTCCGTCGCTGCGTCCGCCGCCGGGTTCTGCGTGGGGCTTCAGTGACCACGCGTGCAATCATCGGCTGGCCTGCCCTTCCGGCGCCCGCACGATCCACGATGAACTGCACGGCGACCGAACCCTCGATCACTCGATGGTGTGGGGCGATCCCTTGGTCTGGATGAAGGCCGGCGTGCCGAGCTACCAGCTCGCGGTCGTGGTCGATGACCTGGCCACCGGCGTGACCGACGTGGTGCGCGGGGAGGACCTCCTGGACAGTGCGGTGCTGCAGTCGGTCGTGATCGATGCCCTGGGCGGCACGCGCCCCCGCTGGTGGCACCTCCCGCTGGTCGTCGACGAGGCCGATCGGCGGCTGGCCAAGCGCCACGATGCGCTCTCGCTGCGATCACTGGCGGCCGCAGGCACCACACCCGGGCGCGTGCGCCGGCTCGTGCTGCACTGGTGCGGCGCTGCCGAACTTGGCGGGGAGTCATCGTCGGCCGAACTGGCCACCGCCGTGACGCCCGATGCGCTCCGCTCCCTCGTCGCGACGAAGGCACGCCTGCGCGTGACGCCGGATATCGTCCGTTGGCTATGCCACGGCCCGTGATGACCATCGTGCTCGCGCTGACTGCCCTGCTCGCCGCCTGCGGCGGCACCGATCCGGGCAGGATCGAGATCAAGGGTGAGACCTTCACCCTGACCATCTCGGCCGATGATGCGACGCGCGCACGTGGACTTGGCGGCGTGGCCGAGATCCCCGAGCACGGAGGCATGATCTTCGCCTTCCGCGCGCCCGAGCCACAGGGGTTCTGGATGCGTGACTGCATCACCGACATGGACATCCTCTACGTGGATCCGCAAGGTTTCGTGGTGAGCGCCTACACGATGGCGGCCGAGGCGCCGCGCGCCGAAGGCGAGAGCGAACAGGCGTACTTCAACCGCCTGCGCCGCTATCCGAGCGGCAAGCCGGCACAGTTCGTGATCGAACTCAAGGCAGGCACCATCGATCGGCTCGGCATCGTGCCGGGAACGAAGGTCACGCTCGATGCCAAAGCGCTGAAGGAACTCGCCAAGTGAGGCCGCGTGCCGTCACGGTGCTCGCGGCGCGCGATGGCGCAACGGCTGCGGCGATCGCTCGCACCCTCGCCTCGACGGGTCCATTCACCTGCGAAGGCGGTGATGCCTACGCAGCCCAGGCCGGCAGCCGCGTGCGGCGCGCCGAGGCCGTGCTCGTGCTGGGATCGGCAAGCGCCGACCCCCAGGTGCGCGGGCTGGTCGAGGATGCACTCTCGCGCCACGTGCCCGTGCTCTGCCT
>Ga0315905_10001908_pt1 | contig 22129 bp, 16 predicted proteins | sample LakEriMetagenome_5_FD_203522 | JGI IMG/M metagenome (GOLD analysis project Ga0315905, IMG submission 203522) | Freshwater fungal communities from buoy surface, Lake Erie, Ohio, United States - Buoy 4 MA121 | ecosystem: Environmental > Aquatic > Freshwater > Lake | place: USA: Lake Erie, Ohio...
ATAATGTAATGCTTGTAATACCGAGGTTTTACCTGCACTGTTTTTTCCTACGAGTCCATGCAATCGGGAATGATCGAAATGAAGTTCTGTAGATTTATGGCTTTTGAAATTATGAAGAATTAGTTTTTCTAGCATATTCTTAAATATAAGGGTCAGCTTATTTTATTTAAGCATTTTTTGCTGAGATTTAGGCAAGATTTATGTAAACGCTCCTAATTGCTTTGTATCTTGGGGTTGTACCTTGTCAGAAAAGATAATAATTACACTTCTGTGCAATAATTATACTACATTACCTAACAATTAAACATCTGGAGATTTTCATGAATATTGATAAAATAGAATTTGTGCCTTCAATCAATAATTTAAAAGCAGGAAAATCTTCTATTGAAGATAGACTCAGAGAATCATTGGAGAAATGTGTAAATATTAAAGGAGTAGTTGCTTATTGGACAATTGGTAAGGATTGTATGCCAATTTTGGCGGAAAAACTTGAACATGAGGATTCATTTTATTGTGTTGATTTGAATACAACTACTGACATTGATAAACTCAATGAGTTTGCGCGGCAAAAAGTAACTAATCAAGAGTATAAAGCCAATTTATTTTTATTTACTAAAAAATTAATAGAAGGAAGCACTGCTGTTAAATCTACATCTGATATAAAAAGGGAGAAATATACACATTTACTGCATTCTAAAGTCATTTGTTTTGAAAATACAGATAATACTGTTGAGATATGGATAGGAAGTCACAATATGACGAACAGAGCAATAAAAGGAGGAAATATTGAATCAACCTCTGTAATACATACATCTAAAGGAAGTGATTTTCACAAAGAGATATTAGAATTTATTAATTTTATTAAAGAACAATGTATTGACTTTGATCCTGATGAGATAGCTTACTATAAGCAAGTACAATCTAATCAACTATCGGAAAAGTATGAGCGAGTATGGATTCTTGAAATGCTAGGAGAAAATGTTGATTCACTAAAAGAAGGAGATGAAATCATTATTTTAGGATGTCAAATAGAAAATGTCTATGATAATTTACTAGAACATTATGGTCGTGCTAATCAAGATGTCTTTCTTTATGCTTATAATATTTGCAACAAGAAACATTACTTATACAAAATAGAAATTTTAGGAATTGAAAAAGCAGAAAAACTAGATATAGCAAAAGATTTAGAGAGAAGATATGCTTTGCAAGTCGGTAGATTAGTTCCCTTTCTTACAAAAGATAAGAAGAAAATAGAAACAAATCTTAGTAATTGTTTTAAATGGTATTCAAGAATTAAAATTATAGAAATAGTACAAAAATATGAAATACCAAGAGACACAACTATTATTAAATCTTTTTATTGGGAAAAAAGACCCATAGAGGAACTACCACACCTAGCTAAAATGTCACCAGATAATAAGGAAATTATTTTTGGAACATCAAAAAAGCCAATAAAAAAGCCAATTACTCATTCCGAGAAGGTAGTTCAAGATTCTCAACTTACAGAAAAGCTAAATATTTTAGAAATAATATATAGTTTCAGCGAAATAGTTGATTTTTACAAAAATCTTGGTGATAATCCATGTCAGTCATCATCTGAAGAAATAAGAATGATATGGAATTTAACACAAAAAAGCCTTATTCACTTACCCAATAAATATAATAATAGTGAAAATTGATCATTGATTGAAATAAATAATCAATAATGAAGCTGTTCTGAAATTTCAATCATTTCACCTTCCCAACTACCTATCACTTCTTCCAAAAACCTACGAGAATATCCTAATTCTTCCGGCGTTTTGGTTGCAGATTGTAATGATTTTTCTGCAATACGTTGAAATACAATTACTATTTCTAATTCTTCATTGGCAAATTCATCAGGAAGTTCAATTTTGAGAATTTTATCATTACCAATGTGTGTTTTAATTTTCATACTTTCCATAGACTGATCTCCTGGTTGATTATGTTGTCAGCAGTTTGGATAAAATTTTTGATGGTTGTTCACGAATTAATTATAGAAATTAGTTTAGAAGGTAAAGGAATTTGTTTTTTACCACTACAATAAACAGTTTCTATCCATAACTCTCGCGCTTCATTAATATTTTCTATTGCTTCTTCTAAATTGTCTCCCTGACTCATACAACCTGATAAGTCAGGAATCATTACTGTATATCCTCCGTCCTCTTCTGGATAAATAGACATGGGATATTTCAAAGATAGGTAATAGTCTAATGATTGATGCTCAAGTTGAGAATTAGTTTTCATCTTGCCAATTTTCCAAATCTAGTAATCTATCTCCACCTCAATCTTCAAGCGTTCATTCTCCATTTTCAACCAACTGTCATTTTGTTTTGATTATAGCAACTACAATTACAACTATTTTGAGTTTATTCAAATGTGCTTTCATGAAAATTTCGCGCTAAGATGCAAAGGAAACAAGAATGCGATCGCTCTCAAAGACTCTAATAGACATCTCCGGTAATTAAATGTGCGTGAGTTATAACCCTTGTAGAGACGTTCCATGGAAAGTTTCTACAATATTTTTCACCAGATGTCTAATGGAAGTTGATTCTGAAATATCTTTATAGATATTTAATATTCCGTAGTGTTGTAGTGAATGATCAGACATAGTAGAATACTGATAAACTTAGTTTTTACAACATCTGGTCAATGAAAACAATCTTAAATTCTCAGCATCCCCTGATACTTAAGTTGGCTGCAAGTGTTTTAGTGTTTTTATCAGTTTTCGTAACTGGTATAAATTCTGAAAGTTTCGCTGCTGCTGAAAAAGTTACTTTTGCAGCCTATGGTGATATGCCTTATTTCGCCAAGTCAGCAGATGGTAGAACTGATGAGCAAGTTTTGATCCAAGATATTGCGCCTAAATTCCGCCAACGTGAAGATATACCCTTTGTAATTCATTTGGGTGATCTTGGTCGTCCCCAGGATACTTGTTATGATACTTGGTTGGAGAAGAATAAGACGTTTTGGAAAAGCGATATAGTTAAACCTGTGTTTTTTACACCAGGAGATAATGATTGGACTGATTGCGATCGGGAAGGTCTAGCTGTTAGAAAATCAGAGTTGGAAAGACTAGACGCAATTAGAAAGGTGTTCTTTAGTCAACCTAAAACTCTCAATCCTGAATGGCGATATGAAGAACAAGCCACTTTACCTGAAAATGAAACTTGGTGGTATAAGGGTGTCCGTTTTGTAACAGAACATATCGTCAGCACTGATAATGGACGCACTGAGATATTTCTTGATGATCCTATCAAAGTTAATCAATTAGTTGATGAACGAGATAAAGAGAATGCTATTTGGCTGAATCATGCTTTTGAAATGGCAAAAGATAGTGATACATCAGCTGTAGTTGTAGCGACTCAATTAGATCCTTTTGCTCCTGATGGTAGTACAGGTGATGTTTTTAGCAGATGTTTAAATAATCATGCGTACAAAGGTTTTTGTGAACAATTGCAGACATTGGCGGCAAATTTAGATAAACCAGTGTTATTGGTTCACGGTGATACCAATGCTTACTGTTTTGATCAACCTTTTCCTGTAGGTAAAACTCCGAAATTATGGCGCTTGAATGCACCTGGTGATTTTAAAGTGATTGATGCTTCTTTCATCTCTTTTGATCCTAGCAATTCTAATAAACCTTTTGAAGTTACCGGACTGTTATCAGGTAAAGAACCTCCGCAAATCTGTGATTACAGTAGATAATAGGTGATTAATTGATGATGCAATATCTGTTAAAAACACAGCGATCGCACATCATATAATTCTTTTTGGCGTTGCTGATTTGAGGCATGAAAATGTAGGGATCATCGGCTCTACACCTAAATTTATACCTAGTTTCAGCAACGCCCAAAAAAGAATCTGAAAACAGATTTGTAATATCTGACGCACCCTAAGTATCTTTTCATAAATATCCAATCAAAAAAAGCGAGGAAGTCAAACTTCCCCGCATGAGTAAAATCAATCAAGTAAGTTATTGTTCGTGAAAAATCCGAGTCTAAGTAATAACTCCAGATTAAACAGTAACAATGAAATCACTAGCAACCAAAGTAGAAGCACCAAAGATATTTACAGATGCAAACTCACCACCAGTACCAAAACCAGCAGCACTACCATTTTGGTTATAGACGAGGCTACCTAAGACTGGGTTATAAACAATTAGAGCGCTGCTGATTGCTGCGTCAGCATCATCTGTAACAACGCCAAACTCTGAGGCCACACTAAATCCGGCACCAGCAACACTGGTTAGAGCCGCAAATACTGTCTTGCTCAAAACGATCTTGTCACCAGCGCTAAAGTCAGCGATGTTGTCTAAACCAAAAGTTGTTGCACTAAAAGCTGTAACGCCATTGAATACGAACTGGTCATTACCAGCACCACCAATTAAGTTGTCAGTACCCAGACCACCAACAAGGGTGTCATCACCAGCACCACCAGCCAAGGAGTCATTACCAGCACCACCGTCTAAGCGGTTGTTACGAGTATTACCGATGAGACGGTCATTACCCAAACCACCAATGGCGTTTTCAATGGCATCTACCGCAGTTAATCTGATTCTTGTAGTACCCACAACGGTTTGAGCAGTGGTGACACCCAAATTCACACGAGCGCCTAATGTAGCCGCAGCACCATTAAAGCTAATGGTATCTGTACCAGAGGCATCCCTAATGATGTCGTTACCTAATCCAGTGAGAGTGAAGAGATAAGTATCATCACCTGCACCACCATCAAGATTGTCATTACCTAAACCACCAATGAGGGTGTCATTACCTAAACCACCAATGAGGGTGTCATTACCAGCAGCACCATCAAGCAGGTTATTACCACTGTTACCTGTAACAGTGTTATTAACAGCGTTACCTGTACCATTAACATTACCAGTTCCAGTTAGGGTCAGGTTTGTTTTTGTTGCCGCTAATGTAGTAGTGGGAGCAGAGCTAACAGAGCTAACGGTATCGGTGATAGTTACTGTGCCAGTCACAAAGGGGATAGTTGCACCAATAGGGTTAGTTAATCTGATGGTGAATCTTTCATCCGCTTCAGCTAGTGTATCAGTTGTAGTCTTAAAGGTGATAGTCTTGCTGGTCTGCCCTGGAGTAAAGGTGAGTGTGCCACTGAGTGTGTTACCAGGAGCAGCGCTGTAGTCAGTACCAGCAGTAGCAGTACCAGCACTAGTAGCATAGTTAACTCTTACATTACTGGTACTAGCTTCATTCAGAGTCACTGTCACCACAGCATCTGATCCCTCTAGCACAGTTACATCACTGATGCTTAGTCTTCTGGGTATGTTAAGAGGAGTGTCTAGTCTCAATAGAGCGACTTCAGTTCCATCTACTTGACCGGGGGTTCTGCTGCCGGCAACGAAAGGAAAATCGTTGTCGTTTGTTACCAGAATGGTATTTTTGTCAACAATGGTGAAAGCTTCAACGTTTTGGAATGGCAATTTAAAGCTGGTTGAACCATCACCATTCAAGTCATTGGGGTCTTGAATGTCTAACAGGTTAGCGACTTCTTGCTTGATAAGAAAGCCATCTCCGTCTACCTGGGTCAAGTTAATTTTATAAATCTTTTTGAATTCAGCAGCAGCCCCAGTTAAGCGGTCTTTTTCAATGACTAAGTATTCATTATCATTGATAGCTGTCAAGTCATTGATTGACTGGGAGTTAGAAGTCTTCTCCAGTTTATATTTGTATTGTGTGCCGAAGGTTTTGCTGGTTAAGTCAAATTCGTAGATACGGAGAATATCGTTGGTAGCACTGTCACCAGTAACGGGACCTTCCAAAGCTGTGATGAGCTTGGTCTTGCTGGTATTGATTGCTGTACTTTCCAACCCTCTAGCACCCAAGTTAGCTGGGTTTGTAGGACTAACGCCGGGGTTTTGGGGAGAGCGGACGTTAGGTACAGCAATGGGAGCTTCTAGCAACTTACCAGTAGCATCAAAGTGCAATAGGTAAGGACCGAACTCGTCTCCCACCCAGATTGTGCCGTCTTTATCAAAGACGAATGACTCAATATCAAAGTCAGCGCCTGTTAGGTTTCTCTCTCCTGTTTCGTTAACCAGAGTAAAGTTAGGAATGTTAATCCTCCTGTCTGGGTCGCGGAATTGAATAAAGTTCAAAAACTCGACACTACCACCTGTAGGATTTGCCGTTGTTTTTAAGTTTGGGTTAACTTGGTAAAGACGTAACAAAAAGTCGGCACTGTTAGTTTTTTGACCATAACCGTTATCTGGTTGAAACCAGTAAGTGCCATTGTTACCAACTTGCACGGAACTGAAACCACCAAGAGGCAGACCAAGAGTAGTGAAAGGTACGGTGACACCATTGGTGTTACCAGTAATCTGACCACCGGATGTAAATGTGTCCCAAAAGAAGCTACTGGAGAAGGTTGCAGCAGGAAAGCCAGCGAAACCGGTTAGTGTTGTAGGCATATGATATTGAGGATTTTTGTGTTGATTTCGTTTTTACGTGCCAGTTCAGTTTTTTAATTACATTGCCTGTCGGGTCAGAAACCAGGTTCTTATTCCCACAGGGGGTCTAACCTAAAACTTGAGCAACCATGCTCTGAAAACCTCTCTTGACAAGGAACAAAAGATATAAAAACTCGTCATTGGGTCTTTGGAGACTGTAGTTGAGCTATTATCTCTTCTTCGATACAAGAACTAGGTACAGCATGAGACACTCAGTTTTGATTGGACGATTAAGTAACAAAGAACTAATCAGAACAGTTAAGATATTGGCACTGGAAGGTTAACAATAAAATAAGCAAAGTACAATAAATGGTTAAATTTAGGCAGCGAACTTAACTATTTTTATAAACCATTTCCATTCTCAACTTTTCCACCTCAATCTTCAACCGTTCATTCTCCATTTTCAACCCCGTATTTTCATCCTTAATCAACTCTACCTCATGCCGTTTACTCAAAGCCTGATTAATTGCTAATTTCCGCATATCTAAAGAAAACCAACGTTGATAAGTTTTGGTGTGAATTTCCACACTATGACCCAAATTATCCGCCGCAGCTTTAATAGGAATGCCCAAAATATGCGCTCGAATTGCCCAACCATGACGTAAATCATAGGGTTTAAAATCCAAACCAATTTTTCTAAACCACCAACTCACCCTTTGAATTAAAGCCGTGATCTCTGCATGATTATTCTGGTCTTTTTTACTAATTTCTCTAGCTAACATTTGCAAATATTTAGGATTTCTTAAATCAAATTCATCAATCCATTCTTTATATAAAGGTAAAGCTTCTCTTTCCCCAGTTTTACAGTTTTTATCAACCTTCCAAGTTAAATCTATATTTTCATCACTTAACCACCAATCAATATGAGGATTAACAAAAAGCTCACGGGGACGTAAACCAAAAACCGCCAACATTCCATAGGTCCAACGCCAAAGTTGCCAACTATCTTTGACATCTTGATTAACTTGTTTACCTCTGTTATTTAGATATTCATCAAACTTGTAAAATCCAGTAACTATTTCTTTATCAGTGGGAATATTGCGAGAATTACTTTCAGGAACTTTAGCATAATTAGTTAAATTAATTTCAATTTTAAAAACTTGACAAAATACAGAAATAGCCCGAACAGCATTATATTTAGCCCATTCCTTATCTATTTTATCAATTGCATTAATCAAATTTTGCCCATTAGCCAAATCATTGGCATTTGTATAACGTTTAATTCGGGAAAAATAATAGAAAAAAGTATGTTGACTTTTAGTGGTGCGTTTATGGGTTTTAAAATATTCATCTTCAAATTTTACTAATAATTGACCAATGGTTATTAGCTCTTTTTTAATACCTTCATTTCCTAAATTTCCCAAATATTTATCATTCCAAATAAAGGTTTTTCTAGCAATTAACTTACCCAATTCATAAGCCTCTTCCTCCGCAGTTTTCAGTCCTGATAAATTTGCTGGAATATTCAAACTGAGATTGTATTGTTTTTTTCCCGTTCCTCTGATATCTGCATCCTCTGGTTTAATAGGTAAGGTTGCCCGTAATTGCAAACATCCATTTGATTCTCGGATTGTTACTCTGGTGTTTGCAGACTTCAAACGCAGATTTACCTGCTGTATTTCCTGTGCTAAGTTTGTTTTCATGTTTTGCGAGAGTTACAAATAAACCTCCCCCCCTACCCCTCTCCTCTTAGGAAGGGAGGGAAAATCTCTTTCTAGGGAAGGGGTTGGGGTGAAGTCTGTTTAGTTTATATTTACTAGAAAAATAAATATGTCTCATGCAAACATAGTTTCTCCCTAACTTTTTCACGCTTTCGACCAGAAATAAAAATTGGCTGATAGATCAAATGTATAAATACGGGTCACGCAGAGAATCAGAACCTTTACAGCGGTTTCTGCTTTTATGAGGTACAAAGTTGAATGATGAAACTCTTGTAGTGCGGGCATCTTGCCCGCTAAATATGTACCTCATAACACCGGGAAGTGCTGTATATTTATTTGGAGGGCGATCGCAGCAATCGTCTTGCTTCGATATAATAGTATCAATACTATCAACAAGTCTTGACTATGCAGATTAGTGAAGAAATTACAATCAAAGTGAGTCCTAACGTTGCTCAAGCCTATCAAAAAGCAACAGAACGGAAAAAGCAATCTTTGCCGGCGCTTGTTAGTTTATTCTTACGAGAGGATCTGAATGAGGAAGTTGATTTTCTTGGTAAATTGATGGATGAAATTAGTGATAGAGCAGTTTCCAGAGGCTTGACACCGGAAATTTTGGAGACAATTCTGAATGAATAATCTTCCTCAGTATGTCTTAGATACCAATATTATTGTTAGTGCTTTATTATTTAAAAAGAGTCAACCCCGTCAAGCCTTAGATAAAGCTCGGTATGGGGGAAATATTTTGATGTCTGAGGCGATTTGGCAAGAAATAAAAGACGTTTATTCAACCAACCGAAAAGCGATCGCTTGAGTAAATATGATGTAGGATGGGTCAGAATCAAGAATCTGTTTATTTACATGATTTATGTAGTCTGACGCACCATACTATATTTATTTATGGTTTTGTGGAGGCGATTGCTACCTTATGCTTTACGCTAAGGCAGAAGCTTGGGGTTTGGCAAAAATCATTCTCCCAGCGGAAGTTTGTAAAGCGCTGGTGACTACTACCCGTAATTCACCACCCACATAAGGACTACCTTCTTCCACTACTACCATTGTGCCATCATCTAAATAACCAATTCCTTGACTTGGTTCTTTACCTTCTTTGAGAATTTTCAAATCAAGATTATCACCAGGTAAATAAGTTGGCCTGACGGCATTTACTAAATCATTAACATTCAAAACCGGGACTTTTTGCACACTAGCAACCTTTGATAAGTTATAATCATTAGTGAGTAATGTCCCATTAATTTCCTGGGCAAAACGGACTAATTTAGCATCAACGTTGGGTGTGTCCTCATAATCCACAGGGTTAATTAAAATACGTTCTGGGTAAGTTTCTCGAATACGGTTGAGGATTTCTAGTCCTCTTCTGCCCCTGACCCGTTTTTGGTCTTTGGTAGCATCAGCTACTTGCTGTAATTCCTGTAAAACAAATTGGGGAACAAGAATTAACCCTTCTAAAAATCCGGTTTCTAGTAGTGTTTCAATGCGGCCATCTATAATGCAGCTAGTATCTAAAACTTTGGTATTAGCAGGTTTAAGAGTTCCTTCTACTACCATACTTTCCACAGTATTGGGGTTAATTAACCTTAACAAACCACGTCCATGGGTATCGGCCAAGTTCATGCCCGTAACAGAGAGGATAATACTGCCAACAACAGCTACAAGGGGTTTAATAAAGCTAAAATCTGGAGGAATGGGTAGTAAAAATAGAGGTGCTAACATCAAGTTAGCTAATAGTAGCCCAATTATTAAGCCAATAGACCGGGTTAAAATCGCTTCCAGAGGCATTTCCCGGACTTGTGATTCTAAACGACGGTATGTAGTTTGGAAACTTAGCCCTACAGCACCGCCAATAATGGCAGCAAAGACGGCTATAACTAAGCGTAAGGCCTCTACATTCGTGACTCCATGGAGAGTACCTGGGGAGAGTAGATCAGTGCTGAAATAACCTATCCCTGACGCTGCTAAGATAAATGAGAGAATAATAAAGACATCCAGCATGGTGGTGTTGTGTTCCTACAACGGTATTTATTTGATAAAGTAAAGTATGTTTGCTTCTATCCTGTTGGGTAAATTCAGAAATATGAAATCATATTATCTGATCAGACCGAGAAAATATGCCAACATTATAACTAAAGAGTTTTAACTGCATATTATTTTTATTTTTAGGCAAAAAGGCCAAAATTTTGGCAACAAACTCCTCATTTTCATGATTTTTAATATTCAAATCATATTCACCTCACAATTTTTAAAAGAATGAGTCAACAAAATACTGATTGGGAAATTCCTCGTTCTGCTTATGTACATATTCCCTTTTGTCGGCGACGGTGTTATTATTGTGATTTTCCCGTATTCGTAGTAGGCGATCGCTCGCGGGGTGAAAATTCTGGGACAATTAGCGAATATGTGGAATTTTTATGTCAAGAAATCAGAATTGCGCCGGTTTATGGTCAACCTTTAGAAACAATTTTTTTTGGCGGTGGTACTCCTTCGCTGTTATCAACAGAACAGTTACAATGTATATTAACAACCTTAGAAAAGCGGTTTGGGATCACATCTAGGGTAGAGATATCTATGGAAATTGATCCAGGGACCTTTGATTTAGCACATATTGCTGGTTATTGCAGCTTAGGAGTAAATCGCGTAAGTTTGGGTGTACAAGCTTTCCAAGCAGAATTGTTGAAAACCGCAGGGCGATCGCATACACTGATGGATATTATTACAGCTATAGAGTTAATCCATAAAGTCGAGATTCCCGAATTTAGCTTAGACTTAATTTCCGGCTTACCACACCAGAGTTTAGAATCATGGCAAGATTCGTTAACTCAAGCTATAGCAGCCGCACCAACCCACATTTCTGTCTATGATCTTACCATTGAACCGGGAACAGTCTTCAACCGTTATTATCGGCCGGGAGATCATCCCCTACCCACAGATGAAACCACAGTTAAAATGTATCATCTAGGGCATAAAATGTTAACACAGGCTGGTTACGAACATTACGAAATTTCCAATTATGCCCAACCAGGACACCAATGTAGACATAATCGAGTCTACTGGGAAAATCGTCCTTATTATGGTTTTGGTATGGGCGCTGCCAGCTATACTCAAGGTAAACGCTTTACTCGTCCCCGCAAAACCCAGGAATATTACCAATGGTTAAAAGCCGGTGCTGTCATGGATTGTCCAGTCACTTCTGCAAATGATATTTTATTAGAAACTTTAATGCTAGGACTACGGTTAGCGGAAGGAGTTAGTTTAAATTCCCTAGCCGCAAAATTTGGTAATCATCAAGTTGAGAAAATTCAAAGCTTTTTGCAACCATACTTTGATAAAGGTTGGGTAAAAATTGTTAAAGATAGGTTACGCTTTAGCGATACCGATGGTTTTATATTTTCTAACGTCATGTTGGCGAAATTGTTTGAAAAATTGGCAGAATAAGTCGAAGAGTATAAGTAGGTAAACGGGAAAAACCCGACATTAAGTAACGACAAGTAAAGTTTGTAACCTATTCCCTATTCCCTGTTCCCTGTCACCTGTCACCTGTCCCCGTGGCGTAGCACCTGTCACCTGTAACCTATTCCCTGTTCCCTGTTCCCTGTCACCTATTCCCTGTTCCCTGTCACCTGTCACCTGTTCCCTGTTCCCTGTTCCCTGTCACCTGTCACCTGTTCCCTGTTCCCTGTTCCCTGTTCCCTGTTCCCTTTAAAATACAGGCTGCTCAAACAATAGTAACGCCAATATAAAATCCATAATAAAAATTGCCACCCAGGTAGTAACAACAGCGGTAGTTGCTGACTCTCCCACTTCCTTTGCTCCCCCTTGAGTTGTCAGTCCCCAACTACAGCCATTAACAGCAACTATAGCCCCAAAAATTAACCCTTTAAGTAAAATAATAAAAATATCTGAGGGTACTAAAAACTCTCTCACTGATTCTAAAAATGTTTCGGGAACAACTTGATAAAACTGCATAGCCGCAAAAGTACCGCCCATAATACCTACAATTAAGGAAAAAATCATCATGATAGGCATCATTAAACAGCAAGCAATAACTCTAGGTAAAACTAAATAGTCAATAGGGTCTGTTCTCAGTATATATAAAGCGTCAATTTGTTCTGTTACTCGCATTGCTCCCAATTCCGCCGCAAAAGCTGAACCAACTTGTCCAGCGATAATACTAGCAGTTAAAATTGGCGCTAATTCCCGACAAAATGCTACAGCAAATGCACCGCCAACAGTATTTACAGCCCCAAATCTCACTAATTCCCTAGCAGTTTGAATAGTGAAAATCATCCCCGCAAAACCACTGACTAATAAAACTGGGTAAATTGCACCCGGTCCTGCTTTTACTGTATGTTCTAATATCTTGCGATAATAGGTTTTTCCGCGCAGAAAATGTAATGAAATTTGACCTAACAACAGAAATGCTGACAAACACCGAATTAGCCAAGATTGCTCTGAATTTCTTTTTGGTTGCAAGTTTACGGCCACTAATTGAAACTAATTGAATTTTTTAACTGGGGAATTATGACAATTTAATTTTCTATTTTAATTTTCTATGAATAAGGTATTCCAATCACTAATTGCATTTCTTTGAGCAGTTAATAATTGCTGAATTCCTTGTTCAGAAAAATCTAAAATTTGATTCAATTGTTGACGACTAAAACTTCCCTCCTCCGCTGTTCCCTGAACTTCAATAATTTGCATTTTATGATTCATAACTACATTAAAATCCACTTCTGCTGACACATCCTCAATATAGTTCAGATCCAAATATGGTTCACCTTGTAATAAGCCTACAGAAATCGCCGCTATTTGTCTACATAAAGGCGATCGCTCTAACACCCCTTGCTGCAATAATTGAGATATAGCATGAGCTAAAGCTACAAAACCCCCTGTAATTGCCATTGTCCTCGTTCCTGCGTCGGCTTGTAATACGTCTGTGTCCACCATTAGCGTCCGTTCTCCTAAAACGTCAAAATCTAAGGCAGCCCTTAAACTTCTGCCAATTAAACGCTGAATTTCCTGGGTTCTCCCGGATAATTTCATTAATTCCCGTTCCTGGCGTTTTTGAGTAGCAGAGGGTAACATTCTATATTCTGCTGTTAACCAACCTTGACCAGTTCCCGCCAAAAATTTAGGTACTCCTTCAGCTACACTCACGGTACAAAGAACTTGAGTATCACCACATTTAGCCAAAACTGAACCAGGGGCAAAGCGGGTGAAATTGGGATAAAAACTATGGGGACGGAGTTCGCTGGGTTTTCTCCCGTCAGGACGTTGCCAAGCCATTACAATTGCCTTTTTAATTTTTGCTTACTGCCTTATACATATTAACCGCATCCAGTCAGAATATTTTGTTATGAGAGTTCTAAATATTGCTGTATGATGATTATGTGTTTTGCTATCAATTGACCCGTAAATTATTAAATTGGCTTCAATGAATTTAAAAATGAATCTCTCTCATTACCAGGCGCAAAGGCGCGAAGGCTAAAAATTTCAGGAATACAATTTTTGATTTTTATACCTCAATTTAGTAACACCATTTTATAGCCAGTTTTTCAAATTTGTCTTATGGTTGCTCAATTAGAAACACCAGGTTTAAATTCGACTCTTAGCTTACCATATTCTGTAGCAGGATTAGTGCAAGTTTTTACTAGTCCCGAACGTAGCTTTTTCACAAGCGTCATGGCACAAGCCCTGAGAATTGCTGGACAAGGTACACCTGTATTAATAGTTCAGTTTCTTAAAGGTGGTATCCGTCAAGGACATGAACGACCCATTAAAATGGGACAAAATCTAGATTGGATTCGCTGTGATTTGCCTCGTTATATTGATAATTCCGATTTGGACGAAGGGGAAAAGCTTTCCCTAGAAAAACTTTGGCAATATACTCAACAGGTAGTGAATCAAGGTAAGTATTCTTTACTAGTATTAGATGAGTTGAATTTAGCGGTTAATTTCGGTTTAATTCCTGAAAGTGAGGTTTTAGATTTTCTTGCTCACCGTCCTCCTCATCTTGATATTATCCTGACAGGTTCTCAAATGCCCAAGTCTCTTTTAGAGATAGCAGATCAAATTACAGAAATTCGTCGCTCTCATCAACCTTGAACATTGTTACAACAGTAATAATCTTTACCAACAAAAAGAAACCCTATTGACATAGTCACGATTTTATCGGGTTGTACCGGGCTTTCTCCCAAGAGGAAAAAATCAGGGATTTTTCATGGGTAAAAGCCAAAAATTGTAAAATTGTAAAATATTGTTACAGGACACAGCAATTCTACAATCAAGTTTGATAGAATAATTGGGAATTAAGTACAAAAACACTCATGTCACAAAACCATGTCAGACATATATAATATTGCTGTCGTAGGAATGGGTTGCTGTTATCCTGGGGCTAAAACTTTATTAGAACTTTGGGAAAATATACTTACTCGCAAACAACAATTTCGTTCCAATCCAGATGTAAGATTACCTTTATCTGAATATTATGACCAAAATCCGCAAACACCGGATCACACTTATGGAAATCGGATGGCTGTGATTGATGGTTTTGACTTTGATTGGCGCAAACATCGCATTCCTAAAAGTACCATAGATTCTACTGATATAGTGCAATGGTTGGCTCTTGATACAGCCATGAAAGCATTAGAAAATGCAGGTTATTCCCGTGAAACTGTACCTACTGAACTAACAGGAGTAATTTTAGGCAACACTTTAACCGGTGAACAAACCAGAAGTTCTGGACTGAGATTACGTTGGCCTTTTGTGAGAAAAACATTACGTGCGGCTGCTCAAGCTAAAGGTTTACCTCCTGCAACTATAGAAACACTTGTAGAAACTATGGAAAAATTTTACAAGTCTGTTTTTCCTCCCATTACCGAAGATTCCTTAGCAGGTGGACTTTCTAATACTATTGCTGGAAGAATATGTAATTTCTTTAACTTCGATGGTGGTGGTTACACTGTTGATGGTGCTTGCTCTTCATCATTAATTGCAGTAGCAGACGCTTGTACAAAACTCGTTAGTGGTGAATTGAGTCTTGTTTTGGCGGGGGGGGTAGATGTAAGTTTAGATACATTTGAACTGATTGGTTTTGCAAAAACTGGTGCTTTAACTGCTAGTGATATGACAGTTTATGATAAACGTGCTAGTGGTTTTATACCGGGTGAAGGTTGTGGTTTTGTGGTGCTAAAACGTTTAGAAGATGCTCAACGTGATGGCAATTATATCTATGCTACTATTAACGGTTGGGGAATTTCTTCTGATGGTAAAGGTGGAATCACAGCACCTTCTAAAATTGGTCAATCAAAAGCACTATTAAGAGCTTATCAGAAAGCCGGTTATAGTCCTCATACTCTTAGTTTTATAGAAGGACATGGAACTGGAACTGCGGTAGGTGATAGGACAGAATTAGAAGGTATTGCCTTAGCAATGAGTCAACATGGTGAAATTGTACCTCGTTCAGTAGGAATGACCTCGTTTAAATCCATAGTGGGACACACAAAAGCAGCTTCAGGAATAGGTGCTTTTATTAAATCAGTAATAGCAGTCAATCAAAGAATTTTACCACCCACAGCAGGTTGCAAAGAACCTAATCCAATATTTGATACATCTGCACAATGTCTTTATCCTGTTTTAACTGGTGAAATTCGCAACCCTAATGAAACATTAAAAGCGGGGATTTTTGGTGCAGGTTTTGGTGGTATTAATTGTCATGTAGCAATTTCCTCTGGAGATGCACCAGCTAATCATCTGAAATCTTCTGTTAGAGAAGCATCTTTATTAGTATCTAATCAGGATACCGAAATATTTATCATGAGTGCGTTTTTTGTAGAAGATTTGTTAGAACGCATTTTAATATTAATTGAGCTTGCTCAAGGGATGAGCATAGGGGAAATGGTAGATTTAGCTGCTAAACTTGCTCAAGAAAATCAAGATTCTTTACCTATACGAGCGGCAATTGTTGCCCATAATCCTACTCAATTATTGGATAGTCTTGTCAGAATTAAGCAAATACTGAATAATCATTCCTTAACAAAAGGAGAAGTAATAATTTCCCCGAAAAAAGATATTTATATTGCCAATCAAATTAAAGGTGATCGCATAGGGTTTTTATTTCCCGGACAAGGTTCAGAAAAGTTAAATATGGCGCGTATTTTAGTACAACGCTATGATTGGGCAAAGCAATTAGTAAATCAAGCAGATGAATGGCTGAAAGAAATAGGAATTGCACCCATTAGTCAATTTATTTATTGTTCTTTAGAACGTGCTATCAATCAAGAAGAAATTAAAGAATGGTCACAATTATTAGCTCGTACAGAGTTTGCTCAACCTGCTTTATGTCTGACTTCTTTAATATGGATACGTTATTTGGAAAATTTAGGTATTCAACCAGTAGTAGTAGGAGGTCATAGTTTAGGAGAATTAATTGCTTTTTATAATGCAGGTGCTTATGATGAAAAAACCTTAATTTGTTTTGCAGCAATGCGCGGTCAAGCTATGTCTGCATCTTCAGAAAATGCAGGTAGTATGGCTAGTTTAGCTTGTGATCAAGTAACAGCAAAAAGTATTTTATCACAAGTTCAAGGTTATGCGATTGTGGCTAATATTAATAGTCCAACTCAAACTATAATTTCAGGCGATCGCTCTGCTATAGACGCAGCAATTACAATTACTAAACAACAAAATATTCAGACTCATTTATTACCAGTTTCCAACGCATTTCACTCGGAAAAAGTTAAAAATGCGGCTGAATATTTACAAAATAATGCAACAATTCCAGAAAGACTTACAAATCTTGCTGTACCTGTATTTTCTAGTATTAATGGATTAGAAATTAAAACAGGAATTAATTTGCAAGAACATTTTGCTAATCAAGTAATTTCCCAAGTTGATTTTATATCACTTGTAGAAAATATGACTACTAAATGTGACTTGATGGTAGAAGTAGGATCAGGAAGGGTACTATCAGGATTAGTGAGTAATATTCCTAATAGTTGTCAGTGTTTTCCTGTAGAGTCAAAACCTGGAAATGATTCAGATTTAAACAGCTTTTTAGCTTATTATTTTGTTAATGGAGGTAGTATTAAATGGTCAGAACTTTACAAAAATCGTCTGGTTCGTTCTTTCATTCCCGCAGCAGAAAAGATTTTTATTGAAAATCCTTGTGAAGGTAATTTTAATGTTGCAATTGATCATGAAAATCCAGAACAGATACCAGAACAGATATTAGATAAAAAAGTGGATTTTCTAACGGAATCATCGCAACTTTCCATAAATGGTCAAGAGTTAGAAACCTTACTCTCTAGTTATGTAAGAGAAAGAGGAGCTTTTTTATCTGAATTGATAAAAGCTGATTTGGAATCTTTACCATTTTTCTAAAATACATAAACAAAACAATTATCAGGGAGATATCAGGGAGAAAACCATGAAAAATTCAACTAATTTGGAAACTCAGTTTAATAAACAAGAACTACTAGAAGTTTTAACTCAGTTACTTACACAACGTAGTGCTTTTTATGCTAAAGTCATTCTTGCTGATTTGGAAAATCTATCCCAGTTAAAAGGAAGTTTAACCGATTTGTACTCAGAAGAAGAACCAAAAATTAACTCTAATGGAAATAAAAAAATTTCTAATTCACAAATTCATTATACAAGTCAAAATGTTGAGCATCAGGAGACTATCAATCAAGTCCTTCAGCCTGATGTTTTTACTCCTTTGGAAAAACAGTCTCTAGTTAACGCTCAAACTTTGACGCAACAAACTATTAATGTAGAAACAATTCTGATAGATTTAGTCGTTCAACAAACTGGTTATCCATCCTCAAGTATTACACTTGATTTAAAATTACTAGATGATTTAAGTTTAGACTCGATTAAAGCAGGACAATTAATAGCCGAAGTCTCGAAAAAGTGTGGAGTAGTGGGTGAAATTGATGCCTATTCTTTAGCAAACGCCAGTTTAAAAGATATTACGGAAGTCATTAAATCTGTTATATCGAAAGGAAATAATGTTTCTCCAACAATGACACATTCAAATTCTTTGGCTACTGAACCAAAAATACAAAATCACATTATGGACAAACTAAATCAACTTAGTGAAGCAGAAATAGATTCTCTGCTTTCTGTTCATTTCATCGATCAATAAATTCATCGATCAATAAATGAGGTAAAAATATGGACACAAACAATTTTAACCAGCTTTCTATTGAAGAGAAACGGGCTTTATTAGCTCAATTTATGCAAAAAAAATCTCAGGAAGAAGCAATTACCAATATTCCACCAGAAAATTATCAATTCGACTGTTTTCCAGAATATCAGCAAATGAAACGACGACATGAAAACTTTCATGAAAACTTTGCGGCCAATGGAATTGTCAATCCTTATTTTACTGTTCATCAAGGGATCAACAATAACAAAACCATAATTGAAGGGCGAGAATTAATTAACTATTCTAGCTATAATTATCTGAATTTATCCGGATCATCTTCAGTGAACCAAGCCGCAAAAGAGGCTATAGATCTTTATGGCACTTCTGTTTCAGCAAGTCGAATACTTTCTGGCGAGAGACCAATCCATTTGGAACTAGAAAAAGAAATAGCTAACTTTTTAGGTGTTGATAATTCTATTGTATTTCTTAGTGGACATGCAACTAATGTTACTACAATTGGTCATCTTTTAGGAGCAGAAGATTTAATTCTCAGTGATGCTTTAATTCATAATTGTGCAGTTCAAGGTTCTATTTTATCGGGTGCAAGAAGACTCTATTTTCCTCATAATGATTGGCAGACTTTAGATAATATTCTGGAAAAACAACAGCGACAAAATTACCGAAGAGTTCTAATTATTATTGAAGGTATTTATAGTCAAGATGGAGATATTCCGGATTTGCCAAAATTTATTGAGGTAAAAAAACGTCATAAAGCTCTTTTAATGATAGATGAAGCTCATTCTATAGGTGTTATTGGTAAACATGGTGCTGGTATTGGAGAATATTTTGGAGTTGATCGTACTGATGTGGATTTATGGATGGGAACTTTGAGTAAAGCTTTTGCCAGTTGTGGTGGTTATATTGCTGGTTCAAATGCTTTAGTGGAATATTTGAAATATACCGCACCGGGTTTTATCTATAGTGTGGGAATGTCATCTGCAAATACAGCGGCCGCTTTAGCCTCTTTAAGAGTACTCCGTGCTGAACCTGAGCGAGTTACTCAATTACACCGACAAGCTAAACGCTTTCTCGAACTGGCTCAAAACTTTGGATTGAATACGGGAGCAAGTAAAAATACTCCTGTCATCCCTGTGATTGTGGGTGACTCTTTCACTTGTATGCTTTTATCTCAATTTTTATTGGAACGAGGTATTAGTGTTCATCCGACGATTTATCCTGCCGTTGCTGAAGATGCGGCACGTCTGCGATTCTTTCTCAGTTGTTCCCATACTGATGAGCAAATTGATTATACGGTTAAGATTGTCGCAGAAGAATTAGCTAAGATTCAAGGAAATACAACAATCTCCAACCTATCACAAATTGAAAACAACTAATAAAAAGGAGAAAAATCATGAAAAATTTCAAGCATTTAGCCAATAACATCAGCAAAGAAGACTTGTTAGAAGTTTTATCTCGTTTACTTCCTCAACGAAGTCAATTTTATGCTAAAGTCATTGTCGCTGATCTAGAGAATTTACCTCATTTATGGGTAAATTTGACCAATTCTCAACCTCAATCTGAAGAATCATCTATCCAAAACAGCACAATAAAATCAGAAACTACCCATTCATCATCTTATGTCAGTAGTTTTTCTGTGGAAATTATCAAAGCAGAATTAACAACAGGTGTTAGAGACACAGTTGAAAAAATAGCCATTGCTTGCATCAAATCTCATCAGAAATTAGCTGAAAATATAGCCCAATTATGGGATGGTTTTAATATACCTGATCGCTTGTTAATTTTAATCCCAGAAACATGGGAAGATTTAACAGAAACTATAGAAATATTGACAAATGTAGCTCAAAAAACTGCTGGAAAAATTTGCGAATTAGGATTTATTCAATTTGGCAATGGTTATTTTTCTCGCTGCGAAAATAATGATCAACCTACTTCTGTTTTTAGTGTAGCTTCCTTTGCTGCAAGTTTACATTTAGAACGTCCTAAGCTGAAAATTCGGGTTGTAGAATTTGATCACAGACTGTCTTTGGAGATTATTAACCAGAAAATAAAAGCTGAATTTACCACAAGCGATAATTATAGTGTAGCTGGTTATAATTATGAAATGCAAAGAAGTCAAATGGTTTATGACTTAGCACAGAAAAAATCACAATCAAGAAATGTTAATCTCACATCAGAAGACGTAATTATCGTTACAGGTGGTGCTAAAGGAATTACGGCTGAATGTGCTATTGCTGTTGCTGAAAAATATCACTGTAAAATGGCTTTAGTTGGTAGTTCTCCTATCAATGACGAAGTACAAAATACTCTCAAAAAATACACAGATGCTCAATTAATAGCTAAATATTACTCTTGCAATATTACTGACTTAAATACAGTCAATCAACTGATTCAAAAAGTAACAACTGAATTAGGAATTATCACAACAGTAATTCACGGAGCAGGTACTAATAAACCTCGGAGAACAGAACAAGTATCTTCTAGCGAAGCATATCAAGAAATAGCACCTAAATTAATTGGTGCGTTGAATTTAATTACAGCCTTAAAATACCATCAATTAAAATATTTTATTGCCTTTACTTCTATTATTGGAGTTACAGGAATGTTAGGGAATAGTTGGTATGCTTTTTCTAACGAAACGGTAGATTTATTATTAAGAAATCTCAAAAAACAAACAGGAACAGAGACAATAACTCTAGCCTATAGTGTTTGGAGTGAAGTAGGAATGGGTGCAAAAATGGGCAGCACTAAAACATTAGCTAATATGGGAATTGATGCTATACCTCCCCATCTTGGAGTAGCAGAATTTTTGCACTGGATAGAAAATTGTGCAGACGATCAACAAATTGTTATTGCGGCTAAATTAGGTGGTTTAGATACTTGGAAACGTAAAAATTATAACTTCCCGATTGCAAATCGTTATCTGGAAAAAATAGAGTATTTTGAACCAGGAATAGAGTTAATTGTGCGTTGTTCTCTTAATCGTCAAAATGACCTTTATGTGAATGATCATAACTTCAATGGTTCGCTATTATTTCCTACAGTATTTGGTTTAGAAGCAATGACACAAGCAGCATCTTATGTCACAGGAATTACTAATATCAATTCTGTCAAATTAGAACATATTTCTCTTTTGCGTCCTATCGTAGTACCTGAAAATGGAGAAATCAAAATTCAGATTTACGCTAGAGTCGATGGAAATAAAGTTTTTGCAGCTATTTCTACCGAAGAATCTAATTATAAAACTCCTCATTTTTCAGCAGAAATTACTTTAAATCACAGCAATGAAAAGCTAACAAAAAATTTGAATATACCCAATGAATCTTTACATCTTGAGTCAAAAACAGATATCTATAGTTGGCTACTTTTTCAAGGTTCTACCTATCAAAATATTGACAAGGTTTATCTGCTTAATTCTGATCAAGTAATTTTGTCAACCAAGGGTTTTTATACTGATACTTCTGAAATTTGTTTTTCATCTAATAAATTAGCTCCTTTTAGTTTAGGTAGTCCACTTTTGCGTGATGTCCTGTTACAGTCTGGTCAACTTCCCCTCACACAAAATGTTTACCTACCTATCAGTATAGAGGAATGGCAGATTTTTAATATTCAAAATTTCTCCACCAGAGGTTTTGTAGAAACAACAATTCTTAAAGTAGAAGATAAGACAGCGGTTGCCGATGTAGTCTTTGTTAATGAGAATAATGAAGTTATAGAAAAGATTTTCGGCTACCATGTTAAATCACTTAAACCCACTCCTGAATATCCACATCCAAAAGATATTAGTGATCGCTCTTT
>Ga0315905_10001910_pt1 | contig 22124 bp, 18 predicted proteins | sample LakEriMetagenome_5_FD_203522 | JGI IMG/M metagenome (GOLD analysis project Ga0315905, IMG submission 203522) | Freshwater fungal communities from buoy surface, Lake Erie, Ohio, United States - Buoy 4 MA121 | ecosystem: Environmental > Aquatic > Freshwater > Lake | place: USA: Lake Erie, Ohio...
AGAAAAAGGGAAAGGTCAAAGGAAAACCGTAGGTTTTCTTTAGAGAAAAAGGGAAAGGTCAAAGGAAAACCGTAGGTTTTCTTTAGAGAAAAAGGGAAAGGTCAAAGGAAAACCGTAGGTTTTCTTTGAAATGTTTTCCAAATTTATCAACCAAAATATTTATGGTTTTTATTTTTGAATGTGTAGACAAAATGATTTGTACTATGCAAATATGCAATTATTTTGTTAAACCTGACAAATAAACCGGACAATAAATGGTCGGACCTTCGGTCCTCCCGGTTAAGGGAAGGGGTTATAAGATTCCCTACTTTTATCGATATCGAGAAATGAGTGGGGTATTGAGTAGTCGGTCATGCAGAGAAAAAGGAAAGGTCCTTCCATTGTGTTAAAAAAAATCGCAAACGCGATTTTTTTGTTTTTTATTTTATATTAAATTAAAGTTTATATTAAAGTTTATATATTAAAATTTATATTTATATTATTTTATATTTTTTATATACCGGTATATTTCGCACATCCAGTTGCATGTCTTAAAGTTGCTACATTTTTTTTAAGCCAATCAAAACCAACCGCTTTTTCTGACATAATATACATATCACCATCATTTAATTCTATTTCAAATCTTTCACCAACCGGATTCGATTTTTGATACCATTGATAATAAAGTGGCATCGAAACTCCCATTCTAAATGCCACCACTTTTTTTCTCTCTCCATCACCATGAAATCCTATACCACATTTCTTAACATCATAATAATAATTCGCTTCTGCATTTAATGGTACATCTTCTGTCCATTCCGAAATAACTTCTCGAATCCTTGACATCATAGGAATATGTTTCCATGCAACAATTCTACCTTTACCATCCTCATAATTTGGTTCTTGATCTTCATCCGCAAAACATAAATTCCATCTAGCATGTTTATTAACCACACGTCCTCGCATTAACGCATGTTTATCCATCGTTAAATTATCATTCTCTTTCATAACATCGATTGTTCCAGAATCACCAAATATATGTTGAATACCTTTTCGAATTACTAATACTCTCGCTTGTTCAAACGTTTCATTTACACCTTCATTTAAATTAATTATTTCTGTTGTTAATCCACGACTATCTAATTTTTCTTTTATTTTTAATAAATTCTCAATTGAATATCCATTTTCATGCAAAGTACCAATCTTTTGCATCTTTGCATGATTCTCCGCTACATCACCAAATGTAATTGTATAACACTTGTTCATCATTTGACTTGCTTATTATTTGAATTGCTTATTATTTGATTTATTGAATTATATATTTTTTTATTGACTATCTTCAATAAAAATACAAAAAAAGATTTCAATTTTAAGGGAAACCTACGGTTATTCAGAGAAGCTCCGCTTCTCTTACGCCATATGACCCATCCTTCAAAAATAAAAAGTTTTTATCTAGAGCCTCAGATTAAAGCGAGGTACCATGCATCCAAAATATTTTCCAACTTATCATCCAAAATGTTTATGGGTTTTTATTTTTGAATGTGTAGAGAAATTGGGGTTCTTCTCTGTATTCTGTAATTTTGAAAAGGAACTATGAAACCATACATCCAAATTATTTTCCAACTTATCATCCAAAATGTTTATGGGTTTTTATTTTTGAATGTGTAGAGAAAATGTCAAAGTAAAACCGTAGGTTTGTACTATGCAATTATTTTGATAATCCGGACAAATAAACCGTACAATAAAAGGTCGGACCTTCGGTCCTCCCTATTTCCCATCTTTATATTCATCTACATGCATGCAGAGACATTTTATTGATATCGAGAAATGAGTGGGGTATTGAGTAGTCGGTCATACAGTGTAATTTTTGAAAAAGGATCTATGAGACTATGTTCCAAAATTTTTTTTCAACCAAAATGTTTATAGGTTTTTATTTTTGAATGTGCAGAGAAAAGGGATTCTTCTCTGCATCCTGTAATTTTGAAAAGGAACTATGAAACCATACATCCAAAATATTTTCCAACTTATCATCCAAAATGTTTATGGGTTTTTATTAAGGGAAACCGTAGGTTTCCCCTATGACCCCTTCCCTTAAGGTGAGCCTCCGAGCGAAGCGAGGTACTATGAAACCATATATCCAAAATATTTTCCAACTTATCATCCAAAATGTTTATGGGTTTTTATTTTTGAATGTGCAGAGAAAATGTCAAAGTAAAACTGTAGGTTTGTACTATGCAACTATGCAATTATTTTGATAATCCGGACAAATAATCCGGACAATAAAAGGTCGGACCTTCGGTCCTCCCGGTTTCCCATCATTAAGGGAAGGGGTTGTAGGGGAAACCGTAGGTTTCCCTATATCGAGAAATGAGTGGGGTATTGAGTAGTCGGTCATACAGAGAAAAGGGAAAGGTCAAAGGAAAACCGTAGGTTTTCTTTAAACTTATCATCCAAAATGTTTATGGGTTTTTATTTTCGAATGTGTAGAGAAAAGGGTTATTCTCTACACACTGTAATTTTTGAAGGAGGGGTCATAGGGCGTAAGAGAAGCGGAGCTTCTCTGAATAACCATGGGTTCCCCTAAAATTGAAAACTTTTTTTGCTTTTTTGTGAAAGATATTCATTATACAAATTATATTTACCAATCGCTAACTAAACTTTCGTAAAACCAAACTTTCGCTCAAAAATGAACACTGAACAAATCACTGTCGTTGATAACCAAATCGTTGATAACACTGTCGTTGATAACACTGTTCTTCAAGGAGGGGTCATAGGGGAACTACGTTCCCCTAAAAAACCTGTTCTCAAAGCTATTCCCAAAAAGATTATGGGTTATTTGAAGTTCGCCCATTTTGTTTTGACTACTGCCAATAATGATGACACTATTCTTACCAAATTATTTTTGGATAAATCTATTGAACAAATAGTTTCAATTGTTAATGATGTTGTTGAAAATGGTACTCAAGACAAGGATATTAATGATTTGCGCAAACAACTCATTAATTCTGCAAAACCCAAGAAGACTCGTGTTAAGAACACCAAAACCAAAACCAAGAATATTGATGATGCTGATGCTATTGTTACTGATTTGGTCACACTCGCTAGAACCTCCGAATCTACTCCTGTTCTCGAATCCATTCCTAAACCCCCTCCTAAACCACGTACTAAGAAGTCTAAGAACGTCTCCACTCCTGTCGAATCCACTGTACAATCCACTGTACAATCCACTGTACAATCCATTCCTAAACCCCCTCCTAAACCACGTACTAAGAAGTCTAAGAACGTCTCCACTCCTGTCCAATCTGTTGTTTAATCCACAATCCACAATCCACTATCCACAATCCACTGTACAATCCACTATCCACTGTACAATCCATTCCTAAACCTAAACCTACACCTAAACCACGCACTAACAACCTCTCCGAATCCACTCCAGAATATAAACCATAAACCATTTTATTTTAATTTTATTCACTTTTTTTACTTTCTTTCCTTTAGTAAAGAAAACCTACGGTTTTCCTTTAACCTTTCCCTTAACAGCCAAGGTTTTCAGTAAGTGCCTTATTTTTTCCATGTTTTATCTTTTTTTTCCATTTCTTCTACGGTCATATCTTCCAATACCAGATGTCCTTCCCATAAATATCTGCAATATGCCCATTTAAAATCCCCCTCAAATTTGTAATATCCTTTCTCTCTCTCGGAATCGTCCAAATCTAAATACTGCGGAGGCAAAACATATGCAAGTTGAGTTTTTGGATGAAATGGTTTCAATGAAGTATTTCTCCGTGTTATTCCATTCTTTTTTTTTATTAATACCATATCAACCAACAATGGCGGATAATCATATTCATATTTCCATCTCCAATCGGTACATTCTCCAGTATAATAGTTATAAACCCATTCAAGTCCTTCGTAGTAATTTGCGCAAACATTTTCAATAGTTATATTTGAACCAATAAGTGCATTATAATACCGATCTTGCCACTTTCTCTGTGTCGGATTTATATAATGTTCAACTTCTCTGTAAATCAATGGTGCATTATTGAAAACCGATTCTTTATCTCCACTCGTACTAAATCGTATTTCACCCCGTTTTATATATTCTGTTCGAATCCATTCCTCTTCTCTTTTGGCCATCCACTGAACTACTTTATTAAATTCGGTCCATTGTATATCTCCATTCTGAATAATAAACGTATTCTGCAAAGAACCAACCGTTTCCTTATAAGCGGTCAATAAATTGTATATTCCGTTGGTTCGTATATTCAGTGCCGGGAAGTGAGGCAAAAAATCATTCCCCAACATAAAGCAAAGAAACGCATAATCGTAAATACGGTGATTATGAACGGATTTGCAATCCATTTCGGCCAATATGGAATTACACAGCTGGTTTATATCCAAAATATAAGACGCGCCGTTTTCCAAATCCGCATTCAGACTTTTTGCAAATTCGGGCGCTTCTCTATACACAAATAAGTTTGATGCACAATTATTGAATATTGCCAACATGAGAAGGTCTGCATCTAATCCATAGATGACAGTATTCTGGTCCATGTGTTTTTCCGGATTCTCGCGAATATATTGGAACAATTTATGTTCGCCTTCGCCGGGTACATTGGAAGCGGACACAATAACTTTGGAATTCTGAGAAAAATGGTTATTTACATATTTTGATAAAAAATCCATAAACTCGGTTCCAGGTGTGATTAGACAGGAACTGAAGGCACTTTTGGGAACAATTCCGTGCTTTTCCATGAAAGCCGAACGGTAACGCCGAGTTCTTTGCTGTTTCATTTTAGCAAGAGGCGCAACACCATCAAACGCTATATAAACAGTGTTTGATGGACGTATTTCATCAATGTATTTCTGCAATTTAGAACACACCATTGACGAAATAATTTTGTAGTTGTCTGACGCAACAGGTTTCAATTTACCAGCTTTGTCAATTTCACGGATGGAGTCATAAATGATTGAATTCGAATCAAGGTACAGATGTTGAAACTGGTGAGTCTGTACATTGAATTTTTTTAAAATATTCATATGATTTCGGATAATGTAAGAGAAGTAAGACGGAATTCCCATGGTTTAGTTATATTAACTAAAATGTGTTTATACTCTTTCATAAAACCTTTTAAGGGAAACCTACGGTTAAGGCGCCCTTTGGGCGCCGACCGTCGGACGCGTAGCGTCCTTTCCCCTATGACCCCTTCCCTTTTTAGTATGGGATTATAACACGTAAGAGAAGCTTCGCTTCTCTGAATAACTACGTTCCCCTAGGTTTCTTTTATCCAGAATATAATATACAATGGATTTTAAAGAATTTTTTATTTTAATTTACAGGATGATGCCATTTATGATTGTGGCTTTCTTAGTTATATCATCGCTTTTTTCAGGTGAATTTTCCGGATTTTTACTCTTGGTTGGAATCATGGTATCATCATTAATTACTATTAGTGTTTCGCATATGGATTTTGTCAAAGACACATTAAAAGATGATAGTGGCGCTGACAATGGCAAAATGGCAAAAATGTTGGAATGCAGTTTATTGACAATAAACAATAGTGTGTTGTCATATTTACCATTAAGCACTCATACATTTGCCTTTATTTTTGGTTATTTCATTTACGTGATTGTTACAAATAATCTTGTTGTCAAAAATGCATTATTGATTGCGATGATTACGCTCCTTGTTTTTATCGACATGGTTTATAATTTTAATAGTTGTGCGGAGGAAATGGTTGTAATTCCACTTATAATTGGCGTGTTTAGTGGCGTGTTGTGGGCAGTTATCATTGGAAAGAAAAACCAGATGGTACCACAGGAAGAGAGCGCATCCAAGTGCGGTGTTACCAAAGGTATGTATAAGTGCAAGATTAAGCGAACTGGTCAGGTGGTTAGCTAAGGGTCAAAATACTTAATATTTTCATTAATCCAAAACTTAAATTGGCTTGAAATTCGCGCTCTGGATAAATCATCCGCCATGAGTTTCATCGCCCTGGATTTATCTTCAAACGCACGAACAAAATCTCGAATAGCAATAATTGTATTGGCATTTTCGTATTGTGGAATTTGGTCTTTTTGTAAAACAGTGTATCCTTTTCGCTGATTTACAACATTGTGAAAGTTGTAAAATAATTGAATCAAGTCTTCTTTGCAACGTATGTTATTCAAATTGATTGTGCGCATATATTCGGTTGCGTGAGCAGAACAAACCGGACAAGGCAATGTTCCACAAATCAACAATACAAATCTCAAATAGTCCTTGATGACCAAATTAAAGTACTCAGGTTTTATTTTTTCCGCCATAACATGAAAAAATGTCCAAATAGGTTTGCCCCATTTCATTTTAGGTAAAGGATTCGCATCAGTAACCGGTTTGGCAATGGGTTGTTGTATTGGAATTTGCCGATATGCAAAATGCATTTTTATCGGCATAGCTACTTGTTGTTGCGGTTGTTCATAAGAGGATCTTGTTGTTTTTTTATGAACATGACTAAACATCATTATAATAAAAATATATATATTTAAGAAGAAAAAGGTTTGGCACCAATTCCGAATATGTTATCTATAAAAACGAAATAAAAGTAAAAATATAATAAACCCAAATAATATAAATGTCATCGCAAGCAGAGATTGTTAAAATAATAAAAGAATGGATAACGATTGACAATGATATACGCAACATTAATAAAGAACTCCGACTTCGAAAAGATAGATTGAAAAAAATATCTCAAAATCTGATGAAAACAATGAAGGAAAATGACATTGATGAGTTTGATATAAAAGATGGAAAATTGGTATTTTCGCAGACCACTGTTAAAAAACCGATTACCAAAAAAAATCTAGTGACTATATTATCAAAATACTACGAAGGCGATATATCCCAGGCACTAGAAATGAATAAATTTATAATGGATAATCGCGAAGAAGTTGTTAAAGAAACGATTAAACGAACAATCAACAAGGATGATTAACCCATTAATCCCAGGTCGGGAATGCACGTTTTACCATTGATTATCTTAGCTTTAGCGATGATTCCGGGATCCACTTTCCCTTCTAAAATGTCTTCCGTCTTATAGACGTTGTTGAATTTATCAATATAATAAACGATTCCCATAATGTTGGTGGCTACTACATCAATTTTCTTGGTACAAACCCCGCAAACATCGTCAGCTAAACCGTGAGGCGCGCCCTTCGAATGTGTCCCGCAAAATTCAAATCCATCTTTACGCTTGCGCGTGCATTGTTTGTTGTCAGCGCGCTTTGCATTGCAACGATTTTGGGTGGGGATAGAATTCTGGATACGCTTTCTCTTTGACAGGTCATCTTTACTAAATAGTAGGCGTTCGTATTCATATACGTATTCGAGAAGTTCGTTGATTTTATCTTTTTCGTCAAATCTTAAGTCAATCGCCTTGGTGCGAATGCTGTCCTTGAATCGAGTGATAAATTCTTCTGACTTTGAGTTTAATTTCTTTTCCATTTTTTTTGTTTGTTATTATGCAATTTATTTATAACAAACAAAAAATATTCAATTTTACGATTTGTTTTTTTCGTTAAAAAAATTATAAAGCAAATTGTCTGGGTTGTGATTTTTAACATCACCATCAATCATTTGAATGGATTCGTATATTTTTCTTAGCACGTCGTTGGGTGCGCTTGACCCAACCTTGATGAAACCCTGTTTCACGAGAGTGTTGCGAATTTCTGAAATGGGTGTTTGTTTTATCATGTATGATTTTGTTGTCACATTGGTTCGAATCGTTTTATTGGGAAGGAGAACCCCAATATTGGGTTTGTACCTGTCTCTACCACATCGATAAGTTCTTCGCAAAAGTTTTTTATATTTTTTCTTCTTGACAATTTGGTTTTTGCTTTTTTGCTCGATTTCTCTCTGTTTTAGTTTTTCAATCAATAATAATTCGGCGGGACTTTTAATACGTTCTGTGACCAAAGGCTCGACTTGGGCCGGACCCATTGCTTTTACGGTGCGGTTGTGATATGAGCGAAATGTTGGCAAACTACCGTTTTTTAAACAACCGTATTCTGGTCTTGGCAATATTTTAATTGGTTCAGTTTGTATTGGTTCTTCAAAGACGAATTCATCATTTTTGTTTCTCTCTTGTTCTTGTGGCGGGTCCTCTAAATTTACTTGTATTTTATCGGTATCATATACGGGTTGAATTGCAATGTTTTGTTGTTCAACCATTGCATTGTGGTTTTTTATTGTTTGATTGGCCTGGATTTCTTTTTGTTTGTCTGCAATTTGTTTCATAAAATCCACAGATTTCTGGAAATCGTTTTCAAATTCGGTTGATAAACTATTTGAGGAAATAACCGATTCACTCAACAATGAATTATAGCGGTTCTCTTGATTTTTGCGGATTTCTTTTAATATATTTTGTTTGATTGTTTTGTTGCTAACTTTTTTCCCAGCTTTTAATTTAATGGGTTTATCCGGTTTTTTTCGTTTTTGAGTTTTTGAAGGTACTTTAAATAAATCCTCGTTGTATTTTACGATTCGAATATTGCCACTCATAATACAATATTGTATATATTGTTTTATGAAATTAAACATAGGGAAACCTACGGTTATTCCGAGAAGCTTCGCTTCTCTTACGCCCTATGACCCCTTCCCTTAAGGTGAGCCTCCGATTAAAGCGAGGTATCAAGGAAGGTTCAAAAGGAAACCTACGGTTTCCTTTACATGAACATGGATGACAAAATCTTCTGCGATTTTTTCAAAGAATATTCTCTCGTGTTCTCTTTACTCTTCATAAATATTTCGTATCCGCTTTCCAAATCAACCACTTCGATTATTCTCTTTTCCGAGTCTAACAATCCATACACCCGTTTGCTATGTGCAATTTTTACTTTGAACAACAGGTTTTCAATATCTCTGCCAAACCCACTAAAACTATCATACCGTTTCTGGAACCATTTCTCTCCAGCCACATTTCCAATTTTCCATTTACAGTCGGCAACTTTCTTTTTGAAAATTTCCCACAAATCTTTTGCTGAGTAATCGTCAATTTTGAATCTCCAAACAAATCTGGATTCCAACCCTGAATTAAGAGAGAAGAAACGTTCATTCAATTCGTTCTCATAACCCGCAATAATAACCATAATGTTGTCTTTTTGGTCACTTAACGATTCGCACAATGTATCCACGCATTCTTTGGAAAAATTGTCATCGCCGAGAGAATATGCTTCATCAATGAATAAAACACCACCTAAACATTGGTTGATAAGTGCTTTCATTTTGATTGCAGTTTGGCCTAAATATCCGGCAATCATATCTGAGCGTGTTGCCTTTTTAAACTTATGAACATTCAAATCAAGAGTATTCTTCTCATTGGATTTGTGAATGACCCCAATTTTTGAATAAATTGCACCTAGCACTTTGGCGACCTCCGTTTTTCCGGTACCGGGTGGTCCAAAAATGACGGTATGTTTATAATCGTCTGCGCCATTATGCAATCCTTGCAAATAGTAAAGCAGTTGTTCAAGTATGCTTTTTTTCAAAGTATGCATTCCAATCATTGCATCGAGTTCGCAAAGTTCGGATTTAATAGAATGAATTGTTTTCAAATTAATATTGTATTCCACATTTTCTTGAACCCGATTTTCTTCAGCTATTTTTATCAAATCTGAAATGGTGTTCAGAGAGAAATCAATTGTCACAAATTTTTTGCTTATAGGTTCATTATCTTGTGTTATAAAAACTTCGTGTTCATTTTGCCATTCTTCGTAAAGTTGCGACACGTTTATTTTATGTTGATTCATCGGATAAAATTGTGTGGAGGTTGCAAACAAAAAGTTCTGATAATCGTAGAATGAGAGATGCGTTTTTTTCTTGTAATAATCCATGAACTTATTGAATTCTGCACATTTTATTGTTCCAATCATTGTTTTCTCTATTCTCTAGAGAATAAATAATCTTTAACTATATAAAAATAAAAACCATATTTATTATCATTGATAAAAAATCTTTTATTAGATGTCAGCAACGGACATTGAGAAAATAAATAAAACTCTCGTGAAATATAAGCCGATACAGGCAGTTCTCTACGGTTCGCGTGCAACCGGATTGTGCAAACCAACCAGTGATTATGATGTTATGGTTTTTTTCAAAAAGTCGTATTTTCCATTTAAGGAAACGGATGAACAACGAAGTAATCGATTTTATAAAATGGCGTGCGAATTGAAAGATGCGCTTGGAAAACCAGTTGATTTGGTTGTTATGAAATATACTGGAAAATGGGTGAATACACATCCCGAAAGAGATGAGTTATTTTTCAACCAGGTGAGATGCGAGGCAATTTGTGCATTTAACAATCTTGGTGCGGAGATGTGCGATATGTCCGAAAAAATTGGATTGTATAAAGTGTGATAAAATTTTACGAACAAAACAAAATTATATAAAAAATTGAACTTTTTATATAATTAGTAGGCAAAAAGTATAAAATGAATTTCGAATTAAAAATGTCAGCTCAAGAACAAACCACAATTATTGAACAGCCCAAGAAGAGGGTTTATAAGAAGAAAGCGGAAAAGGAGTCCGTGATTGAAGAGTGCATTAACATTGCTAACATTGCTAACATTGCTGAATCAAAGCCCAAAAGACAGACAAAACCAAAAACAAAGGCAAAGGTAGTTGAACAACCAATGGATACTACCAAGCAATTGGAAGAAATTATCATGAACGAAATGAAGATGGAGTGTGAAATTAAGAAAATGGTCGATGAGAATATGAAGAACCCCGACAACGAAGTATTGGCTCATTTGGGACAATACATCGAAGAACCTTTCAAAATTATCGAGTCTTATTTCGACGGCCAACATTCTTCTTGTTTGGTTCGCCACCAATTGGAATCTTACAACGATTGCATTCACCGTCAAATCCCACAAACAATCCAGATGTTTAATCCTGTGATGATTCGTTCGGACAAGGATATTTTGCCGAATTCGGACAAATATTCGTTGGAGATTGAAATCACATTCACCAATTTGAAGTTGTATCCTCCGCAAATTTACGAGAACAATGGTGCAACCAAGTTGATGATGCCGAACGAAGCCAAGTTGCGAAATGTCACCTACGCATCCAATATGACCATCGACATAAACATAACGTATCATATTCGCGACAGTGTGGATATTGAAAAGCCTCGCACAATTACCAGTGTAATTCCGAAAGTCAGTATCGGAAAATTCCCTATAATGGTTAAATCATCCATCTGCGTTTTGACTCAAAACAGTCACATTAATCCTGTTTCGGTCGGCGAATGCACATTTGACCACGGCGGATATTTCATTATCAAGGGTTCTGAGAAAACCGTTTTGCAACAGGAACGCGCCGCGCAAAACACGGTTTATTGTTACGACGGCAAAAACACGTCCAAGTGCAGTTGGTATGCGGAAATCAAGTCGGTACCTGACTACAAGTGCATATCACCCAAGCAAGTCGAGATTGAAGTCGCGAGTAAGAATAATGGATACGGTCATCCATTGAAGGTTGTCATTCCAAGAGTGCGCGAATCCATTGATTTGTTTGTATTGTTTCGGGCACTGGGAGTGACGTCCGACAAGCAAATCTGCGAATACATATTGTTGGATATTGACAGTAAAATGCATACCGACATTTTGGAATTCCTGAATGCGTCAATCATTGAAGCGAATCAATATATGACAAAGGAGGATGCACTCAAACACATAACCACTTATGTCGCATTTACACCAATGAATATGGACAAGGAACAGGGTTCCAGGAAGAAGCGCGATTTCACCAATGATGTATTGAGCAATGACCTGTTTCCCCACTGCAAAACCCCTGAACAAAAGATTTATTTCCTAGGTTACATGGCGAATAAGGTTATTCAGACAGCACTTGGATGGATTAAGCCTTCTGACCGCGACTCCTATGTAAATAAGCGAATTGATATGACTGGAACCCTTTTGAACAATTTGTTCCGAAACTATTTCAACAAGTTGGTGAAGGAGATGCAGAAACACATTGTGAAGGAAATCAATGGTGGTTCGTGGCGGTCTGCGGAGGATTACGAAAGTATTATTAACAACGGAAACATTTGCAAAATGGTGAAATCCACAACAATTGAGACCGGTATTAATCGTGCTTTGGCCACCGGCGATTTCAGTATCAAGCAAAGCAACAGTAGTAAGGTCGGTGTTGCACAAGTGGTGAATCGTTTGACCACGGCGGCGACATTGAGTCATATGCGACGCATAAATACGCCTATTGACAAATCGGGTGAGCTAATTGACCCGAGAAAGTTACACGGAACCACATGGGGTTTCCTTTGCCCGGCAGAAACTCCAGAGGGCCAGTCAATTGGTGTTGTCAAAAGCATCAGCACAATGACCCACTTGACAATTACAACCAATAGTTCGTCTTTATACACATATGTCGAGCCATTCATCAAGTCATTGAACACTGCTTCACCAAAAGATATGTTCGGAAAAGTCAAGGTATTTGTGAATGGTTGCTGGGTGGGTGTAACGGATACTCCAATGGAATTGTACAATGATATGAAGGATAAAAAGTACAAGGGTATTGTGAATATTTACACGTCGGTTGTGTTTGATTATAAGATGATGGAAATCCGCATTTGCAATGATGCCGGCAGGATGACGCGTCCATTGTTGCGCGTGAAGGATGGAAAGGCGCTTATAACAATGGATATTATTAATCGTCTGGATTCCGGAGAATTATCATGGAACGATTTATTAACAAATTGCAAATTAGACACATCGGTGATTGAATACATTGACCCAGATGAGCAAAATTTCGCAATGATCGCATTAAGGGCGAAAAATTCGTATATTTTGAACGATACCAAAATCAATTTCACTCATTGCGAGATTCATCCAAGCACGATATTTGGAATATTGGCGTCGTGTATTCCATTTCCGGAACACAATCAGGCACCTAGAAACACATATCAGTGTGCGCAAAGCAAACAGGCAATGGGCATCTACGCGACCAATTATGACAAGCGATTTGACAAGACCGCATATATATTGACAACCCCATCAAGACCTTTGGTGGATACGCGTATTATGAACTGGCTGGACTTAGTCAAGATTCCATCGGGTCAAGTCATCCATGTAGCCATCATGTCATATACTGGCTATAACCAGGAAGACAGTGTGTTGATAAATAAGGGTTCCATTGACCGCGGGATGTTTTCGACCACGATTTACCACACGGAAAAGGATGAGGACAAAAATATCACCCGTTTCGTCAGCCGATGCAAACCTGACCCTACCAAAACCAAGGGTATTAAGTACGGAAATTACGACAAGATTGATTCGACCGGATTTATCCCAAAGAACACCAAGTTGGATGACCGCGATATTATTATGGCGAAGGTGGTTCATATCAAGGAGAACCGTAATGACCCCACAAAGCCAATTAAGTTTGAGGACCAAAGTAAGAGCGTAAGAACCGCAGGTGAGGAAATCCACATTGATGATAATGTGACATGCAGGAATGGCGATGGATATCCTTGCGCCAAGGTCAGAATGCGCACTTTCAGAAAACCGTGCATCGGCGATAAATTTAGCTCGAGACATGGTCAGAAAGGTACTGTCGGGTTAATAATTCCTGAATGTGATATGCCATATACCAGAAATGGATTGAAGCCGGATATTATTATCAATCCGCATGCAATTCCTTCGCGTATGACGATTGGACAGTTGAAAGAAACTTTGTTAGGAAAAGTGTTGGTGCATCTAGGTATGTTTGGTGACGGAACCAGTTTTGGCGAGTTGGATGTGAAAACCATTGCAGCACAACTTCAGAAGTTGGGATATGAAAGTTATGGAAACGAGATTATGTATGATGGATTATCTGGCGAACAGTTTAATGCAAGTATATTTATTGGACCGGTCTTTTACCAGCGATTGAAGCACATGGTCAATGATAAGCAACACAGCAGGTCAATCGGACCGATGGTGAATCTGACCAGACAACCGGCCGAAGGCCGTAGTCGTGATGGCGGTTTCAGAATTGGTGAGATGGAACGTGATGTTATGCTTGCACATGGAATGAGTCGATTCTGCAGAGAAAGATTGTATGATGTTTCGGACAAATACAGTGTTCATGTATGCAAGAAGTGCGGTATGATTGCACAATACAATGATGCATCTGCATCGAACATGATGTCCAAGTATAGTTTCACTGTTCATAAATGCAGTGTATGTGACAACAGTACAGACTTTGCATATGTCGAGATACCATATGCGTTCAAGTTGATGGCGCACGAATTGCAGACAATCAATTGTGTTCCAAGATTATTGACTGAGTAAATGGTTAAAAATCTGCACCATTATACTCTATTTTTTTATTAGTTGAAAAATTGAAATAAATAAAACAACTTAATTCAGCATTTACTTAAATAAATATAATTATATCAACAATGAGCTATAAAACGATTGAAGAGTATTTTACCCAATTCTCCGATGATGTGGAAGAAATAAGGGTTGAATATATTTCCGATCATCTACCAGATTTATCACGGTTTTATAAATTAAAAATATTGAGTTGTTTTGATAATGACCTGACATGCTTACCTTTACTCCCGCCTACTTTGGAAAAATTGTATTGTCACAAAAATCAACTAACATGCTTACCAGCATTACCATCTACTTTAAAAGAATTGAGTTGTTTTAATAATCAACTTACGTCTTTACCTTTACTACCAGCTACTTTGGAAATATTGAGTTGTTTTAATAATAACTTAACATGCTTACCATCTTTTCCATCTACTTTGGAAGAAGTCAATTGCATTCATAATCAACTGACGTGCTTACCGACTTTGCTATGTAACTTGAAGCAAATGTATTGTTATAATAACGAGATTGGATGCTTACCGCCCTTACCAGCTACTTTGGAAGTACTCTATTGTTATAATAATAAACTGACATCTTTGCCTTTACTACCCGATACATTAAAAAGATTGTATTGTGTTAATAATCAACTTACGTGCTTACCACCCTTACCAGCTACTTTGGAAGTACTCTATTGTTATAATAATGAACTGACATCTTTGCCTTTACTGCCATCTACTTTGAAAGAAATATATTGTTATAATAATCCAGAAATAGATTATTATATTAAAAAAGATAATATGTCTATGTCTGAATATATTATACAGCTTCGGAAACAAATAAATATAGTAAATCGGTTCAGAGAATTGTTTTATAGTATGAAATATAAAAAACAATTCCAAAATTTGTTATGGGTGCATATCCGAGAACCCAAAATAAGAAAGAGATATAAACCAGAGAATTTAATAGCAATGTTGGAAGGAAAAGAAGAAATATCATTGGATGAGTTGGATGATTTACTTGAGAATTGGTAATGGTTATTCGTAAAATATATAAGGATTTTGCACATAATACAAATAAAAATGAACGGAGAAATGGCAATCAATTCAGTATTATATAACAAACTTAAAACAAATAACGGAGGAATTATAAACATGGTTTTATTAACATTAGCCATGTCCATTATAAACTACACAGTAAGGCAAATGACATATTATTTTGAAGATATTAACCTCAAAAAGTTATTGGACATCGAATTTTTTTTACACAAACTATACAAGAAAAACTCAGTAGAATACGAAGGAAAAATATCATGCGGGGTGAATTTCTACAATTCAGAACTTAAACAAACCAGTGTATTTGGCAAAAGGTTCAAGGCATTATGGGACTATATTATTGCGGATATTGACAAGAATCCGTCAATTCATTCTATTAAGGAGCAGACGCTGAATAAAAAGGAAGACGAAATATACATGGTAAATCAAAGAGATAAATTCTTAGTTTGCAAGGATTTGGAAATCTATGCTTACACCTATACGGAAAGCGAAACAACGAAAAAGGAGGATGAAGATGTTAAAACACGAAACAAAACATTCAATATTATAATTGAACTGTATTCATACAAGAGTAGTACCGAGACAATCAAAATGTTTGTTGAAAACATAACATTGAAACATCAACAAAAGTTGGAAAATGCGCGCAAAAACAAGCATTTTATTTACACATTATCAAAAGTAAAATACGATGACGACATTTCTGAACGATGGACAGAAACCAAGTTTGAAAGTACGCGAACATTCAAAAATCTTTTTTTCGAAAATAAACAAAAGATTATGGACAAGATTGATTTTTTCAATCAAAATAAGGAGTGGTATTATGACAAAGGTATTCCATACGCTTTGGGGATTGGGATGTACGGTCCTCCAGGAACTGGAAAAACATCTTTCATCAAGGCGTTGGCGAATTACACTGGAAGACACATAATTATCATTTCTCTCAAGTTGTTGAAAACAAAACACGATTTGGATGAAATCTTTTTCGAAGAGAGATATAATGGATGCAACGAAAGAGGTGCAATTGGGTTTGACAAGAAAATTATTGTATTTGAGGACATTGATTGTGTTGGAGATATTGTGCTTTCCAGAGAACATAAAAATAACAAAGAATCTGAAAAAGATGTTGTAATTAGTATGGACCCAACGACTAAGGTATGTGAAGTTCCAAAAATTAAACTAGAAGACCCAATTACACTTGATGATATTTTGAACTTGTGGGACGGAATTCGTGAAACCCCTGGAAGAATATTAATTATATCTTCCAACCATTATGACAAGTTGGATTCAGCATTAAAACGCCCTGGAAGAATTGATATCACGCTGGAATTGGCCAATGCATCCAGAAATGTAATTGGAGAAATTTATAAGCATATGACTGGAGAAACAATTAACCCAGATGTTCTACAAAAAATTCCTGATAGGAAATATTCGCCCGCCGAAATAATGAATTTTTACATGACTGGAGAGAAAAACGCGGAAACCTTTATCCAGAAATTAATTGACACTATATAGTTTTGCAATTTGTCGTAATCACTTGTCCGGCTATTCGCGTCGTTTGCACATTTTCAATTTGTGTGTAAATGACTTTACTTTTTGCTAACGTCTTGGAGTACATTTTGCAAATATATGCGCACCGTGAAATGACCTGGCGCGGAATCTGATTTAGCTTTGTATTTGTTTCCAACACTACATGACAAGACGGAGAATCTGATAAATGAAACCATATATCAGATTTGTTGGCATTTTGAACAAGCTCGGTGTTCTCTACAGCAGACCTACCGATTTTAATATTATAAATGGTGTTATTGTATTCAAAAGTTTCCAGTTTCATTTTGTTTCTTATATAAAATAATTCATACAATATTTTTATATCCTTTTAGGGGAAACCGTAGGTTATTCCGAGAAGCTTCGCTTCTCTTACGCCCTATGACCCCTTCCCTTAATGCGTAGATTTCATTTATATGTATTCACTATAGAATGAACGGCACCGCGCTTTTTCTTATTGGATGCATTGGCACAAGACTTCTCTTCACATATTTAGCAATGACTTTTACCGCGTATTTACCCTATATGGGTTATATTGCTGCACTTATTTCGGCGGGATTCTTTTACATTTATTTCACGGGTAGCAGACCCACCGGAGTAGAGACAGGTGGAAAACCTATTTGGTGGAACTATATGAGACCGTTGCATGGATTTTTGTACGGTTTGTTCGCATATGGAGCCATTATTGGTCGAACAGATTCATGGAAAGTGTTACTTGCAGATACAATAATTGGATTGGTCGCGTTCTTAAATAAGCATTTTTAAGGGAAACCTACGGTTAAGGCACCCTATAAGGTGCGTTGCGTCTAGCGACGCTCCGAAGGGTGCCGACCGTCGGACGCAAAGCGTCCTTTCCCCTATGACCCCTTCCCTTAATTTTATTATTTGAAATGATACTAAATATTGGTATCATTTCACATTCTTCATCTATTTATACCTTTTTACATTTCAAACGCCGTTTATTTATTTTTATTAAATGGATTATATACAAAACCGTCGCAATATGATATAGCGCCTTTTGTTTTCATAGTTTCTATTAGTTCTGGTCTCATATTTGTTATAAAATTATTTTTCATATTTTTTTTAAAAAGTTTTTCACTTTCTTTATCATAATACTTATAAGTTTTTTTACAATTTTTATTACAAAAATTTTTTTTACAAGTAGATATTCTAAAATTTCTGCCTATTTTTGAGTTATAAGTAACATTACTTCCTTTTGCAAATTCTTTATTTTGTTTATCTATTTCATAAACATAATCATTTTTACAGAATTCATTACAAGATTTTATTTTATTTATTTTTTTTATTGTTTTATTTTTATTTATTGCGTTTTTTAAAATTTTTGATTTGTGATTACCCTTAGATTTCATATATTATAATATATTATTTTATTTTATTTTATAATAAATTATCGTTTATACCTTTTTGTTATTGTAAAAATCTGCGTTTGAGATGTAAAAAAGGTGTAAAGGGAAGGGGTCGTAGGGAAAGGACGCTTTGCGTCCGACGGTCGGCACCCTTCGGAGCGTCGCTAGACGCGACGCACCTTATAGTGTGCCTTAACCTTGGTTTCCCTACTTATAGGTGCGTTTAATCGCATACGGATTCTGTTGCAGAACACTGTAAAGATCCGGGGTGTTTCTCTCCATATTGATATTGGAATCCAGATTCTGCGACTTCTGTTGGTAAGTTCCGATAGAACCCGCATTCACATATGGCATCTTCGGCACAGCTTCTCTGTTATTCACCATATCTAAATCCTTGGGTTTCCCCTGATAATTCACCGAGTTATTGAACAAATTGGTATTTGAGTTGCCAAATCGCCCCTTAATTGTTTCCGCCTTCAAGTTGCTTGGTTGGTATCCCAGTTCCGCATCATACACCCGCAGAGCCGGGTTTTTGGATGCGCCCGAACCGATATAGGATGTAGTAGTGGTATCTCTGTGCTGGGGCGTAGCCTCTACTTTAGCGGACATATAACCATTGTTGGTTTGCCCTCGATTCACATTCCAATGATTAACCGAGTTCTCTGTGGTTTCACGCATGGTGTGAGCAGGCGCATCATTCGGATTGTATAAATAGGATTGCGATACAGCTGGTTTGGCATCACCATATACGCGCATATTGCCGGTAGTATTCTCCTTGCGAGAGGGGCGCATAATTTCAAGCAAAGGAGCGACAACCGCACCAATACTACTTCCTACTGCACCAAAATAATCATCTTGGACATTGGAACTGCGATTGTTCGCATAAACTTGTTTGGATTTAAGTCCATAATCACCTTCGTTGCCAAATCCACGGCCCACTGCGTTCGCCGCACCAATCTGGGTCGGTCCAAGTTCAATGCGATGACTGGGTAAGATTTCACCGGGCATTGCCTGCTGGGCGTGCATACTTTGTGCCACACCGCCGTAATCAACAGTTGTCTCGGGTCTGACAACGTGTCTCTCTACAGGGATCGCATTCATGGTAGGTCCCTTAACTGCACCAGTAGTTGTGAAAAGGCGGTCTTGACCCCATTCAAACGCGGTCTCTGGACGGTTCTTCTGGAAAGCGCCCAAAATGCCTACATTCGTGATACGACTTTTGGCGGGACCCTCGTGACCCAATTGCATTGTCTCGGAAGCCTTTTGCTTATTGGCGGTTCTCAAATCATCTACACCCTTGGGTAACCAGGATTCACGCATGGCGGTACCAGCATTGTATCCACCGGCGCCTTCGGCGCCGTAGCCGAGACCGAGACCCGGACCGACTTTGACTTCCTCAAAGGGTTTGACATTGGCCATTCGCATACTGGGATTAACGCGGGATTGGTAGAAATCGTTCATATTTGGTGCGCCATTGGCCCAGTGCATTTTTTCGTTGGGTGCGAACAAGGGTGCCTGTTCGGACTTTGTAATTACTTGAGAGCCACTTCCTAAATAGTTATCCATAATGGCTTCATTGGAAGTGGGGTCAATTTTGGAACGGATTTTGCCTCCGAAAAACGGCATCATATTATTATGCTCAAAGTAGTTTGAACCGACGTTGTCGCCAGTGAGCGATTTGTATTGGTTTGTATCGGCATTTACGTTCTCTTTTACTAAACTACCTTTGGCATAAGGGTTGAAGTATTTGTCAGTATAAACCGAGGGACCGTCATATTTATTCATTGTGGCAAGTTTGGAGGACAATTCAGTCTCCGAACCGTTTTTGGAAACCTGTTCTGGATAATTTACATCGGGAACATTGGTGTTTGGCAAAAACCCCTCATTGACGGGTTTTGGTTCTTTTTTTTGATTTGACACAATATATAAACTGCCTAATGCGACTAAAGGTATTGCTAATTCCATATTAAACTATATATTACTAATCCCAAAAAAATGCAGGGAAACCTACGGTTAAGCCAGTCGGGCTTCGCCCTTTCCCCTGCGACCCCTTCCCTTTTAATGGAACCTTGGTATTCAGCGTAATAACCGTTTTTTTATTAAAAATCATATAAATCTATCGTTTAATGATATGATTTTTTGAATAACCCTTTATTTAGTGAATATCATAAGGGAGGGGTCATAGGGGAACCGTAGGTTCCCCTAATTATTTTAGGTTTGGGAAAGGGTTTGCCAATTGCAATTTGTTATTTTGTGGAACAAAGTGGTCTCTCTCCAAAATGCGCGTATTCAAGTTATTGTGAAAGGGTTTCTCCAACTGGTCTAAAGGATTCAGCAGGGGTTGTTCCCAACGATTCTGTTCAATATCTCGATAGGTCCATGCGGGGTGGGTAGCGCGCGAATCGTCTGTTATATAATTGGTTTCTCCATATGTGGTGGCCGACGAATTTACGGCATGTTTCTTATAACAATTCACATCTGGCAAATCGCGATTTAAAGGACGAGTTAATCCACGCAAATCGCTATTAATATCCATCATATTTTCGCGAAAATTGGCACCCCATGCTGTTAAACGAAGATGCGGGTCCGCGTTAAAATCCATATTGTCTCCAGGACCAGGAACATCTAAAGCGTATCTTCCCGCAAATGTGCTGATTGCATTGCGTTTCTCTATTCTATTTTGATCATTATTGTACCGACTGCAAGCCATAATAATATATTTGTATAAAAGAAAAATAGATAAACGAAAGTTTCTTTGAAAACAGGTTAAACACATATTCAAGATTATAATCATAGAGAAAAATGCCTAAACTGTGTTTGAATATGATTGTAAAGAATGAGTCTAAAATCATCACGCGTCTATTAGATTCGATTGTTGATTTAATCGATTGTTATTGCATTTGCGATACTGGAAGTACTGACAACACCATAGACCTCATTAATAAATACTTTTTTCAGCACAACATTCCCGGATGTGTAATTTCAGAGCCGTTTAAGAATTTCGAGTATAATCGGACATTTGCGCTTGAAGCATGCAAAGATTCTAACAATACTGGAGGTATTTTAACGGATTACGTCTTGTTATTGGATGCCGACATGGTTTTGGTAAAGGGACCCGACTTTAATTTACAATTGTTCAAAGAGTTTTTGTTATCTGCCGATGTCTTCCATTTGTTCCAAGGGAGCGACCGATTTTCTTACAAAAACGTGCGAATTGTCAAGAACAATATGGGGATAAAATACTGGGGCGTAACCCACGAGGTCATTAGCACCCCAGATGGAACCAATTATTCGCAAATAGAGAGAAACACACTTTTCATTGATGATATTGGAGATGGTGGTGCCAAAGCCGATAAGTTTGAGAGAGATATTCGTTTATTGACGCAAGGATTAGTAGAGAAGCCGAACAACGATCGATACACGTTTTACCTGGCCAACAGTTATCGCGACAATGGAAACCGAGAGAAGGCGATCGAAATGTATAAAAAGCGAATTGAAATTGGCGGATGGTTTGACGAGGTATGGCACAGTTATTACAGCATTGGTCGATGCTATAATTGGTTAGGCCAGCCTCATTCCGCCATTGCCTATTGGCTGCTGGCCTACGACTATTTCCCGAAGCGTCTGGAGAATATTTATGAGATAATCCACCATTATCGAAACGAATCCAAGCATAAGTTGGCATACGAATTTTACCGGATTGCGCAAGAACAGTTGAAAGGTGTGGATAAGTCGAAAATCGATTACTTGTTTTTGCAGAACGATGTCTATGATTACAAGATTGACTACGAGTATAGTATCGTGGGATACTATTACAACCCAGACAATA
>Ga0315905_10001911_pt1 | contig 22116 bp, 7 predicted proteins | sample LakEriMetagenome_5_FD_203522 | JGI IMG/M metagenome (GOLD analysis project Ga0315905, IMG submission 203522) | Freshwater fungal communities from buoy surface, Lake Erie, Ohio, United States - Buoy 4 MA121 | ecosystem: Environmental > Aquatic > Freshwater > Lake | place: USA: Lake Erie, Ohio...
CTGGGTGATTCCTTCTGCGGATGAAAAGAGGAGACGGAGTGAGGAGAGGTAGCGCGGATCATCTTCCACCACGACGAGACGGATCATAAGGGGGCATGATGGGAGGGTGGCCCTCAGGCTGCAAGGTTCCGGAACGGTGGTTTTTTGGCTATGGGAAGGATGCTGACGGGCAGGGGGATTACGAAATGGAGGGTGGTTCCTGAGGATTTGCGGAAGGTGACTCTGCCGTTCAGTTCTTCGCAGCGGCGGACGATATTGCGCAGACCGTTTCCGTTGGAAGTTGAGCTAAGCGGATTGCGCAGACCGATGCCATTATCCCGGATGCTGGCTCCGAGATGATGGGGAAAGAAGCGGAGGGAGATGGTCGCGCTGGTTGCGCGGGAATGGCGGGCGAGATTATTGACGGCTTCCTTGAGGCAACGCATCAGCGAGATCTGGGATGCGAGGTCGGTGATGGCATCTTTGGGAGTTGGACCGGATACCTTCCAAATGAGTGCGAAGCGGTGACCTGCGGCAAGGTGTTTGGAATACTCCCGGAATTCCTGAAGGAACTGGGGCCATGTCAGGGAGCCTTTCTGGAGTACATCCATGAGGATGCGGACTTCGCGGTTACATTCGATGGCGAGGTGTTCGATGTGCTGCATGAGGTCCTGCCGTTCCGGGGATGATTCGTTGCTCCGTCCGATGGAGGCGAGCAGGACCAGGTTTGCGGTTACGCCTCCGAGACCGTCGTGTAAATCGCGCTGGAGCAGAGTTCTCTGGCGTTGGGTGCGCTCTGCTTCGAGTTCACGTTCTGTGGCGGCGAGCTGCATGGCGGTGCGGGCGAGTTCCTCGGCTGCGGTCAATTGAGCTTCCTTGTACTGAATCGTCTCGAGGTTTCTCCACTGATTGATCAGCAGCATGGATCCGAAAGCCCAGAAGGTGAGCCAGAGGAGGGTGCTGGTGAAGGCGAGGATCTGAGCTGGTCCTCCCAGCAGCGGTTCCGGGTTGGATTTCTGACTGATAATCAGGATGGCCCGGATGATGTAGGCAGAGATGTAGAGGAGCGTTGCGATTGCGATGATGCGGGAAGACAGCTGGAGCCCTGCGCGTTTTTCTCTGAGCAGCTCGCGGGAGCCCCATCCCAGGAGGAGAACCAAAGGTGCGGAGTAGAACAGCGGGCGAAGCCATGATTCTGCTGCGCTCCATCCGAACCAGAGGTAGCCCGCGAGGCAAGGTATGCATGCCAGCATCGGGAGGGTGAGGTTGAGATTTCTGGTCTGGAGTCTTGCTGCGCCTTTGAGAAAGAAAGCGGCTCCCGACCATGCAAGAATGGTGGGGAGGATCTTGGTGACGACTGGTGCGTCAATGACCTGGCGGAGCAGCAGGAGCACAAGGGCGGTCACGGTGTAAAAGCTGCAGAGGGTCCAGTAGCCAATGCCCGGAATATTGCGGTTCAGGGCCCATAACAAGGTGAAGCCGACCAGTTGCATTAAACTGAGGCAGCCGGCCATGAATGCCAGGGTCGGGGTATCAAGGGCCATGGCAAGAGGAGTTCACGGAGGCTCCGTACGCGGTCTGGTCAGCACGCATTGTGCGGGTGAAACGAGCTGAGGTGTGGGTCACCTTGAATCGGTCAATTCGTGGAATCAGGAAAGGGCCCGTGGTTTGAACCGAGAGGCGACCGCTGTGGGGTGCTGGACGGGAGCGGCGTCGATTTCCGGATGGCATCCCCCATATTTACCAGATTGGAATTCTTGTCCAGAGGCAGGCAACCAAGACAATGAGGATGAGCGGTCCCGAGTTCCGACTGGGTTCTGGGGGCTGCGGTTTTCCGTCAGCCGACATTATAGCGAATACCTCAGAGAACAATGAACAACAAATGGTTACAAAGATTCACGTGGGTTTCCGTGGTTCTCTGCATGCTGGGATTACTGGTGACCGCGGGGAGCGCTGCAGAAGCTGATCAGACGCTTGCTCTGAAGTATGGCTGGAATGCGGTCTGGATGGAAGTGGGGCCATTGAATGACAAGGGAGAGGCGAAGAAATGTTCCGAAGTATTCAAGTCGAATGACTTTGTGATTGACCGGGTGGCGAGTCCGATTGGGCGGATTGGGACGGCGGAATTCACGTCGGATCCGGAGAGTCTGTTCAATCAGGGAGGATGGGACGTGTGGGTGTCGAATCCGGAGTCGGGCGAGAGTGACGAGATCGCGGTCCGGGCGGGTCACGCCTATCTTGTGCATGTGGTCACGAAGGGAGGGACGCAGAATGGTCAGGCGGCAGGAGAACTCAGACTGCGTGGAACTGTCGGTTTTTATCGTCCTGAGTGGGCCAAGGGTAGTTTCAATCTGGTGGGATTCAGTGTGCAGGGTGCACCGACCTTTGCGTCCCTCATGGCTGGATCGGGCATTGTGGTGGACGGGCCTCCTTCTAAGGTGCCGAATCTCCAGAGTCTCAATCCGGCGACCGGGGGATGGCAGGCGGTCAAGGGGGCGGACGTTGTCGAGAGCGGACGGGCGTACTGGATCAATGTGCCGTACACGTTCCGCGGGGCGGGGTGGTCGGGGCCCGTGGAGACGGATTTTCCTGGTGCGGTGACTGGTTCGCTCGGATTCGGTTCCGGGCCGGGAAGTCTGGCGGTGGTCATGGATCCGGTCGATCCGGAATCCACGGCGCTGCTTTCTCCGGCTGAGTTGACGTTCTCGAGTCTTGAGAAGACTGGCGGGGCCGCGCATCAGGTGACGATGACCCGCCTTGCACCAGGGGAAGCTGATCCCGGGGGCGGCGACCTTGGGTTTCATGCGCTTGAACCTGTTCCGCAGTCGCTGCGGTGGACGACCCGGTCAGTTGATTTTCCTGCTGGCTGGGAGGCTGCGGGTCTTGATCCGGGAAAGAGCCGTTCCGTGACGGTGGGCGTAAGGAGGAACTGGACGACGGGCTTGAATTTCCGTGAGCATCTGTACCGCATCGGGGTCTCGCTCGATGGCGGTTCAGTTTATCGGTACCTTCCTGTGACCGCCATCAGACCGGATCTGCCATCCGATGCCACCGAGACGGCCCCCGCCAATGCGTTCACTGGGCTGTGGTTCGGGCAGATTGTGCTCGGCAATGTGACGAGTCTCGGCAATGCTGGAGCGCCCGTGCAGCCGACTCCGAGCCAGTTGGCCATGCAGATCTTCATTCATGTCGATGAAGGCGGAGTTGCGCGTCTCGTTCCTCGTTCGATTTTGATGCAGACGAAGACGGCCTCGGAAGACGTTGAACCGAGTCAGGTTCTGGTGGTGAATGAGGAACGCATTCCGTACTTCGAGGGTGTTCAGCAGCGTGCTGACGGCCTCCGGGTCGGTCTTCGGCTCGAAACGGTTTCGTACGATCTTCCCAGAGACCTCAGAGCCGTGGGAATCCCGAGTTCCCTGCGGGACAAAATAGCCGGGGCGCAGGGTGTCGCGAATCCTGGTGATGTGACTGACGACAATGTGGCGACCTATTTTTCCCTTGGGACGCGCACCACGCGCCCACCGGATCTGCCGGAGAGGTACTACGTTTCATGGCCACTTGAGGGGCAGCTGGGGGTGGGGCGCACAATCCAGACCGGCAGTGCCGCGCCGCTGACGCTTGATGCGTTCCACCGCAGCAATCCCTTCCGCCACGCCTTTCATCCCCAGCATGGGGCGGGCTACGCAGTGACCCGCAGCTTCACCGTGAGGTTCGAAGCAGAACCCGATCCGACGATTCTGAGCGGCACCTACGAGGAAACCACCCGTGGTCTCGCGCGGCAGGACATCGTGTCGAGGGGCAGCATTTCCCTTCGCCGCATCACCAAGGCCGCCACCCTGCAGTAACCCTGCACAACGTTCACTGCCATGAAGTCAATTTCCTTTATGATCGGCGCCGGGCTGGCCGCATCCTATTCCTGCTGCGGTCTCCGCATGAAACACGCGCTGAAAAGCCTTCTTATGGGCCTGCTCGTACAGACATCCGCTTCCGCTGAAACCCAGTGGAAGTATTTCTCCGCGGGCCAGTTTGAGGAGTGGGAGGTGCCGGACACTGGCTGGTACCTGCTGGAGGTCAGCGGCGCTCAGGGTGGAGCGGCCGGCAATGGCTTGCATCAGGGCGGCAAGGGCGCTACCATCCATACTTCTGTCCGTCTCGAAAAAGGGGTAAAGCTGCAGATAGGAGTGGGCGGTGCGGGGGCGAATGGGAGCGTGAACGGCAACAATCCGAGCGGTGGTGGTGGTGGTGGCGGTTCTTCCGTGATCGTGAAAGGCACGGGTGTCCGCATTGTGATTGCCGGTGGTGGGGGTGGCGGGGCGTCGGATTTCGATGGCGATGGTGGGAAGGCAGACAGCCAGAATGCGACTTTCAGCGGATCGAATGGAAACGGTGGGACGCTCGGAACTAATTCGAGCAAGTGGGGCGGGGCGGGTGGTGGCGGCTTTTTCTCGGATGGCGGCACGCACTATGATGGCTCAGGGCCGCAAGATCCGATCATCTCCTGGGGTGGACAGTCTTACATCAACGGCAACGCTGGCGGCAATGCTACTGGTGGTACGTACACCGAGGGGGGAGCCGGCGGGTTTGGCGGCGGTGGGCAGGGCGGCGGAGCGGGATCGAGCAACGACGGCGGCGGAGGTGGCGGCGGCGGGTACAGCGGAGGCGGCGGCGGTCCCCTGCCGGGCAACGGCGGTGCCGGCGGCGGATCGTGGGTTCCAGAGAATAACAAAGAGCCTGGAGCGAATAAGGATGGAACGCATCCACTGGATCCGAGCATCACTGCCATTACGAGCTTCAAGTTCAACGGCGCCAATTCCGGGGCTGGTTCCGTCAGGATTACGCGGGTGATCCAGCCGGATACTTCGCTGCCGCTGAGCCTTCCGGACGCATTGTTTGCAAAGGAAGTGCGGATTCCCGATGATATCACAGGAGGTGAAGTGGATCGGGTTGGCAGTGCCACTGTGGAGGGATCTGCGGTCGAATTGACCCCCGCGACCAATAACCAAGGAGGCAGCCTGATCATCAAATCCATTCCCCCGCGGCAACGGGTGAGCCGCATGGTGGTCAAGTTCAATGTAAAGACGTCAGGTGGCACCAGCCCACCGGCCGATGGATTCAGCTTCAACTTCGGTCCGGATATTACTGCGGCCACCACGATCGGGGACAACGGGGTCGCTAGGGGCCTTGCCGTGACGTTTGACACCTTTGACGGAGGAGGCACCGACAGCGGCCCGGCTGTGGAAGTGCTTTACGATTCGGTCGTGAAGGACGGAATTTCCTTCGGTGGCCCGCGTCAGCTTGACCGGGCACCTGCATATCCGGTCGCCGAGGACGCAGCGGGCAAGCTGATGTCGCTTACGACCGGAGACACGGCATGGGTTCCCGTGCAGGTCGATATTTCGGGAGATCTGGAGAACGGCGGCGGGATTGTCAATGTGACTTGGAATGGTTATCGGATCCTGACGGATGTGCCCGTGTCCTACGTTCCTGCGCGTGCCGAAGGATGGGTGATTGCCTTCGCGGCGCGCACCGGTGGACTCAATCAGGCCCACCGGATCCGGGATATTTCAATCGCCGCGGATACCTATGTGACTCTTGATGTGACGAGCAAGATCAGCCATGAGCTGATGACGCCGGCGGTCGGCCGCCACAGCTACCATACCGGGGAACTTGTCACGTTCAGCGCGCCCGACTACGTTTACCTTGATCGCTACGGGAAATCGCTGTCCGGAACGGAAGAGGAGATGCGCCTGCGCGCGGCCTTCCGTGCGAAGCGCATCAGTGGTTCGATTGGTCAGCAGGCATTGGCCAATGGGGCCACTTTCGAGCTGGACGGTGATGCCATCATTAACTGGCAATGGGAACTGGAGTATCTCGCGGAAGTCAATACGGGTACGGAGTCGATCGAGGGGCTCTCGGCTTCGTCCGTGACCGATCCTGCGAATCAGCCGACGCTGGGGCGCAACTTTCGTCCGCTGAATTACAATTTCACCTCTGTAGTCTATTCTCAGATCCGGGGGACGGGAACCGGTCTGGATATTGAATTTCAGCCGCGTGGCTACGTCATTGAGAATGCGCCCGTCGCTCCCGAGCGTTTCCTGCAGCTTTCCGGCATGGGAGACCACCTGCGTTCCGATGATGCGGGCTCCAATCTGATCGGGAGCGATGGGTCCTTCAGCATTGAGTTCTGGGCGCGCCGCGATTCACGGAAGGTGACCGCGGACCAGAATGTGGTTTCGCTGGGTTCTTCCACAGCTTCCGGGGGGCAGATCCGTGCGGGGTTCAATGCGGCCAATGGTTTTTTCGTGAGCAACAACGGTACGACGGTCGCCGCCCCGGCGGCCCTTACTGACGACAGCTGGCACCACTGGGCGGCTGTCAATGACGGGACAGCCAACACGGTCATCCTTTACCGCGATGGCAAGCAGGTGGCCGCGGGCAATCCGGCGTTGAACTTCTCCGGCAGCAGCCGGACGGCTACGGTGGGAGCGCGCGCGACCGGTGCGGGCGCAGCAGACGGCTTTTTTGCGGGCGGCATCAACAATGTGCGGGTATGGAAAACAGCGATCGGTGTGGGTCAGGTTCGCACGGGACTTGCCACGATGGTCATGGGCTCCGGGAATCCCACTCTTGGTCTTGAGATTCCGTTCGATGCTCTCCCTGCCGCCGATTTTGCAGGAGTGCAGATCGAGCGGCGCGTGGGAACCGCTTTTCCCACCAGTGTGGCGGACACCACGGCTTTCCCGCTGCAATCCAGGGCCATACAGCCTGACTTCGCCTTCCCGGCAAAGACGGCCGTCCCTGCTGCGGGTGCGGCTGGATATTACGGGTGGACCCTGCGGTCCCGGCTGCGGATCGACCGGGCGGGCGTCTACACTTTCCAGATCAGAGGCGGCGATGGCGTCGAGTTGTACATTGATGGCCGCCGGACGGCGGGACCGGGTGGCGGGCAGGTCGATGCCACCGATTTTGACGCGTCACTGCATCTTGATGTCGCGGATCACATTGTGGAACTGCGCGCCTACGAAACCGGTGAAGCGGCGAGTCGGCCAGTGCTTACGTATTCCTCGGCTGACGCGGGCTTGTCCCCGCAGGCGCTGCCGCCCACGAAGCTGCATGCGCTAGCGCGTGACCAGCTCGCGCTTGTAACGTTCACGACCAATTCCTCGGAAGGAAGGAATGTTGCTTTTGCCACCACTGGATTTCAGTCGGTTGTGCCGGAGACCGCCACTGGTGCGCAGGTAGCTGCCAGCCTGCTGCCGGGCTTCCATTTCAACCCGCTGGACACGACTACCGGGACCAACCACAACATCGACCCCGACGAGCAGGGTGCCATGTCGAGCTACCGCCGCGTCTTCTGGCTGTGGGAAAAGAAATTCCGATTCAAGGTCGACGTCAATGCCGTGGGCCTGCCGGACACGGCCCTGACCGCGGTCACCGCTCTCCCGTACTTCCGGACCATCGGAGGCAGGCATGACAGCCGGAATTCGGTTCTGCCGCCTCAGGTGGCCGCGGGCATCCAACCGGTGCTCAACATCTGGCTGGCCGAGGGAGAGCCACTCGAGGTCGGCACCATCTACCGCACGCCGGACCGGCGCTACACACTCAGTGGCGTGCAGACGGCGATGAACAATTTCGCCAACATCGGATTCCAGACGATTGGAAATGCCTCGTACGACGGTAAAGCTGCAAAGGCGTATCCCATCGCTGCGGTTTCGGCCCCCGGCAGCATGACGCTGGACTTCGCTCCTACGATTTTCAGGACGGAACTGGCTATCGGAGAAGGACTCGATTTCTCCAGCACGGAGGCCATCGATACCCAGCTGACGCCCGATCTTCCGGATGGTGCCGCGCTCGTCTCCGTGACCGCCAACAGCCAGCCTGGTGTGACCTCGCCGGAGGTCACCCAGGATGAGCCCGGCTGGACTGGCGGCGAGGGAGAACCCTGGCAATGGGACATTGTCGGGAAGAAATGGTTTCCGCTCAAGCCGGGCACCTACACGATCGCGTGGAAGGACCGGAATACGGCGGATAGCTACAAGCTGGAAATCACCGCTGATTTTCCGAAGGCTACCCGCCAGATTGTTCTTGAGGATGAGGTCGGGAATTACCTGAACAATTCCGGGGATCACCGCGCTCCCTATACCTTTGAGAGCACCGCCGCCGCCTTCCCGGCGACTCCGGGTGCCCACTACCGCTATGTGGTCTCGCCGGTGGAGGAAGCGCTCTTTCCGGTCGATCTCGATCCGGCGGCCACCGACCGTTGGAAGTTCCTCCGCCAAGCCTTTTCAACGCAGGGCACCGCGAAGATTGAGAAAACCGGAGCCATCCCCCGCTTCACCGAAAGCTCCCCGGACGCCCGCACGGTTCTCGTTTTCAGCTACCGACCGGCCACTGGCGTCGGCACCGGCGATCTCAGCCGCGAACAGATTGCGGTGAGGATTGTCAGCTCAATGGACCACAAGGCACATGAGAAAGACGGTCCGCGGCAGACGGTGGCCTCCCGCATCACCAGCCCGGACGACACCGCCGGCTACGGCTCGGGTTACGTTGTCCATGAGGTTTCGAACTACAACGCCTCGATATATGACCGCAGTGCTCTGGTCGGAGAGTGGGGCCCGGTCTATCCGGTCAATTGGGACGGCCTGTACACCGAGGAAAACGGTCGCCGTCTCAGCCTGGGTTATTATGAAAACCCGGGATCCGATGCCTCCAGCACGGTCCACCCGCCGGTCGGCTGGCCGTACGTCGTGACCCACTATAACGATGTCGAGTATCCTTCCGACGAGGACGATTCTGTCCCCGCGATCTACATCGCCAGCCAGCTGGGCAGCGAGGGGGTCGGTCAATCATTGGAAGCGCCCAAGCCGCAGCTGATCTTCGATCCTGCCAAGTACTCCAATCTCAAGGTCTACCAGCAGCCGGACCGCGACCAGCCGGGCTTCAATCCGAACGAGGAACACGCCCTCGTCGCGCCGTCTAACCTTGCGGCCATGACCGGCGACAACGCGAAGAACATCGGTCAGAGCGCGTTCTTCGCCCTGCAGACTGACATCAACCGCACCAGCGCGGCGAAACCCGAGGAATACACCTCTCAGCCGTTTGTGCTAGCGCAGTACACCGAGGTGGCCTCGGGTGAGCCCCGCATGAGTGCCTACCGAGTGAGGATCAGGCGGGGCTTTACCAACGGCGGAGCACCGCTCGAGGGCACGGAGGAGTTTCCGGCCCGCGATCCCGAAACCCATCTCCCGGTGGACAAGGACGGGAATCCGGTTCTGCAGCCGGAGAATCCCCGCTACGATTTCAGCACGGTCACTTTTGCGGGCAATCTCGTCGTCCCCTTCTACCCCATGAATCTCGTCATGGGCGGACGTATCCTCGCACAGAACGAGGGGGAGAATGCCGCGGCGCAGCAGACCTTCTGGCACGATAAAAACGGAACTCCGTGGGCGGTTGCTGGAGATTTCGAGGTGAATAGCCAGAGCACGCCGGGCCAGTTCATTTACCGCTTCTGGTACCCGCTAGCCCAGGGTTTCTGGCTCGGGGAAGAAGCCAAAGCGATTGGCACCCCGGTTTGCTGGCTGCCTGCCGATTCCGCGGGAGGGCGTCCGGATTCTCTCTCCGCCTTCACCGACGGCAGCTTCAAGGCGCAGCAGATTGAGTACCGCGCCTACTGGAAGGAAAACTATCCGGTTCTCAAGCGGGGCGAAACCCTCACTTATCCTGGCGGCGAGTACAAAGCGGATCACCCTGCGGCTCCGGGGCTGCCAGGGGTGATCAACTGGGCGTCCGCGGAGGTTGCCTTTGATTCAGCGACCCGCGACATGGATATAGGGCTGGGGGATCGCGAGCATTTCAACGCACGTTTCATGCGCCTGCTCGACCGTCATGATGTCGAACTGGAGCGCGAAGCCGTGCCGGAGGGCCTCAGCCCACGGAATCCGGACAAGGTCGTGGTGAGCGGGCCCCGCTGGTATTTCAAGGAACTCACGGGATCTCTGAGCCGCCGTTTCTTCTACGACAGCCTGGCGGGCCGCCTCGTGCTGCTCGGCCGGCTCAATGACCTTGACGGCGGAGATCCCAAACTGGTTCAGACGCCGCTTGGGATCGCCACCCTCGAACCCAACCGCCTGAGCCGCGAGGAGGAGAAACAGCTCAAGGAACTTGATGAAAGTCCTGAACTGAATACAGAATGGAAGCAGGCGATTGGCGAATTGTTCGAGCTTTCCAACCGCAACGGGGCCGCCACGTACAGGGATGAAGATGGTAAGGAACAGAAGGTGCCCTCAAGTGCCGCCGCGACAGAGGTTCCGCTCGGCCTCGAGTGGGCGGATCCGCTGAACGGGAAGTTCCGTCCCCTCCGGAGCCTCGGCACCGGCGTTGCGCTGCTCCCGAATCCGGAATCCCTAACTGAAAGTGCCGGAGAAGAACGCTACGTGACTCTGGTGGAGAACAATGATGAGAAGGTAGGCGGAGCGGTGACTCTGCACGTGATCCGTCTCGGCGACGAACGCTACCGCGGGGCCATCGCAGTCATGATGCCGCAGGACGCCTTCGATGAAAAGGTAGAACTGAAGCACAGTGGCGACTTTGGGGGAGCGACCGAGGAGCTTTACTACCAATGGTGGGTACACGATGTGGCCTCGCTCGACGGGCTGGCGACGCCTGACCAGTCTTCGGTCGGCTGGACGATTTTCAAGCAGGGGAAGGGACTCAGCTCGATCCGTTTCGAAGGTTATCCGAACATGATCCTTGCCGACAAGCTCTTTTACGTCCGTTACGGGCATGCCGGGGAGCTCGAGGCTGCGGATTCCGAGGAACACGTGGAAACCGGCGGCGTGCTCGACACGGCATGGCGACTCGTCCAGCCTGACACGACATCGCCTGACTGGACTCCTGGCGCGGCGGGCAGGGCTGTTCCCTATCAATGGGCGGGGGCGGCCAATTCTCCGCAGCTGCAGGCGTCGGGATCCCGCCGTTTTCTGCCCCAGCTTCTCATGGGCTGGGTCAAACGCGTGCTCGACGCTGTCAATCCCTACGAGGCCCGTTTTTCAGCCGACTTCTCGGGCGACGCTCCTGCTACGGGCTCGAGCATGCTTGGTCAGGCCGGACGCCCTTACAATGGCCCCGTGGCGCTCAACAGTTCCAAGGACGCGATCGAGAACGTCGGCCTCATTGAGCTTTACGAGACGGTGCTCCAGCGGGCGAAGGACCTCAGTGGGAACACCAATGATCCCGGCGTCAATCAGGCCCTGCTGCTCGCCTCCACCCGGCTGGCCATGCTTTACGAACTGCTTGCCGGCGAGGCCTACACCGATGCCCAGAATTCTTCGCTCACCCTCACTACGGCGGATACCGACAACACCGGCCTCAACTTCACCGAGCTCGCGGCCGCCAACCCTTACGTCTTCGCCTTCATGAACGAGGTTCCCAGCCTCCTGCAGGAGGAGCTGGCGCTGCTCCGCGGCACGGACTATCTCAAGGCCTACCCGTGCCAGAACCGCCTCTTCTGGAACTACTTCAAAGGCATTGGCGAAGCCGCCTATAATGCCAATTACGGCATCGGCGATGTCAACCGCGACGGCCTCATCGACGAAACAGATGCCGGGCTCACCTATCCACAGGGCCACGGCGATGCCTGGGGGCACTTCCTCTCCTCCAGCAAGATGCACTACGGCCTCCTCCAGCGCAGTAACTACAACTGGGAGGCCCGCGCGGAGCTTTACTCGCTCCTCGGCAACGTCATCCCCACCGACTACCTTGACGAGCAATCGTTCGCCCGGACTGCCGCCAACCGGGCCCGCTGCGGCCTCTCCATCGTCAAGGCCACCTATCGCGATGCCTATGTGGCCGACCCATCTGCTCAGTGGCAGGGATACACCGATGCCGCCGACCCTGCACGGGCATGGGGGGTCTCTGAATGGGCTAACCGCGCCGGGCAGGGAGCTATCTTCGACTGGATGGTCGGGAACGCCATCCTCCCCGCTGGCTCCACCGACCCCGCCACCGGCAAGCCGCTCGAGGGGCTCAATCTGATCAACCGCCAGACCGCCAAGGCCGACCTGCAGGCCCTCGCCGGCAGCCTCCGGGAAATCCAGCAGACGCTGGACGGCGTCAACCAGGGCCTCACCCCAATCGGGGTCAACCCCGACACCGTCAGCTTCGGGCTGGACTCCTTCTATGACCTGACGTGGGAGCGCAAAACGCATTTCGAACAGACCTACGAGTCTGCCGTCGCCGCCGCCTCCAACGCCAAGGCCGCCCTCGACTTCGTCAGCGCCACCTCGCAGACCATGCGCCAGATCGGGGGCGATGCCGGCGAGCTTAAACAGAGCGCCATCGAGCAGGACATCGACTACCGCAACCGCCTCATTGCCCTGCTCGGCACGCCTTACAACGGTGCCATCGGCGCGGGTCAGATCTTCCAGGAAGGCTACACCGGACCCGACCTCATCACCTACACGTATCTCGACGCCACCACGGTCGAGCAAATTCAGCCAGCACGCAGGAATGCCGATGGGGTGGTGGGCGAGGGCCTCCCGGAGGCGTTCCGGAATGCGAGGATGAATATCTACAACTCACTCGAAAATACCGGCTCCAAGTTGGAATTCTGGGCCCTCGGAATGGATAATCTCGGCAAGGACGACCTCGAAACTCTGTTCGACGAATTTTACCTTTCCGATTCGGCGGATGATTATCCAAAAATCATCCTCAACGGCTTCACGGAAGAGACGGAAGGCGTGGCCCCTGGCAACACCATGTCCGTCGCGCTTCCCGTCATCGCCACGACCGCAAGGTATGGCTTCAAGGCTCCCGAAGAGTGGGGACAGCGGGGGGCCACCGGGGAGATCCAGAATGCGCTCGGAGACATGCTCCGGACCGAGGTCGCCCTCGAGACGGCGATCGACGACTACCAGGTCTACGTCAACAAGCTCAAGAACCTGGCCGAATATGCCAACCGGCGTCTGGTGTCGCTCAATGGCGCGCAGATCAGCCGGCAGGATTATTTTGTAACGATCGCAGGGCTTGAGGCTGCGCTTGCTAGGGTTAGTTTGATGCACGCGACAGTTACAAAAAAAGGTGAATTAAAGACGGAAAAGAATAAAACATCTTTAGATCTAACAAAAGCGAACATTAATTTAGCGGGAGGTGAGCTGTTAAGCTTGCCTCCCGCTCTCTCGGTTGCAGTAGCAGGTGAAGGCGAGCAGTTAATTTTTAACGTAGTGAGGAAAGGCGTTGAAAGGGCGAAGGTAGCTCTGGAGTTGTCCATAACCGAGGCCGAACTCCTCAAAGAAAACGACGCCGAGGTTTACGGCGAGTTCAACGAACTCCTCGAGCTGCTGAAGGAGCTTTCCAACGAGTTGCAGGAGGATCCTTCCAAGCGGTTGAACATGGCGGCGGCCGTCCAGGAACTCAACATGGCGGGGGCCAGGGTCCGTTCGCTGGAGGCCGAGGCCAACCGCCTGATCGCCGAGCGCGCGGCGATGAACAAGATGATCGCCGGGCGCGCCCAGGGCAACCGCTATGGGGACATGGTGGCCCGCCTCAGCCGTGACGAAGCCGCGCGCAAATACGAGAGCACCATGGACACCGCGGTGCGCTTCGCTTGGCTGGCGGCCAAGGCCTACGACTACGAGACCAGCCTCTCCCCCGGCCACCCGGCCAACGCCGTGACCACGCTTGAGGACCTCATGAAAGTGCGCCAGCTCGGCCAGTGGGACGGGGACGCACCCAAGGTGGGCAACGGCGGCCTCGCCGAGATCCTCGCCAAGCTGAAAGCCAACCATGATGCCTTGAAGGGCAACCTCGGACTCAATAATCCGCAGGGGGAAACTTCCACCCTCTCACTGCGCACCGAGGGCAAGCGCATTCTGGCCGACGGCAGCAGCACCTCGAACCAGAAATGGCAGAGCTACCTGGCCAGCACCCAGGTGTCCGACCTTAACCAGGACCGGGACTTCACCCGCCACTGCCGCCCCTTCGCTTCGCCGGATGGCCCGGCCCAGCCCGGTTTCAAGATCGAGTTCTCCTCCGAGATCAACCCCGGGCGAAACTTCTTTGGCAATGCACTCGCTGCGGCGGATCACGCTTACAGCAGCGCCAACTTCGCGACCAAGCTGCGCTCCGTCGGGATCGGCTTCTCCGGTTACGATGTGGCGGCCGATGGCCAGCAGAAGCTCGCCGCCACTCCTCGGGTTTATCTGGTGCCCGTTGGCATGGACGTCATGCGCTACTCGGACGGGCTGGTGCCCAAGACGCGCGGCTGGAACGTGGTCAGGCAGCGGATCCCGGTGCCCTTCCCGATCAACACCACCCACCTGAGGGATTACGCCTTCAACCCGGCGGTAGAGAGTCTCAACGGGAGCTTTGCGGAAATGGTCCGACAGGGCGACTTCAGAGCCTATCCGTCCGCGGGCGGCGCGCTCTCCGGTAGCGACCCCGCCTACACCGACAGCCAGCTCTTCAGCCGCTCGGTCTGGAACACGCGCTGGATTCTGTTCATTCCCGCCGCCTCGCTGGGCAGTGACCCGAAGGCCGCGATGCAGCGCTTCATGGACACGGTGGATGATGTCCAGCTCCAGCTCACCACCTTCTCCTCCTCTGGAATGTAATCATGCTTGCTCCTGCCTCCCATCGCGCCATTGTGGTCAGTCGGCACCGCGTCCTGTGGGGCGGCCTGCTCGCCGTTGTGCTGCTGGCAGGCTGCGGGAAGAAGGAATCCCAGCCCGAGCCCGGCGTGCTCGCCAAGGGCGATGGCTGGTCCGTCCGCGGCGACGACTTCCGCCACTGGTGGAGCACCCGCCCCGGACCAGCCGACAGCCCGCAGGCCCGCACCGAGGCGCTCGACCGGCTCGTCGAGCGGGCCTCGCTCGCCGCCGCCGCCCGCAAGGCCGGTCTCGAAAGCGATCCCGAGACCGTCGCCCGGATCGAGGCCATCCTCATCACGCGTCTCCAGGAGGTGCAGCTCGCCCCGCAGCTCGAGGCGGTGACGGTCTCCGAGGACGAGGTCCGTGCCGTTTACGATGCGCGTCGCGAGAGCGCCTACACCCAGCCCGAGGCGGTCCGCGTGGCCGTGCTCTGGTTCAACACCCGTGGCCAGCAGCCCTTGGTGGACCGCTACCGCCCGCGGCTCGAGCAGATCCGGGCCGAAATGATGTCAGGACCGGACCAGTTTCCTGCCGCGGCCGGATTCGGCCCGCTTGCGGTCGGAAACACGGAACACCGCGCTTCCCGGCTCAGTGGAGGGGACCTTGGCTGGCTGGATGTGACTCCCGGGAGCGACTCGTGGCGCAAGACCGTCCTCGATCTCGCGTCCACTTTGAAGAATCCCGGTGAGCTGAGCGAAATCACCGCGGGCAGTGACGGCCTATTTCTCGTTCGTCTCGTCGAGCGGCGCGCCGCCGCGGTGAAGCCGTTTGAATCGGTCAGCGCCGAGATCCGCCGCAGTCTCGTGGATCAGCAGCGGGAAAAGCTCCGCGAGGAATTCAGCGGGCGGATCCTCGCGGAGTCCCGTCCGCAGCGATTCGCCGGAGCCATCGCCGCTGTCAGCGGCCTTCCCGCCCGACCCGGCGCGGCTCCGGTTTCTTCATCACCGCAGCTTCCTCCCGGGACCGCACCGGGAACAGAAGTGCGCCCCCATAGCAAAACGAATACCCCATGATCCCATGAATCCGGAACACACGCCGCAACCATCATGGCCCGCGCTGCTGGCATTGCTGACACTCGGGTGGCTCGGAGCCGGTACTGCCAGCGCGGCAGGATTCAGCGAACCGCCCCTGATGATGCACGGGAAGATCCTTAAGCTGGGGCAGGGCGGTGGCTATCAGCTTTTCAGCGGAACCCTGCACGTCCGACTCGTCAGTCGGCAGGATCCCACCCACGTGGTCGATCTCGATATCCCAATCCGCAAGGCAGGGGCCAGTGGCGAGTATTCCTACCGGACCGAGATTGATCAGCATACCGATCCTCCATCCGATCAGATGTCGACTACGCTCAGGGTCGGGGGTGGTCTGCACAGCTATTCACTGCAGTCGGCAACCGTCGATGGCCATCCAGCCAGCTTGTTAGACCCCGGGCAATCGGGCAACATCACGACGGGCTTTTCGGAACGCGGCACTGAGGTCCGCCTGGATTTCCGCACCGAGCTTCCGACGCCGGATACGGATGGAGATGGGCTGCCCGACTGGTGGGAGGAACTGCATGGACTGGACCCTCTCAATGCCGGCGATGCGCTCACGGATGCGGACAGTGATGGATGGAGCAACCGCCGGGAATTTGAGATCAGCACGAATCCGCTTGTCGCGAATAACGCGCCGCTGCTTCAGGATTCCCGGCTTGTGGTGACATGCGGCGGCAGCGCGGGCATCTTTCTGCCGATTGTGGATGCGGATACCCCTGCCGACAAGCTCAGGCTCACGCTGTTGAACGGTGGTGCAGGGCTCGCATGGAAGCGTTCGGGGATTCCTCTGACGGACGGCAGCGTCTTCAGTTACGCCGACATCATTGCGGGCCGTATCAGCGCGGAGATCCCCCTGTCGTTCCTCAAGGAAACGGTGCTGCTCCGGCTCGAAGACCTCGTTTCGGCGGGCGTGGAGACTCAGGAGCTTGGGGTGACGGTTGAAGGATTCAATCCGGGACTCCGGCAGCTGGCGAATCCTGCCATGTGGTTTGATGCGGCTGCCCTGGAGGCTGGTGCGCGCATCATGGAGTGGCCCGATGCGTCGATCGAACGCAGGGATGGCTATCAGCCGTACACGGAATTCCGGCCTGCCGCGGGAACTGATGGGCGGCTCCGCTTCAACGGCGGACAGTTTCTTTACGTCGACGACCGCGGAGAAAGGCTGGAGCAGTTCACTGCCTTCATCGCCTTCGACGCGGGTACGGAAACGCCAGGCAACCAGACGGTTCTGAGCAGTTCCGATCTCGACCTCGGTGTGGGTGGCTCGCAGTCGGGCATTCATGGGCGGTCACTCCGTCTCATTCAGCCGGGACGAACCCTCCACGGTCCGGTCGTGAACCCTGGGGAGCCTCTGCAGATGACGGTCGCCAGCGCAGTCGACGGCACCATGCTCCGCACTGGGGGCGGTGCCGCGTTCTTCTCGAAGACATCTGCGGCCGCTCCGGATTCAAGCTTCACGACGATCGGTGCCCGCCAGGCGCTCAGCTCGGCCACCGCAGAGGATTTCTTCCATGGCTCCCTGCGCGAGGTTCTTGTTTTCGGAGGTCCCATGCAACCGGAAACCGGCCGCCTGATCGAGGCCTATCAGCTTTCCCGCTGGCAGCGCATGCGCGTCTGGAACTATCGCAGCGCCACCCGTCCAGTGGTCTTTTCCGCGGCGGATGGCGTGAGGAATGCCATCAGTGGCGGCGAAAGCAATGATGACATCGCCGGGGGTGATCTGGCGGACCTTTTGTACAGCGGCAGGGGCAGCAACCGCATGACTGGCCGGGCCGGGGCTGACCGATTCCGCTTCACGAAAACCGGCGGACGGGACGTCATTACCGATTTCTCTGCTGCGTCCGGTGACATCATCGACCTAACCGAGATCTTCGCGGGAAAGACGGGCCTTCCATCGAATTTCGTGAAATTCACGACCTTGGTGACGAGGGGTGCAGACAACATTCCGCGGGTCGATACGCGACTTGATCTGATCTACGAAGGCACGGGAACAGTTGCCGCACAGGCGATCACGCTGCAGGGCGTGGGTTTTGGCAGCAGCGATCTTGCCCGACTCCTCGGCGAAGGAAATCTTCAGCTGGGCGGGCCAAGGTTTGACAGCAGCGTGACGCTGGCGGTTTCGTCCGGCGATCGCCTTGCTCCGGGCCTTACGCGCAAGCTCACTCTGCTTCGGAGTGGAAATGCCAGCGCGGCGGTCGAGGTGCCGCTGAGTTTCTCGGGTACTGCCCGTATGGACCTTGATTACCGGGTTACGGGCGCCACGGGCACCGGCTCGGTGCGCCGTGTCACCTTCGCCCGTGGATCCGCCACGGCCTCGGTCGACATCGTACCGTTGTCTTCGCGGTCCGGAGACGACATGACGCTGGTTGTGACTGCTCTCCCGGTTCCGCAGGTCAATGACGGCGGGGCACAGATCGAATTCGGTATTCCGGCAACCAGTACCTTCACAATTCAGACCACCAGCCACATACATGAGCCGCTTGGCAGAAATGGATCAGTAAGGGTGTCCCGCCGCGGCGGCATGGATCAGGCGATTGATCTATCACTCGCGTTTGGAGGAACTCTCATCGGCGGCATCAACTACCAGCCGATCGCGTCGGTTCTTCATTTCGCGGCGGGCGAGGACAGCCGATCCTTCGCTGTGGTTCCGATGGGGAATGCGCCTGCGGGCGTCGAAATGCCGAAGGTCAGCATTGGGATCTCGCCAGCACCCCTCCGTTATGCCACCGCGGAGCCCGCCGATTCCGCAGTCTACTGGCTGACGCGCGGAACCATGAATACCCTCATGAGTTACGCCGAGTGGCTGCAGGTACACTGTCCTGAAGGCCAGGGCGCGATAGCTGATCTCCTTGATGGCGACAACGACGGCAAATCCAACCTGTTCGAATACCTGACCGGTGGCGATCCGCTGGAGGCGGATGGCCTGCCGTTCGATTTCATGATGGCACCGGCGACGCCTGGCTACGAACTCCGCTGGAAAACGGGCCGCGTGCTTACCGACATGAGAATCGAGGTCGAGGAATCCGGTGACTTCATGAACTGGTCCAGAACAACCCGCATCGATGGCGAGGTTCAGAAATGGACGCCTGATGGCAGGATTCAGCACAACATCCATCTCAAGCCGGCCCCGACGCCTGGAAACCGCTACTTCCGCCTCCGTCCCATCCCGATAGCAGCGGACTGATTGATGGTCCGTTTTCCCGGGTTGGCTGCGGTGTGTGGGGAGGACTCTACGGTTGAAGACGGCTCTGTCAGAAGCTAGCATCTGGCGCATGCGTGACTGGTCATCAGTGAGGAGCTTTGCGGGGATGAGTGGCCCTGGTTGGCGGGTGTGCGGCGCTGGTTGTTTGCAGTTTCTGCTGGCCTCCGGACCTGATGCGGGGAGGTCGGGCGCGGAACTCCTCGTGCAGCACATCAAGAAGCGAGATGTACCGATTTGGGAGGATGTGGCGTCGGGCATCGCAGCTGGATTCGGCGATGCGGCGGAGCAGTGTGCGTCGAGGGTGAGCGGGCAACTCTGTCCGGGGTGGCGGTCTATTATTGTGTTAAAACAGCGGCGGACGCCGCCGGCCATGGGTCCTCCAGCCGCCGGCCTTGTGGCTAGAGAAGGGCTTGCGGGGTGGGGGTTATTTTCTGTTGCGTGGGGGGCGGAGGAATTGTGGGGGCTGGGAGTTGTGAGGGGAGTTAGGGTTGGGTCTGCGGTTGGGGTTAGGGAGTTGTTTGCCGCAGGGGGCGATGTGCGGGGGTGGGGTGACGTCGACGGTTTCGCGGTGGTCGTCGAGGAGTCTGGAGGCGAGGTGTTTGAGGCCGATGCGTGAGAGTGTCTGGCGGAGGGCGCTGCGCATTTCCGGTTTGTACCAGAAGAAGAAGCTGCGCTGGGTTTCCTTGTCTTCGGGGGAGCGAGCGACGTCGACTTTGGAGCCGTCGTAGGGGTGGGTACCGGTCGCGTAGATTTCTGTGGCGACGGTCATGGGTGTGGGGGTGAAGTCCTGGACCTGTTCGAGACGGAAGCCGAGGTCTTTGGTTTTGAGGGCGAGTTCGGCCATGTCTTCCGGGCGGGAGCCTGGATGGGAGCTGATGAAGTAGGGGATGACCGGGGTGTTGCCTTTGCCTGCCTTGGCGGAGGCGGCTGCGAATTTCTCGCGGAATTTGTAGAAGAGGTTGAAGGAAGGTTTGCGCATGATGCGCAGGACGTGGTCGCTGGTGTGTTCGGGGGCGACTTTGAGGCGGCCGGGGACGTGGTGAGCGGCGAGGGTTTCGATGTATTTCTCGTGGCTTTCCTTGACCTCCGGGGAGGCGCCTTTTTCGTGGAGGAAGAGGTCGTAGCGGATGCCGCTGGCGACGAAGGCGTGTTTGACGCCGTCGGTGTTGCGGACGGCTTCGTAGATTTCGAGGAGCGGGGTGTGATCGGTGTCGAGATTGCGGCAGACGTCGGGCCAGATGCAGGAGGGGCGGATGCATTCGTCGCAGATCCACTGCTGTTTGCCCTTCATCTGGTACATGTTAGCGGAGGGGCCGCCGAGGTCGCTGATGGTGCCGCGGAAGTCGGGCATCTGTTTGATGGATTCGACCTCTTTGAGGATGGAGGCTTTGGAGCGGGAGGCGACGAACTTGCCCTGGTGGGCGGAGATGGTGCAGAAGCTGCAGCCGCCGAAGCAGCCGCGGTGCATGTTGACCGAATGGCGGATCATTTCGTAGGCCGGGATGGGGCCGCGCTTCCGGTATTTGGGGTGAGGGAGGCGTGTGTAGGGCAGATCGAAGGAGGCGTCGATCTGGCTTTCGGTCATGACTGGGAAAGGCGGGTTGACGACGAGGAGACGGTCGCCGGACTGCTGGAGGATGCGGCGTGCTTTGACGCGATTGGATTCGGTCTCGATGTTTTTGAAGTTTTTCGAGTAGAGTTCGCGGTTGGCGAGGCATTCCTCGTGGGAGTGGAGTGCGCAGTCGTCCCAGTGTTTGTTTTTTGGGGGTGTGGTGCCTGCGGGGAGGAGGACGGCGGTCTGTGGGATGGAGGTGAGGGAGGAGAAGGGGACCCCGCGCTGGAGGAGGCGGACGCATTCCTTGAGTGGGAGTTCGCCCATGCCGTAGATGAGGAGGTCGGCGCGGCTGTCGGCGAGGATGGAGGGTTTTAGTTCGTTAGACCAGTAGTCGAAGTGAGTGACGCGGCGGAGACTGGCTTCGATGCCGCCGATCATGACGGGGACGTCCGGGAAGAGGTCTTTGAGGATGTTGGTGTAGACGGTGGTGGCGTAGTCTGGGCGGAAGCCGTGTTCGCCGCCGGGGGTGTAGGCGTCTTCGGAGCGGCGTTTTCTGGCGGCGGTGTAGTGGTTGACCATGGAGTCCATGCAGCCGGAGGTGACGCCGAAGAAGAGCCTTGGGGTGCCGAGTTTTTTGAAGTCGCGGAGGTCGTCGCGCCAGTTGGGTTGGGCGATGATGGCGACTTTGAGGCCTTCGGCCTCGAGGAGACGGCCGATGACGGCGGTGCCGAAGGCTGGGTGGTCGACGTAGGCGTCGCCGGAGATGATGATGACATCGAGTTCGTCCCAGCCGCGTGCGAGGACTTCGTCGCGGGTGGTGGGGAGCCAGCGTGCTGGGTTCCAGAGGGGATCTCGGGCGCTGGCGGAGGCGGTGTCGGTTGGAGCGGGCACGCGGGAGAGTGAGGCGGGAGGTGGGATCTGTCCAGAGAGGTGGTGAGGGGAATGGGGTGGTGGTGGTTTTTGGGTGGGGTGATGCAAAAGGCTTGAATAAGTGAGGGGAATTGAGCAGGTTCCAGGATGTTGAACGGACCCACGGCTTTGATTCGGTCCCGCATGCTCTTGCTGCGGCAGCGGGGGGGTGAGGTGAGGGGGAGGCCGGAGTGGATGGGTGGGATCTTGGAGCGAGTGGAGAAAGGGGAGAAAGCCTGCGGGCGCTGCTGACATGGGGAAGAATGATGGAGTGTGGGTGGAGCGGGCTGTGCTGATCTCATTGGGGGAGGGCGAGGCATGAGCGCAGGTGTTGGGGTGGTGAAGGGGATGCTTGCGAGGCACCGGGTGCTTGTGCTGCTGGCGCTGGTTGGGGTGGCGGGTTCTCTGGTGTGGCAGCTGGTGCTGCGGACGGACCGGGAGATGCGGGAGGAGCTGCTGGCGAGGACGCATCTGGCGGCGAGCCAGGTGAGTCTGGTGGGGGTTCAGGGGCTGAGCGGGACGCCGGAGGATGCGAGAGCGAGTGGGTATGTGAAGCTGAAGGAGCAGTTGGCGGCGATCCGAGCTGATCAACCGATGTGCCGGTTGGTGTATCTGATGGGGCGGCGTGCGGACGGGGTGCCTATCATTTATGCGGACAGTGAGCCTTCGGATTCGAAGGATGCGGTGCCGCCGGGGAAGGTTTATGAGGAAGCGACCGCTGAGGAGAAGAGTGTCTTTGAGACTACGAAGGCGCGGGCGATGGGGCCGTATGACAACCGGTGGGGAACCTGGATA